>Ga0302251_1000754_pt1 | contig 25547 bp, 27 predicted proteins | sample AAG_RA_Gln_MG_FD_193534 | JGI IMG/M metagenome (GOLD analysis project Ga0302251, IMG submission 193534) | Enriched activated sludge microbial communities from anaerobic digester in WTTP, New Holstein, Wisconsin, United States - AAG_RA_Gln | ecosystem: Engineered > Bioreactor > Anaerobic >...
GGGGTCGGGCAGGCCGACAAAGGGCAGGTTCTCTTTCTGCCAATAGTCCCGGAAGGCGGCCGGGCTTTCCGGCCCCAGGACAATGATCTCGGCGCCGCGTTCCACAAACTGGCCATAGTCCTGGCGCAACTGCGCCATGTGCCGTTGGCAGAACGGTCAGGTAAAGCCGCGGTTAAAGACCAACACCACGTGGCGCTGCCCGCGAAAGTCGGACAGGCGCACCGCCCGGCCCCGGAAATCGTCCAGGGCGAAATCGGGAGCGGGAGTTTGCAGCGCGACTTTGGGCATGGGACCTCCTGGGTGCATCTTTTTAGCAGCGGGCCGCTGTTCAGCGAATCCGTTCAGTAGTGAGCAAGCACTCGGCGAATCTACTCCGCCGTGGGCCGGCGAATCGGTTGCGCAGCGGGCCGGTGTTCGAATCCGTTCCGCCGTGGGCCGGCGAATCCATTCCGCCTCGCTCGGCGAAGCGGTTCACCCGCTCCGCGGTGGGCCGGCCCGCTCGGCCGCGAACTCGCCCACGGCGCGGACGATCTCGGCCCAGGCCGGGATGGCCGGACTGAGCACCTCGTGGTCGGCCTCGACCTCGACGTAGCGCGCCCCCGGAATCCGCGGCAGGAGCAGGCGGGTGCGCGCCGGCCGGGCGACGTTGTCGTGCCGGCCCTGCACGATGAGCGCCGGCGCCGCCACGCGCGCGGCCTGCTCGTACCCATGCTGGCTGGCCCCGCGGACCTGCTCGAACAAGGCCAGCGGAATGGCGACGTCGCGCACCCGCTTGCGCAGCGCCGGGTCGGACAGGTCGGCGTGGGGAAAGAGGCCGGCCACCCCGGCGTGGATGCGCGGGTCGTCCAGCGAGACCCAGCGCAGGGGCCGCACGTACGGCAGCAGGAACGGGCGCAGCCACCGCGCCAGCGCCCGCTGCCACCGCGGCCAGGGCCAGATAAAGGGCGCCAGCAGGACCAGGCCGTCGGGCGGCGCCGCGGCCGCGGCGCCCAGCGCGAGGGCGCCGCCCAGCGAATACCCGACCAGGAGGATGGGGCTGTGCTCTGCCCGCAGCGCCGCGAGGGCCGCGAGGACCGCCGCCTGCCATTCCTCCCACCGGCGCTGGGGGAGTGTCTCGATCTGGGGGCCAAAGCCGGGCAGGAGCAGACCCTGGACTGTCCAGCCGGCCGCGTGCAGCGCGCGGCCCAGCGGCTGCATGCCGCGCGGCGTGTCGGGAAAGCCGTGGACGAGCAGCGCGGCCGGCCGGCCTCCCGGCCAGAGAAAGCTCTCGTGCTCCGGCCCGTCCACCCCCATCCACGCCGCCGGGGGCATCTCGGCCGGCCGCAGGCGGCTGTGCGCCAGGTCCAGGAGCCAGAGCGCGACGCCCTGGACGGCGATGCCCCAGGCGTGGCCGCGCCAGGAAGGATGGCCCAGACCCATGATCAGGAGGAGCGACAGGCCGGTCGAGAGGAGGAGCTCCAGGCCGGCCAGGAGGGCCGGCGTAGCGGGCCCCGCGCAGCGCTTCAGGAGGCCGGGGAGCAGGCGGGAGCGCGCCGCCGGCTTTCGCATCCAGACCAGCCCGCCCAGGGCGATGGCGGCGGCGATCCCGCCCCAGGCCGCCGCCTGAACGCCGAACCCGCGCCAGAAGGTGCCCCCGGCCTGGAAAAGCACCATACCGGCCAGCACGCTCGCGCCGCTCCACAGCAGCAGCCGGCGCAGGACAACGGCTGGTACCTCGGGCAGCTGGCCTGGGGGCTCTGTCATCGACTCACCCGGCCCCGCTTTCCCCGGGGCGCCCCCCCTCCCCCGTTCCTGGCAGCCCCACCGCCCGCACCAGCAGCTCCTCCCGCCGCCGCCGGTAGGCCAGGATCGGGCCATCGGCCGGGAAGAGCTTTTCGCCCATCTTGAGGAAGCTGCGCTTGGGCTGCTGCGTCTGCACCACCCGGCGATCCTGGTGCGCCACGTACACGTTGGCCGGCATGGCCAGCCGGGCCAGGACGGGGCCGAGCAGCGGCAGGCGCAGGAACCGCTGGTAGAACCGCAGGTAGAGCAGGGTATGCTCCTCGTCGACGGGCACAAAGGCGCCCAGCACGCGCACGCCGGGCCCGATATAGTTCTCCCACAGGTTGGGAAAGAGGAACTCGAGGTGGAAGGGGCCCGGCGGAGCGGGCATTTCCTCCGGTTTGCGCGCGAGCTGCCCCTGGTCGGTTTCGTTCCAGGTGTAGACGAAGAAGAGGTCCGGGTGGATCCACTGGACGAGCGGGCCGTTGACCACGGTGCGGTTGCCGCGGCCGATGGTATTGGTATGGACAAAGGGCAGGTGGGCCGGGTCCAGCTGGTTCTCGATGACCCGCGAATAGTGCGTGGTCCATGGGTCGCGGGCGCTGGCGTAGGTGAAGGTATCGTCGAGGTCGTCGAAGAACGGCGGCGCGGCCGGCTCCGGCGCCCCCGAGCCCCACCAGATCCAGATCAGGCCGTGCGCCTCGTGCGTGGGGTAGGTGGGCACGCAGAACTGCTCCGGCACGGGGGCGGCCCGGCCGTTGGCGGGGATCAGGCGGCAGCGCCCGCTGAGGTCATATTCCAGCCCGTGAAAAGGACACCGGATGCTGTCGCCCACGACCGCGCCGGCGCTGAGCGCCACGCCGCGGTGGGCGCAGCGGTCGTACTGGCAGGCCACCTGCCCCCGGGAGTCGCGCCAAAAGACGAGCTTTTCGCCCATCCGCGTGACGCCCACGGGCCGGCCGGCCTTGACCTCGGACGATTCCAGCACGACGTACCATTGGTTGGGGATCATGCGCCGCATTCCTTTCTATGCCAGGCCCACAGCCCCACGCCGGCCGCGAGGAGGGCCAGCCCGCCGGCCCACAGCCCGACGGGCGCGCTGCCGCCCGCCCCGCCGGCCTCCGGCAGCACCTCGGGAGGCGGTGTCGCGGTGGGCAGGGCCGGCGCGGCGGTCGGCGCGGCGGTATCCGACGGCCCCGGCGGCGGGGGCGCCGCGGTGGCCGTCGGCGCCGTCGTCGGCGCCGGCGTCGGCACCAGGGTAGCCGTCGGCGCCGGCGGCGTCAGCGTGGGGCGCGGCGGCAGGGCGGCGGCCGCGGCCTGCCGCTGGGGGACCAGCCCCCCCACCGCCAGGCTCAGCGCCGCCAGGGCGCCCAGTACCGCCAGGAGCATGCGCATTTCGCGGGTGTATTTTCGTGTGGCCATCTTTTCCCCCTGCGGCCGTCGTGCGGCGGCCGGCGTCGTCACCTCTGGGTGCGCATCCCGCCGGGCGTGCGGGGCAGCGCCGGCGTCGGCAGGACGCTGCCTGCCGCTGGGGGTATTATAGCATCAACCGTGGGGGCTGTCTAGCATCGCGGTGGCCCGTGGCCCGGGGGTGTGTTCCATTTGGTGGGGGAGTTTAGGCGCATTTCAGCTCCTGGAGCGGCCTCCGCAACGACCTTGACGTGCCCGGCCGCGTGCGCCCAATCCAAAATCGCGATCGCTTCGGGATAGTAGTCGCGGGTCAACCGCCAGCACCACGGCCCCCCATCATTCACGACCTCCAGATCGCACGCGTACTGCACCCGCCGCCGGTCGGCTTCCGCGCCTTGCACCAGGGCAGAGGCATCCGCATCGGCCAGCCGCATCCGATAGCTGTGGCGCGTCAGGTGAATTGCCGGTTCCGGCGGTTCCGCCGGGGCCGCTAACTCCACCGCCACTTCCGGCTCGTCCGCCGGGCCTGGCTCAATGGCCGAGACGCTGATCCCTATTTTCGGATAGGCTTTTGTTGATTTCGGTCCCCTCGAGGGCAGGTTACGGCGTCGGCGACGGCCCCGTCACGCACTCGGCGCCCTCTTCCCAGGTGTAATAGTACTGGTAGAAGATGTAAGAGGCGCCGAGACCGCTGATGTGAAAATCGGCGGCCAGGGCCGTATAGTACCCTTCGGCCGATGTATACCCGCCGATCATCCACGCGCCCTCGCCCCCCGATTTTTCGGGGATGATCCACTCGTAGGCGGCCCCGCCGGCAAACGGCCCGTTGGGATATTTCGCTTCCGTGCTTACCACGCCATACCCGGTGGGTCCCAGCCGGAACGTCGCAAAGCTCCATTCGCTGGGCCGGTACAGGCTATAGTGGGGGTCGCACTCGTGCGTCCCGGTGAGCGCGGCGGCGACCTCGATGCGCACGACCTGGCCCGGAATGAGCCGGTCCGGTGGGGGGGTCCAGGTGACTTCCCCGAGGACCTGGCCCCAACAGCCGCCGTCCGCCCAGTCCAGCCGGCCCTGCACCAGGCCCTCCATGGCGGTGGTGGTGTACTTGTATTCCTCGTCGTTTTCCAACCGGAGCGGTTCAGAGTTCGCTTTCATCAGGACCCAGCACCCCCCACCCCCCCCGGCGCCGGTCGGCGCCGTCGTGGGCGCCGCCGCCGGGGTAGGCGCGGCGGTGTCTTCCTTCTGGCCGATTGCCAGCCTGGTGGCCGGCGGAGTTTCGGGGGCGAGGGCAAGGGGGCCGCACCCCGCTGCGGCGATCACGAACACGGCAAGGACGACGATTCTCACCAGCACCAACTTCATTGCAGCCTCCTTCTCTACCTGGACGTTCGCCACGAGGTTCGGCGGCAGTATAGCACACCGGGGCAGGAATTTCAATCGCACATGGAACAGGGCTCCTAGCCACCTGACAGTTTGGTCAGTGTGAGCGCACGAATGAAATTCGCCGAATGAAAGACTTCCAGGGGAAAAGTGTCAGGTGGTTAGATTGGTTTTCTCCTTTCGTCGCGCTAGACCGGATCAGAGTTCCCGCCTACCTTACCACGACTAGGAGAAAACAGCAATTGGCCGTGCTTGCCCGTATCTGCCCACTCAGGTGGAACACACCCGTGGCCCGGGGGCCGCGTTCAGCTTCCGGCCGGGGCGAGGGGACGGTCGCTGCGCAGCGGCTGGGGCACGCCCAGCAGGTCCTGGAAGGCCTCTTCCAGCCGGCGGAAGCGAAAGGCGTACCCCGCGTCCGTCAGCCGCCGGGGGTAGGCCCGTTGGCCCTCCAGCACGAGACTGGAGAGCTCGCCCAGGGCCAGCCGCAGCGCGCCGGCCGGCACCCGGAACCAGGCCGGCCGGCCCATGGCCTGGCCCAGCAGCCGCGCAAAGGTCGCGTTCGTCACCGCGTGCGGGGCCGCCAGGTTGAACGGCCCGCGCGCGTTCTCTACCTGGATCAGGAAACGGATCGCGCCGACGACGTCGTCGATGTGGATCCAGGGCATCCACTGCCGCCCGTTGCCCAGCGGCCCGCCCAGGAAGAAGCGGTGCGGCAGCGTCAGCAGCCGCCAGAGCGGCGCCGTCCGGCCGAGCACGACGGCGGTGCGGAGCACGACCCGCCGCACTCCCAACGCCTCGACGGCCCGCGTGGACGACTCCCACTCCACCGCCAGCCGGGACAGCCACTCGCGCGACGGCGGCATGCTCTCGACAATGTCCTCGTCGCCCTGGTGGCCATAGTAGCCCACCCCCGACGCCTGGACGACGACGCGCGGCTTGCGCTCCGCCGCCTGCACCGCCTCCACGACCGCCTGGCCGGCGTGCAGCCGGCTGGCGCGCAGCACTTCCTTGCGCGCCTCCGTCCACAGCCCGCCTGCCAGGTTGGCCCCGGCCAGGTTGACGATGGCGTCGGCCCCGTCGGCCAGATGGCCCCACCCCGCGGCCGTGCGTCCGTCCCAGCGTACTGCCCGCACGCCGGCCGGCAGCTCCCGGCCCTGCTCCGGACGGCGGCTGAGCACGACGACGTCGTGCCCGTCGGCCACCAGGCTGGCGGCCAGTGCCCGGCCAATCAGACCAGTCCCCCCGGTAATCAGAGTGCGCATCGGTTCCTTCCTCCGTGCTGCGTCGTTCGACCCGTGTGGTCCAGGCGGCAAAAGCCCGCCAGGGGAACGCCGCCGCGCGGCCAGGCCCCCGCCGAATAGCGAAGCCATCCCACCGTTGGCCACGCCGTGCCGCCCCATGACTTGGTCGTCATGGGGCGCGCCTACTACGCACCCTCGTGTTCCGCTGCTCCGTGAGTGTCGCCAGCCGGGGCTATCGCCCGGCCAGAACCAACCCTGCCCTCAAGCTTGCCCCCTGGGCGGAGAAGCCCTTCCCCGGATCGTGGTCAGCAGCTTGCTGCCGGGCGCCCGACTCGTCAGTAGTTCGATACGCGGTCCAACAGCCCGCGCTCGCGGGCGCGGTGCTCGCAGCGGGCAAAGATCGCGCCGGCCGCGGCGCCAAAGGCCACCGTCAGGGCGGCCAGGAGCCCCAGGAGCTGCAGGTTGCTGAACCCGGCCAGCGTCGGGAAGAAGCTGGCCGTGGCGCCGACGAGCGCGCGCCGCAGCAGTTCCAGCCAATAGGTCACCGGCAGGGCGTAGCCGACCGGGCGCAGCCAGGCCGGCAGGACGTCCAGGGGATAGATGGCCCCGCTAAAGAGGTAGAGCGCCCCGGCGACGGCCTCGCCGGGCACCCCGGCGTGGTGCGTGACCTGCAGCGTGATCCCGGCCAGGATGAGCCCCAGCACGGCCAGCATCACGACGCCGACCAGCAGCGCGGCCAGGAAGAGCGGCCAATCCACGGCCCGGACGTCCAGGGGCACGCGCAGAAAGAGGACGCCGGCCAGGATCGTGAGGAGCACGCCCACCGAGCTCGTGGCAAAGCGCGCGACGGCGCGGCCCATCAGGTAGGCGGTGATATTGACCGGGGCCATGTAGATATACTTCAGGGTGCGATAGTGCTCCCGGTCGTCCAGCACGGCCCAGGAGACGCCCACCATCACCGCGCCCACGTACATGTAAAAGGCGTTGCCGAGATAGATATAGGCAAAGACCGGCGACTCAAAGTTGCCCTGCGTGATGACGCTGTACATCACCACCAGGATCGCCGCCCCGGCCAGCGGCCGGACCAGCGAATAGACGGCAAAGAGGAGCGGGTCGGTCCAGTTCGACTCGACCTGCCACCCCAGCCACGCCGCGATCCGGAAGGAACGCCAACTTTCCGCCAACCCGGCTCTGTGCATTGCCGTACCCTCGCGCCTTGCGGGCCGCGTCTACCCGGCTGCCGGCCCCCTCTGCCGCGGCCTTGCCGCAGCCGGCCCACCGGCAGCCTCCCGGCGTGCTCTCACCGCCGGCTTTCGGTGAGCCGCCCCTCGCGGATCGCCAGCCGCTCCAGCCGCTCCAGAAGGATCCGCGCGCCGACCAAAAAGACCACGCTCAGGCCGGCCAGGCCGGCGATCTCGACCGGCACGGTCAGAAACCCCAGGAGAGCGCCGGAAGGAAAGACCAGCTGCCGCATCGCGTCCAGGCCCAGCGTCAGGGGGATCAGCGAGCCGGCCGCCGCCAGCCAGAAGGGAAAGCTCTTGATCGGGAAGTAGAAGCCGGAAAGCAGGTACACCGGCTCCTGGATCAGGTTGGAGAGGTGCCAGGCCTCGCGCCCCAGGAGCAAAAAGAGCGAGGCGAACATCATGCCCATGCCATAGAGCGCGACCATCGCCAGCGCAAAGACGGCCAGCAGCTGCCAGAGGCTGCCGAGCGCGTAGTGGACCTGGAAGAGCAGGCTGCCCAGCACGAGGATCGCGGCGGCGCGCATCGCCGTCGCCAGCATGCCGCCCAGGGCCATCCCCAGCAGGATGGCGACCATCGAGGTGGGTGCCATGATGTAGAGCGCCAGGTTGCCCTGCTCTTTCTCCCAGAACAACTGGCTGGACATGCTCCAGAGCACATTCATCCAAAAGGCCGTCATCGCCCCGCCCACGACGACGAACCCGACATACTCCTCCGGCGCGCCGATGGCCCGGTAGACCAGGACGTAGGCGACCACGCCGCCGAGGGGCAGAAAGGTGTCGAAAAAGAGCCAGGACAGCTCGCGCTGCTGCCCGATGACGCGGGGATAGGCCCGCGCCCACACGGTCTGCAGAAAGAGCCTCCAGCCGCTGTTCTTCCTAACCCGCGCCGCCATTTTCGTGCTCCACCTCGGCCATGCTCCGCCCAACCAGGTCCACGAAGACGTCCTCGAGGGTCGGTTCGCGCTTGTGCAGGTTGAGGATGCGGATGCCGCCGGCCGTCATCGTGTTGACCACGGCCCCCAAGGCCCCCTCTTCGGCCAGGGTGAACTCGAGCACGGCGTAGCCGTCCAGCGGGCGGTGGATCACCTGGCGCACACCGGCCAGCGCCTCAAAGGGCGCCGGCCCGCCGGCCGGCAGGGGGCTGACCTCGAAGCGAAAGAGGGCCTCTTGCTGGAGCCGCTGCTTCAGGTGGGTGGGGGTGTCGCACGCCAGCACCTGGCCGCGGTTGATGATCGCCACCCGATCGCAGAGCTCGTCGGCCTCGACCATATAGTGCGTCGTCAGCAGCACCGTGCGCGTGTGGTCCTCGTCGATCCAGTTGCGGACAAAGGCGCGCACGTCCCGGGAGGCCCCGACGTCCAGCCCCAGCGTCGGCTCGTCGAGAAAGAGCACGTCGGGGTCGGTGAGGAACCCGCGGGCCACATTCATCTTTTGGCGCAGCCCCGTGGAGAGGTCGGAGGAACGCGTGTTGCCCCGGTCGGCCAGCCCCAGCACCTGGAGCAGCTGGCGGATGCGGGCGTTGGCCTCCGACGAGGAGAGGCCGTAGAACTGGGCAAACATCCACAGGTTCTCGCGCACCGTAAGGAGGCCGTAGCCGGACGATTCGCCGCCCGAGACCATGTTGATGAGCGGGCGCACGCGGCGCGGCTCGCGGCTGACATCATACCCGGCGACCCAGGCCTGGCCCGTGGAGGGGGCCAGCAGCGTCGTCAGGATCTTGAGCAGGGTGGTCTTGCCGGCCCCATTGGGCCCGAGCAGGCCAAAGAGCTCCCCGCGCCGCACCTCCAGGTTGACCTCCTGCAGGGCCACCAGCGTGCGCGGCTCGTGCTTCTTGCCCCCCCGGATCTTGTAGGTGCGGCCCAGGTGGGCGGTGCGAACGGCAGCGGAGTCAGCGGTCATCGCTTTGCTCGTTACACTTCAAGGGGTGCCCTCTTCGGCGGCGGCCCCCGCGGGCTCGGCGCCGCCTTTCCTGCGCATAAAGAAGGCCCAATACATGGCGATCGCAATCACGTAGGTGGCGATCGTCCCGACAAAGAGCGGCGTAAAGCCATACCGCTCCTGCAGCCAGCCGCTGACAAGCGGGCTAAAGGTCCACCCCAGGTTCCAGCTCATGCTCATCAGGCTGGCCACGGTGGCGCGCGCCTCGGGCGCGGCCTGCTCCATGACAAAGGTGCTATAGATCGGATTGCTCATGTTCATCAGCGCGGCGCGCACCAGGAAGCTCACCGCGCTGACCCAATACCAGGGCGAAAAGCCCAGCAGGATCAAAAAGGGGATGGACAGCGCCTGCGTGATGACGACGATGCGGATCTTGCCGAAGCGTTCGGCCAGCGGGGGGGCCAACAGCAGCCCCACCCCCATCGCCAGGGAGCTCCAGGAAAAGAGGGCCCCCACCTCGGCCACGGAGCGGAGGTGGACCTCGTTGAAAAAGATGTTGAGAAAGGGGATCAGCAGGCCGGCGCCGAGCGAGGTGATCAGCCCGGGGGCGACGAACCGGAGCAACTGGCCCGCGTGGCGGTAGGTATATTGAAAGGGGGAGAGCGAAACCTCGCCGCGCTGGTGGGCCGTCGGCTGCGGCTGGAGCAGGAGCAGCGGCAGCAGCCCCAGGAACGAGGCCCCCGCGGCGGCCACGATGGACCAGCCGTACACCACCGGCGTCTCGACGGCCAGGGCGATGGCGCCGCCGATCCAAAAGGGCAGCTGCCCGCCGATCCAGTTGGCCACGGAGCCGGCGATCGTCTGGATGCCCTGGTTGAAGGAAAAGAGGTAGGTGCGCTCCTCGGAGCGGCTGTTTTCCATCAGAAAGGGGCCCAACGTCACGCCGGCCAGGCTCTGGGCCAGGCCGCGGAGGATGTTCATGGCCCAGAAACCGGCCAGCGTGTGCCAGGCCACCAGGCCCAGGACGCTGAGCGAGGTGATCACGCTGGACAGGAGCAGGGCCCGCTTCCGGCCGATGCGGTCGGTTATGTACCCGGCGGGGAAGGCGCCGAGGAGCGACGCCAGGCTGGTAAAGGTGAGAAAGGACCCCACCTGGGTCTTGGAGAACCCCAGGCTGAGGGCGTAAAAGTTGAACAGCAGGCTAAAGGCGCCCAGCGACGTGCCCACGATGATCGCGCTCGCCAGGTAGAGCCAGGCGTTGCGCTGAAAGCGCAGGTGGTGCACATAGTCGCGGACGCCGCTCACCACACGCGCGGCCATCGTTCCTCCATCGCTCCGGGCCCCAGGTTGCTGTCGGCCGCCCGGCCGGCGGGGCGGCCCGGCGCCCACGCACCGCGCATTATAGCACACTTTTCGGTTCCCGGTTTGCAGTTGTTGACAACGCCCCCTCCTTTCGGGTATACTGTCCCCGAACGAACCGGTCGTTTCTGGGGGGCCGATGGACGAAATCGAAGCCAAATTCACCGTGCCCAACGCCGCCGCCTGGCAGCGCCTGCGCGAAATCGACCGCCTGGCCGACTATACGCTGGGGGCCGTCGACGTCGAGACCCTCCACGATACCTTCCTGGACACGGCCGGCCGGGCGATCCTGTCCGCCCGCTTCTACTGCCGCCAGCGCGCCTACGCCGGCCGGCCCGGCGTGTGGATCACCCTCAAGGCGCTGGGCGGCGCGGAGGGCGCCCTCCACCGGCGCGAGGAGCTGCAGCTGCCGCTGCCCGCCGCGCTGCCCCCGGCCGAATGGCCGGCCGGCCCCGTGCGCGAGCGCGTGCTGGGCTGGATCGGCGCCGCTCCCCTCGTCCCTCTCCTGCAGCTGGAACAGGTCCGCCACGTGCGCCCCGTGCTGAGCGCCGGGCAGCCCATCGCCGAGCTGAGCCTGGACGAGGTGCGCCTGTCGGCCGGCCGGCGCCGGGAGTCGTTCCACGAGCTGGAGGTCGAGCTCACCCCGGCCGGCACCGCGGCGGACCTGGCGGCGATCGCCGCCGCCCTGCAGGCCGGCGCGCCGCTGGAACCCCAGGGCCGCAGCAAGTTTGCGCGCGCGCTGGCCTTTCTGGAGGAGCAGCCGGTCGGCCTGCTCTCCCCGGAAGAGCGCGCCGTCTGCGCGGAGCTTTCCCGCCGCGGCGACCTGCACGGCCGCCGGGCGCGGGCGCTCCTGGCGCTGGACGCCGGCCGCACGCAGGAAGAGGCCGGCCGCCAATCCGGCATGTCCGAGCGGCGCGTCCGCTACTGGCAGGCGGCCTTCCGCCAGGACGGGTTCAAGATATTTCCCCCGCGCGTCCTCGCCGCCGCCCGCGCGGCCTCGCCCGCCCCCGAGCGGGGTGCCGCGCCGGCCGCTCCTTCCGCCGCCGCCCCGGCCCCCGCGCCGGCTGCTCCTTCCACTGCCGCGGCCGCTCCTTCCGCCGCCGCCCCGGCCCCCGCGCCGGCTACTCCTTCCGCCGCCGCCCCGGCCCCCGCGCCGGCTGCTCCCTCCGCCGCCGCCCCGGCCCCCGCGCCGGCTGCTCCCTCCGCCGCCGCCCCGGCCCCCGCGCCGGCTGTCCCGGCCCCCGCGCCGGCCGCTCCTTTCGCCGCTCCTTCCGCCGCGCCCGCGCCTTTCTCCGCCGGCCCGCTCCGCCCCGACGACACCCTGCCCGCGGCGGCCCGCAAGGTCCTGGCCCAGCAGCTGCAGCGCCTGGTGGACAACGAGGCCGGCGTGCGCCGGGGGGGCGCCGACAACGAGCCGGTGCACGACATGCGCGTGGCGACCCGGCGGATGCGCGCGGCGCTGCGCATCCTGGGCGGTTCCCTGGACGACGACGCGGCGGCCGCCCTGGCCCGCGATCTCCGGCGGGCCGGCCGCACCCTGGGCGCCGTGCGCGACATGGATGTCTTCCAGGAAAAGGCCGGCCGCTACCTGGCGGCCCTGCCGGAAACGGCGCGCGGGGGGCTCGATCCACTGCTCGCGGCGTGGGCGGCGCGCTACCAGCGCGTGCGCCAGGACCTCCTGGACTATCTCGACGGTGAGCGCTACGCCCGCCTCCGGGAGCGCCTGGACGCCTTGCTCCGGGAATCGCCGCAGGCCGCGCCCCCGGCGCCCGGCGCCGCACCCCGGCCGCACCGCCTGCGCGAGGTCGTCCCGGTGGTCCTCTACCAGGGGCTGGCGCAGGTGCGCGCCTACGACGAGTGGCTGGCCGGCCCGGGCGTGCCGCTGGAGCGCTACCACCAGCTGCGCATCGCCGGCAAGGGGCTGCGCTACGCGCTCGAGTTCTTTCGCGACGTCCTGGGCCCCACGGCCGGCCCGCTGGTGGAGCGCGCCAAGGGGCTGCAGGACCACCTGGGCGATCTGCAGGACGCCGTGGTCGCCTGCGGCCTGCTGCGCGACTTTCTCATCTGGGGCACGTGGGGCCGGCCGGCCCGCTCCACCGCCTGGCCGGCCACGCCCATCGTGGCCCCCGGCGTGGCCGCCTACCTCGCCTTCCGCCAGGCCGAGATCCAGCGCCTGGTGGAGACCTTTCCTGCCGCCTGGGACCCCATCCGGGGGCCCGAGTTCGGGCAATTGCTGGCGCGTTCCATCGCCGTCCTGTTGTAGCCCGCGGCGGGTGGGGACCGGCCCCGCCCGCGGCGCCAAAGCCTTGCCGCTCTCTCGCCCGCTGTAAGGAGCACCGATGCTGGAAAAAGTCGATCTGACGAAAAAGCTCTCCCGCAAAGAGTTCAAGGCGCGCATGCCCTTTCTGCGCAACCGGCTCTACGACCTGCAGAAGGCCACCTGGGACGCCGGCATCCCGACGGTCATCCTCTTTGAGGGGTGGGACGCCTCGGGCAAGGGCACCTCGATCAACCTGCTCACCCAGCGGCTCGACCCGCGCGGTTTCAAGCTCTATGCCATCCAGGCCCCGCGCACCGCGGAGCTGCGCATGCCCTGGCTCTGGCGCTTCTGGCTCAAACTGCCCGGCCGCGGCCAGATGGCCATCCTGGACCGTTCCTGGTACGGCCGGGTCCTGGTCGAGCGGGTCGAGGGCCTGACGTCGGAGCGGGCCTGGCGCCAGGCCTATACCGACATTGTCAACTTTGAGCGCACCCTGGCCGACGACGGCTACGTCCTGGCCAAGTTCTTTCTGCACATCAGCAAAAAGGAGCAGGCGCGCCGCTTCCGGGCGCTGGAGGCCGACCCCCTGGAGGCCTGGCACGTCCAGCCGGAGGACTGGGAGCATCACCGCAAGTACGACGAGTACCTGGCGGCGACGGAAGAGATGCTGGAGCGGACCGAGACCGAGTGGGGACCCTGGACCATCGTCGAGGCGACGGACCGCTACTGGGTGCGGGTCCGGATTCTATCCACGATCATCGGCCGGCTGGAAGAGGCCCTCACGCGGGCCGGCCGGCCGCTGCCGCCCCCGCCCCAGGAAGAGGACGCGCTCGAACAGGGCGAGAAGGAGTGAGCCATGTTGGAGACGATCGATCTGACCAGGCGATTGGAGCCGCAAGTCTACGCCCAGGAGCTGATCCGCTACCAGCTGCGGCTGCGCGAGCTGGCCTATGGGCTCTACCTGGCCAAGCGGACGCTCGTGGTGGTCTACGAGGGCTGGGACGCGGCGGGCAAGGGGGGCAACATCAAGCGGGTCACCGAGCGGCTGGATCCGCGCGGCTACGAGGTCTTTCCGATCGCCGCGCCCCAGGGGGAAGACCGCGCGCGCCACTACCTATGGCGTTTCTGGCGGCGGCTCGTGCCCCCGGAGGAGAAGCAGGTGCTGATCTTTGACCGCTCCTGGTACGGCCGGGTGATGGTGGAGCGGATCGAGGGCTTTTGCAGCGAGGCCGAGTGGCGGCGCGCCTACCGCGAGATCAACGAGTTCGAGCGCCAGCTGGCCGACGCGGGGATGATCGTGGTCAAATTCTGGATCCACATCGGCAAGGACGAGCAGCTGCGCCGCTTCGAGGAGCGCCAGAACACGCCGTACCGGGCGTGGAAGCTGGGCGACGAGGACTGGCGCAACCGGGCGCGCTGGGAGGCGTACGAGGCGGCGGTGGAGGACATGCTGCTCAAGACCAGCACGGCCACCGCGCCGTGGACGGTGGTCGAGGGCAACGACAAGCTCTATGCCCGCATCAAGACGCTGCGCACGCTGGTGGAGGCGCTGGAGCGCGAGCTGGGCCCCGCGCCGGCGGCGGAGACGCCGAAGAAAAAGGTGGGCAAGCGGAAGAAGGAGTAGCGCAGCGCCGGCCTGTCGCCCCTGGCCGGGTGTGCGCCATTTGTGTAGGGGCGGGGCTTGCCCCCGCCCTGTACGCGGGGCGACCCTTGCGGGTTGCCCCTACACAAATGGCGGGCGCCCCCCTGGCCTTCGTTTGCGTACCGGCCCGCCCTGTAGTATAATGCCCCTGGTTCAGAGACGGCGCGGTGGCGCCGAGGCACGCTCCGGGTGGGAGCAGCGCGCGGTGCCGGCAAGGACGCCGCACCAGAGACCAAGGAGGGTACCGTGGCCGGCCGTTCGTATGCCCAGCGGGCCGTGGGCCTGCTGCTGATCGTGTTTGTCGTAGCGCTCGCCGCCTGCGAGGTCACCCCCGCGGAGGAGCCCGCGCCGACCCCCACACCGGGGGCCCACTTTCTCATGCCCACCCCCATGGCCCCCGTCACCGAGCCGCCCTATACCCCGGCGCCCGAGATGCTCAAATACATCGTCCAGGAGGGCGACACCCTCTACGATATCTCGCTGCGCTACGAGGTGAGCGTGGACGACCTGATCCGCATCAACAAGCTGCCGGATCCCAACAGCCTGACCCTGGGTCAGGAGCTCCTGATCCCTCTGCCATCCCACGAAACGGCTACCCCCGTTCCGTGATCGGAGGCCTCCCCCCGGAGCCCCGTACCGGCCGGGGGGTTGGCGTGTCACAGGTGCGTGTACGAGGAACGACGCGAGGAGGCATCGTTATGGACAAACTGATCGAGATCCGCTGGCATGGCCGGGCCGGCCAGGGTGTGGTGACGGCCGGCGAGCTCCTGGCCGAGACGGCCATGCAGGAAGGCAAGTACTTTCAGGCCTTTCCCGACTATGGCCCCGAGCGCATGGGCGCCCCGGTCAAGTCCTACACCCGCATCAGCACCCGGCCCATCGAGGTCCACAACCAGATCCTCTCCCCCGAGATCGTGGTGGTCGTCAACCCCAACCTGATCGGGGTCGTCGACCTGGTCGAGGGGCTGGGCGACGACGGGATCGTGATCATCAACACCCCCCTGACGCCGGCCGAGATCCGCCCGCAGCTCGGGCTGGCCGGCCGGCCGGTCAAGATCTGGGCGGTGGACGCGACCCGCATCGGCCAGGAGACGCTGCGCCGGGACATCCCCAGCACGATCATGCTCGGGGCCGTCATCCGCGCCACCGGGGTCGTCCGCCTGGAATCGCTGACCCACATGGTGGAGGAGAAGCTGGGCGCCAAGCTCCAGCGCCACATCGTCGACGCCAACCTGGCCGGCCTGAAACGGGCCCACGCCGAGGTGGTGGAAGGATAAGGAGAAGGCCATGTCCGAACAGCTCTTGACTTGGAAAGAGGTCTGCCCCGGGGGCACCGTCACCGAGCCGGGCAGCTCCGCCGCGTACCACACCGGCACCTGGCGCTCGACGCGCCCGGTCCACGACCCCGAGCAGTGCACCCACTGCATGATCTGTTGGGTCTATTGCCCCGACATGGCCATCCTCGTCGAGGACGGCCGCTGGAAGGAATTCGACTACGACCACTGCAAGGGATGCGGCATCTGCGCCGACGTCTGCCCGGTCAACATCAAAAAGGCGCATTCCGTCACCGGCCAGATGGGCAAAGTCATCCAGATGGTCTCGGAATATTGAGGCCCCGGGCCGCTGAAGGAGGAAAACGATGGTGAAACAAAAGATCGAGGCCCGCGATGGGGCCAAGGCCGTGGCCGAGGCCATGCGCCAGATTGACCCCGACGTGGTCGCCGCTTACCCGATTACGCCCCAGACCGAGGTCGTCCAGACCTTTTCCACGTTCGTGGCCGACGGCCGGGTCGGGACCGAGTTCGTCGCCGTGGAGAGCGAGCACGCCGCGATGAGCGCCTGCGTGGGCGCCTCTTCGGCCGGCGGCCGGGTGATGACGGCCACGGCGGCCAACGGCCTGGCGCTGATGTGGGAGGTCCTCTACATCGCCGCTTCGATGCGCCTGCCGATCGTGATGACCTGCGTCAACCGGGCCCTCTCCGGCCCCCTGAACATTCACTGCGACCACTCCGACTCCATGGGCGCCCGCGACGCCGGCTGGGTCCACCTCTTTGCCGAGAGCCCCCAGGAGGCCTACGACAACACGATCCAGGCCGTCCGCATCGCCGAGCACCTCGACCTGCGCCTGCCGGTGATGAGCATGCAGGACGGCTTTATCACCGGGCACGGCGTGGAGCGCATCGAGCTGCTCCCCGACGACGCTGTCCAGTCCTTTGTCGGGCCCTTCCAGGCGACCCACTCGATCCTGGCCATCGATCACCCGCTGACGATGGGGGCCTGGGACTTTTACAACTATTACTTTGAGCACAAGCGCCAGCAGAGCGACGCCATCTCGCGGGCCCTGCCGATCATCGAGGCGGTGGGCCAGGAGTATGGCCAGCTGACCGGCCGCTCTTACGGCCTCTTTGACACGCTGGGGATGGAAGACGCCGAGATGGCCATCGTCGTCCTCTCCTCGACGGCCGGCACGGCGCGCAGCGTCGTGCGCCAGGCGCGGGAAAAGGGACTCAAGATCGGCCTGGTCAAGCCGCGCGTCTTCCGGCCTTTCCCGCACGCCCAGTTCGTCGAGCTCCTGGGCAAGTGCCGGGCGGTGGCGGTGATGGATCGCTCCATCTCCTTTGGCGCGATGGACGGGGCCGGCCCGCTCTTCCTGGAGCTGGCCGCCGCCCTCTTTGCCCACAACCGCTGCGACATCCAGATGGTGGACTATATCTTTGGCCTGGGCGGCCGCGACATCGTGCCCGGGCACGTGGAGCAGGTGGTCCAGGACCTGCAGACGATCGTCCGCACGGGCGACCGCGGCGCGCTGGTCCGGTATCTCGGCCTGCGGGAATAGCAGAATAGGAGAATGTCATGGCTATCAAACTGAAGGAAATCGCCGGCCGGCCGGAGAAGCTGGCGCCCGGACACCGCCTCTGCGCCGGCTGCGCCGAGTCGATCGTGGTGCGCCAGATCCTGCACGCCATCGACGACCCGGTGGTCATCGCGACGGCGACGGGCTGCCTGGAAATCGCGACCTCGATGTATCCGAACACCGCCTGGCGGGTGCCCTGGATCCACAACGCCTTTGAGAACGCCGCGACGACCGCGTCGGGCATCGAGGCGATGTACCGGGCGCTGATCCGCAAGGGGCGCATGGCCGACCGCAACGTCAAGTTCCTAGCCTTTGGCGGCGACGGCGCGACCTATGACATCGGCCTGCAGTGGATCTCGGGGGCTTTCGAGCGCGGGCACAAGATGGTCTATATCTGCCTGAACAACGAGGCCTATATGAACACCGGCATCCAGCGCTCCAGCGCGACGATGCTGGGCGCCCACACGACGACGTCGCCGGCCGGCGAGGTTGTCCCGGGCAAGGCGCAGTGGCCCAAGCCGCTGACCGAGATCATTGCCGCCCACGGCATCCCCTACGTCGCCCAGGCCAACCCCTGGCGCTACCAGGACCTGATGGAAAAGGCGCGCAAGGCGGTGGCCGCCGACGGGCCGGCCTTTATCAACGTCATCTCGCCCTGCCCGCGCGGCTGGCGCCACGAGCCGTCGGAGAGCATCCAGATGGCCCGCCTGTCGGCCGACACCTGCGTGTGGCCGCTCTTTGAGGTCGAGAACGGGGTCTGGAAGCTCAACTACAAGCCCAAGGAAAAGAAGCCGGTCGTGGACTGGTTCAAGAGCCAGGGCCGCTTCCGCCACCTCTTTACCCCGGCCTTTGAGCACGTGATCGCCGAGGCCCAGGAGCGCGTGGACCAGGATTGGGCCCGCCTGCTGCGGCTGTGCGGAGAGACGGCGTAGCAAGAAGCAGGAAGCAAGAGGCAAGAAGCAAGGGGCCCGTTCGCGCGCCTCTTGCTTCTTCTTTTTCCCCCGCGGCCGGCCCTGCTTGCCTCGCGGCCGGCCCTACTGCGTCAGCCAGTCCAGCGCCTCGGCCGTGGTGGCAAAGGAGCGGATCTCGCGCCCGGTAAAGAAGCGCAGCGTGGCCATGATGGCCTTGGCTGCCGCCGTGGCCCCCACCACCGCCGATTTCCGCACATAGGGCGTGTTGGCCTGCGCGAACTCGCGTTCCAGCGCGGCGAGCTCGGCGTCGAACCGCATGGCCGGGGACAGTGATGTCAGGAGCAGGATCGACTGTTCCGGTTGGCCGTCGATCTCTTTACGGGCCCGGGCAAAGAACGCGCGGGCCTGCTCGGCGCGCGGCAGCGTGTCGACCGCGCTGTGGTCGATGTGCAAGATGCGCCGGCCGTTGTGGACGAGGTAACCGATACGGCTCTGGAGCTCTCCACTTTCCATGGTCTACCTCCGCTTGTGTAGGTAGGCACCCCGGTTGTCGGCTCCATGATGCCAGAAAAAGGCCGGCCTGTCAAGTGGCATGCGCCTCGGGCGGGGCGGCGTCCTGTACGGTCAGCCAGGGCACTGTGATGGCGACGGATGGCAGCGCGCAGACCAATGTGACCAACAATCCGGCTCACGACACCTTTCCTGTGTGGCGGCCTCAGCAGCCTTGACCGAGGTTTGGCAACAGCTTCCAGAGCCTGTTGTGCACTCTGCACCAGGGATGTGGCCGGGGGTTAGTGGTACCGGGGTCAGTGGCCTCCTACTCCCCGGCGGCAGCCGAAACCCGCCCGGCAACCCCGCCGCAGGCGGGCCAAACGGCGCAGCCGGAGTCGCCCGGCCGGCGGGGGTACTATTCCTCGACGATGTAGAACCGGCTCCACCACCGGTTATTCGGCTCCGGTATGCAGAGCAAGATCATGGTCCCCAGGTCCGTGTGCAGCAGGGCTGCCGAGTAGGTCTCCATGCTGCCGCCGACGTCCAGCTGGACCTGGCGGACCTCCTGGATGCGATAGGTCTCGATGTGGCCCTGGTCGAATCCGCACAATTTGACTGCTTCCGCGATGACCTCTTCGATCTCTGCGTCCGGGGGGAGGTCGATGATCGGGTAGAGGCCGTTGGTCCAAAGGCCATTGTGAGTCGCGTTCAGCCGTTGGACGAGGTCGGCGATTGGATCGCCGGCAGGGGACGGCGGCGTCCCGCACGAGGTCAGGACCACCACCAGCACGAGGAGCAACGGGCCCGGTCTAGGCATAGACATCCTCTTTTGTCCCTACCACTGAATCATAGCAGATGGGTTGAGATTGCACAGGTCAAGGAGATCCGACGGTAGTACTGGAAAGCGGTCTGGCTGGGCCGGCCCTTTAGTGGGCGTTGGGGCGACAAGAGCTTGCAGAGTCCACGCGCGTGTGCTCCTATGATCGGGCAGGCTCTAGACCTCCCCGAGCGGCGTGGGCACCTCGCCGGCCGCGTCGGCCATCTTGGCCCACCGGGACGGCCCGCCGGGGGGCACTACCACGACGATGCTGCCGGGATGGGCCAGCTCGGGGCGCTGGGCCGCCTCGTAGCTGCCGTCGGTCGTGACCACCTGCGCCCCGCACTCTTCCAGGGCGATCGTGGCCGAGGCGTGGGGAAACATCGCCCGCGTCAGCGTCCGCCCGGCCACCGTGGAGGTGCTCTGCTCCTGCGCGGTCGAGACGATGGCCAGCTCGGGGGCCATCTTCTCGTAGACGTCCAGGGGGGTGCTGTGCATGCTGCCGTGATGGGCCACCTTGATCGCCGCGCAGGCCAGGTAGTTGACCATCTTTTTCACCAGCGGATCGCTGCCGCTCCGCTCCAGGCGGGGAAAATCCTGCGTGACGTGGGCCCAGCTGTCGAACTCGGCGTCGCCGGCCAGGATCACCACCCCCTGGCCGGCCCGGCGCACGGCCTCCGGCTCGGCCGCGCCGCGGTACTCGTGCGATTCCATCAGCAGCACCTCTTCCTTGTGGTGCTCCAGCCGCAGGACGATCGAGGCGTTGTTGATGTCCACGCCATAGGTGCCGTAGCGGTTGCGCAGCGCGATGGAGGGGGAGAGCACGGTGACGCGCACCTGGCCAAAGTACAGCTCCATCCCCGCGGACATCCGCTGCATCTTGACGGTGGCGCTTTCGGCGGTGCCGGCGAGGGCCTCGAGGATGCGGCAATAGGTCTGCGAGTTGTGGCGGAACCCGCTGTCCCAGAACTCGAGCGGGCGGTGGAGGGGGTCCTGGAGCAGGGGCAGGATGCCGCGGATGTGATCGGCGTGCGGGTGGGTGGCGCAGACAAAGGCGAACCGCGGGTTGGCCGGCCGCAGGGCCATCAGCCGCTGCACATAGCCGCGCGTTTTCTCGGCGTCGCAGCAGTCGACGAGCCCATAGGAGCGCATGCCGTAGCGGTCGGCGGGAAACTCGACGAGGATATTGTCGCCAAAACCTACGTTGAGCACGTGGATCACCAGGTCGGCGGGGGCGATTGCTTTGGCCATGGCCTTATCCTCCTGTCAGGGCCCGCGAGTAGAGCCACTTGAGGCCTTCTTTGAACTCTGCCAGCGTGTCGAGGCGCAGGAACTCGCGCCGGCCGGGGCAGACCTGCAGCCACATGGGCGCCTCCCGCTGGCCGACGATCTCGAACTCGCCGGAGCAAAAGACCTGCCCCTCGGCCAGGCTCTCCCACGGCCGGCCGGCCGGGTCGGGCAGGCCGAGCTGCTGGGCGTACGTGGCGGGGGTGACGCGCACCTCGACCTCTTCCCCCCAATCGATGCCCCGGTCGAAGAACGCCTCCACGCCCGGGGCGAGGGCGGCGATGAGGATGCGGATGTCGCCGCCGGGGAGCTTTTCGTCCACCGTGATGCGGCGCACGACGGCGCCGGGGGTGCCCTTCTTTTTGCGCATGGGTCCTCTCCTTGCTCAGCGCTTCGCCGGGGGCCGCCCGCGTGGGACCGGCGGCCCCTGGCGGCAGGGGCCGGGCCGATTGCCGGCCTGGACAAGATCATACTCCCTGGCGGGCCGAATGTCAAGGAGGCTTGCGGCGCCTTTGGGCCTGTGATAGAATGTGTTTGTTGTGCAAGGCGCGCTCCTGCGGTCGCTGGCGCTGATGGCATCGAGGCCCGCGGGCTGCTGATCGTGGGTGTCGGGCCGGGGGCGCGGCCCTGGCCGGCCCCCCCCCGTGGCCGATTGCCTTGTGCCGCTCGCCGGCGTCCTTCGCGCCGCGGAGGTGGCGATGAGCGACAGCGATTTCTTCTCCGGCATTGTCCAGGTGCAGCACCCGTGGGCCGGCCGTCCCGTCGGCATCCCGGTGTTCTACCACGACGTCACGAGCCTGACGGTCCTCTGGCTGGCTCCGCTCGAGCGAGTGCGGGCGATCCTGCCCTCAGGCCGCATGCACCCCTACCGGGCGACGCCGCGGCACGGCGTTGTCGTCCTTTCCGCCTATGCCTACCGGGACACCGCCGTGGGCCCGTACGACGAGGTCTCGATCGGGGTGCCGTTCGTTCTGGACCGGCCGGCGCCGCTGTTCACGGGCCTCCTGCGGCCGGCGCCGGCCGTCCCGCTGACGTACATACACCGCCTGCCGGTGAGCGTGGAGGCGGCCCGCGCGATCGGCGTGGACCTGGCCGCTTTCCCCAAATTCCTGGCCGCTATCTCCTGGGCGGACGAGGGCGGCTGGCTCCGCTGCCGGGTGGAGGCGGACGGGCAGCACCTCCTGACGCTGGCCGGCCGCCGACTGGCCCTGGCGCCGCGGCCGCGGATGCGGATCGACCCGGTCACCTGCGCGGCCGGCCGGCTCCTGCGGTTGGAGCTGATCGTCAGCGCGCGCCAGGCGGGCCTTTCCCGGGACGCGGCGGACGTGCGGCTGGAGCTGGGGGACCACCCGGTGGCCCAGGAGCTGCGGGCGCTGCGCCTGGGGCGGGCGGTGCAGTATGAATACAGCCCCCGGCACCAGGCCATCCTGACGGCGGTGTGCGAGAGCTATGCGGTGTAGGGCGGGCACGACGGCCGGATTGCCGCCGGGGGTGGATGGACGCCGGCCTCGTGCGCGCGAGTGGCCGGGGCCCGATCGCCGCGCGGCTCCATGAAGCCTTGCCCTGCGGGGAGAGATACCCGCTAGGATATCGTCCTATACAGCCGCTCCATGCCGTGGCCTCGATGTTGGCACGTTTGCCCTGTCGCGTACGGCTGACAGAAGCCGGAAAGGAGCCCCGCGATGCCTGCAAGAACCGAGCGAGAACGGATGCTGGCCGGAGAAACCTACAACTGCCTGGACCCCGACCTGGAGGCCGAGCGCCAACAGATCAAGAGACTGCTCCGGCGCTACAACCAAACCGAGGCGGAGGCGGAGCGACAGGCGCTCCTCCGGCAGCTGCTGGGAGACGTCGGCCAGAATTCGATCGTCGAGTCGCCGTTTCACTGTGTCTACGGCCAGAACATCCACATCGGCGATCATGTCTATCTGAACGTCCAGTGCACCATCCTGGACTGCAACGAGGTGCGCATCGGCCACCACGTCATGATCGGTCCCGGCGTCCACCTCTATTGCGCCGCCCATCTCCTGCAGGCGGAAGCCCGCAACCAGGGCTGGGAAGTGGCCAAACCGATCGTGATCGAGGACAATGTGTGGATCGGGGGCGGCGCGATCCTCCTGCCGGGGGTGCGGATCGGGCGAAACGCGGTCGTGGGGGCGGGGGCCGTCGTCTCGCGGAGTGTTCCGGCGAACACGGTGGCGGCGGGGAACCCGGCCCGCGTGATTCGCGAGATCGAGCAGCCGTAGCCGGCGCGGCCGCCGGCGGCTAGAGCGGGGCGCTGTCGTTGCCGCAGCGGGCGCCGCGAGCACGGCGACAGGCCCCCGGTGACCTGTTGCGTTTTTTCGCGCCGGCTGGCGGTTGCCGGCCGCGCGCCGCGGTGATATACTGTTCCTGGCCAGGAGCCCCTGGCCGCTACCTGCGCAGAAGTCCACGACGGCTGGCAAACGGAGTTGAATCCCATGAGCGAGCAACACCTTCCGGAACGCGTCTTTCCCCTGCGCCTGGCCCCCGAGCTCAGTGTCTGCAGCGAACGCTACGTGCATTGGCTGCGCTACCTGCTGGAACGGCTGGGGCGGGAGGCCGCGCTGGCCGCCTGGCAGCAGGCCATGGACCACCCGGGGGACGCCCTGTTGGACGAGATCGTGGGCGGCGATTGGCGGGCCGACCCTGGCGCGCCGGTGGACGTCGCGGCCCGCCGGGAGGCCGCGCTGGCCGCGGCCTTTGGCCGGCCGGTGGAGGGCGTGGCGCTGGACGAGGCCCGCGCGCTCGTCGAGGGGCTGCCGCCCCTGCCGCAGGTCCGGCGGCTGGCCGACCTGAACGTCCGGCAGGAGATGACGACCTACCGGTCGCTCCATCTGCTCTTTCACGGCCTGGCCCTGTTGGTCGAGGCACTGCTGGACCGCCACGGCAAGCAGGGCGAGCTGCTGGCCTACAATGCCCTGGCCGGCTGGGCCGCGGCGAACAGCGGCGGCGAGATGGGCGTGGACGAGTTTCTGGCGCTGTTCAAGACCCCGTTCGACCCGGCGACGCGCATGGGCGCGGGGCTGGACTATACCCTGGTGCGGGCGACGGCCGGCGAGGTTGTCCTCCAGGTCCAGGGGTGCGCCTGGGCCCGGTACTATCGCCAGCGCCATCCCCGCGTGGGCTATATGCTGGCCTGCAGTATGGACGAGACCAACTACCGCGCGGTGAACCCGCGCATCCGCATGCAGCGCACCATCACGCTGATGGAAGACGGGCCCGGGTGCGACTTTCGCATCTATGCGTTGGACGAATAGGCGCGCCCGGGCCGGCCCTTGGGCCCACGCGGCAGATTGCCGGGCTCACCCGGCCGGCCTTGACAGGGCCGCTTCGATATCGTTGCGGCGATGGTAGCTGGAGTGGCCGTCCAGGTCAAAGGGCCATTCCGGCCGGCGCTCCCGGCCGCTGAACCATTCGCCCGGCGCCTCTTGCAGCGCGGCCAGCAGCTCGCCCTGGACCTGCCTGTGCCAGGCGAGAACCTCCTGGGGGGAGCGATCTCGCCAACGCTCATAGATGAGGTGGTTGCCGTCGGTCCAGTTGAGCCCGCGCTCCTCGGCCGGCACGGGTTGGCGCCTGATCTTTCTGATGACGTCGGCCTTCCAATGGACAATGTGCGCCAGGGCGTCTTTGACCGTCCAGGGGTCCTTGGTCGCGGGCCGGGCGGGCAAGCGGTTCCAATCCGCGGCGGCCAGGCCGCGGACCAGGCGATCCAGGCGTTCGAACTCTTGTACGGTGCGCTGGATGACTTCCTCGCGCGTGTGACGCATCGCAATGAACCTCCTGCCCATGCCGGCCCTGCTCGAGCGGGCCCGGCGGCGGCCCGCCATCCGGGCCCACGAGGAAACGCCGCGCGGGATCGGCTGTCTCCAGGCTCTTCTCCAACCGCCGGCCCAGGGGAAGCCTGGACGCGGCGGGGGCGCGGCCTTGCTGCTGTCGGGGACGGGCCCCCTTGCTCCGGGAAGCTCGCCGCGGACGGCCCGCGGCAGCGGTGGAGGGCGGACCCGGGAGCTTGCTAGTGGTGCTCCGCTGCCTCCGCCGCGTCGGCCTCGGCCTTGGTCTTGTGCACCGTCCCGTCGGCGTGCTGGGGCGGGGTATAGAGCGTGTACAGCCGCAGGGGCGCTGTCGCCGAGGCGTTGATGACGTTGTGGTAGGTGCCGGCCGGCACCACGACCGCCTCGGCGTCGTGCACCAGGTGCTCCTCGGTCCCGTTAAAGACAAACCGGGCGCTGCCTTCCTCGATGCGGAAGAACTGGTCCACGTCGGGGTGGACCTCGTTGCCGATCTCTTCGCCGCCCTGCAGGCACATCACGACGAGCTGGGCGTGCTTGCCGGTAAAGAGCACCTGGCGAAAGTAGTTGTTCTTGAGGGTCTGCTTCTCGATGGGTCCCACATAACCGGTCATGATCTGGCCTCCTGGAATAGCTACTCACCTGGCCGTACTCCGCCGCCAGGCAGTATAGCACGCCGGCCGGCCGGCGTCAATCCGGCCGCATCCCCCAGGGCTGTTGCATGGTGGCTTGCCGCAAAGGGCGCCAAGAGAAATCTTGTCTCCTTTGCGCTCTTGGCCAATCAGCCCCTACGGACGGACCTGGCAGCGACCGGGCATCCCCCCTTTGCGGGAGGCTGGCGCGCGGACCGCTCTCCCCTCCGCGCGGGCCTGTAACCCGCGGCGCCGCGCCCGCGTCCCTTGCGCGCCGCCATTCCGGCGGCCCATAGACCAGGAGGTAGGACGATGAACGGACGAATTGTGGCCCTTTTCCTGCTGCTCGCGGTGTTGGCCGCCTGCGGAGGCGCTCCCGACGCGACCGCGCCGGCGGCGCCGGACCCGCTGGCGGGCACGGCCTGGGTCCTGGAGCAGCTGCGCGGCCGGCCGCCGCTCGCCGGCGCGGCCCTCACCCTGGAGTTTACGGCCGGCCAGGTCGGCGGCGCGGCGGGCTGCAACCACTATGGCGGCAGCTACGAGGCGCGCGGCGACCGGCTCACCGTGGGG
>Ga0302251_1000755_pt1 | contig 25529 bp, 20 predicted proteins | sample AAG_RA_Gln_MG_FD_193534 | JGI IMG/M metagenome (GOLD analysis project Ga0302251, IMG submission 193534) | Enriched activated sludge microbial communities from anaerobic digester in WTTP, New Holstein, Wisconsin, United States - AAG_RA_Gln | ecosystem: Engineered > Bioreactor > Anaerobic >...
AATCCATATTATCGAAAGAGACAGTAAAATTCAATAGAGGCAATAGTTCATTCAATCTCACAGAAGTATGATTCAAAGCCATTTATAGAGAGCTTTCGACCTGCCTGCAAATTCCGAACTCTATCAATGGCGTCAAGAGGTGAGTGCTACGACTTCTTTTATGAAGGTCACCTGGAGGGTTGCCTGAGCGTGTAAGGATAGGTCAGAAAGTTCTGATCAGGACCTTCAGTGAAAGATCCGTGCTCTGGTCGGCATGGCTTCCGCGTATCAGCATCCCTGCTGGAGTATGAAAGATTGAATCTGGTTTTTTGTAATTACAGCCCGGATGATCTTCTTGAGAGCATTTTTCTCATCTTCATTCAACTTTTCCATTTGTGAAACGAGTCTCAAGAGATCTCTATCCTGTATTCTCTCTTCGGGAAGCTCTTCATCCATTTTCAAAAGCTCTTCTGCGCTCACCCCAAAAAAATCAGCATACTTCTGAATAATTCTACCCGTGGGGATTGCTTTGTCGTTTTCATATCTGCTAAGCTGCCGGCCGTTAATTTTAAGCAAATTTCCCAGTTCATCCTGAGAAAGATCCCTTTCTTTTCTCAGTCTCTTTAATCTTTTTCCCAATCCCGCCATATACTGATCACCCCTTCATAAAGATTATAACAGAAAAGTTCACTGCGTGCAGTAGTGATTATTCTGGTATTATGCAATATATTGACAAATATTTAATTAACAGTTATAAATTGTTTGTATTTATAAGTTACAAAATGTACGTTACAAAAGATTTTTTCCGAAGGGAGCAGCTCACGTGAAAGTAATCACCAACGACCTTTACTGCGGCGCCTACCTGCTGAGCAAAGGCGGCCTTCTCACAGAAGTGAAACTGAACCACAACTGCGGCCGCCAGTCATGCCTCTTCGTGTTTACCGGTCCCCAGGTGCTCGACCTTCACCAGGAATTTCTATCCGGAACTGCCGTGGTCAACCTGAAAGACTTCAAAGCGGCAATGATTCACATAAAAGATCAGATGTTTTCCTGCAAGCGGCAGGAAGAGAAGGAAGATGCGCATGAACGAAGATACTCCCGCCAGCGGGGTTAAGCGCTCCGTCAACCTCGTCGAGCTGATCAAAAGCAAAGGCGTTTCTCTGAAGAAAGTGGGGAAGACCTTTGTGGGCCTGTGTCCCTTTCATAAGGAGAAGAAGCCCTCCTTCACGGTGGACCCCATAAAGAGCCTCTGGCACTATTCGGCTGTGATCGAGGCGGCGATGTCTTCACCTTCCTGCAGGAACTGGAGGGCCTCACTTTTACCCAGGCCCTGGCCGCGCTCTCCGGGGGCAACGGCGGCAGCGGCAAGGAATCTCCTTCTCTGCCTCAACCATCATCTCCCGCACGTACCGCAGGCGCCCAGGCGATCTTCTCCCGCGTCATCGACTTTTACCACCGCACCTTCTTCGAAGATCAATGAGGCCTGGAATACCTTCGCGACAGAAGAAACATTCATACGAAGGAGATCTATGAGACTTTCAGGGTCGGCTTTGCAAACGGCTCCCTCTTGAACACTCTGCCGCGTTCCGGCGAACTCATCGACACCCTGAAGGAGCTGGGCATTCTCACGTCACGGGGGAAAGAATTCTTGTATCACCGCGTTGTTTTCCCCATTTTCAACAAAGATGGACAGGCCGTGGGAATCTATGGCCGCTCCATCGATGATTACGCCGCAGTCCCTCATCTTTACCTTCCGGGGCCCCATCAGGGTGTCTTCAACTGGCAGGCGGCAAAGCGGTCGAGAGATCTCATACTCACCGAAGGCATCATTGACGCTCTCTCGCTCTATCAGGCAGGCTTCAAAGATGTCATTTCACTCTATGGCGTGAAAGGGCTGACACCGTATCACCTCGCCCTCTTCAAGAAATACCGCACAAAAAAGATCTTTCTTGTGCTCGATAACCACGCGGCAGGTGAAGAGGCGTGCCTGCCGATCGCCGAAGTCCTCTCGCCGGTGGAGTGTTTCAAAGTGGTGCTTCCGGTGAGGGACGCGAACGAGTTCTTTCGTGATCACAGCCCTGATGAGTTCACTACACTCTGCACCCAGGCGTTCCCTGTCATCGTGGCGAAGGCTTCGGAGCAGATGACGAAAGAGCCCTTTGATGACGGCTTCTCTCTTGCGTTCGAATCAGTCACCTATCGGGTAAAGCTCATCCCCACCTTTGACGAGCGGCTGAAAGTGAATATCAAGGTGCACTGTGGCGACAGTACCTTTCTGGATACCCTCGATCTATATTCCCATCGCTCGCGTCAGGCGGCTATCACCCAGATTGCAAAGAGAGGCAGCCTGGGAAAAGAGCGGGTGGAGGCACATTTCCTCGTGATTCTCGATGAGGCGGAGCGATGTGCCGCAGCGAGCCGCCGCTTGGAACACGCCGCACCGCCGGTGCATGAGATGAGCGACGACGAGAGGGAAGAGGCCCTCCGCTTTCTGCGGTCACCGGGTCTGATGGAGGAGATTTTACACGACATGGAGATGCAGGGCTATGTGGGAGAGGATTCAAACAAGCTTCTTGCCTATCTCATCGGCATCTCCAGGAAACTGGACACGCCCCTCTCCGGCATTATCTCATCATCTTTTTGAGCGCTGCTGAAGCTTTATCATCATCCTTAAAACGTCATAACCACGGGATAATTCGCTCTTCATCGCAGCCTTAATCTATGCAAACTAAGCCGGGTGAGCCGGCACCTGACTGTTTCATCACAAATCATAATCATCGTTTTCTGGGGTAGAGCTTTGCATTGTCGATGAATCGGATATAAGGCATTATCGCTGCCCGGGATCAGAGCGACTTCCTTTTAATTGCGGATATAATCTGTTTATGGCTAAGTGATAGAGGGCGAGCTGGTTATCTCTGTCAATGTCCGGCTGTGTGGGAAGAGTTCCGCCGGTTTTGTAGTCGTGCACTTTCCAGTGTGCATCGCTGATTCGTGTAAGGCGATCGATTATGCTGATGTCATCTGCCCTGTATGATTGCACTGTCTTGCTTCCGGTAATCTTCATGGCTGTTATGACAGCTCTTCGATCGGTTATGCTGTCGCTTGAGTATGTGGGAGTTGATATCCATAAGAAATTCTGCCAGGTTGTCGAGCTGGATGAAAATGGTTCACTCATCGATGAATATCGAGTGGATCTTTGTACAGAAGGTCTTACGCAATTTAAGACTCGGATGGGCAAAGATGACAGATTGGTAATGGAAGCGGGAGGGAATGCGTTCTTTATAGCTTCACATTTGAAATCCCATGTTCGAGATGTCAAGGTAGTTCATCCTGCCAAGACCCGTTCAATAGGAGCTGCACGTATTAAGACAGACAAGACCAGTGCAAAGACGCTTGCGCAGCTCCTGGCATTGCAATTTGTCTTTCCCGTGTGGGTTCCGGATATAGATATCCAAACAGAGAGAGCACTTCTGTGTCACAGGGCTACATTGGTGAAAGAAAGGGCATCGTGCAAGAACAGGGTTCATGCGATTCTTCATCGTCGAGGTATCATATATTCGGGAAGTGACCTGTTTTGTAAGAAGGGAAGAGAGTTTCTGGTGAGCTCCCTCCCTTTGTGTGAAGAGCTGGAAAAGATACAGATGCAGTCTCTTCTCAGGCTTATCGATGCGCTGTCCGCGGAAATCGAAAGTATCGACTGCCATCTTGTCAATCGATTCAAAGACAACGTGGATCTCCATCTGCTTCTGACAATTCCGGGGGTGAGCTTTAACGCCGCCCTGGTAATCTTGACGGAAATTGGCGATATCAGGAGGTTTCCGACGCCAGACCACCTTTCTTCATATGCAGGGCTTGTTCCACGTGTTCACCAGAGCGGCATGACTTTGAGAACAGGGGGCATTACCCATGCAGGACGTTCTCAGCTGCGCATATAGCTTTTCATTGCAGCGCTGATGCTTGCACGACGTCCTGGAAAGATACAGGATTTTTATCATAATCTTGTCAAAAGGGAAAAAAGTTGCATTGTCTGCCTGTGCAAGAAAGCTGCTTGTCATAATCTGGAAGATGCTCATGCGCAAAAGGCCATTTCGTGATGGAGAGCCTGAGCTGAGTCAAAGAAAGATGAAACATCTTTCACAGATGGCAGATATATCACATCTTGGTAAGTTCCTTTACAAAACTTCGATAAAGACTATTGCGCCTGAGAGTCTTTAACATATGTAATCCAGTCTAAAATTTCAGTTAATCTGGCACTGGTAAAAGCAGGATTATCATTCTGAACTGGCTAAGTTATATAGATCGTTTTCTTAAATCCAGAGTCTGAGACAGTCTTTTTACAGCAAAGCTGAATAAAGCCGTTGTGAGGTATGAATATGAAAAAATCTGAAGGGAATCCTGAAAAAAGGCCAGTAGGCCGGCCAAAAAAGAAGTTAACAGATAATTCTGTAAAAATTCCGGGAGAGAAGCCAATAGGGCCAGCAAAGCCGGTGAAGAAACCGGCGAGGAAGGCAGAAGAGAAGTCGGAAAAGAAATCCATGCGTAACAGTGGCCATATCAGTTGCTGGAAAATTGCAGTTGAGAATTACGCTGAAGTGATAAAGCAAGCTGCAAAGGAAAGAGAGCTCAGAGCCAGAGTCTTTAAAGCTATTGATAACGATGTAAATAAACTGTCCGGTTTTTTGCAGACAAAAGATGGACAGGCACTGTTAAATGAATCTGTTGAATGTGCCGGCAGGCTTCAGAGTCTTTCAAATATTGCGATTGTTTTTTCTCTGATGACTCTGGAATCATATATCACCAGCTATGCTGTAATGAAATTGCATTCCAAAGCCTATTATGTTGATTATCTTGATCATCTCAAGCTGTCAGCCAAATGGGTGATTATACCTCGATTGGCTGTAAATAAGCAGATAAGCACTTCAAGCCGTGGATTCATATATTTTAGAAATCTGTTATCATATCGTAATGAGATTATTCATGAAAAGCCAGTTGATATGGATTCTGAAAGCTATATAAAGAAAGTTCTCTCAAAGACCGCACCGAATCCAGAGACTCAGCCGAGGACGGCAATTGAGGCAGTCAAAGAAATGCTTAAAGAGTTGAAGAAAGTTGATCACGATGTTGACATTGATTGGATTAAGATAGTTGAGAAACAGCATCTGTCACCGATTTGATCCGGCAAACGTATCGAACTGGCCGGCAGACAATACGAAACAGTGATCACGCTATGCGCCGGGAGATTCATCAGTGGCTCGCACTCAGGGATAGACTGTATTTACATTATTGATATGCTCCAGCACTTCCTTCAGGTATTTGCCGGCTTCCCAGCGGGCCATGGGAAGATCCTGACAGAGGTAGTTCCCGCATTCAACAGGTGAGGCGCCGGGAACGACACCCTCATAAGTTGCTATAAATGCAAACATATCCTTCATAATCATTATAATATCCTCTGAGCTCAAATCGCCCTTCAGAATTGCGTAAAATCCCGTACGGCAGCCCATAGGTCCGAAATAGACTGTTTTTTCAGCCCAGATTCTGTCATTCCTGAGAAATGTTGCTCCCAAATGCTCAATGGTATGCATCGCCGGAATGTCGATTACCGGCTCCCTGTTTGGTTCTTTAATGCGAATATCAAAGGTTGTGATTGTATCTCCACCTATACGATCCTTCCTTGAAACATATAACCCGCGCAGCAGTCTCCTGTGATCGACTGTAAAACTATCAATTCTTCTCATATTTTTCCTCCAGACAGCTCAACTGCCTTAATATATTTATTACTATCGATACAGAATGAAGCGAGGCTTTAACAACGGAAGCCTTATAGACCTCATGGCTTTTCTCAACAGTGACAATATCTGAGATTGACCTGATTATAACAAATGGAGTATTAAACAAATAACAGGTCTGGGCAATAGCCGCCCCCTCCATCTCCACAGCCAGAACTGATGGAAACTTGTCCAGTATGTTCCGAATCTGTTTCTGGTGATGGATAAATGAATCTCCTGACATAATCTGCCCCTTGATCACCCTGATGTCTCTGTCTTCGATAAATGACTGGCATGCAAGCGAGACCAGGCATTCATCGGGATAAAAGGCAGGAGGCATTCTCGGTATCTGGCCATATTCATAGTTGAATACTGTGGCGTCTGCATCGTGGTGCCGGACCTCTGTTGAGACTACAATATCACCGATATTCAGCCTGTCTGGTGGAAAGCCTCCTGCTACTCCGGTGTTAATGACATAATCAGGGTTGAATTTGTCAATCAGAAGGGTCGTTCCTACGGCGGCATTTACCTTCCCGATGCCGCAAAGCATGAGGGCCACATCATGTCGACAGATCTTCCCTATATAGTATTTGAATTGTCCGAAAGAAGCTTCTTTCTGATGTTCCAGGCATCTTAACAGCTCTTTCAGCTCTTCTTCCATGGCAGCAATAATTCCGACCTTCATCTGATAATTATAGTCAAGACCAGTGATCAGGTCAAGTATGGATCGCTTTTCCATTGCTGAGCATCCTCTTGATGACCTCAGCACTTGCACGGAAGCAGTTGCAGACATAAGAGGCAGAAAGCTCCGGTTTCTGAATGTTCATGTCATAACCGGTGATCCGAAGGGACTACTGAAAGGGAAGGGAGCGGACTTTCAGCAGCGCCTGATTTTGACCTCCAGGACGCGGTGTATTCAGGCCAGGGCATTGCATGGCCTGATCTCTCGAAGCAATCTGCCTGTTGTAATAACAGGTGACTTTAATTCTCCACCCAATTCCGAGCTATACAGGATATTGAGACGTGATCTGAAAGACAGCTTTTCTGAAGCCGGGAGGGGTTTCGGCTTTACATACAGGGCAAATCTGCCGCTGTGGCGCATAGACTATATCTGGGCCGTTGATCTTACAATTTCCAGATGCCAGACTCTGAATACGGGACTTTCTGACCATAGAGCGGTAAAGGCCTTCTTGGAATTCTGAAGAGTGGCGAAGATTACCGGGGTTTCTTTCTACCATAGTTGGTCATTTAAACCCTCCTTCCCCTGTATTGCCTGCGACATCCACCTCCTCCACGGCCTGCGGACCCTCACTGTGAGGGGAAGTGCAGGGTCACTAATGCGGGCGCCGGGGCAGGGGTATCGGCGCAGGCGACAGCCAGCTTTTTCCCGTATTCAGCACATCGCTCCAGTGCATTGCCGTCGGGATTCCACAGTTCAAGGATCCCCTCGGCCGCGAGCGTGAAGCCCGATTCCGCCAGCCTCTCTTCGATCAGCTTTACCGACCCATTGGATGTTATCAGTAATTGAGAATGGCATGGCAATAATCCTTTCAGTATAAAAATATGAAACATGAAACGGCTTGACCGCTACAGGCGTTGGAGGTTCGGATGCTGTGTGAATAAGATGCCTCATATAAGGATTTCAAGAGACAACTGTCGGTTCCTCCCTGCGGCACCATGCTTTCACTGCTTCACGGCGCTCCATGTGCCGTTCCAGGCTGTTCCCGGGCCCCCTTCGCGATAGTAAGTCCCGCTTGCCGTGCGGCCGCCGGGGGCGACTCTCCCCATATGGACGAGCCTTATTAAACGGGATCCCTGGGTGTAGCTCACGTCTCCCGTCGCCTGGTTCAGGGTGACCTGGATATCCCAGGAATAGGGATTGCTGCCAAGGCGCTCCATTCTCCCGGTGTAATAACTGCCCGAGCCATTTATGATCAAGCGGTAGTAGGTTGACTCCCCCGTCTTGTTGCTCACCGTCGTTACGCTCCAGGTGCCGGCGATATCCAGAGCCGAAGATGACGGGGGATATGAGGTGTAGCCTCCCGTCGGCGCTGAGGGTCCCGGCGTGGCTGGAAGGGCAGCAGCCGGGGAAGGGGCCGCGGCCGCCGGGAGTATCCTTATTATCGCCGTTTCCTCGGCAGTCCTGTTCTCCGCGTCCCTGACCAGTACAGTGAGCCTTCCCTCCCTCTCCCCCTCAGTGATTCTATCGACAACGCCCACGGTGCCTCCGAGACTGCCGGTGGCAGGACCCACGCCAATGCCGCCTGAAGGCTTTACCGTGATCTGGTAGGGAGGCTTGAAACTCTCGGGGACTTTCACGGAGAACTCCCCGGAGGCATCTGAATTCAGTGACGGCGGGGCCGTGAGGGCAAGCCGGTAAGACTCCACGGCGAACTCTGTCTCGAGGGCGAGTTTTCTGCCTTCGGGTGACTCGATTGCCGCGATAAAAACAGCTTTTCCCCCTTCGGTTACGGCGCCAGGCGGAAGTGACAGCTCCGCGGCGGCGCTCCCGCTTCCGCCCGCTGAGGCATCGAAAGCTGCTGTCTTCAACAATGCGCCTGTGGCCTGGTCTCTTACCGTAAGCGTCAGCTTTATTCCCTGCGCCTTGGTTTTTACCGTATAATATGCGAGAAAATAGAGCGTATCGCCGGGAGCGAACGTCTTCCGGTGGACGGGATCGCTCCTGTTACCGGTGACGACAAGTCTGTCAAGCGTGAAGGCCTGGAGCACCTCCAGGGGGTATGAGGCACTGACGGAGTCCCCGTTTTTATCGTTGGGCTGATAGGTGACCACCACCCTGTAAGGGCCGTCATTGACTCCCTTGAGCCTGAGCCTGTAGCCATAGGGCTTTGTGACACCAGCCTCGCAGACCTCGCGGGTCGTTCCCTTCACGACAGGCTCTCCATTATGGTATTGAAAGGCCCACTGAAGCGTTGCTGGAACGGGTGCGCCGGGAGGATACTCGACATTTACCGCAAAGTGTATAGTGTCGCCGTTCTGGGCCGGCGGCGTGAAAGCTCTCCCGTTATATTCGTCATGGGTGACCCTGTAAATAGTGAGCCTGGAGAGCCCCGCGTCGTCCTTCATTTTTTTTCGGGCCTCGGCCACCAGCTTCTTCAGGGTGTTCATGTCCTCCAGGAAAGCGGTGAGCTTTTTCAGTTCCTCTTCGGCGGCCTTGAGGTTCGCCTCTTTCTCGGCCTCCACCTTGCGGCTGAAATGGGTATCGAGGGTGGACTTCAGGTAATCGTGGTAGTAACGAGCCGCAAAGGGCTTCCGGAACTTAGCAGCGGCCAGGGCGTCCCTCTGGAAGGGCGAAGGATTCTTATAGTACATTGCGGCGTTTCCAAGAGGGTTTTTCCAGAACTCGCCGAGGCGCTTTTCAATGCCCTGGCCTCCCGAGACCTCCGCAAGCGAGGCCCATGAGCCCGGCCCCTTGACAATGGAACGGTACTGCTGGTTGTAATATGCTGAGTAGGCGTTCCACCAGAACTCGTTGTACTGGTCATACTGGGCTGTGATGAACTTCTTCAGTGCATAATCCAGGAAATGGACGCTCCCCATCGATACGCTGAGGGAAGCGCTTCCCACCCTGGTCACAAGCCAGTCCAGTTCGGCGCTGAAGGCAGTCGCCACGGCCTCCCGCTTCGCGTCATCGCTGCCAAGGAAGGCCCGGTACACCTGGGTGGCCAGCATGGCCGCTGTGACGCCGTAGCCGATCTTCTTCATGGAATCGTTGATGTTCACCGTAAGGGGCTGGGCCTGCCCGACGCGCGCGAGGTGAACCTTCAGGCGGTCAGTGGACTTCAGGGTTCTCGCGTCTATGGCGGTCTCAAGGATCTTCTCCTTCAGAATATACTTCACTTCCCTGCTATAGACTCCCGAAGTGAGGGCGTCGGTGAACTCCACCATGTCGGCCGTTTCCCGGTAGTTGGTCAGAAGATGGGTGAGGAGGTAGTTCTTTAATGCCTCCTCGCTGTCGATTCTCAGGATCTCGCCGCTGTGACCCTCCACGAACTCCCTTATCTGCGGGGGTGAAGAGGCCCCGGGTGAGAACACTGTTGTCAAAAGCAGCAGCAGGAGGGTGATGAGTGCCGTTCTGCCGTTCATTGAAGCACCTCGCTTTACCTCTTTCCTGTCATGTCCGGGTAGGGCTGCGGCGGTCCCGGATTCCGGGGCTCCGGGAAGAGGTAGCTCTCCTCGAATCCCATGGCGGAAGCGAGCCGCTTCCGTTCTTTCAGAAGGGGGTAGAAGGCCCCCGGCTGCAGCCTTAGTGAGCCGTCGGCGCTCCCGTACTTCTCAAATCCCTGATGAGCCCTGAGAAGGTCAAAGGCCTGTTGCTCCTTTCCGGTAGAGGCCAGGGCGCTTGCTTCCACGATGAGGAGCCGCTCCTCCATTCCTCTGTCTGTGTACAGGCGGCCCTCCCGTATCCAGCCACTGGCAAGGCCTGCCGCCTCCAGGGCAGCGGAGGGGCGCCCGGCCTCCAGGGCTGTCTGGGCGTACTCCATCAGAATATCAAATGAATATTTTGAATAGGCCTTTATCGGGAGTATCCTGAGAGTCATGGGGCTTCCATTCCTTAATATCTCAAGTTCCGCGGGTTGATCGGGCACAAGCCCGTTCCAGACCGCCAGAAAGGCCCTTTCCGTGGCACATTGCTTCCCGCCTATCACCTTGACCACGTCGCCAACGGCGAAGCCGGCCCTCTGCGCCGGTGTATTCTGATTCACTTTCGTCACCGTCATCCCTGCCTCCCCCTGCTTCCAATGAAGGCCCAGCCGGTTATTCTTCTGAAGGGAGGCCTGCCGGTAAGCCCCGAGGCAGAGCTCTCCCCTGAGGAAGATGGGCATCGCAATATCGGCGAGCCTCTTGTTGTAATCAACTGAGTAGAGCCCCAGGGGATCGGTCTTTATCACCTCTTCTGCCACCGCCAGGGCCTCTTTCTGCATCCCGCTGAGGTAAAGCAGCAGGGCGCTCTCGGCACGCCTGAAAACCTCTGTCTGTTTCTCGCCGGGCTCTTTGAAATCAATTATCTGGAGCGTGTGAGCGCCCTTCATTGCGCCGGCAAGAGCGATGCGGCGTCCATCAGGGGAAAAAGCCGCCTGCCGCACCCCGCCGTCGAAATACTGCGGATAGTATCCCGACGGCAGCCAGAAACAGGCCTGCTTATCGACGCAGGCGATGTCACAGCGGCCGGGTGAAAAATTCAGATAAAACCTTCCGTCGGGAGAGAAGCACTGGACCAGGTCCTTATAAGGAAGGCTGTAAAAGATTTTCCCCGTATCGACGGCTATGAACTCACGCCTCGCCGGGTCAAGCACGAATCTCACCAGGTACCTGCCGTCGGGGCTGTATATGAAGCTTCCCAGTTGAAAGCCTGTGGTCACGGGAGGGATCTTCCGGACCTCCTCCCAGGAATTGGTATTGATAATCTTTATTGCCACCTCGGCGACTCCCGACTTTTCCACTTTTGACGGGATCCCCATGGCGAGCTGTTTCCCGTCGGGGCTGAAGACCATGGACGCCGCGTTGGGACTGCCGGGAGTGCATGACCCGTAGGCATAGGGGTAGAAATGTCTCTTGCCGCCTGCCGTCTCGACAATGATCGTGTTCCCCTCACCGGGGCGGTCCTTGAACGGTGCAGAAAAGGCGACATACCTGCCGTCGGGGCTCATCGTGATGTTTTCCAGTACCGGGAATGCATCAAAGAGCACGTCATCGCCCCTAGCCAGGGAGACAATCCTCCCCGGCGCCCCGATCTCCCCGGCGATCTCAAGGGAATAGAGCAGGTTTTTTACCGTCTCATATGAGCTGTCCTTCAGCTTTTCCGCTCCAGGGAGGTCGAGATGATAGAGGGCAATCCTGTCATCTCTGCTCATTGCCACTGCGCAGGCAGCATTCTTCTCAGACAGGAACACCTCCGCGAGTCTGCCCGTTGCCGCATCCCACCGTGCAAGAACGCTCCTGCTGGATATCCGGGGGTCATAGTCCTCTCTGTCCCTGTCTTTTGAGGGATACATATATGAAACGAAAAGGCTTTTCCCATCCTCTGAGTATTTGAGGAACTGGAACCTCCCCTTGCCATGAAAGGAAAAATCCTTCACAGAAGCAAGACGGCTTTCCCTGTTCCCTGCCTTGCCGCCATTTTCCGCCACGAGCCCCGCAAGCCTCAGCTCATCGAGAAGCGCTCCGCCAGGGGAGCCGGGCTTCCCTGTTTGTTCAATGAGCCCGAGGAGGTCGTCACGGGAATATTTCTTCACATGGAGCCCTTCTCCAGAGGGGACTGAGCCGGCCCTGCCGGAGGGCTGCAGACCCTGGGAGGGTGCCGCAGCTTTTCCTTCTCGTATGAGCTTCCCATACCTTTCAACTTCCTCTCGCTCCCCGGGGCTCAACGCGCGCGCAGCCTTCTCCATGAGCTCCTTGAACCTCCGGACCTTTGCGGGAGGCATTTTCTCGAGCCCATCATTGGAGTACTGGGAGGCAAAGTCCCTGGCCTCCCATTTCTCGTCCGCGGGAAGAGAGCTGAATGCGCGGTTTTTCAGCTCATAAGCGCGCTTTTCATGGGACCCCAGGCTTTTCTGGGGACCCGCTATGCAGATCCCGCGGTAAAAATCATTGCTGAGCTCCGCGGCAACTGTGGCAGAGCCCCATGCCAGGAGGACTATGAGCCCGAAAACAGGTGAGAGTTTTTTCATTTCCTGCCTCCCTGAGAGTAATGAAAACACTTATGCTGCAGCAGGGAAAGCCATGCCGCTCTCCGTGCTGAAGAGATGGAGTCTGTCCATATCCATGATGAGATCGAGCTCCATGTCGCAGGCAAGGGGATGCTGTTCGCTAGGCCTCACCGGATCTCTGTATTTCCCGCGATGTCTGTGACAAGGTTCTCGGAACCCAAGGTCTCTATCACGTCAACGCGGGCTTTTAGGATAGGGCAATTGATTTCAGCACCTTGTTCATCCAGAAAGTATTATACCAGATTTTGAGGTTATTAGAAAAGATTTACCTGATTTTCCTGTGAATTGATAGCGTTCTCCCCTGACATGCAAATCCACCCTGACAGTTTTGATTTCTTTTATTCAGTGTGAATTCTCAGGTCCGATCTGATGCTTAGTCATTATTCTTAATCCCACGGACTTTCCGGCTCATCCGGTTGGACTATTTCAACATCACAGAGCGCTTTCTCCAGAATCTCAGGAGATACAGGTCTTTCGCCTTTCAGAATGTCGCACCTCGCCAGACCGGAAGGAAGATGGCGATGGAGTAATACCTGATAGCGAGGCTTTCTTCTCGATCCGGAAGACGGGCATCCTTCTATGAAGGCTTTGGCGATATGGATAGGAAGGGATGCCCTGTCTCCCAGGCCGCTCTCATTGTCTTATTTCCCCCACTTTTCCGGCTTTTGAGGAAGGATTCTGTGAGAAAAGGAAGGATAATCACCACTGTTAACACATTTGTTGGCTCTACTGGACTTTTTCCGGGTTGTGCAAAAATGACCAGATTGCTCTCAGCCATAGAAAAAACAGAAGCGCTCCAGACAGCCATTTCAGCTTTTCCGAAGCGCTCTCTGAGTATTCTGCACAATCACACAGACGTTTTGAGATCTATCAGTGGAGAGAGGGATCGAAGCTGCTTTTTTCCTCTACGCAACACCTCCTCTTCAACTTTCTTTTTCTTTCAATATCAGTATATACAAAAAACGTGAAGAAGCAGTGAAGTTTGTGTGAATAATCTGTGAAGGTTTTGTGAAGATTCTATGAAGAAAACCGGAGTGACAGCTACCTTCTTCTCCAGGAAAACGAAAAGCCGGTGCCTTCAATGGCTCCGTATCTGTTTCAGCTTCAATGAGCTCTCTCACTCTGGGGAGGTTGTTGGCTCGAACCGCGTAGAAAAGGGTGTCAGGTTTCAAGCTTTCCTCTCAAGTATGGAGGTCGCGAAAGAGCGGCCTCATAATCTGAACGCCTGATGAAAGGCCATACTGAAGGGTCGGTTTCCAGATGCCGGATATTCTCCGCCATCTTGTCACGAGTATGTCGATCGACCATCTTTCCGCCTCCTGCCGACAAAGCTGTCAAGAGTTGCTGCCGAGGGCTGTTACTGCATCTTACTGCATTATACCGGCTTGCTGTGTGAGTGTCAATGCAGCATCCCCAGCGCCTCCGACATTCCCACAGTGCACATCGTCTCCGCCACCTCCAGGCCCCGCTCATCTTCGGAACACCTGATCCGTTCCCTTCTCGTCTATGTCCTGCACCGGTTCCAGGCCCGATCTGAATATGATCCAGTCTGCCAGCCTCTGCCAGTGAGGGAGGTCAGGTGTGAAGAAGAAGTTCCCTGCCTGGGTGGTGACTTCAAACCTGAGCGGCTTGACTGATACTGTTCCCCAGAGGGTGCGGTTGAGACTCGTTATTCTGCGGACTTTCAGCTCACTGATCTGTCCCCACTGTGCTTTGAAATGCTCAGTTCTGTTCCTGTACACTATGCCGTCTTCCTCAATCCTGATGTGGATGTCCCTGTGCATCATTCCCTTCATCATCGAGACGAGCTCCAGCATGCCAAACCAGGATGGGATCATCAACAGAAATAATGGAGAAAAGTGAATGACCATCAGCGCGAAGGAGCCTGTGACCACAGATATCGATGCACCAGTCACTGCCGACCCTTTCAATGGAATGGTGTGGCGGTATCGGTAATCGAGCCTGTATGGTGTCTCTATTGTGCTTTCTTTCAGCACTTTCTGCATCTCCATGGCTGAAGAGAACCGGTTTTCAGGCCTGAGCTCCAGAGCCTTCATGATCAGGTTTGACAGTCCTTTCGAGGTTCCTGGCACAAGTGATGCAGGCGGCTGAAATGCAAAAGGCGCATCGGCGGGATCGCGTCCGGTCAGAAGGTTGTGCATGGTGGCGCCGAGGCTGTACAGATCGCTCCGCGCATCGGTCTGTCCTTTGCCGTAGTGCTCAGGAGAAGCAAATCCCGGCGTTCCCACCACTACTGTGTCAGCCTTTTTCCCTCTTGTGTAGAGTCTGGCTATACCAAAGTCCACCAGGTGCACGTGGCCTGTGCTGCCGATCATGACATTGCCTGGCTTGAGATCTCTGTAGATTATCCCTTTGCCGTGCAGGTAATCCAGTACATCCAGGAGCCTGGCTGTCACGTTGATGACTTCATATTGACTGAGCCTTCCCTTGCAGGCAAGCAGTTCTTCCAGATCGACCCCATCGATGAACTGCTCCACAAGGTAGTCTTTTCCGTCTTCCATAAAGCAGTCGATGACCTTTGGGAGGACAGGGTGGGAGAGACTTGAGAGCAGTGCAGCCTCTCTCCTGAACTGCTCCCGAATTGCAGCCACGTCGTCTATGTTTCCCTGAAGCTCCTTCATCTGCTTTACCACCCACGTACCGGGAAGATGACTGTCCCTGGCGCAGTAAAGTATGCTCATACCACCCCTGGTCAGGAGCTTTTCGATGGTATATCGATTGTGTAGAATCGTCCCTGGCGCAATCTCCGGATCATTCAACGGAAGAACACCTCATCAACGTAAATGCTTCCCGGTTCCTCAGAGCTTTTCAGTCTCGCCCTCATCACAATTGTTCTGAAGAGCTCTTCACGGTCCCTGAGCTGTGAAGAGAATGTCACTGACCTGAAGCCTTTCTCTTCCCTTGACTTTGGATCATCAAAGAAATCATATGATGGAACGGCACGCTGACTTTCAGGCAGACCCATGGTATGGTCATGACGATAGAGCACGTCGCATGAATCTATCTGTATGGTCGTGAAAGCCTGCTGCTTTTCAGGATTACTCTTCTTCCGCGGAATCAGGCTCTGATACTTTCTTAGTCTCAACGCCACGATTGAGCTCCACGGGATGTGGATGGAGTGAAGCGGATGTGTGATTACAAGCTCCTGCGGTGTGGTGGTGAATCTGTTCCTGAAAACGTCAAGATATGAGATGTATTTTCTGCCTGTCCAGGTTGAGAGCAAAGTGGCAATTATAATAACGGCTACAGATTCAGTGGGTAGGGAGAGAATAAAGAAGAGAGCGGAGAGAATGGTGGCGCTGCAGTAATAAATGCCTCTCCGGGCGAAGAAATACGAGTGGTCAGGAGAGTATGTATATTCCCTGGCTTTCACAGAAATGCCTCTGGGCCCTGTCAATATCTCACGCATCTCGCCGGCAGATTCGAAACGGTCTTCCGGCCGGGCTTCTACGAGGTATCGCTTCCCCTCACTCTCGAAGTAGTCGATGATCTTCGGCAGTCCCTGGTGATTGAGCATTGAAAGTATCGTTACTTCCTTCTGGAAATGATCCAGTATTGCGAGTCTATCCTCCTCATTGGGAAATACATCACTCATCTCTTTCACGACCCACTGGCCGGGAAGATGAGAGTCTGAGGCCAGATAGAGAACGCTCATTCCTCCCTGTGCAAGGATGGACTCTATAGTATATCGTTTATTAAGTGTTTTTCCGGCAGTGAGCATGAAGTGATACACCAGATTGATCAATTTCTTATAATTGTAAATGATTTCAGAGTTCTCATCAAGCTGTGAAGGAAAAAATCAGTCTGCAATACAGAACTTTGACTGCCACTTCTCTTCCTGGTGAAAATCTCTGTAACTGGCAATGCCCATGATACGGACCTCTATGTGTGGGATGATTACACTATGCTCTGCCGGATCGCGACAATAGAGTTCCTCTTACGATCCAAAGCCTGAAAGACTCTGGAGCACCTCATCGATGCGGCAGGTATGGGAGTATGTCAACACAGAATATAAAGGGCAGTCTAATTTCACAAAGAGAAAGGATCGATCATGGCAGCAAAAACGAAAAGCAAAGCTGATAACAGAGTTAAAGATAAAGTCATGGATAATAAGAAGAGCACTCTGTCCACCGGCTGGTTCTATCCGCTTGGCGCCACTATTGACAGGGAAGGCGTCAATTTTGCCATATATTCAAAATATGCAGAGGAAGTCTCACTGCTTCTTTTTGACAGTGCAGACGGCAGCCCTGTGGAGACAATAAGGCTGGAAAACAGAACAAAGCATATATGGCACACTTTCGTACACGGTATGAAAGCAGGCCAGCTGTATGGATACAAGATAAAGGGGCCATATGATCCGGCCAATGGATTCCGCTTCAATGAGAACAAGCTTCTCATTGACCCTTATGCAAAGGCTGTAGCCGGCAAGCTGATCAATAGAGACAACCTTCTGTTAGGTTATGATCCAGACTCACCTGACAATGATCTTTCCTTCGATGAAAGGGACAATTCAACGATTGTGCCCAAGTCGGTTGTGATTGATGATCAGTTTGACTGGGAAGGTGATGAGCCTCCCAGGATCCTTCTGGAGAGAACAATCATCTATGAAGCACATGTCAAAGGCTTTACTGCTCATAAATCATCAAAGGTAAAGCATCCAGGCACTTATCTTGGATTCATAGAGAAGATCCCCTATCTGAAAATGCTGGGCATCACTGCGGTAGAGCTTCTTCCCGTTCAGGAGTTCCATGTGGATGACTTTCTGGTGCAGAAAGGACTTTCCAACTACTGGGGTTACAATACTACAAACTTTTTTTCGCCGGAGTGGTCTTATTCTACTCAGTCAGCGCCAGGCTGTCAGGTGACAGAGTTCAAGACTCTTGTGAAAGAGCTCCACAAGGCAGGCATAGAGGTGATTCTCGATGTGGTCTACAATCATACCGGAGAAGGCAATGAATGCGGCCCCACTGTATCTTTCAGAGGGGTTGATAACCAGACATACTATGCTCTGGCAGGGACTGAGAATTATCCTTATCGCTATTACATGAACTATTCCGGATGCGGAAACAGTATCAACGTAACTAATCCCCAGGTAATAAGACTTATCGCAGATTCTCTCAGATACTGGGTGGAAGAAATGCACGTCGATGGCTTCAGGTTCGATCTCGCCACAGTGCTGGGAAGGCAGGTCGGAGGTTTCAGCCCTTACTCCACATTCTTCGACGTGCTCTCTCAGGATCCCGTGTTGAACAGGGTGAAGCTCATTGCAGAGCCTTGGGATATGGAGACATATCAGGTAGGCAACTTCCCTGTCGGCTGGTGTGAGTGGAACGGCCGCTTCAGAGATACGGTACGCCGCTTCGTAAAGAGTGACGAAGGTCAGATGAGGGAGTTCGCCGAGCGTTTCATGGGATCTCCCGATCTATATGGAGAAGATGGAAAAACTGCATATAACAGCGTCAATTTCATAACCTGCCACGATGGCTTTACGCTGTGTGATCTCGTATCTTACAACAATAAGCACAATGAGGCAAATCTGGAAAACAACAGAGATGGCTCAAATGAAAACTATTCCTGGAACTGTGGAGAAGAGGGTGAATCAGACAATGAAGAGGTTCGGAATCTGAGACGGCAGCAGGCCAGGAATTTTATGTGCTCGCTCCTCCTCTCTCTGGGTACGCCGATGATACTGAGCGGCGATGAAGTTCTAAGGACACAGAAGGGCAACAATAACACCTACTGCCAGGATAACGAACAAAACTGGTTCAACTGGGATCTGATCAGAGAGAACGCTGATTTTCTGAAATTCACAAGAGAGCTCATCAAAATGACCTCTAACTACAAGGCACTTCAGATCTCCAAGTATTTCAAAGATCAGCCGGTGACTCATCTGGAGCATCTTGCTGTAAACTGGTTCGGAAGAGAGCTGGATCAGCCTGACTGGAATGACCCTGAGGAGAGAACCGTTGCATTGCAGATCCATGCCAGGGAGCCGCAGGGCTTTGAATATTACATATTCATCATTTTCAATGCAGATTTCAGGACTCAGACTGTTGAGCTCTCTGAGCTGCCTTCACCTTTCAGGTGGTACAGAAGGATTGATACCAGCCTGCCTCCGGGTGAGGATTTTCTCGTGCATGGAAGAGAGATTGAGCATGTGCCTGCAGACTATTATATGGTCAATCCTCGCAGCACGGTCCTTCTTATGGCATATAACAACGTCTGAAGACATGAGGGCGACTCAAGGCAGAGCAGAAATAAGTAAAAAGAGAGCAGCAGATCTCTCTGCTGCTCTCCTGCTGTCCACGCGATACAGGCAGTATCAGGCTTTCACCTTTAAGAGTTCCTTGACTGCCTCGAGCGCTTTCTCATAATTGGGGTGGTTGCTCACCTCAGGTACAATCTCGATGTATCTTATAATATTGTTTCTGTCTACTATGAAAATTGAGCGTGCAAGCAGCCGCGACTCCTTTATCAAAACGCCATAAGCCGTTCCGAAAGAGGTGTCTCTGTGATCCGAAAGGGCTTTTACCTTGTCAATACCTGCGGATGTACAGAAACGGCCTATTGCGAAGGGAAGATCGACGCTGATATTTAGTACTGTCACATCTTCAGGAAGTGAAGCCAGTTCCTGGTTGAATCTGCGAGCCTGCAGATCACAGATTGGAGTATCAAGTGATGGTGTCACGCTTATTATCTTTATCCTGTCATTATAATCAGAGAGCCCTTCTTCCTTGAGGTCCCTGTTTTGTGCTTTAAAATCCGGGGCACTGTCTCCAATCTTGAGCTCAGGACCGATAAGTGTTAACGGATTGCCAAACATTGTCACAACATTCTTTCTTTCCATGATCATTCATCCCTTTCTGATTGTGTTTATATTTGAGACTGAACCACTGCCAGAGATTCCTCTATGATGTTCAGTGCCTTTGCCAGATCTTCCTCACTGTGGCGGTAGCAGATGTACCAGTGATGGAATGGTTGAATAAACAGCCCTCTTCGAATGGATTCAGTATAGAATCTGGTCCGGACTTCCTTGTACTCTCCGGTGCTTTCCTTGTCAAATGTGATGAACGGCATCGGCGGTATGCCTGACACTCTGCATTTGATACCACTCTTTTCCACGATTTGGCTCAGCTTCTCGAGAAAAAGTGCTCCGCGCTCCCAGATCCTGTCAATCACGCGCTCCCTTTCCAGAATTTCAATGCACTTGAGAGCAGCCACCATCTCCAGACTGTTTGGGAAAAAGGTGGACGATATGAAGACTTCCTTTTCAGCCATAGACATTATCTCTTTTTTCCCTACTACTGCGGAGATTGGGTATCCATTTGCCATTGCCTTGCCGAACACTGCCAGATCAGGTGTGACTCCGTACCTTTGCTGTGCACCTCCCAGGCTTACTCTGAATCCGGAGCGGATCTCATCGAATATCAGCACTGCACCGTATTTCTTCGTGATTTCCTTTACCTCTTCGAGGAAACCGGGCTCAGGAGCTGATACCGGTGCATTCAGAGGATGTCCTACAGGAGTTATAATCAAACAGGCGATCTGTTCCTTATTTTCCTCAAAGAGAGTCTTCAGGCCGCTGATATCGTTGTAGTGAAGCTCAAGAGTGTCTTCATATGTTTTTTTAGGCACTCCGCCGTGAACTTCGACACACCAGTCGTGCCAGCCGTGATAGCCGCATCGTATCACCTTATCTCTGTGAGTATAGCCTCTTGCAATCCTGACAGCACAGGTAGTCGCATCAGAGCCTGTTTTCATGATGATCCCCATTTCACAGCAAGGTATCAGCTCCTGCAGCTTTTTCAGAAGCTGGTTCTGAACGGGCTGTACCAGACTGAAGCAGAAGCCGCGCTTCATCTGTTCCTGAACAGCTTCATTTATTTCAGGCTCGACATAGCCCAGAATTATGGGGCCATAGGCGCAGAGCATGTCGATATAATTATTCCCATCTACATCTGTAATTGTTCCGCCTTTCCCTTCTGTGATGAAGATTGGGTATTCACCAGGTACGAAATTATAGGGCCGTCTGATGCCCATCATGCCTCCCGGGCTGAGCATCTTTGCCTCTTCATACATTCGCATCGATTCAGTGAGTTTCAGTTTTTCGGACATAAAGCCTCCATTTCTTCTATTTCGAAAGTAACAACATCGAAGCATTATCCCTCAAATTATACTCATCTCTTACGGGTCCGTCAATATTTCAGTTGTTCCAGATATGGCAAGGAAAGATTTACAAACAGTTTATAATTTCAGTTTAATTTCAACGTAATATCAGCTTACTTTCAGGAGATGAAGGGATATATCATCAGAAAAGAGATGAGAGGTGTCTGCAATGAGTACAGCAGTAAGTTTAAAGGATCTGAGCGGTATCGGATATTTCGGATTCAATTCTGCTTCTTTACCTACAGCCTCAATGTATCGAAACAATGCAGTTTTATCTGCAGGCTCTTCAGGTGACTCCACGTTCTTTTCAAGTGAAGCGATGTCTTCACCACATAATCCAGGAGCCGGCACAGATGCTCTTTCCAGCTTCAGCTCAGCCTGGGGGCTCAATTCCGGTAATTCATTGACATCTCTTTCCGGTACCGTGGCTGCAGATCCACTGTCTTCTGCACTTGAGGCGATGTACCAGCGGACCCTTGCCTCCGCAATGATGCGTATGGTGACGAGTCTCATTGGCAGTCTCTGCGGTGTTAACGGACTTAACGGCCTCAGCGGACTCAACAACGGTCTCAATAATAATCAGAACAACAATGCTGTTGATAATGGCAATCTGAATAACGGCGGCGATGCAGTTGAAGACGGCGGCAATGCAGTCAACAACAACGGTAATAACAATGCCACACAGCAGGGGATTATCAATGAAGCTAAAACCTGGCTGGGAACACCTTATGTCTATGGAGGCACATCAAGGAGCGGTGTGGACTGCTCAGGCTTTGTACAGAATGTATTCAAGGCAAAAGGAATCAACCTGCCCCGTGTGACGACTGACCAGGTAAAGCAAGGCAGGGAAGTGAGCCGCAACCAGCTGCAGCCCGGAGACCTGGTATTCTTTCATAACAACGGCCACGTCGGAATATATATAGGCAACGGTCAGTATATTCACTCACCTCACACAGGTGACAAGGTAAAGATCTCCAATCTGGCCGGAGCAGATGTAAGCGCTTGCAGAAGAGTACTTTAACATTTACTCCGCTCATTGTATCTCCCTGTCTCTGCTCCTCCAGTTTCCCGATGCATTGATTTTTTTCATATCAGCTTAAGAAACTCCGCTACCCTTAATCACACACCTTGCCTCATGGAGAAGTTGACGACTGAAGGAAGTGAATTTACAGTTAATCACCTATTATAAATGTTGTCAGGAAGAATTCTCGGGGATAAAGATTTCTGACTATGAACTCAAAAAAGCTGCTTCTTGTTGAAGATGATATTATAGCTGCTGCAGTTGGAGCGCAGACTCTGAGGCAGATGGGCTATGTGGTTGTAACTGCCGGTTCCGGTCAGGAGGCTGTCAAAAGGATCAGAGCCGATCAGGCAGTTGAGCTTGTACTGATGGATATGGATCTGGGTGCCGGAATGAACGGGATACAGGCAGCAAAAGAGATCCTGGCCTGCCGGAAGCTCCCTGTCATATTTCTCACAGACAATTCAGAGCAGGATCTGGTGAAAAATGGCCTCGAAATCAGTCACTACGGCTATGTGATAAAGAACTCCTGTGATTTTGTGCTGAAATCCTCCATAGAGATGGCTTTCGAGCTTTTTGCCGCCCGTGAGGCTGCCCGGAAGGAGAAGCTTCTGGACGAGATCCGGCAGAGGGAAGATGACTTCAGCCAACTGTTCGAAGCTCAGTCCGATGCTGTTCTGATCGTAGACAATGAAACAGGCCGCTTCCTGCAGGTCAACAGTGCGGCATCAGCACTGTGCGGATACACTATTGAAGAGCTGCTTGCAATGAGAAATCTGGATCTGTCGGCAGATCCGGAATCTGATAAGCAGGAAGTCCAGAATATGCCCGATGAGTCTGGATTGGAATTCACCGTGCCGCTGCGTTATCTGAGGAAGAAGGATGGAACTGTCTTTCCTGTTGAAATAAAAGCCCGTTTCTTTGTCAGGGACGGCCGTCACGTCCATATATCCGCCATCAGAGACATCACTGAGCGTGTGCTCATTGAAGAGAAGATCCGCAGAAGCGAGGAGCACTATCGCATGCTCACCGAGAGCATGATAGATGTCGTGTGGATCCTTGATATAGAGTCAGGCTATTTCCGCTATGTGAGCCCTTCTGTTTATAAATTGAGGGGATATACGGCAGATGAAGTCATGGCTGCGCCTTATGAACAATCTCTTTCAAGGCAATCGTATGAACATATGTTAGAGTTGAACAGCAGGCTTCTGAAGCAGTTTCTCATGAGCGGGAAGGACACCAGCAGATTCTATGTGGCAGATGTGGAACAGCTCTGCAGGGATGGAACAACCGTCTGGACCGAACTGGCAGCCTGTTATTTCAGGAATGAGGAGACAGGGCGGATTGAGATAAGGGGTGTCGCACGGGACATCACGAAGCGCAGAAAGGCCGAAGAGGCGCTTCGCAGGAGCGAGGCGCTGTTGAACGCCATCCAGCGTCTTAAAAAGATTGGAGGCTGGGATTGGGATGTTGATACACAGAAGATGTTCTGGACGGAGGAAGCTTATCGGCTGCACGAGCTCAATCCGGATGAGATCGAGGCCGGTTCATCTCAACATATAGCCAGTAGTGTGGAGTGTTATGAACCTGACGATCGTCCGGTTATAATGGAAGCCTTTCATCGCTGTATAAAAAATGGGGAACAGTATGATCTGGAATTTCCCTTCACTACATATAAAGGGCACAGATTAATGATTCGCACCACCGGCCAGCCTGTGTACGATGGTGACAGAGTAGTAAGGGTAATCGGCACTATTGAAGACATTACCGAACACAGAATGGCACAGGAGGCGCTGGAGAAGAGTGAGAAGAGATTCCAGCGTTTGATCAGAGTTGTTCCCATACCAATATGTTTTGTCAATAAAGATGGAGTTATTACCTATTCAAACGATCGCTTCATGCAGGTCTTAGGATATTCCCTTGATGACATACCGACGATGAAGGAGTGGTGGCTGCGGGCATATCCTGATGAAAGCTACAGGAGCCACGTAAAGAAAACCTGGCAGGCTGCCGTTGAGAAAGCTGCCAGGGAGGGTACAGATATCGAGGCCAATGAATACAACGTGACCTGCGGCGACGGTTCGGTGCGCATTGTTGTCATTTCAGGGCATACCATTGATGATGGCTTTCTTGCGACTTTCATCGATATCACTGAGCGCAAGCGCTATGAAGAAGCACTCCGGGAGAGCGAGAAGCGCTATCGCTCGCTTTTTCAGAATATGCTGGATTCTTATACCTATTGCAGGATGCTGTATGACGAGCACGATCGGCCGATAGATTTTGTGTATCTCGACGTAAACAGTGCCTTCGAAAGATTGACCGGATTAAGAGATGTATGTGGGAAGAAGCTGACAGAGTTGTTGCCCGGAATAATGGATTCAGACCGTGAACTCTTTGATATGTGTGCTCGAGTTGCCTCTACCGGCATTACCGAGAGGTTTGAGACCTATCTGAGAGCTTTGTCTACATACCTTTCTGTATCTCTGTATTGTCCAAAGAAAGGTCATTTCGTTGCAGTGTTCGATAATATCACAGAGCGAAAGCAGATGGAGAAAGCCCTGACCTTCCTTGCACAATATGGGAATCCGAAACTGAGCCAGGGCTTCTTCGAAGCTCTGGCATGCTATCTTGCAGAAAACCTGGAGATGAACTTCGTCTGTATCGATCGTCTGCACGGTGACGGCTTGACTGCTCAGACAGTGGCAGTCTGGTGTGACGGCAGGTTCGAAGATAATATGACCTACGCACTTAAAGATACTCCCTGCGGTGATGTGGTGGGGAAGAGAGTGTGCTGCTTCCCTGCCAGTGTGTGTCAGTTTTTCCCGAATGACGTGGTGCTGCAGGAACTGAGAGCAGAGAGCTATGTCGGCGTTACTCTCTGGAGCCATACAGGCGCACCAATCGGCCTGATCGCAGTTATTGGAAGGCGTCCTCTTGTCAACCGATCTCTGGCTGAGGGCATACTGCAAACAGTAGCTGTGCGCGCAGGCGCTGAGATGGAGCGGATGGATGCAGAGGAACGGATTAAAGGCCTCCTTGCGGAAAAAGAGCTTCTCCTCAAGGAGGTGCATCACCGGATCAAGAACAACATGAGCACTATGATAGGCCTTCTGTCGCTGCAGGCAAGAAAGATGGAAAATCCGGCGGCGGCAGGGGCACTGATTGAGGCCAGGAGCAGGCTGCGAAGCATGGGGTTACTCTATGACAAGCTTTACCTGTCAGAGAACCTGACTGAGGTTTCGATAAAGGAATACCTCCCATCTCTCATCAAAGACATCGTAGCCATCTTCCCTCACGGAGAGTCTGTCAGAATTGAGACAGAAATAGATGATTTTGTGCTTCCTGTCAGAGTTGTGCCTCCTCTGGGGCTCATAGTGAATGAGCTTATCACGAACGCCATGAAATATGCTTTTGTCGATGTGGACAGCGGTATGATAGCCGTAACTGCGCTAACAAGAGATAATCGTGTGACTCTTGCAGTTAAAGATAATGGCAACGGTGTTCCAGAGTCGTTCGATATCAACGTGTCTGGCGGTTTCGGCCTTATGCTTGTAAGCATGCTCGTGGAGCAGCTCAATGGCAGCATAAGGATTGAAAAGAACGGTGGAACAGCATTTATCCTGGAGTTCCAGGTGTGATGATATTCACAGGTTGTGAGCAATGACTCTCCTGGATCTGCCGATAAGTGGCTCAATGTGAGGTCTCTTTTCTTTAATTTTTCGTTACTGCTCAGAGGCTAATAAAGTCTGCGGCATAATAGGATTTCCCAGAAAGACATTCTTAAGAGATTCCAAGATATTAAGGCTGCTCTTTTTAACGGTTTGAATATAGCTTCTTATCCTGCAA
>Ga0302251_1000757_pt1 | contig 25474 bp, 15 predicted proteins | sample AAG_RA_Gln_MG_FD_193534 | JGI IMG/M metagenome (GOLD analysis project Ga0302251, IMG submission 193534) | Enriched activated sludge microbial communities from anaerobic digester in WTTP, New Holstein, Wisconsin, United States - AAG_RA_Gln | ecosystem: Engineered > Bioreactor > Anaerobic >...
TGATAAAGTCCTGGAATTGTTGATCAATCCCGGAGGCTTATCGTTTACGGAAGAAGAATTAGAGACTTTATATAGTTATCCAACGGAGAATTTGTATGAAATTGACGATGACTGGATGTGAAAAAGGCGAAGTGGAGATTGGTGTAGAGTTTTGAATAGAAAATTGAAAGAAATGAAATCCGGATCAGGTAAAATTATTAATATAGTCAGGAGTCAATAATGAGTGATAATACAAACTTTTCGTGGGTGGAAACGCATAAGGGGATTGTGGAATATCTCAAGGGGATGGAAAACCGGCAGACAGAGCTGATTGATTTATTAAGGAGCACAGGGATAAATATTTCAGTGGATCAAGAAAAAGAGGGAAAGAAAATTCCACTTGCCGAAATTGATCCGTTTACTTTTTTCTTTTATATCTATAAACATAGAGGGGAGGGACGCATACAGATACTTCAGAAGATTGCAGTAAAACTGAATCTGCCTTCTCCGGAGGGCGATTCGGGGATACCAAGTACAAATGCCCAAAACGTATGGCTGTTCCCATATAAATACAATAGAACTAATAATGAGATTCAAAGACTTTGGAAATTCTTTTTTTCTGCGCTTAAACAAGAAATTACTGATGAGCAGTTTTCAGACGTTAAAAGTATTTATGGAGTTGGATTAACCAAATTAACTCAGGGTCTGTTTTATATAGATCCGTTAAATTATTTGCCTATTGACAAGCAAACTAAACCATACCTTAAAGATGTATATCAAATAGGAACTGAGTATGAATCATATTTCGGATATAAACAAATAATTGAAGAGGTTAAAGAAAAAATCAATAAACCCTTTTATGAGATTTCACACGATGCCTGGTGGTGTAATAATAATACAAATTACTGGATTTTTCAGGCTAATCCAAAATATTATGATGTAATGGGAGCACTGGAAAAAAATAAATTGGTGCGATGGGATGTAAACCAGCATAAAACAAAAATAAAAAAGGGAGATAAAGGAATTCTCTGGGTTACGGGAAAGGATTCGGGATGCTACGCTTTATTCGATATAATATCGGACGTATTTGAATTAAATAATCAGGATAAAGTAAAAATAAATGTCACTCACAATTTTCTGACAAAACCAATTTTAAAGGCGGAGGCGATGAAAAGAATACCTGATATAGGGGTGGGAATGCCGGGAGTTACACAAACTAATGTTAAATCTACAAAAGAACAATATGAAAAACTTCTTGAAATTTCGGGAAATGAAACCCCAAAAAAATACTGGCTTTTTGCTCCGGGCCCGGGAGCGAAATATTGGGATGAGTTCCGGGAAGAAGGAATTATGGCAATAGGGGGGGATGAGTTGGGCGACCTAATGAATTATAAAGATATTAAAGAAATCGCAGCAAAATTGCAGGAAGAGGAAAATACAACAAGTAATAAGATGAATGATTCTTTGTGTCTGTTTGAAGTCAAAGAAAGGATTTCAAAAGGCGATGTGGTTATCGTAAAAAAGGGGATACATGCGTTATTGGGGTACGGAGTAGTGACATCAGATTACTATTTTGATGACGAAAGGGAGACGTACAAAAATTGTCGGAAAGTAAGATGGGAACTGAATGGAGAGTGGGAAACGGAATTTAAGCTTGTTGCCAAAACGTTAACCGATATAACAAAATATCCAACAGAACATCCCAATTATAAAACATATTATGAAAGGCTTATGGCTATTATGACTGATCCGAATTACAAAACTTATCCTTCACCCGTGATTCCTTCCCACTACCCCCTAAACACTATATTTTACGGGCCTCCGGGAACGGGGAAGACGTATGAAGCGATTCGCCGGGCTGCAAGTATTGTGGAAAAAAGGGAATTTCCCGATTATAATGAAGCATTAAAGAAATTTCAGGAACATCTGGGGAAGAGGATTGAGTTTATTACTTTCCACCAGAATTACAGCTATGAGGATTTTATTCAGGGTCTGCGTCCGGATACAGATAATGACGCTGACCTGATTTTTGAGAAGAGGGACGGAATATTTAAGATATTGGCGGACAGGGCACTGGAGAATCTGAAGTTGTCTCAAAAAGATCCTGCTGAAGCTGCAAAAGAATCTCTGTTTGACATTGGACTTAAGAAATTTATTGAGGAGGTTGAAGAGCAAGAGGATAATTACAAAATTAATGATTCCGCCTATATAAAAAGTGTGGATGAGGACGCGTTCCGTTATACCGGAGCAACATGGGCAAATAATACGCATGGAAACAGAATGAAATTCAGCGACATGCGGGAGTTTTATATTAATAATGTGACTCAGAGAAAAGAGATTCGTTATCTGTCAAAAGTCTCGGGGCAGGCTAAGCAACACGCAACTTATTATTTCCTTGTATATGAAAAACTTAAAAAATTTATTCCGAGCAAACCGGAAGCACAGCACCCTGTTCAATGTGAAAATTTCGTGATTCTGATTGATGAAATTAACAGAGCTAATATTTCGCGGGTGTTCGGAGAACTGATCACTCTGATTGAGAAGGATAAAAGATTCGGTGGGGAGATACCGCTGACTTCGAAGCTGCCATCCGGGGATGAATTTTGTGTTCCTGCAAATCTGTATATCATAGGGACAATGAACACGGCGGATAAATCAATTGCATTGCTCGATATTGCTCTGCGACGAAGATTTGAGTTTGAGCCGCTCTATCCGAAATATGAAATTGACGGGGAACCGATTAATGAACCGGAGATTCTCAGGAAGATGAATGATATAATAATCAAGTCAAAGGGGCATGATTTCCAGATCGGGCATTCTTTCTTTATGGGAATTGAATTTGACCTGGTTAAGCAAATGAACACAAAAGTTATTCCTCTTCTGCTGGAATATTTCATGAATGACGAGGAAGAAGTGAAAAAGATTCTTAAAGACTCCGGACTTGTTGTTGAGGATTCCTGGCCGATAAAGATTACCGGTAAGAAATGATAAATCTTTTTGAGTATCAGAACAGGGCGGAGTTCCGGGACTCCGAAGGGAAACTTGAAATGTTTCTGGATGAAATCTGGAACAAAAGGGAGAAAAGCATATACTTTGTTGGGGATGATTCTCCGAAAACGGAAACTCAGCAGTTTATTCAATTTTTCAGAAATAATAAGGAAATTAAATCAAACAAGTATGTGGGGGTTATCTGTTTTGAGGGAGAAAGGATAAATCTTCTCCCCAAAATATTTTATGACAGTAACAATGAACCGGCTGCTCATGATGTTCTTGCAATACAGAATCATATTTTATGGTGGTTAAGTTATTGCAGGAAATTCAATTTCCCGAATTACAAGTCTTCCCTTGACAGTAATAAAAATGATTTCTTTGAAGTGCTCGTATTTCTTTTTGCGAAATACACGCGGGAATTATTATCCCATTCAATTTATCAGCATTATGAAGAACTGGACGAGGAGCTTAATTATATAAAGGGGCGGCTGAATATCGGCAATTATATAAACGACAACCTCGCCACAGGGCGCAGGCATAAGCTTAGCTGCACTTTCGATTCTTTTATGCTTGACAACAAGTTCAACCGGATTATCAAGTATGTCAGCAAAATGCTTCACGGCGTTTCAAAAGATTCCGGGAACAGGAAATATCTGAGCGAAATACTTTTTGTGCTGGATGAGGTTGCGGATGTCGTTCCCGCCGCTCAGGATTGTTTGCGGATCAGATTTAATCATATTTTTGAAGAATATGAAACGGTGCGGGACTATTGCTATCTCTTTTTAAGCAACAGCATATCGTTTGACTACAAAAATGATCTGAAGTTATTTGCCTTTTTACTTCCGATGGAATATCTGTTTCAGGAGTTTCTATATGGTTTTATAAGCAAAGAAATGAAGAATGTGAAAGTGCAATCCCAGAGCAACTCAAAATCACTTGACCGGGATAAGAATTTTACGCTCAGGCTGGATATGATTATTGAAACCGAAGAGAAGCAAATTATAGCAGACACAAAGTACAAAATAGTTTATTCTGATGAAACATATCCGAAGAAGGGGATTTTGCCCTCTGATCTTTATCAGATGCTTGCATACGGAGTGAGGTTTGCCATTGATGAAATAATACTCTTTTACCCGAACACCATCAGGGAGGATAAAGAGAAGGAGAGCTTGATTATAATTGAGGACGAGTTTGCAGCGAAGAAAGAAGTAAGAGTGCACGCATTTCAGATTCCGGTGATAGACAGAAGGATGTTTTCCGATAGCGGTGAGAGAATAAGCGATCTCAGGCAAATGTTCGCCCCTGCGCGGGAACAGTTAAAGAAGAGACTTGAGGAGATACTGTATGTTCATTAATTTATTTGAAATTGATACTCCGACCGGCTACAAGACGGTTGAACTGCACCAGGGGGATCTGAGTAACCTCGATCAGGAGGTTGATGCCATTGTGGTGTCAGCTTATATCGGGGGCTACTCCCCAACTCCCGGGACACTTGTGGGATCCCTTTCTCAGAATTGTCAAATCAGCTTAAAACAATTCTCAAAAGATCCTGAAATTGATTTAAGGGGTCCTTTAAATGTCTGGATTTCAAAGGAGTTGCCAAAGCAGAAATTCAAACGGATAATCTGCATTGAAATCACTGATCTTAAAACAACTGAAACCAATATTGAAAAAGCGGTAAAAAATCTGTTCAGTTTAATAGCTCTTGCCAATTCACAGGACATACAAATTGAAACGCTTGCCATGCCCTTCATCGGTACCGGTAATCAGGGGGTGGCACCGGAGAAAATACTTCCAAAGCTAATGGAATTAAGTCAGAGGTCTTTAAGGAATCTGCATTTTCTTAAGAAGATTATTTTTTATGAAATTGATGCAAAGAAAATAAAACTGCTCGATAAGGGGTTTAACACATATCTTAGAAGAACAAAGTTTGAAAGCAAATCCTACACAATCAAGGAGCTTAAACTCTCCCTGAAAAAAGAGATGATTAAAAGCCTCATAAATCTTGACCGTGGAAGCAAATCCTCCGGTTCATCACTTTTTGACAATGTAAAAATATTAAATGAGAAATTAAGCAGGAACAGAGTCAAGCCTTATGAAGTGGCACACGTCGGCAGGGTATTGCTGGAAGATATTGTTATGGACATCCTGGGGGAGAACAAATTAAAAAAGGATCTCGCGGTTAAAATTAATGAACTGACACAAAAGAATATTGCGAGCTGGGTAATAAGCTATATGCATATAATCAGAACCTTTGGCAACCTTGCAGTTCACAGCCAGGCAAAAGCCGTGGTAAGGCCGCCGGCGTTTGACGAAAAGGACTTTATAATTTTTCTTATTTGTCTTAACCGTGTGCTTGACTTCTGGGTCTGGTTCAGGAGCAACAGAAAAGAAGGATTAAATTAATGGGAATGCCTATAAGAACTTTAACTGATGTTCTGAGGAATATTGATGTTATTCAAAACTCAATGCATCCGAAAGCGTTTGCTTTTGTATTATATAAAAAAGAACACAAAGAATTCCGTAAATACATACTGGAGAATTTTGACAGACTTCACTCAATCTCAAGAGAAACGGTTTTGTTTGTACTAGATAAACCCAAACAGTGGCTTACCCGGCAAGACATTCCATATTACCGGGAAACAATGGGGGAGAATTACACGCCGGATCATGATGATATAGAAGTAAAAATCGCAGCAAAGTATTTTGAAATTCCGGAAGAGCAACTCCCTGCAGTTGTTTTATTTAATTCGCTGAAGACCGCAGAATGGACAACAATATCACTGCGTGATACTAATTTGGAAAAATACGATAATGTTTTTCAGCAATTATTCAAATATCTTAATAAATACGGTAATATTATCGAGAGATATGAGAGTCTCGCCAAATTGAAAAAACGTGAAAAGGATCAAAATAATATATCCGGTACTGAGCCGGATTCAAAAGGATTAAATTCTGATTCTATATTATACAGTAGAATATTGAATCCCTTCCCAGATAAGAGAGTTCCATTTTTTAGAGATGTCTTTACAACTCACCTGAAATTACTTCGGGAAATCTTTGAAACGATCAACTTTAAAACCGTGAGTAAAAGTCAGAATGATGAAAATATAAAACAAATGCTTGATAAAATCCACGAAGAAGTAAAACACGCACGCAAAGAAAACAGGGATTATTTTAATCAAATAAATGAAAAACTGACTCAAATTCAAAAAGACCTTAAAGACTACAAATCCAATCTTAAACAGAACCTTAATAAAGTTGAAAACCAGAATGAATTGCCTTTGGCTGCAATGCAGTATGAAGAACTTCTTCACGAGTATGACGAAACATTGTTGAATTCAGTTGGAACTATTACGAAAGAATCAAAGAGTGAAGTTAACACAGAAATATTGAAATTAACTTTTCTTGAGAATTATGAACCAGAAACTTTAGAAATGATTCGCTCGGGCCTGAACGTATATAAACTGGCACTCAATTATAAAGATGATTCTTTTGATTATTCACTTGCGGCGGTTGGTTTATGGAAAGCCGTTGAAAAGGAACTGAACATTATCCTGATAGACGTTCTCCGGTTGATACGTAATTTTATTTCCGCAATCCCTTCGTACGGAATTGCCCACAACCCCGGGCGATGTGAAATATTTGCGGGGTATAAAAAAGGAGAGAAATATAATGTGGATATCAATCGCCAGTACCAAAACAACTTCTCCCCGGTTATGTTTGGAGATATGGTCAGGATTTCGGAAAATTGGAAAGAGAACGACTATAAAGAAGTTATAAATAAACTAAGAAAGGAAATGCAAACAGTTTCTGATATGAATATCTTTATGAATGATTTTGTGGACAGATTCAAAAAGATTGTTTATGATTACAGAAATGCCTGCAGTCACACAGAGAAGATGACAGAAACTCAGTTTAATGAATTCAAAGAGATACTCATGTCCGAGAAAGGACTGTATTATCAGATATCCGAGTTAAAGAGAAATATTTATAAAGTGTTCAAATAAATATTAATGAATAATAAAGTAATGTGCGATGATATTTTATAATATCGATATTACTTACATATACAAAATAATAATATTAGTTCTTGAAAAAATATAATTCAACTTATTAATAAGGATAAAAATGAAAATATTTAATTATTCGAAGAAAAAGCATTCAAATATTTTACTAGGTCTAGTTTTAAACTATAATATTAAATACTGGGATAGTAAAGACACAAATGAACTTTTCGAGGAAATGGATGATGACGATATAAGGTTAGTAATTAACAGGGCAAACAAAAAAGACTCAAATTTAATTAATAAAGGGGGCTTCAGGAAGGGTAGACTCCCAGAACTTAAGTTTGTTAAGAATGCTATACGTAACAAAAAACAAATTCCTTTAAGTTTGTTTGTCGAAATATTAGAAAATATGAACGAATTTAAGTCAAAATACGAATTGATTGATGAAATACGGGTGGATTACAATATCGACCCAGCTAAATCAGTATTTGATGAAACGCCCCTTTCGTTTTGCATACCAGAAAAATATAAATTGTATTGTGATAAATATAAGAACAAGGATGTGATTCTGACACTTTCATATTATGGAATAGTTATTACAAATGAAACTGAAAAACTTCAAATCGAGAAAAATCCTATTATAAATAATCCACGTACTGAAATAATGCCACCACATAAAAAAGATTCGCATACGGTATCAGAAATTATTATATACTTGCAAAAACACCAAAATAATATTGAGGATATATGCACAACAATAAAAAGAATAAAAGATCATGCGAATGAAATGATTTCGTTGATGCGAGAAATAAGTGAGGACTTGCCTCTTTCTCAGATTATTAAAAATGTAAAAGTTCTGACGTCAAAGAGTAGTGATTTGCAGGGATCGCATAGCTATTTGAGTAACTATATTAAGCAATTAGATATTAAAAAGAGTGTCCTGGAAGAAATGGGACTATTCTCAAATTATCCTTATAAAAAATTTATTGAATCGAACAATTATTTAACTAGCAGTTTAACTTTTAAAAATATTGACAAATTTCATGCTGAATTAATCACTTTTCGGAAAAATATTTTAACGATAACTGAAAAAGTTAAGGCAGATGAAGATATCTTGAAAAAACTTAATCGTGATATAATCAAATCACTGACACTTTTAGGGGAAATAGAACCTTCGGACTTTAAAGATATTCACACTTATAGAGAAATTAAGAAAGATTTCGCTAATTGTAAAAATATTGAATATATCAATTACCATGATTTAGCTCAAGAGGTTGATAAGAATAAAAAGATTTGTGAAAGACTAGATAATTATCTAAATACGTGGTATAATGAATTAGAGGGTAGTTTATCTGCTAAAGATATAAAGTGCAGAGAAACTTACAAGAAGAGTTCATCTGCTCAAGAGCGCATTGATGCAATAATAAAAGTCATTTCTCTTTTAAAAGAAACTAAAGACTCAGCGAAAGCAGATGCTGAGACGCACTCATTGTCTGGCGATATGATTCTTGATTTACTAAGATATGCAAAAGAAATCGGTAACAAAAATAAAAACAATGGATCATTAATCAGTAAGATGAGTTTACTTTTACTCAATATTAATAGTCGGGATTACGGGGTGGATGAACTTAAGGTAATTAAATATCTTATTTATTATCTGTGGAACATGCTCGCGACAAACCCGGAAACAGGAAAAGACTTCAACCACAATAAAATGTATTACATATTGATAATGGTTAGATTCTACAAGCAAGATTCAAATAATCAAATGGAAAGTCATTTACGTCATGTTAAATCACTGTGTATGTCTAAAAACGATGATATCTATAAATTGATTGACACCATAGCGGAAACAAATTATGCTCTGATACGGGATGATGACAAAAATATATGTGTGAATAAGTATATTAAAATTAATGATTCGAATAATTTGATTTATATCGAAAAGTTTTCTGATTCCAAGTTTAAGGATTTGATGAAAATAATGCTCAATAAAGTAAGTTCTTTACTAAACAATAGTAATCTGAATTACAACAGAAAAGAATATATTAAGGAATTAAAAGAATTTGCAAAAAAATCACTTTCAAACATTTATTCGGAGAATAGCAACGTAAAATTCAAGGAAATACCAAATGAATATAAAAAGCAACTTGAAAAGGAATTTAAGCTTATTTCCAAAGATATTGATCTGTTCATTCGATATTTTAATCCGGAAAAAGATTATCATTATGAATTCCCGGGTCAATATCCGTCAGCACTAGCAAAAGCAATTGAGTTCGCTTTCACCCCCTCTACCGAGGAACTTATAAAAGCTGACTATCTTTGTGATGAAAGAGAAGTTATTCCATTGATACGAAAACACATAATGAGTACAATGATATGGTATCAGTATCAACCCAAAACTATAGAATATTTATACAATAATGAAATTGGTTCACTCGCACAATATTATAATTTAATTGAGAGTAATTATAAAGAAACTGAGCACGATTATTTCATAAAAAAAGCAATTTACACTTCTTATTCTATCGCATATTTTAGTAAGGCAGGAGTAGGTATCGATGAGATTAAAGAATGGAAAAATAAAAAAGGAACTTTAGAAAAGACAATATCATTATGGGGATATGAGATATCAAGCGAGTTTCATGATGCATACAGTTATGCATCAAATGCCCAATGCTATGACCTTTGTAAAGAAATAAAAATACAATCCGACAATGAAAAGAAAAGCAAAATAGAAGAAGGTAAGCGTGCCGAAGAAGCAGACAAGTCAAAATTAAAAAGTACTTTGAATCAATTTAATTCAATAATATATGATATAGACAAAGATTCGGAGTTTTATAAGGATCTTTATGAACTTAAATCAAAAATAGACTTAATATTATTACATAATCATCCAACAGAAATTCGCTATTTATCGGATAAGGCTGATTTGATAAATAAAGCAATAGAAGAAAAAGATTCTTCAAATATACATGCTATCCTTAACAACTTAAATGAGGAAATACAACCTGAAGAAGACCAAGTAATGGAAATACGTTTTGCCGAACTAAAAGATTACTTTTTAGCAGAGGGAGCTTCATCAAAAATAACGAAGGAGATAAAAGATAGAATTGATAATTCAGAGAATATTAACGACTTAAGAGATTTTATTGAAGATATAACAAAATTAGAGTCAAGCACAGTAAATTATAATTCTCAGAATTACAAGATTGATAATACACTGAAAAAAATTGCTGCGAACTTTCTTGCAGTTTATGGTTTGCCGAATTACAATAGCTTTAATTCCACTCCATTTTTTGTTACCGGTACCATGCCATTGACAAATCAATTTATGCACAAAACAATAATATTATCGGTTATCTCTGGAAAAGATTACAAAAATGAGGCCAACACTTTTTGTAATTCATTGTACAATTTCATGGTTAGTGAAAATAACCCTGCACCAAATGACTGTATTCTGGTTTTGCTAGTTTTAGTTGATACCAAGCACAAAGTAAAAATAAGACATCCAAGATTTGAACAAACAATATTGCTTACTCTCAGAGATATATGCAAACATATTCTCGATGGAGCCATGAGCAAAATGCTTTACAAACAGATAATTAAATCTTATCCGCTATCGGAACTAAATCCATTTCAAGCAGAACAAGTAGTATGTGAGGGGAAAGGTATATTCGTAGGGCGTAAAGAAATATTAAGTAAACTAAGCAGAGACAATACAAGTTATGCGATATACGGAGCCAGAAGAATTGGGAAATCAAGCATTTGTAAAATGCTGGAGCATAAGTTGAGCCAAAACAATTATATTGTTATCTACATTACAATGTCTTATTCAAATAAAGATGATCCAAGTTTTAAAAAAGGATTAATAATTTGCAACAGAATAATGAAAGAACTAGGTGAAAGTATTGATTTGGAAAGTTATGACAAATTCCGGGACATTATTGAAGAAAAATATATTAAAAGAAACAGAAAAAAGTTATGCTTAATTATTGATGAAATAGACAACTATATAAAAAACTTAGATGATTATTATAAACATGAGGGTATTGACAACCGTTATGATTTTTTTAATGTTCTTCGAGATCTGATTAACAAGAATAATGATAAATTTAAGTTGATACTATCCGGTTATGTTACTCTGTATGATAAGCTTCGTTCTCGGTATTCAACACCGCAGGAGAACAACCCTTTCGGAAATTTCATTAATACTGAAGCGATAACCAGTCTCACAGAGAAAGAGGGGGAAGAATTATTGAATAAATTAAATGATGAACTGGCGCTAAGTTTTGATTCACCTCATTTAATGAATAAGATAATTACAAGTGCTACCACCCATCCTTCATTGTTACAATTTTACCTCCAGAAATTAATAAATTATATTTCAAAAAAAATAACAAAAGACTACAGAAAGATAACCGAAGAAGATGTCAATTACATTCTTAGTGAATACTGGAGTGGAATAAGGCACTCCGGTGAAATTACATTTACTCAATTTGTAGATGCTACTTTATCCCTGACCATTGAACCAATTCACTACTTGATTATAGATCTAATGGTAATTGAAGATGTTTGTACTTATGATGATCTATTCTATAAATTAAACACATATGGATTAAAAATGACGAAAGACGATGTTCAGTATCACTGTGTTTTTATGGCTATCGCACAGATCTTAAATTTAGAAGGTGACGAGAAAATTAAATTCAAGAATGAAGCCTGGAAGTCATTTTCATTTGATAAACTTCAAAATGATATGGAAATACTTGACAGGCACATTGAAGATGCAAAAAACCAAATGGAGAAAATAAATGGAGCTAAATGAATTTATATCGAGCTTAAAATCTTCAAAATATTTAGCTATAAACGGATGCGACACCCCAGATATTCCCAATTTCTTGTTTGATTATCTTGAGGCTACCACAAAAAGCGGTACAATTAAATTGTTGAATTCCAACCATGTAAAAGATCTTCAGGAACTAAAACGATCTCTATCCTGTAATCCATTAGATACAGACTGGAAAATCAATCAATCCCTCGAAAGCGTAATTGCAGAGTGTATAGAAAAAGAAATGATAATTGTTTGGGATTTATGGGATTCTTCAGAAGATGATATATGGAATATTCTTTTCCTAAATAAACAAGTGGATAGGAGTAGAAATCGAGCACTAAAGTTTATCATTTGCGGAAAATGGGAAAAATCCAAATTCTCACGACCATCTTCATATCCGATAAGTCCAGCACAGACGATTTATGCGTGCGATCTTTTTCTTACTTACTGTGATTACAAAACTATCAGTAAATTATTTCGACCCTTAGAATCAGACGAGTTTAAAATACTTATCGATTATACCGGAGGGTCACTTTATTTTATTTCTAAGTATATATATATTTCTGATGAACTAAAAGTCCTTACTTTGGATAATTACCATACTCATTTTCAATATTTAGCAGATAACTATTATAACGAGGTTAAAGATAATACTAATCTTGACTTCCTTAAAAATCCAAAATATGTAACGAAGCATAAAGTACTGCTAATCAACTCGGAAGAGGAAGAAAATATATTTGGCTCAAATCTATTCAAAGTAATAACAAAAGATGGCTCAAAATCCATCTGTAAACCTTTAAATTTTATAACAGACTATACGTTAAATGCCTTGTCAAACAAAGAGCGTTATCATGAATACAATCCTTTGAGACCAATTCGTTATATTGATAAAGAATTGTTGGTCTCTACTCTTACAATCGAACTTGAAACAAAACACATATTGCGTGAACTTATAAAATATGATCCACAAATTCCCACAAGTAACTATGACCTCTTAATAACAATGGATTTAAAGAGAGAGCTGAATTATTCTAATTATCCACCAAAAAATTGTCGAGAGTACGCAAATGAAATGTATCTTAAAGATAAAATTAATTGGGACAAAGAGGATTTTACAGGCAATGATATATTTGATTATTTTACTTTCGGAAATATACCGTTTTATATCCGCACACTAAAGGAAATAAAGCGTTCAAAATCAGACATTGATTTATCAATTTATTCACTGAAGTTCAAATTTGAAAAAATTCCGAAATTATTGCCGGTTAATACACTTATTCAGCAAAGAAATATAGAGGGAAAGGAGATATTATATTATTTTATCCTACCCGACGAGAATATATATTTTGCATATGAAAATATTGACAGAACTAAAAAGAGTTTGATAAATAAATTGCCGCATTTGTTTAAAAATGATTTTAGAGAAAAACTCTCTGAATTCGCAGATATTATAGAAGAAATAATTAGATACAGAAATTCCACTACACATCTAAAAATTCTGTCAGATGACACATACAGAAGCTTTAAGAATTATGAAAGAAAGTTTTATACATTTATCGCTGGATTAAAAGCCGCTATAATTAATTCATAATATTAATAATGATTTAATGAAGGATAATAATCTTAATCCTTACAAGTGATATATATTATTGTTTAATTAACAGATAAGAAAATATTTTCTTATCTGTGATAGTATTTTCATTTTCCCCAAAATAATATCGCCTCATTCTTGGAAAAAATTCTATTCCTTTACTCTATGGTAATATGAATAACGAAATATCAAATACTTTAATTTCTAACAACGGACACCTCACCGGGGGCGCTTGTTCTTTTAATTTTTTCTCAAAAATAGTAAGCAGGTGTGGCGTTCAGGTTTCGGAAAAAATGAAAATTGTGAACTCTATGGATATATAAGTGAAAATCCGGAAAATAAATTTTACATCGATATTGGAAAAAGTAAACTTTAATCACTCTGTAAAAATGAAAACAAAAAAAGGAATGATATGAAGATCTCACAAGACGACCGTAACACACTCGAAAAAGCTGTAAATATTCTGGAGAACCCCTCACTGATTGCCCAAATTGCAGATTTTATTGCTATCCCGATTGAAGCAGGACTTAAAAACCTCCCTGATAAAGTGACTTCCAAAATTTTAAAATTGACCAATAAAGCCTTACTTACCGCACTGAAGGGGGGCATTCTCACTATGGACAGCAGTTATCGGGGACTGTCCTCTAACAACTGGCATAAAACTGCCATAATCGCAAGCGGAGCAGCCGGCGGTTTCTTCGGACTCCCCGGATTGAGTATTGAATTGCCCTTATCCACTTCAATAATTTTGAGGTCTATTGCAGACATCGCCAGGGGCGAGGGGGAAATACTTTCTAAACCCGAAGTTCAGCTGGAGTGTCTTCAAGTCTTCGGGCTGGGAGGTAAATCCGATAAAGACGACAGTTCCGAAAGCGGTTACTATACCATCAGGGTTGGTCTTGCAAAATCCCTGGGAGAAGCAGCAAAAAGGATATCAGGAAAAACATTTGCAGAAAAAGGAGCGCCTGCTCTCATAAGTTTCATCACTAAAATTGCAAACAGGTTCGGTGTGCAGGTAACGGAAAAAACTTTTACGCAGTCTATCCCGGTTTTTGGTGCGATTACAGGCGGGGCTATCAATTTTATTTTCATTCATTTTTATCAGCAGATTGCCTGGGGGCATTTCACTGTAAGAAGGCTTGAAAGGAAATACGGTGCGGAATACATTAAAGAAGAATATCACAAAATCAAGCAGGAGATGAATGAACAACCCACAGGTGGGAGTGGTAAAAACAGTGGAAAAGGGAATAGTAAAAAAGGGAAGAAAGTGTAAGTAATTTATACCAATATTAACAAGACGGAATGCATAAAGACAAATACGACTTGGTGTTTAAGGCTGTAACAATTGGAATTCCGATTGCGGCGTTTGTAATTATAGCTTTTCTGATTAGTGCCGGTGCCGCCATTCCTCTTTTAGTACTTGGCTGGTTTGGTTATCTTGCAGTACGATCATGGGGGAGAAGGTAGGGAACAGTGATCCGCCTGCGGCGGGGTCATTTGGCTTCGCCGTCATTCGCTTCGCCGTCATTCGCTTCGCCGTCATTTGGCTTCGCCGTCATTCGCTTCGCCGTCATTCGCTTCGCCGTCATTTGGCTTCGCCGTCATTCGCTTCGCCGTCATTAATAGTCATTCCGACACACTGGACGAAGGTCGTTTGTAACGTTCGTAACGGAAGAGACAATTTGCACCGGTGGAGAAAAAAAATATTTTTTATTTGCTTATTAAGCACGAATAAATTATTTTAGTAATTGTTATTAATACAATATGGGAGCTTTGATGTGTATAGAAATCTATAATCACCGTTTGTTCTCGCACCACTTTTCTACCCGCTTTTCAGGAGACAAACCTATCCGGATCCCGTAACCGGGACTCACCCTAAAACTATATAGAATCATTAATTTCAAGTGTGCTCAATCCGGGCACAAAAAAAAATTTTCTGTGACATCGGAATAAAATCAAAACTCAAACTCTAATAAATAAAACAAATAAGTAGGACAGTATGGAATCAAACAGCGATCTTTTGCATGAAAGGGGCAATACAGCCGATTATCCGCTGATTCTCGCAGCACTTCTGACGGATATTGGCTTCCTTACAGAAGAGTCACCCCCGGTGACTCCCCCCAAAAAGATAACTCCTGCGCGGGATTTTGTTATTAATGTGCTTAGCAAAAAACCTTGTGTTGCACCGCTAAAGGAGGATATCCTTAATTATATGGGGGATGAAGCGGGCATTCTTAGCACAATCCTTAAAGATGCTTATTCTCTAACCATTAAAAGTGAAAAAGCTGAAAATACGCCGATTAAGGAAGGCTTATTATCTTCACTTACTTCCCGAATATCTCTTGGCAGAAATAAATCACCCCAAATATCAGGATATCTGCCCCGGATACTAACCACATCGGATGTCTTTCCCTCTGAATCCGGTTCATATTCTTCCGACAAAGTGATCGGGTTAAGAAAATCTTTGTACAAATCTTTTTTGTCTGAGTTTGAACTTCTTCCCGGGAATGATTTGACAGTGTTTACAGATTCTCTTATCACACTTCTGGAAAAATATTTAACGTTCATTCCGGTTGCCGGTGAGATAACCCTGTTTGATCATCTGAAATCGGCAGCTTCGCTAGCTATTTGTATGAAAAGGAGTGATGAAAGTAAAAATAAATTCCTAATTGTGGCGGCGGATGTCAGCGGAATTCAAAATTTCATTTATTCGGAGTATTCACCGATTGAAAATCTGAAAAAGGGATTAAGCAAAAGACTCCGGGGCAAGTCTTTTTATCTGGCGATGTTAACAGATTCGTTTATCGAGATGCTTTTAAGGGAATTCAACCTCCCAAGAACCAATCTGCTTCTGAATGGCGGCGGGAGTTTTCTTTTACTTCTTCCCAACAGCAGTCAAAACCGCAAACTTCTTGAAAGCATCGATGTGAAGATGCAAAACTGGTTTCTTAAAAACTTCCGGAATGAAATCAATATTGTGCTTGCATCAGTTCAGGCAGATGATTCTCTTTATTCAAGTTTTCCCTCGTGGTATAATATAATTTCAAGCGAACTTCAGGCAGCAAAAAAACAGAAGAATATTAAAATATTAAATACTCTTTTTGAGACTGATACCGACTCACCCAATTTTGAAATTCCTCCCCTCCCGGCTTGGTTTGAGAAAAAAGGGATTTATGAGAATCTGAACAAGACAGAACTGGCATTTCAGAACCTGTCCGATCTCTTTGAACTACTTGGAATGTCAATTCCAAAGGCAAAGTATTTGTTATCCATGCCATTTATTTCACAAGCGGAAAGTAAAACTGATTTCAGAGACATCTTTCACTTTCCCCTTCCGGCTTTTAATACCGCGTGGTATTTCCTAAAAAGCGATCAGGAATTAAGCCGGTTTTTAGGACATCTAAAAGAGGAAACCTCTTGCATGCGGCTCCATGTTATTAACGATACTTCCCTCTTCGAAAGTCTGCCGCTTGTAAAACTCCTTTCAGACGCTGGAAACAGAGGCTTGAAAGTAGCTCCGGTATTTAAGTTTATCGGGAATACGGCACCGATGGACAAGGATGAATCGATTATGGAATTTGAAAAGCTTGCCGCACTTAATACCCGGATGGAAGAAAACAAAAAGATCAGTGAAACTCTGGATTATCCTCTTCTCGGCGTACTCAGAATGGATGTGGATAATCTTGGCGCTATTTTCAGTTTCGGTCTGGAATCAAATTCCAATCCGGGCAACATCAGGACTCTTACAAGGGTGGTTCAGCTTTCAAGACTGATGAACCACTTCTTCACAGGTTATATAAATGAAATAGCCGACAGGCATGATATGTATATTACATATTCCGGTGGTGATGATCTTTTTGCAGTCGGTTCATGGATTAACTGTATTGAGTTTGCATCGGATGTAAGGGAAAAATTTTCTCTGTTCTCTTCCGGAAATCCGGATCTCACCCTCTCTGCCGGCTTGCATCTGTGCAAACCCGGGTTCCCGATAGGCAAGTCTGCCGCACAAGCAGGTGCAGCAGAAGAAAAAGCTAAAGAAAATCCGGGAAAAGACAGCATATCTGTTTTCGGAAGAGTATTTGGATGGTCAGATTTCACTGAACTATACAAATATGGGAAGGAACTTGATGCTTTAGTTAAAAATCCCGACAACAAACAAAATATAAAATCAAGCTATATTCATTTCCTTCTTACGAAAGCTGAAAGTCTGCTTACTGAAAATGAAAATGAAATTGATGTTAATAAATATTTCGGGGCAATTGCAAAAATCAAATATTCTCTTGCCCGTTCCCCGCGTGAAATTAACAATAAAGAAATACAGTCCGGAGGAAAAGAAAAAGTTAAACTTCTTGCAAAACTTATTACAGGTCCTTTTAATAACATATACCTGCGGGGGTTTATTCTCCCCGCTTCTTATGTGATTTTATTAAACAGAAAATCTAAAAATTAATTTACGGAGGATAATAAAATGGCTCTAACCAATCTTAACGATAGTGTTAAATTAGATACCCTGAAACCCGAGGATATTGATTCCATCGGAAAATCTTTCGGAGAAACACTTGCCGACAAAAAACGAGGTATCAAAACCAATCAGGTAAGGAACGTTTACTCTTCTATTCTTGCGCTCCGCACCGAAGCAAAAAAAACAACAGTTTTTAACGAGAAACTCAAACGAAACCTTGTCCTGATTAAGCCCAAACTTGCTTATGCCACAGGCAGAGTCTCGCAAGACAGCAAAATGAGAGACCTTTATCACTTAATCGTTAATGGAATTGACGGTGTAAACAGATCCGAGAATAAGCTTCTTGCTCTGAACAATTTTATTCTAATTGTGGAGTCAATTGTTGCTTATCATAAATATTATGGCGGTAAAGATAAATAATTTAAAGGAGTATAAAATGAATATCAATTTTTTAGCAAACATTATTCTAAAGGGGAAAATAGAAGTTTTAACAGGATTGCACATAGGCGGCAGCAAGGAAAAACTTGAAATAGGCGGAGTTGACAGCCCCGTTATTCGTGATCCTTTCACAAATTATCCTTTTATTCCCGGCTCAAGTCTTAAGGGCAAATTAAGAATGGTCCTTGAATTCGCTCTCGATAAAGTCGATGCATCAGGCGATCCCCACAAATCGAAGAATGCAGACGACGAAATCTGCCTTATTTTTGGCAACTTTGATAAGGAAGCCAAAGTTCCAAGCGGCCCTTCACGCCTTGTGATAAGGGATGCATTCCCGGATGAAAGCACAATCAGCATGTGGGAAAAGCTCGATTCGGAACTTTTATACACTGAATTTAAACCGGAAAATTCTATCAACCGACTCACTGCAGAAGCAAACCCCCGCTTCCTGGAAAGGATAGTTAAAGGATCCAGGTTTAATATTGAAATGGTTTATTCAATTTATGACTTCGACGGGGACAAAGGTAAACGGGATCTGGAGAATTTCAATCATATTGTCAAAGGATTTAAATTGCTCGAGCATAGCGGGCTCGGTGGTAATGTTTCCCGCGGTTATGGTCAGATAAGGTTTTTCCTTGCCAATCCTATTGTGGTTAAAAAAGATGACTATGAGAAAAACTCGGAATCTTTCAAAAATGCAAATTCCAAGTTGAAGGATGCAGAACTAAAATCTCTTGCTGATTTTAATTTACCAATTTCCCTGTAGGGGTTGCTATGAAAATAGTATTCTTAAAACCAAGGTCTTCTATCCGGGAGAACCTCTCATCCGATTCACTTTGGGGTTTAATTTGCTGGGGTATCCGGACCGTCTATTCCGAAAAGAAACTAGTTGATTTCATTAAACATTATGAGGGTTCGGGGGATGTCCTTAAATTATCCTCCGCCTTCTTCGTCATTTTTGGAGAAAAAAATAAAAGACAACTTCTTTTTCCAAAGCCGGTAATGCCTCAGTTTGAATTAAAAAAGTATCTGGCCGATAAACCCGCAAAAGATAAACTTTTGGCTATGACCAGGTTGAAAAATATTAAAAAGCAAAAATTCGTTACACTTGATATTCTTAATAAGTTTATTACAGGGGAGTTCGACGAACTTGACTACTTCAGCTATTTTGACAAGCAGGGAAGTACCGTGCCTGTTGTTAAGTTAAAAAGAACGGAAATGACGCACAATACGATAAACAGGCTGACGAACACAACAGCTGAAAACTCGCTTTACACTAAAGATGAAATATTTCTCCCTGAAAACACCGGCTTGTTCTTCCTTCTCGATGGGCCTGCTGAAATGCAGGATATGGTCTTTGCCGCACTTCGCTATTTAGAGCATGTGGGTTTTATGGGGGATGCCGGAATTGGAAAGGGTAGCTTTAAGATTGAAATTGATGATTTTGATTTTCCTGATGTTGAGAATCCCGATTCATTCTTGTCCTTATCACTTTATCATCCTGCAAAGGATGAGGTGACTTTCTATTCATCTGTCCCGCAGAGGTGTTCTTACAATCTTGTTTCCAGAAAGGGAAAAATCAGTTCCGCACATCTTGGTCAATCTGATTTTTGGAAAAAATCAATACTCTTATTCGCCGAGGGTTCAGTTTTTCCGCTTATGAATAAGAAAAATTACGGTTATAATCCCATAGTTAAGAATGCATCGGGACCGGTTGATTTCAATGTGCATCATTTCGGAACTGCTTTCAATATTTCGATGAGGATCAAAAAGACATGAAACTAATATTAAAAACTTTATCGCCATTACACATTGGCACCGGAAATGCCCTCGAACCATTTGAGTATATTGCCGAAAATGAAATGTTTCACAGACTCGACACCAGCGAGGCATTCAGGATCGCTTATGAAAGACACGAAAATTTTCCGGAGCTTTACAGTTCCTGGATTCAAAAGACTACAAACGAAATCATTCAACTCGATAATAACAGGAATAATTCCGGGGATAAAAATAAAAAACTGGCCGTCCTGAGAAAAAACTTTAACTTCAGCTATTTTTGTATTAATCAACTTAAGGATAAAGTTCTCAAAACGGAAATTGAAGAAAAGGGAATAAAATATTCATGTTCAATGCCCTATGGTCTTCAAGGGAAGAAGCAGGTTTCGGAGTGCATAAAAACATCAGATTCATTGCCTTATATCCCAGGTTCTTCTATTAAAGGATTCATCAGAACAGTTCTTATGACCGAAGCATTTATGCAGTTCAAGCCGGACAAAAAGTTAACAATGCTGAATTCCGATTTGGAAACGGTTCCCAGTAATGATTATAAGAGATTCAAGAAACTTGATGAGAAAATATCTGAAGAGATTTTCTGTTGCCACAATGCAAAAATCAATCGCGGAGATACTGAAAGACTTGATTTAATGAAGTTCATCGTTATATCTGACGTGTCGCTCGTTGATACAGGCAGAAAATACTCCGACTATATGTCGGTACTTCCGGTAAATCTGTATCTTTCAAACAATTTACCTCAGACTCAAACCAACTGTTATGAAGTCGTAAATCCCGGAATAAACTTTTCATTTGAGATCAAAGTCAAGTATCAGGAACTTATTAAAGTTTACAGGCAATCCCAGACTCCAAATGCAAAATACTGGACTGATTTCCCGGGGAAATTCAAAAACCTGTTTAATCTTGATCCGGCAACTTTAAACAACAGTAATGCGGAAAAAATAATAATAGATGCTATTTTATCTAAAATAAATAGTTTTATTGCCCGCATAAAAACCGCAGACGGATCATGGCTCGCAGATATGGCAAGATTTTCTTCGAAAGACACCAAGGGCAAACTTCAGTTTAACCATATTTCATCATTCATCTCAAAAAACCTGAATCATGCAAACGTCTTAAACATTGGCTGGGGCACCGGTTTCCCGACTAAAACAATTTTTACCGCTCTTCAAAATGATCCTGCGTTAAAGCACATCGTTGAGGATATGTTTATCCTGCTTAAGATAGGAGTTCCGAGAAATAATAAGAGCACCGAGCTTACAGCCCCCAATCTTAAGCACTTTCCAAAATCCAAAAGTTATTACGCGGGTGAGGAATATATACCTGTCTTTCCAACGGGATGGGTTGCCGTTTTTCCGGAAGCAAATGATTTCGAATACATTTTTAACTATCCGGAAGTAACCGGGATTACTGTTCAACCCCCGCCAACAGAGAAGGAAGAAGTTAAAACACCCGAAGAATATAAAGAAAAAAATACCAACAGGAAAGTAAAGAAGGACGATATAATTGAAGCTGTTGTAACAAATTCAGAATCACCATATATATTCGTTGAAATTCTTCATCCTGAATTTCCAGGTAATCTGAAAATACGGTATGCATCAGGAATAAAGCAGGGAACATTAATTAAAGTGCAAATAACTACCCTCAGGAACAACAAAATTGAAGGAGTTAACTTCAAAGGTTTTCTTTAACTAAAACAACAAATCATATTATGAAAATACTTTTCCATTTTTTAAGCGGACAGGCATTGCCCGTTTATATCGCAACCGGTTTTATTAAACCGGATTTAAATGTTTATCTTTATACTCCGCAGACGCAGGGTATTATTGAAACGATCAGGGGGGTCATTAAACTGAATTCGGATAGTTGCAAGGTTCCCGCATTTGATTACAAAAAGGCGCATGAAATTATCACCGAATATATTAAGCGCTATAAAGATCATGAACTTATAATGAACTTTACCGGCGGAACAAAGGTACAGTCTACTGCGGGTTTTGTTGCATTCAGGGAGGCGGGCAGGCAAAATCTGTATATTAACAGCGAGGAAAATAAAATAATCACTTTTCATCAGGACGGCAGGACGGAAATTTCAGAGAATAATGTAACGATTTCATTAGATGACTACTGTGCTCTTGACGGTCAGAAGATCAGACCTTTTACGGAGAATGAAAAAATACCGAAAGAGTTTTTGAGTCTTGGTACTTTTTTATCTGAGAATTTCAGTGAGTATTCAAACCCTGTGCTGCAGTTCGCAAGTCTTCGGGGTAAACCAGGGGCAGGAAACATGATTTACCCTTATACTAATCTAAATGCTTCTAAGACAGGAATAGTGATAAATAAGCAAAAAAGCATGTATCAGGTTGAGTTCGTGAGAAAAGGTAATATCGTTTTCCGGACTTCTTTTTACCCGGATACATTGCTTGATGAATTAACAGGAAAATGGTTTGAAAAAAAGGTTTTAAAGAAAATCAGAAATACCGGCGTTTTTGACAAACTTTACACAAATGTGATATTTGACTGGAAAGATGAACGAATAAAAAGAGAGTTTGAACAAAAAAACGAAATCGACATAATCGGAATGAAAGGAACATATCCTCACATTTTCGAAGTGAAATCCGGTGGATTCGGTAAACAAAACATAGACAAACTTATTGCATTAAAGAAAGTTTTTGGCCGCTACTCTTCCCTTTACTTCATAACTTATTTTCAAATAGAAGGCAGGAAGAAACACCTTAATGAGAGAGTTAAAGACTTGGGAATAAACCACATAACCTATTTCGGGATTGAAAATTTCTTTAAATCACACAAACTGTTCAACCCTAATTTATTCTGACAGCTATGAACTTACCCAAACTTGAAATATACAAATTCATTTTCCGCCTTAAAGTTGTTGACTCCCTCAACGTTCCCGAATATAAGGGGGCGATGATCCGCGGCGCGTTTGGCTATGCCTTTAAAAAAGTTACCTGCATTACACGGATGAAAGAGTGCGAACCCTGTATGCTTAAAGATACCTGCAGTTACTTCAAAATATTCGAAACTGAAAAGCCCGATAACAACATCTTTTATCTGCGGGGGGTGAAAAAAATTCCTCATCCCTTTGTGCTTCAGCCCCCCCCGGATTCTCGCCGGGTGTACAGGCAAAATGAGGATATGGATGTTGGGGTTACTCTGTTCGGAACAGGCATAAACTATTTCCCTTACTTTGTTTACACCTTTATAAAAATGGGGGAATTCGGGCTTGGTAAAGGACGGGGGCATTTTGAGCTTAAAGATGTTTTTTCCGTAGGGCAGTCCGGCCGGAAAACCCGCATTTACGACAGCAAATCAGGCAAAATCAAATCCGGTTATAAACCACTTAATTTGGAAAAACTTATTTCCGGATTTCCTGCCTCACCACAAAAAACAACCCTCGAATTCCATACTCCTTTCCGTTACCAGTCCGAAAACAAGGTGGTGTGGAATCCGGAACTGCTTGATATCAACAGAGTGTTAAGGAACATAGAAAAACGGATTTTCTCCCTTGCGGTCCTTTACGGTGATTCGCAAATAAAGGATCCGGGGAAAACCGAATACCCGGATATTAAGATAGTTGAGAATTCTCTGACTTATAAAGACTGGGAGCGCTACTCAACGCGACAGAAAAAACGCTTTTCACTGGGGGGGTTTACAGGCAAACTGACGCTAGGGGGGGATTTAAGTTCTGTTATGCCAATGCTGATATTAGGGAGTGTTGTCAGCATCGGTAAGAACACACTTTTTGGACTTGGTGCTTACACTCTTAAGGCGGAGTGAGAATGCAGTATCATATTTGCTATGATATTTCTAACGATAAAAAAAGACGAAAAGTTGCTGACCTGCTTGCAGATTACGGCGTAAGGATTCAGTATAGTGTTTTCAGGGGCGAGCTAAAAAAGAAGGATGTTAAATCCCTGTTGAAAAAGTGTGAAAAATTAATTGATGTAAAAACTGATTCGGTTATGTTTATTCCTCTTTGTGCAAACTGCGAAAACAAAACTGACTTTATCGGCACAACGTATTCTGTTGTTAAACTTAACATAGTATCGGACTCGGATATGTAAAAGGTATTCATGTGAAATTAAATAAGAACATCGAATTATTTACACCTGCCGCAATACGGAATGCCTGGTTATCAGTAAAAAACAAAGGTGCCGGCGGCGGCGTAGATGCCGTTTCGGTGGCTGATTTTGAATTAAACCTTGAGGATAATCTCTCGCGGCTTTACACCGAGCTGGTATCCGCTTCTTACGTCCCGGAGCCTTATCTTCAGATTCTTATCAAAAAGGAAAACAAAAAGGAATTCCGGCCCCTGGGGCTGCTTACCGTTAAAGATAAAATTGTCCAGACTTGTGTTAATACCGTCTATTCAGAAAAACTGGATAAAATATTCGTTGATTCAAGCTATGCCTACAGGAAAAGTAAAGGACACTTTAAGGCAATAAGACGAATAAAGGATTATCTGACCCGGAAGTACGCCTTTGTTTTGCCGCTTGATATTGATAACTTTTTTGATACAATCAACCGGGAAATTTTGTTCGAAAAATGCAGGGACTATTTTCATGATCCTTTTGTTGAAGCGCTTGTTAAAATGTGGGTTAAAATTGGTGTAATCTATAAGGAAAAATATATTGATACGGGAGTTGGCATAGCGCAGGGCGGGGTTATTTCCCCATTGCTTTCTAATCTCTACCTCCACAGTTTTGATAAAATGTTGCTGGAAAAAAAGATTGCCAACGTAAGATATGCCGATAATATTCTTCTCTTGTCAAAAAATCCGGACGCATTAAAAGAGGCGTATGATGCAACAACAAATTTTCTGGGGGAAAAACTTTGTCTTCGTCTTAACGATTCCGGATCTGCCGGAATTGATGTGAATAACGGTTTCGTTTTTTGCGGGATCTACTTTAAGGACGGTTTGTGCCGTATATCGGATAAAAAAATTTACGGAATAAAAGAGAGCATAAAAAAAATAGTATCCGGCACCCCGTTGGCTCAGATGACAAAAAAACTGAATCCCCATCTTGGCGGAGTTCTGCGTTATTATTATTCTTTCGATACCGCGGATCAGATAAAGGAATTAAATTCCATTCTTATTAACACATTGTCCGGGAAAATTAAAAATGAATCCCTGACCACCCCCCTTACCAATAAAGAGTTGAAAAATTTTCTGAAGGATATAATACTTATTGATGAGGAGGATAAAATAAGAGGAGTAACTTATTTTATTTCCAAAATCAGGAAAAATGAGGGGACTGATGGGACCCAAACCCCGCCGGCGGTATCAGATAAGGATATTGAAAGAAAAATTCTTTATAAGAAAAGAAAATATAAGAAAATCTGGTATGAGAATCTGGAAA
>Ga0302251_1000758_pt1 | contig 25454 bp, 23 predicted proteins | sample AAG_RA_Gln_MG_FD_193534 | JGI IMG/M metagenome (GOLD analysis project Ga0302251, IMG submission 193534) | Enriched activated sludge microbial communities from anaerobic digester in WTTP, New Holstein, Wisconsin, United States - AAG_RA_Gln | ecosystem: Engineered > Bioreactor > Anaerobic >...
TCCGTATCCATCCGGGTGTGGCTGACGACCGAGAGTCTGCGAGAGTCGTTCGGGTCGCCACCAGAACCCCCTTGCTTTAGCAATGGGGTAGGTTCAGGTCTTACTCCCCAGGAGGCCCCCATGCGCACCGAACACGATTCCCTGGGTCCAGTCCAGCTCCCCAATTCGGCCCTCTACGGCGCCCAGACCCAGCGCGCCGTCGACAACTTGACCCTTGCGGGCTTCCGGTTCGGCCGGCGCTTTCTCCAGGCCCTGGGGCACGTCAAGCGCGCCTGCGCCCTGGCCAATGTGGAGCTGGGGCTGCTGGACCGGCAGTTGGGCGAGGCCATCGTCCAGGCCTGCGGCGAGGTCATCGCCGGCGATCTGGACGAGCATTTTCCCCTGGGCGTCTTCCAGACCGGATCGGGCACCTCGACCAACATGAACGCCAACGAGGTCATCGCCAACCGGGCTATCCAGCTGCTCGGCGGCGAGGTAGGCAGCAAGTCACCGGTACACCCCAACGACCACGTCAACATGGGCCAGTCGAGCAACGACGTCTTTCCCACCGCCCTGCACGTCGCCGCGGTGCTGGCGCTGCGCGACGAGCTGATCCCCACGCTGGAAGGGCTCTATGCCGCCCTGGACGGCAAGGCGCGCGACTGGGACGACATCGTCAAGACCGGGCGCACGCACCTGCAGGACGCCACGCCCATTCGCCTGGGGCAAGAGTTTGGCGGGTACGCCGCCCAGGTGGAAAAGGGCCGCGGCCGGGCCCGGCGGGCGATCGCGGCCCTGCGGGAGGTGCCGCTGGGGGGAACGGCCGTAGGCACGGGCATCAACTGCCCCCTGGGCTTTCCCGCCGCCGCCCTGGCCCATCTCAACCAGGCCCTGGGGACCACTTTCGTCGAAGCCGGCAACCATTTTGAAGCCAATGCTGCCCGCGACGCCGCGGTGGAGGCGGCCGGCCTGCTGAAGACGATCGCCGTCTCGCTGGCCAAGATCGCCGACGATGTGCGCTGGCTCGGCTCCGGCCCGCGGGCCGGCCTGGGCGAACTGCGGTTGCCCGCCGTTCAGCCGGGCTCCTCCATCATGCCCGGGAAGGTCAACCCCGTGATGGCCGAGGCGCTGCTCCAGGCCTGCGCCTACGCCATCGCCGCCGACGCCGCGATTACCCAGGGGGGCCTGGGCGGCCATTTCGAGCTCAACCTGATGATGCCGCTCATCGCCCACCAACTGCTCACGGCGATCGAGGTCCTGGACCGCGCGGCGCGGGCCTTTGCCGAGCGCTGCATCGCGGGGCTGGAGGCGGACGAGGTTCGCTGCCGCGAGACGGCCGAACGCAGCCTGGCCCTGGCCACCGCCCTCGCCCCGGCCATCGGCTACGACCGGGCCGCCGAGGTGAGCCAGGAGGCCGCGGCCAGCGGCCGCACCGTGCGCGAGGTGGCGCTGGCGTGGCAGCTGCTGCCGCCGGAGCAGTTGGACAAACTCCTCGACGCGCGCCGGATGACCGAGCCGGGCTTTCGCGGAGCCGAGTCGGGCGGGTAGGCCGGCCGCTACAGGCCCCAGAGGCCAAAGAGGATCCCCCCCACCCCCGCGCCAATCCCCCAGCCCCCGGCGACGTCGGTGGCAAAGTGCGCGCCGAGCGCCACCCGCGCCAGGCCGACCAGAAAGGCCCAGGGCAGCAGCACCAGCCAGCCCCAGGGCAGGAAGAGCGGCGCCAGGAGCACGACGGTCGCCGCTCCGCGCACGGCATGGCCCGAGGGAAAGCTGTGGCGGTCGAGCCGGCCGTAGAGAGCGCCCCGCTCGCCGTTCGGGCGCGGCCGGCGGATTGTCCACTTGAGCACGACGGCGACCGCCCCACCCACCAGGTTCGCCGCCAACACGCGCAGCCCCACCTCGCGCCAGGCCGGCCCGCCCAGGAGCAGCGCCGCGCCGGCCGCGAGCACCCCAAGGAGGGTATCGCCGCTGTGCGCGGCGAGGAGCGCGGCCAGACGCAGGATGCGGGTCCCCGGGGGGATAGCCAGCACGGCCGCCAGACGACGATCGCCAGCCTCAATCCACGCGTACACCGCCCATCTCCGCCTTTTCGCGCCCGCCGCGGCCGTCCCGGCCGGCCGCCGTGCGACTAGCGGCCCTTTTCCAGATCGGCCCGCACGATCTCCAGCTGGAACGGCTTGTCGACGTCCATCCCGATCTCGGCATCGGGGCACGGCACCACCCGCCCGCGCACGCCGAGCGCTTGGGCCACCCGCCGCTCGGCCTCGCCCAGGGAAAGGCGGCGCAAGAGCAGCTTGAGCAGCAGGCCGAAACCGACCATGCGCGCCTGCTGTAGCGCGCTCTTGCGTGCCCCCACCAGGCTGCGCAGCGTCTCGCGCTGCTGCACCGTCAGGGTCGGGCGGAGCAGCATGAGGTCCCCGCCGCAAAAGTCGCCCTCGCGCAGGTGGATGTAGGAGCGGCGCGAGCCGGGAAAGCGCTTCTCCATCACCTGGCGCTCGACGACGGGGTAGTACAGGTCGTGATCGCTGGCCAGGCACGCGGCGACAAAGGCATCCACGACAGCGGGCGTGATCAGCGGCACGTCGGAGCTGCAGTAGAGCACGGCATCCAGGCCGGGGCAGCGGGCGAGCGCATGGTTGAAGCCGGCCTCGACGTTGGCAAAGAGGCCGCCGGCATCGGGCAAGTAGTGCACCGGCGCCGAAAAGGACCCGCCCCAGGCGGGATCCAGGGCGATGAGGACAATGTGCCGCACCCCCTGCGCCGCGGCCAGGGCATCCACGACGTGCGCGACCATCGGCCGGCCGGCCAGCGGCAGCAGGGCCTTGGGTCCGCCCCGGGTGAAGGCGGCCAACGGGTCGTCCTCTCCCGGCGTCCGGCCGGCGGCGACGATGGCAACGATGGTGGGTTGATTGTTCATCTTTCCTCTGCGCCGGCTAGGGGTTCAGCTGCTGCAGCGTCGGCTGCAGGCCGATCCGCGGCAGGATCTCTTGCAGCTCCGCGGGGGTGAGGGCGCGCCCCTTGCCGGCCGCGGCCACCAGCGCGGCCTCCATCGCATTCGTCCCAAAGGAGCGGCCCTCGAGGGGCGGCGTTACAGTGACCAGATAGCGCACCCCCCGCGCGCGTAAGGACTCGACGTCGGCCGGCGTCGTCGTGTTGGTGGCGATCACCTTGCCGTCCAGACGCTCCGGCATGTGGCGCTTGATGTACAGGCAGTCGCCGCTGATCACGGTGGCCCAGGCATACCATGTGCCGAAGCGGGGCACGTTCTGCTCCTGCTTCTCGCCGGTCGGATAGAGCGCCTCGATCGGCATCCGGCTGACGATGGGCAGCAGGAAGCGGCCGACGGTGTGCAGCGCACGCAGCGTGCGGAGCCGGATGGGCAGCCCCAGGACGAAGCCAAAGTCGCCCCAGAGCACCTGGTACCCCGCCTCGTGGAAGGAAAGGGTCGTGCCGTAGCGGTCCACCCCGGTGCAGATGAGCACGCGCTTGGGCTGGACCGCGGCGCCGATCTCGCGCTCGATGAACTGGGCGATGCCGCGTTCCAGCGTCAGTTTCAGGCCGCCGCCGTCCACGACGGGGGTCCGACGCACCTCGGCGACGAGCCGCTGGGCCGCATGGAGCGGGTAGTAGCGGCCGGCGAAGGACATGCCCAGGTCGATACCACCCACGCCCAGCGCGTCCACCTGCCCGTCCAGCTCGCGGAAGAGGGCGCTAGCCCGCTCCACGTCGCCGTCCGTGCCGATACGTTCGATGGTGACCTCCTCGCCCAACAGGACGATGGTCACCTTCTTGTCGCGCTTGACGCTGCCCAGGCTGACACTGACGGCACGTTTCATCGGGACGACTCCTGGCTCGTTCTTAGACAGTCCTATTATATCATACCGCAGCCCGCCTGGCCTGTCAAAACGCTTGACCGCGCCGCCAAAATCGTGTACGATATCGCTGGCACACGTGGGCAGATCGAACTGTCGCCGAGAGGAGCGCCGTGCACACACTCGCCCCCTACCTGCCGATGGACCGCCGCCAGGCGCTCGCCCGGGGAGAGCCCCTGCCCGACCGGGCACACGGCTGCGCGCTCTTTGCCGACGTCTCCGGTTTCACCCCCCTCACAGAGGCCCTGGCCCAGGAGCTCGGCCCCCAACGCGGGGCGGAAGAGCTCACCCGCCGGCTGAACCTGGTCTATACCGCCCTCATCGCCGAGCTGCACCGCCACGGCGGCAGCGTCATCGGTTTCAGCGGCGACGCCGTCGTCTGCTGGCTGGACGGCGACACCGGTCCGCGGGCCGGCACCTGCGCCCTGGCCATGCAGCAGGCCCTGGCGCCGTTCCGCTCACTGCGAACCCCCGCCGGCACGGCGATCTCGCTGGGCATCAAGATCGCGGCCACCTGCGGGCCGGCACGCCGCTTCCTGGTCGGCGACCCCGACATCCAACAGCTGGAGGTGCTGGCCGGCGCCACGATGGACCGCCTGGGCACGATCGAGGCCCTGGCCGCCCGGGGCGAAGTCGTCGTCGGGGAGGAGGTGGCCGCCGCGCTGGGCCCGCAGGCCGTCTTCGCAACGTGGCGCAGCGGGCCGGCTGGCGAGCGCTGCGCCGTCCTGTCCGCCCTGCACGCGCCGGTGCCGCCGACACCCTGGCCTGCCGTCCCGCCGCCGGACGACGCCGCGGCGCGCCCCTGGCTCCTGCGGCCCGTGTACGAACGGCTCGAGCAGGGCCAGGAGGCCTTTCTGGCCGAACTGCGGCCGGCCGTGGCCCTCTTCCTTCAGTTCGGCGGCATCGACTACGACCGGGACGACGCCGCCGGGGAAAAGCTCGACACCTACATCCGCTGGGTTCAGCGGCAGGTGAGCCGCTACGAGGGCAACCTCATGGACGTCACGATGGGCGACAAGGGCAGCTTCCTCTACGTGGCCTTTGGCGCGCCCATCGCCCACGAGGACGACGCCGCCCGCGCCGTCGGCGCGGCGCTGGCCCTCCAGTCGGTGCCGCCCGAGTTGGGCTTTATCGGCGAGGTGCGGATCGGCATCAGCCGGGGGCAGATGCGGGCCGGCGCCGTGGGGAGCCCCGTGCGGCGCACCTATGGCGTGCTGGGAAACGAGGTTAACGTCGCCGCCCGGCTGATGGGCCAGGCAGCCGCCGGGCAGACCCTGGTCTCGGCCCGGGTACAGAAACGGATCCACGCGCTGTTCGAGTTCCGCGAAGTGGGCGCGCTGCGGCTCAAGGGGCTGGCCGAACCGCTGCCGACCTGGGCGCTGGTGGGCCGGCGTACCCGGGCGGATCCGGAGCCGCTCCCGGCGCGCGAACGGCCGGCCCTCGTCGACCGCGCCGCCGAGCAGGCCCTGCTCACACAGCGCCTGCAGACCCTGTGCGAGGGGCGCGGTGGAGGGACGATCATCATCCAGGGCGAGGCCGGCATCGGCAAATCGCGGCTGGTGGAGGAACTGGCCCAACAGTGGGCCGGGCGGGGCCTGGCCGGGCTGATCGGGGCCGGCCACTCCATCGAGCAGGGCACCCCCTATCGCGCCTGGCGTGACATCCTGCGCTCTTACTTTGACCTCGACCGGATCCCCCTGCCCGAGGCGCGGCGCACGCACGTGCAGCGTGCGGCGCAGGAGCTGCCGCCCGAACAGGCGCAGCGCCTCCCGCTGCTGAACGACATTCTGGGCCTCGACCTGCCCGAGAACGACCTGACGGCCGGCCTCCCGACCGAGCTGCGCCACCAGAGCCTGGTCGCCTTCCTGCTGGACCTGCTGCGCCGGCGCGCCCGGCAGCAGCCCCTGGTCGTCGTCCTGGAGGACGCCCATTGGCTGGACAGCCTCTCGTGGGAGCTGGCGATGCACACCGCCCGGTGGCTGGATGCCTGCCAGGAGCCGCTCCTGCTGGTGCTGGCCATGCGCCCCCTGGCCGCGGCGGACCTCGGCGCGGCGCCGTTGGCCCAGATGCTGCGGCTCTCCTCCGTCCAGACGATCGACCTGGCGACCCTCAGCCCGCTGGAGACGGTCGATCTGGTGACGGCCCGGCTGGGCCTGCCGCCGGGCCGCCTCCCGGAGGCCGTCGCCGAGCTGGTCCGCCAGCGCGCCGAGGGCAACCCCTTTTTCGCCGAAGAGCTGGTCTTTACGCTGCGGGACCGGGGCGTCATCGCGATGGAGCACTCTCTTCGCGCGACGGAGAAAAGCGGAGGGCCCCGCTGCCACGTTGCCGGGGACCTGGACCAGGCGGCCGAGACGCTGCCGGACACGCTCCACGGCCTGGTCCTGGCCCGCATCGACCGCCTGCCGCCGGAGCAGCAGCTGACGCTGCGCGTCGCCGCGGTGATCGGCCGCACCTTTGCCTTTGATGCGCTCCTCTATACGCTGCAGCAGCACACGGCCATCAGCGGCGCCATGCTCCGCACCCACCTCGCCGCCCTGGATATCCTGGACCTGACGCCCCTCGATACCATCGAGCCGCTGACGTACATGTTCCGGCACATTATCACCCGCGAGGTCGCCTACCAGACGCTGCTCTTTGCCCAACGCCGTGACCTGCACCGCACGGTGGCGCAGTGGTACGAAGGGCTGCACGGCGCGGCCGGCGGCGGCCTGCTGCCGGCATCCCCCGCCCTGGCTCCCTACCTGCCGCTCCTGGTGCATCACTGGCACGACGCCGAGGAAACGGAGCGCGAGCGGCACTATGCCCGCCTGGCCGGCGAGCAGGCCGCGGCGCGCTACGCCAACGCCGAGGCCGCGACCTACCTGAGCCGGGCCCTGGAACTGACGCCGGAAGACGACTCCGCGGAGCGCTTCGCCCTCCTGCTGGCGCGGGAGCAGGTCTATGACGCGCAGGGGGCCCGCCCCGCCCAGGCCGCCGACCTGGGCACGCTGGCCGGGCTGGCCGGCCGGCTCGGCGACGCCGGCAAAACCGCCCGTGTCGGGCTGCGCCAGGCCCGCTACGCCGAAGCCACCGGCGACTATGCCCGGTCTATCGCGGCGGCCCAGGAAGCCATCGCCGCGGCGCACTCGGCCGGCAGCGCCGTGGTGGCCGCCGAGGGCCACACCATGTGGGGTGGCATCCTCCGGCGCCGGGGTGAATACGACGCCGCCCGCGAGCAGCTGGCCCAGGCCCTGGAGCTGTACGGCCGCGAGCCCGACCGCGCGGGCGAGGACAAGGCGCTCAGCGGCCTGGGGATGGTCGCCTGGCGCCAGGGGGTCTACGGGGAGGCCCAGGCGCTGCTCCAACGGGCGCTGGAGATGCGCCGGGAGGCCGGCGACCGCACGGGCGAAGCGTCCATCCAGAACAACCTGGGGGCGATCCTGCAGGCGGTGGGCGAGTACGACCAGGCCCAGGCCTACCACCGGCGCGCCCTGGAGCTCAGCCGCGAGACGGGCGACTGGCGCGGCGAGCGGATCACCCTGAACAACCTGGGGGAGGTTGCCCGCACCCTGGGCCAGTACGGTCAGGCCCTGGACCATTTTCGACAGTCGCTGGCCATCAGCCGGCAGATTGGCGACCGCTACGGGGAGGCCATCCTGCTGAACAACCTGGGCGCCGTCCTCCACGCGCTGGGCGAGCACCGCCCGGCGCTGGCGCACCTGCAGCAGTCGCTGGAGGTGCAGCGCGAGGTCGGGGCGCGTATGGTCCAGGGCTGGGCGCTCAACAACCTGGGTGCCGTCCTGCTCGAGCTGGGCGACACGGCCGGGGCGGAGGCGCACTACCGCCAGGCGTTGGCGCTGCGGCAGCAGCTGGGGCAGGGCCATTATGTCGCCGAGGATCTGGCCGGCCTGGCCGCCGTGGCCCTGGCGCGGGGCGACACCGGGCAGGCGCACACCCAGGCCGTCGCGATGCTGGCCCACATGGAGGGCAACCCCGGGCTGAATGGGGCCGAGCACCCCGCCCGCGCCATCCTGGCCTGCTGCCGGGCGCTGCGCGCGGCGGGGGATCCCCGCGCCGCCGAGGTCCTGGCCCACGCCCAGGCGCTGCTGCAAGAGCGGGCCGCCCGGATCGGCGACGCGGCGCTGCGCCGGTCGTTCCTGGAGAATGTGGCCGAACACCGGGCCATCCTGGAGTAACTGTCCACTCCGTATGCGCTATACCATCTACACTTCCGGCACCCGCGGCGACATCCAGCCCTTTGTCCCTTTAGGACAGGGGCTGCGGCGCGCCGGCCACGCAGTGCGCCTGGCCACCAGCTCCAACTTTCGGCCCCTCGTCGAAGAGGCGGGCCTGGAGTTTGCCCCGGTGGAGCTGGACTATGGCGCAATGTTGGCCTCGCCCGAAATCCAAGAGGCCTTCGCGGCCGGCCGCGCCAATATCCTGCCGGCGATGCTGCGTTTGTTCCCGCGCGTCCTGCACATGATCGAGCACGCCCTCACCGAAGCTTGGCGTACCGCTGCAGGCACCGACGCGGTCCTCTTCACCGCCAACGGCGCCTGGGGCTGGCACATTGCCCAGGCCCTACAGGTGCCGGCTACTCGCGTCTGTTTCCAGCCGCTAGCGCGGAGCGGCGAGGTCCCCAACGCCGTCGTGATGGCGAAACCCCACCGCTTCCGATGGGTCAACCGGCTCACCCACGTCGCCTTTGAACTGGCGACCTGGCTGCCGCTGCGGGGAATCTTTAACCGCTGGCGCAATAAAGAGCTGCAGCTGCCGGCCCTGGGGCTCAAGCCGCCCCACAACGCCTCCTCACTGCCCCTCTTGGGCGCCTACAGCCCCATCGTCTCCCCGCGCCCCGGCGATTGGCCGGCGCCCTGGCAGGTCGTCGGCTATTGGCGCACGGACACGCCGCCGGGCTGGCAGCCGCCGCCTGACCTGGCCTCCTTTCTACAATCCGGCCCGGCGCCGGTCTATGTCGGTTTTGGCAGCATGTCCAAAGGCAACCAAGGGCCCAATACGCGGCTAATCCTGGAGGTGCTGCAGAAGACGGGGCGGCGCGTCCTCTGGCAGGCTGGCCCAGCCGCGCAGGAGGATGCCGCGCTGCCCGCCGATGTCTTGCTGATCGAGCACGTGCCCCACGCCTGGCTGTTCCCGCGGATGGCTGCCGTGGTGCACCACGGCGGCAGCGGGACGACGGCCGCGTCCCTGGCCGCCGGCGTTCCTACCATCGTGGTGCCGCACGGCGCCGACCAGTTCTTCTGGGGCCAGCGGGTACACGAATTGGGCGTCGGGCCGCCCCCGCTCCCCCTGGCCGGCCTGACGGCCGGCCGGTTGGCCGGAGCGATAGCGGCGGCTCTCTCCACACCGGCGATGCGCGACCGGGCCGGCGCCATCGGGGAGCAGATTCGCGCGGAAGACGGCGTGGGGAACGCCATCAAGACGCTGCTGGGCTAAGAGCCCCTGGACAAACGACCGCTTTTGTCGTACAATATAGAGGCCGGCGCGGGTATCCCGCCGGCCGTTCCTTTGAGCCGGGAGGCGGCGGTTCCGCCCTCGGCCGCGGCAGGCCCGCCGACGGGCCGAGGAGCTTGCATGTACGCCCTGCTCATCGCCGACGATCCCGACGAGACGGCCATCCTCTCGCTGGTCCTGCAGCGGGCCGGCCTGGCCGTGACCACCGCCAGCCACCTGGAGCAGGCGATCAAGAGCTGGAGCGGCCGGCCGGCCGACCTCATCCTCGCCTGCCTGGACAAGCCCGCCCCTATGGAACAGGTCCACCGCATCCGCGCCGTGACCGAGATGCCCCTCATCATCCTCACCGAACAGGTGGACGAGCGCCTCCACTACGACCTGCACGAGGCCGGCGCCGACCGTGTCTTCAGCCGCCCCTACAGCGCCCGCCTGCTCATCGCCCGCATACGCTCGCTGCTGCGGCGGGCCGGCGGCATCCCCGTCTTTAGCCTGCCGACCCTGAGCATCGGCGGTCTGACCCTCGACCCCTCCACGCGCACAGTCGAGGTCGAGGGCCGGCCCTCCTGCCGCCTCACCCACCTCGAGTTCCGCCTCCTGCACCTCCTGATGATCAACCGGGGCCAGGTCCTGCCCACCGAACGCATCATTGAGCTCGTCTGGGGCTACAGCGAGGATGTCGACCCCGAGCTCGTGCGCGGGCTCGTCAGCCGGCTGCGCGGCAAGGTGGAACAGGACCCGCGAAACCCACGCTACGTGCTTACCGTGGCCGGCGTGGGGTATCGGTTCGGGGAATAATTGCACATTGCCCCCCCCATTTACACCCTTTTCGCACACTTTTTCCACCCCGTTTATACATGCCCGTGCTATGATACACGCTGAAAATGATCCGCGATCACAGCACGTGGACAAAAGGTATGGCCATGGTGATGGCTTCGTGTCCGGACTGCGGACAGATTGTGGAGCTGGACGAACCGGAGGAGGGGCAGATGCTCTCCTGCCCCAACTGCCGGGCCCGCCTGGAAGTGCTCAACCTGGAGCCGCTCGAGTTCGATTGGGCTTACAACGAGCCCCAGCTCCTGGATCTCTGGGAAGAGATGGAAGTGTGTTAGACACAATCGGAACACCTTGTCGCCCTCCCGGCATCTGGCCCCACACGGCAGGCCGGGATTCGTACTGAAAATAAGGAGGAAACAGACAAAATGCCCGAGCTCGACCTGGCCCCCGAACTGGAAGAACCCCCTCAACGTACGCCCCCTGCTCCGTGGGAGCAGATTCCCCTCGCCCAGTGGAACGACTGGCGCTGGCAGCTCGCCCACCGTATCGGCACTGCTGCGGAACTGGAAAAGGTAATCCATCTGACCCCCGAGGAACGGACGGGCCTGGAGGCGCCGGGGCATTTCCACGTGGACATTCCGCCCTACTTTGCCAGCCTCATGGACCCGGACGACCCCAACTGCCCGATCCGGCGGCAGGTTGTGCCGACCGCGCAGGAACTGGTCCTCGAGGACGCCGACATGGTCGACTCGCTGAACGAGGACGCGCATTCGCCCGTTCCGGGGCTGGTCCACCGCTATCCGGACCGCGTGCTCATGCTCGTGACGGCGCACTGCGCCGCCTACTGCCGCTTCTGCACGCGCAGCCGCGTCGTGGGGGACGCCCATGCCCCGTTCAACCGGGCCAATTACGAACGGCAGATCGCCTATATCGCCGCCACCCCGCAGGTGCGCGACGTGCTGCTCTCGGGCGGCGACCCGCTGCTGATCAACCAGGCCGTGCTGGAGGACATCCTGCGCCGCCTGCGGCAGATCCCGCACGTCGAGATCATCCGCATCGGCTCGCGCACGCCGGTCTTTTTGCCCCAGCGCATCACGCCCGAGCTGGTGGACATGCTCAGCCGCTACCACCCGCTGTGGATGAACATCCACTTTAACCATCCCAAAGAGATCACCCCCGAGGTCGAGGTCGCGTTGGCCCGGCTGGCCAACGCCGGCATCCCGCTGGGCAGCCAGACGGTGCTGCTCGCGGGGATCAACGACTGCCCCAACGTGATCAAGGCGCTGGCGCACAAGCTGGTGCGCAACCGCGTCCGCCCCTACTACCTGTACCAGTGCGACCTGGTGCGCGGCGCCGGCCACTTTCGCACGCCGATCGCCAAGGGGCTCGAGATCATGGAGGCGCTGCGCGGCCACACCTCGGGCTTTGCGATTCCGACCTTTACCCTCGACGCCCCCGAGGGCGGCGGCAAGGTGCCGATCCTGCCCAACTACCTCCTGAGCATGTCCGACAGCCAGGTGGTCGTGCGCAACTATGAGGGCTTTATCACGACCTATGCGCAGCCTGTCAGCTATCAGCGCCACGACCCCAACACCTGCGAGTACTGCCGCATGCGGCAGAGCGAAGGCGGGCAGGAAGGCGTGGCCGGCCTGCTGGCCAAACGCCATCGCTCCATCGCCCCGGAGCACTGGGAACAGACGCACCACCGCGAAGGGCTGGCGTTGGAAGTGCCCGAGACCGCCGTGCGCGTCAAAGCCCGCCGGCAGTCAGTGAGGACAGGATGACCCCCTGGCGCATCGGCCTCGTCTATAACCTCAAACACAACATGGCGGCGGCGCCCGGCGCGCCCCCCGACGCCCTGGCCGAGTACGACTCGGAGGAGACGATCGGGGGGCTCGCCGGCGCCCTCCAGTCCGGCGGGCACGAGGTCGTCCGGATCGAGGCCGATCGGGCCTTTTACGACAACGTCCGCCGGGCCCAGGTCGACATCTGCTTCAACATCGCCGAAGGGTTGGGCGGCGACGCCCGCGAGGCCCACGTGCCGGCGATCCTGGAGATGCTCGGCATCCCCTATACCGGCTCCAAGGTGCTGGCGCAGGCTATCTCGCTGGACAAGGCGATGACCAAGCGCATCTGGCGGGACGCTGGGCTGCCCACAGCCCCCTTCCAGGTCATGGTCCACGGGGACGAGCCCCTCGACACGCGGCTGCGCTTTCCGCTCTTTGCCAAACCGCTGCGCGAAGGCTCCGGCATGGGCATCGCCGGCAGCTCGGTGCTGCCCGACGAGGCCGCCCTGCGCGAGCGGGTGCGCTGGCTTATTGGCGCCTATCGCCAGCCGGCCCTGGTGGAGGAATACCTGCCGGGCCGCGAGTTTACCGTCGGGCTCATCGGCAACACGCTGGCCCCCGGCGAGCCGCGCCCGGGCCCGCGCTACGACGCGCGCGGCTTTCACGTGCTGCCGATCCTCGAGATCGACCTGGCGCCCATCGCCGAGGCCGGCGGCATCTATGACAGCCACGTCAAGTCCGACCTGCCGTTGGCCGCCAACTACCAGTGCCCGGCGCCGCTTCCGCCCGAGATGACGGCCGCGATCCAGGGGCTGGCCGTGGACGCCTTCGAGGCCATCGGCGCGCTGGACGTGTCGCGCGTGGACGTGCGGCTGGGACGGGACGGCCGGCCCGCCCTGATCGAGATCAACACCCTCCCGGGCGTGAACCCCACCTACAGCGACATCGTCCTGGCCGCCCGGGCCGAAAAGCTGCCCTACCAGGAGCTGATTCTGGAGGTGCTCAACCTGGCCGCCGCGCGCAGCGGGCTACTGTCCGAAAGGAGCTGAATCCAAAATCGCCAATCGAAAATCGCCAATCGAAAATCGAAAATCTGACATCCCCGGCGTCCTCGTGCTGTACAACCAGAGCGAGTTCGTCACCCAGGGCGAAGCCCAGGACCTGATCGCCGTGCAGGGCGTCATCGCCTGCGCCCACGCGGTGTCCGCGGCCCTGGCGGCGGGCCACCGCGTCGTGGAGGTGCCTGTCACGACGACGGTGGAGGACGCGCTGGCTCCCTACCCGGCGGATCGGTGGATCGTCTTTAACCTGTGCGAGGGGGTGAACAACCGCCTCTTTGACGAGGCCCGCAGCGCCTGGGCGATCGAGGCCATGGGGTACCACTTTACCGGGAACGGCGGCGAGGCGCTGGCGCGCTCGACAAACAAGGCCCAGGCCAAGGCCCACCTGGCCGCCGCGGGCGTGCCCACGCCGGCCTGGCACCTCTACCGCCACCCGGACCAGGTGCCGGAAGCCGGGCTCGTCTTTCCCCTCTTTGTCAAACCCGTCGCCGAGGACGCCAGCCAGGGCATCGGCCGCGATGCCGTCGTGCGCGACGTGGCCGCCCTGCGCCAACGGGTGGCCTATATCGCCGAGCGGTACCGTCAGATCGCCCTGGCCGAGGCCTTTGTGGCCGGCCGCGAGTTCAACGTCTCGCTGTGGGGCACCCCACCCGAGACCCTGCCGTTGGCCGAGATCGACTTTTCCGCCTTCTCCGACCCGCTGGCGCGCATCGTCACCTTTGCCGCCAAGTGGGAGGAAGACTCCTTCGAGTACGTCCATACGCCGGTGCACTGCCCGGCGCCCGTGGACGAGGACACGGCGGAACGTATTCGCGACGTGGCCCGGCGGGCCTGGTCGGCGATTGGATGCCGCGGCTATGCCCGCGTGGACATGCGCCTCGACGCGGCCGGCACGCCGTACGTGGTCGAGGTCAACTGCAACCCCGACATCTCGCCCGACGCGGGGTTCTTTCGCGCGGCACGCGCCGCCGGGTACGACTACCGGCAAATGGCCGAAAAGATACTGCTTGCGGCGAGGTAGATTGGTTTTCACTTGCGCCGTGTGCCGCCGAGAACCGCGAGCTGCACACGGCCTATCCAGGAGTTTCCCATGATTGTTCCTGCTAGCGAATCGGACGGCGCTTCTATCGTCGCCATCACCGCCGAGGCCGGCGTCTTTACCGCGCAGGAGGTGGCCACGGTCGAGGAGCTGTGGGCCGAGTGCCGGCGGCACGGCGAAAAGGTCAGCGGCTATGCCTTTCGCGTCTACCGGGAAGGGGAGACCGTGCTGGGCTATACCTGTCACGGCCCACACGGCCTGGCCAAGGGGGTGTACGACCTCTACTGGATCGCCACGGCCCAGGCGGCCCGGCGCAAGGGCGTGGGCCGGGCCCTGATGGCCAACGCCGAGGAAGAGGTCCGCCGCAGCGGCGGCCGGCTCATCCTCGTCGAGACGTCGGGCACGCCGGCCTACAAGCCGACCCGCGACTTTTACCTCTCCTGCGGTTACGAATGGGAAGCGACGATCCGCGATTTCTACGACATCGGGGACGACCTGGTCTTTTTCACCAAGCAGGTGTAGCGCGGCGGAAGGGGAAAGGCGGGGCTACCTCAGGGTACGCCGCGGCGCCCCGGGCGGCTCCTCCCGCAGCATATAGAGGACGCCGATCGTCTCCGGCCCGCAGTGGCTGGCGATGACCGCGCCGGCGGTGGTCACGAGCACCTCCTGCGGCGCCGCGCGGCGTTTGATCTCTGCCACCATGTAGGCGGCATCGGCGTCACAGCCGGTGTGCGTGACAAAGACGCGCCGGCCGTCCAGGTAGGGCAGATGCGCCTCCAGGTCGGCCAGCAGCGAGTCGAGCGCCTTTTTGCGCGTGCCGCGGACCTTGTCCTTTACCCCCAACGTCCCATCGGGACGGACGGCGATGACCGGGCGGATTTTCAGGAGGCTGCCTACCAACGCCTGGAGCGCCGTGCAGCGCCCCCCTTTGTAGAGGTACTCCATCGTCTCGATGACGAACGACGTGCGCACCTTGGGCACCGCCGCCAGGACGGCCGCCTCAATCGCGGCGGCCGATTGGCCCTGCTCACGCAGATCGGCTGCCAGGAGGACGAGCAGGCCGATCCCGGTGGAGAGGTTGAGGGAATCGATCACCCGCGGCCGGCCGGCCAGCTCGGCTGCCGCCAGCCGGGCGTTCTGGTTCGCGGCCGAGAGCTTGGAAGAGATGGTGAGGCAGACCGGATCGTCCGCGCCCTCCAGGGCCCGGGCGAACTCGCCGGCCGACGGCGCGGCCGTGGTCGGCAGATGGCCCGTCTGGCTCACCAGGGCAAAAAGCGCCGGCGTGTCCAGATCGACCCCGTCCTTGTACTCGCGGCCGTTGTGGATCACCGTCAGCGGCACGACGGTGAGGCCAAAACGCGCCACCAGGTCCGGGCTCAGGTCGCAGGTGCTGTCGCAGACGATGGCGGGCATCGCTCACGCTCCCGCGGCCGGCCGCGCCGCGGGCTGCTGCAGCGCTTCCCGGCCACGGCTGAACCCCATCTCAAAGGCGCGGGTGTTCATCTCCTCGGTCCCCGGCGGGACCGAGGACAGGATGGCTTTGCGCATGGCCTCCTCGCTGATCACCTCGGCGACGGCGGTAAAGAACCCCAGCATCACGATGTTGGCGACGACGCTGCGGCCCATCTCTTCGGCCAGGCGCGTGGCCGGGATGCTAAAGAGCCGCACGCCCGCCGGCACCTCGCCCGGATCGACCAGCCCCGAATCGACGACCAGGACGCCCTGGGACGACATCTTGCCCTTGTACATCTCATAGGCCGGCTGCGACATCGCCACGAGCACGTCCGGGCAGATCAGGTGGGGATAGAGGATCGCCTCGTCGGACACGACCAGCTCGGCGCTGCACGCCCCGCCGCGCGACTCGGGGCCATAGCTCTGCGTCAGCGTCGCGTTGCGCTTGTCGAAAAGCGTCGCCGCCTTGCCGCTGATATAGCCGGCCAGGATGATCCCCTGCCCGCCGAACCCGCTGAAGCGCACTTCCTGTTTGGCCATCTCCACAGCTCCTCGCTACTCGTGCCGCCGCGCCAGGTTGCTCCGCCCCTCCTCCGTCCGCCGCTCCCCCAGCTTCTTGAGCACTTCGTCGCGCTTCTTGCCGTAGCTGCTCTCGCGCCACAGCCAATCGCGAAACTCCAGGTAGCTCGGCCGATCCGAGTTGACAAAGTTGCCGACGACGATCGGGCCGCCAAAGTAGATGTCGGCATCGCGGGGGTCCGCGCCGTGCTGGATGACGCTCTTGTCGCGATAGTAGCGCATCATGTCCAGCCCATTGCCCAGGCGGTTGCCGCGGCCGTAGAGCGTCGGACAGGGCGAGATGATCTCGACAAAGGAGAACCCCTTTTTGTTCAACGCCTCGATCAGCGCGCGCTCCAGCTGGCGCACGTGCAGCGTCGTCCAGCGGGCCACGTAGACGGCGCCGCTGGCGGCCGCCAGGTAGGGCAGATTGAAAGGCGGCTCATAGTTGCCGTACGGCGAGGTCGAGGTGCGCGCCACCACCGGTGTCGTCGGGGCTACCTGGCCGCCGGTCATGCCATAGTTCAGGTTGTTGACGCAGATGACGGTAATGTCCAGGTTGCGCCGGGCGGCATGGATAAAGTGGTTGCCGCCGATGGCGATCAGGTCGCCGTCGCCCGACATCACGACCACCTTGAGGTCGGGGTTCGCCAGCTTCAGGCCCGTGGCAAAGGGGATCGCCCGACCGTGCGTCGTGTGGAACGAATCCAGGCGGACATAGCCGGCCACACGGCCCGAGCAGCCGATCCCCGAGACCACGCTGACCTTGTCCAGGTCGTAAGAGGTCTGCATGAGCGCGCTCAGGAAGCAGGTGAGCGAGGTCCCCAGGCCGCAGCCGGGGCACCAGATGTGGGGGATGCGGTCCTCGCGCAGCAAGGCGTCAAAGGGGTGGCGTTCCCCCTGTTCCAGCTCACGCTGGACATCGTCGGGCTGGTCCCACTGGTATGCCTCGGTCAACAGCCGCTGCTCGACACGGTCCCAACGGTCCATCGAACGCCTCCTTTAGCCTTCGCGAATCGCGTGCAGGATCTCTTCGGGATGGATAATGTCCCCGCCCATGTGCGGCACCAGGACCGTGCGCGTCTTGCCCCCCGCGCAGCGCTCGACCTCCAGCGCGATCTGGCCGGCGTTGATCTCGGGGACGATAAAGGTGCGCGCGTGGCCGGCCAGCTCGCGGATGCGTTTCTCGGGAAAGGGCCAGACCGTCACGAGCTTGATCATCCCCACCTTACGGCCCTCGGCGCGGGCCTGCTGCACCGGCAACAGGGCAACGCGCGCCGAGATGCCGTAGGAGATGACAATCACCTCGGCATCCTCGACCCCATCTTCCTCGAGGATGATGATGTCGTCCACGTTACGGCGGATCTTGTCGATCAGCCGCTGCACCTGCGTGACCTGGGTGGCCGCGATCGCCGACGGATAGCCGCGTTCGTCGTGGGTCAGGCCGGTTACGTGAAAGCGGTAGCCCTGGCCGGCCACCGGCATCGGGGGCACCAGGTCGGCGTCGGGGGCGTACGGTTTGAACTCGCCCGGCGGCAGCGCCGGCTTGCGCCGCGGGTAGAGGTGGATCGCTTCGGCCGGCGGGATGACGACACGCTCGGTCATGTGCCCCACGGCCTCGTCGGTCATGATCAGGACCGGCGTGCGGTACTTTTCCGAGAGGTTAAAGGCCGTGATCGTGATGTCAAAGAGCTCCTGGGGAGAGGTGGCCGACAAGGCAATGATCTCGTAGACGCCGTGGCTGCCCCAGCGGGCCTGCATCATGTCCGCCTGGCCGACCAGGGTGGGCAGGCCGGTGGAGGGGCCGCCGCGCTGCACGTTGGCGATCACGCAGGGCGTCTCCAGCATGAGGCCCAACCCCAGGTTCTCCATCATCAGGGAGAAACCGGGGCCCGAGGTCGCCGTCATCGACTTGACGCCGGCCCAGGAGCCGCCCAGGATGGCGTTCATCGAGGCGATCTCGTCCTCCATCTGGATAAAGACGCCGCCGACCTTGGGCAGGCGCTCGGACATGCGCTCGGCGATCTCGGTGGCCGGTGTGATAGGGTAGCCGGCGAAGAAGCGGCAGCCGGCCGCGATGGCCCCTTCGGCGCAGGCCACGTCGCCGTTGATAAAGTGTTCACCGACCAGGACTCCATCTGCGGGCATATCTGCCTCCTCGCTACCTCGAAATGACGCCGGGATCCCACAGCCGGACCGTACTGTCCCAGCCGCCGGAGGCGATAACCTGGCCGTCCGGCGAAAAGGCCACCCCCGGCACGGGGTCGATGTGATCCGTGGACCAGGCCACGATCTCGCCAGTGGAGCTGTCCCACACCCGCACCGAGCCGTCCATCCCCCCCGAAGCCAGGAGTGTGCCGTCGGGCGAAAAGCTCACGCTCATCACCTGGGCGATGTGGCCCCAGAGGGCATGGACCTGCGCGCCGCTCGCCACGTCCCAGATGCCGATGGAGCCGTCGTAGGAGGCGGAGGCGAGCAGCCGGCCGTCCGGGGAAAAGGCGATCCCCCGCACGGCGTCGTTGTGCGTATAGGAACGGAGCGGCGCCCACGTCCCGGCCTGCCAGAGGCGGACAAGACCGTCGCGGCCGGCCGTCGCCAGCAGGCTCCCGTCAGGCGAAAAGGCCACGTCAAAGACCTCGCCCTCGTGGGCCTGCCAGGCAGATAGCGGACTCCCGGACAGCGGGTCCCAGATGCGCACCGTCCCGCTGACCTCGCCGGCCGCCAGCAGCGCGCCGTCGGGCGCCAGCGCCACGCCAAAGACCTTGCCGCCCCCACCCGCCAGGCGGCGCGACTGCCACTCGCCGCCGACCTCCTGCCACAGCTGCACCGTGTCGGTCACCGCCAGCACCATCCAGGCGCCATCGGGGGAGAATTCCACCGTCGCCACCGCCTGCCCCGGCAGGAGGACGCCCACCTCGGCCAGCGTCGCGCCGTCGGCCAGCAGCACCCCCCCCGAGGTCGTCGCCGCCAGGCGCTCGCCGTCGGGGAACCAGGCCACGGCGGTCACAAAGCTGCCGCTCCACATGGCCAGCTGCGGCATCTCGGGCCAGGGCACCGTTGGGATGGGGGTATCCGTCGGCAGGCGCGGGTCGCGCGTGGGCATGGGGACAAAGGTACGCGTCGGGGCCGCAGCCGCCGTCGTCGTGCGCGGCGCCGCGGTGGGCAGGATCGGGCTGCGCGTCGCGGGCCCGCAGCCCGCCAGGAGGAGCAGGGCGAGCGCCAGAACGGCGCCAAGCAGGGTTCCCCGCCTGCGGGCGCCTCCCGCCAGCGGCCCTCCCACCCGGCCGGCGGCGCGGCCGCGCGCCGGAACCGGCCGGCGCTGCTCCTCGCCTCCCCCGTGAATGGCTGTCTCGGGCCCCCGTTGGGCACGGCTGGGATAGTCGGCCAAAACCTTCACACGTACATCTCCGTATCGGGTGACCGTTGTTCACGTAACGGCATTACGCACAAACGTCTTGATAGGGTTGTCAGGTAGCAAATACGCCGCCAACAGGCCATCCCGGCCTCTTGCCCATCTGCCCCCTGCTACCCCACCACTCGATTCCCCTCCATCTCCCCCACCATCACGGCCGGCCCCTCCTCGTCGCGCAGCACGTACACGGCGAACTCGGGGCAGATCATCTCGCAGAGACCACAGCGCACGCAGCGCTCCGGCTGGGCCAGGTAGGGCGGGTGATAGCCCTTGGCGTTATACGAGTCAGAAAGGGCCAGCACGTCCAGCGGGCAGAACTCGATGCAAAAGCCGCACGCCTTGCAGCGCTCCGTGATGATGCGGACCTTGCCGTGCTCGACCAGGACCGTGCCTTCGTCCAACGGGCGTCGCCAATAGCGCATTCCAGACCTCCAGGCGCCTCACGTCAAGGTATTCTCGCCGCTTCGTCTTCACGCTTCACACTGCACCCCTGCCCCCGGCCTTTCCTCCGCCCCACAGCACCCCGGACGGATGCCCCTACCTCAGCCTCTCCGCCATCAGCTCCGCCACCTGCGCCGGGTACTCGGCCACGGCCACGCCGGCCGCCTGCAGCGCGGCGATCTTTTCCGCCGCCGTGCCGGCCCCACCCTCGATGATGGCCCCGGCGTGCCCCATGCGCTTGCCCGGCGGCGCCGTGCGCCCGGCGATGTAGGCCACCACCGGCTTGGTCACGTGCTCCGCAATGTAGCGTGCGGCGCGCTCCTCGTCCGTCCCGCCGATCTCGCCGATCAGGGCGATGCCCCGCGTCGCCGGGTCCGCCTGGAAGAGCGGAAGCACGTCGAGAAAGTTGGTGCCGATGACCGGGTCGCCGCCAATGCCGACGCAGGTGGTCTGGCCCAGGCCAGCCTGGGTCAGCGCATCCACCACCTCGTACGTCAGCGTGCCGCTGCGCGAGACCAGTCCCACGGGGCCGGGCGCGTGAATGTGGCCCGGCATGATCCCCACCTTGGCCTGGCCCGGAGAGATGAGGCCGGGACAGTTGGGGCCGATCAGGCGGGCGCCGTGGCTCTGCACATAGGCCACGGCCCGGACCATGTCCAGGGCCGGGATGCCCTCGGTGATGCAGACGACGAGCCCGATGCCCGCCTCCACCGCCTCGTAGATGGCGTCGGGAGCGAAGCGCGCCGGGACGTAGACGATCGAGGTGTTGGCCCCCGTTTTCTGGACCGCCTCGGCCACCGTGTTGAACACGGGGATGCCGCCGACGTCCAGCCCCCCCTTGCCCGGGGAGGTGCCGCCGACGACCGGCGTCCCGTAGGCCAGCATCTGCCGGGCGTGGAACTCGCCCTCGCGGCCGGTGATGCCCTGGACAATCAGGCGGGTATTCTTGTCTACCAGGATGCTCAATGCTTCCTCCTTTATTACCGCAAAGAACGCCAAGGGCGCAAAGGATTAGAGGTTCAAAACCAGTCTTTTGATCCCATCTCGCAGCTTCGGTACGTTGAAATTGAGCAACAATCCCAGCTTGCAGCCCGTCAGCTTCAGGTACGTCAGTATTTGCGCATCATGAACGGGCATCAGCCGGTCAACTGCTTTGATCTCTACAACTACCCGACCTTCGGCCATCAGGTCCACGCGAAACCCACAGTCAAGCCGCACTTCTTTATACACCACAGCGATCGGTTTCTGCCGCTCGACCGCAATGTCTCGTTGTATCAGCTCATAGGCCAGGCACTCTTCATAGGCCGATTCCAACAAACCCGGCCCCAACTGCCGGTGCACTTCAATCGCTGCCCCAATAATCACCCTGGACAGTGTATTTTCATCCATCGCCTCCCTCCCTTCTATTCTCTTTTCTCCCTTTGCGCCCTTGGCGCTCTTTGCGGTCAAGAACCTCCCCGGCTCACAGCAACTACCTTCTGCGCCGCCTCGGCCATCGTGGTGGCCGTCAGCATCCGCGCCCCGGCCAGGATCGCGCGGCCCTCGACCTCGTTGGTGCCCACCAGGCGGGCGACCATCGGGACGGTGGGCTTGACCTCTTCCAGCGCCGCGACGACGCCGCGGGCCACCTCGTCGCAGCGGGTGATGCCGCCAAAGATATTAAAGAGCACCGCCTTGACGTTGGGGTCGGAGAGGATGATACGCAGCGCGGCCGCGACCTTGTCCGCGCGGGCGCCGCCGCCGATGTCGAGAAAGTTGGCCGGCGCACCGCCATAGAGCTTGATCGTGTCCATCGTGGACATCGCCAGGCCGGCCCCGTTGACCATGCAGCCAATCTCGCCGTCCAGCTTGACGTAGGAGATGTCGTGGGCGCGGGCCTCGACCTCGGCCGGCGCCTCGGTATCCGGGTCGCGATAGGCCGGCCAGTCGGGGTGGCGGGAGATGGCGCTGTCGTCCAGGAGGATCTTGCTGTCCACCGCCCGCCATTCGCCGGCCGGCGTCAGCACAAGGGGGTTGATCTCGGCCAGCGTGGCGTCGTTCTCGACGTAGCAGCGGTAGAGGGCCGTGGCGATGGGCACGAAGGAGAGGGCCTGCGGCCCGGGCAGCCCCATCCCAAAGGCGATCTGGCGGGCGTGATAGTCGCGCAGCCCCAGCAGGGGGTCGGCGGCGACACGGATGATGGCCTCGGGCTTTTCCCTGGCCACCGTCTCGATCTCGACGCCGCCCTCGGCGCTGGCCATCATGAGGACACGGCGCGCGGCGCGGTCCATGACAATGCCCAGGTAGAACTCGCGGGCGATGTCGACGGCCTCGGCGACCATGACCTTGCGGACGGTGAGTCCCTTGATCTCCATCCCCAGGATGGCCGCAGCGGCCGCCTCGGCCTCGGCGGGTGTGTGGGCCAGCTTGATGCCGCCGGCCTTGCCGCGCCCGCCGACGTGCACCTGGGCCTTGACGACGACGGTTCGCCCCACCCGCTCGGCGATAGCGCGGGCCTCCTGGGGGGTCGTGGCCACGTCGCTGCCGCCGACGGGCAGGCCGTAGCGGGCCATGATCTCGCGGGCCTGGTATTCGTGGATTTTCATACAGTCCCCCTTTGTGTGGAAAAGCATAATGGTATTGTCATTGCGTCTTGGGCTGTGCAAGGTGGGTGGCGTGAAATATGACTCGTGAAACGTAAAGAGTGACTCGTGAAACGTGAATTGAGCATGTGACACCTGCGTTCCACAACAGCCTCTCTGCATGCCGTGTGCTTTCGTTTCGCGTGCGGCCTTGCGGCCAAAGCGCACCTATTGTACAGTAGGGTACAGGTGTTGTCAAACCGATGCGAGTTCTCTACTGCAGAAACCGATCGCCTGGCCAAATGCTCGCGCTCTTCTGGCGGCATTTCCGGTGAGGCCAGACAATCCGCGCCGATTGATCTCTACCGATAGCGCAATCCTACTCTTTTCAGACGACATAAGTTCCCTGCCGGTGTCCCAGTACTTGCCCTTTTCGCCGATGGGGCGAATCTTCAAGACCATATAGAAATCGTGGGTCATATCCCATAGGCTGGCCACCGCTATGGTTAGCAGCACGGGTAAATCGACAGGAGCTTCACCAGCGGCCATCCGGTGGACGCCAGTTCCCGATAAGCCCAATAGGCAAGAGAGATCATACCGGCAACGGCAGCCAGCGTGATTGCGATGGAGAAGCGGGCATCGGTGCACCCGATGCGCATCCATTTGTACCCCCATTTTCGCTTCAGCAAGGTTCCTTGCATTAGGTATCCTCGTGAGCAGTCGCCTAGCGCATGAGTAGGTCGCTTATCTTCTGACCAAGAGAGGTCGAGCTTGGTTGTACGATGCAGCGTTGGCTGGGTTCCACAGGCCGCGTGTTCTCCAACGTTCAAGCTTGGCGACGCGCGCCCCCGGCCTTGTCGCGGGCATTGGATTAGCGCGTCAGCCTCTACCCGTCTACAAACCCCTCCAGGTCAGTATATCATAACCCGAACCACCATGCTGGGCCGGCACGGTAGAGCGTCATTTGGCCGCTGCCCCTGGACGGCTTGTCCGGCGCGTGTGCGCCAAGCGCGTGTTGGAGGACGTTCCGCAGCTCACTTAGCGCTAGCGCTCCATTGGCCATCAGCGCGGCTGTGTTCTTGCTAGCCAGATTGTTGTTGGAATTCGCGCAAGAGTTCATCCCGGCGATGCTCTTTGCGTTCCACGACCTCTTTGTCGTCCGAAGGGTAGGAAACGGAGAAAAAGTGAAGGACCTTCTTGGAGGAAAGGATGTGTCTAAGCCCGTGTGTCCGCATCACTTTGGTCATCAAGGTGAAAGTGTCCCAGTACGTTTCGCTTTCCGCGCCCAAGTATCTTATGCACGACAAGCCAATTTCCTCAACCACCGTTCTAAACAAGGCCGTATTCTTGACCAGGGCACAGCAAGGATGCAATCTCGAGCAATAGACCAACTCTCGGTACTGCTCGGCGATTTCCTTCTCGCCACTCCAATCGGTAAGGCGCGCACCTATTCCGAAGGCTTCCGGGCACGCGGTCAATTCAGCCAGCATAGTGGGAATGGTGTTCTCCTCTACAAAGCAGATGTCGGCATCCAGGAACAGATAGTAGGAACAGTCAGGATGATGGTGAACGAAGCGGCTCAGGATTTCACCATGGCTGTTTCCCGCTGTTTGGGTAGAGAACCCTGATTGGACCAGCGCGACCCCAAATTGCTCTGCGAGATTCCGTAAAGCTGAAAGGCGATCTTCTGAGGCGTTGTCCACCACTGTGAAGGATAGGTCCAAACTGGCCGAGTGCTTAGCAAATAGCGACCGCAGCATCAACTCGGTGTAGAGAGAGGTATTGTGGTTCACTGTAACGGCTTCAATGTGCTGGGGCCGCATAGTTTCACCCTCTGGCTTGCTTGCCACAAGCTGCGGAATGTTCTCCAACGTCCAAGCTTGGCGACGCGCGCCCAAAGGGTGAACTCCAAGACATTGGGCTGTCGCGTCAGACCTCACCCCCACTCAAGCCCTGTCCAGATCAGTGTATCACAACTTGAAGCACCTACGTTCGCCCGGGCGGGCACGGGATGACTTGAAAGTTGGCCCTCGTCGGCCTGCAAAGGCGCGTGTGCGCCAACTTCCATAAGCCTTGGCCCGTAATCGTTCGACTCAACACTTGGATATGCTTTTGCCTTGATCTGTAAACCCCCTCGCTATCCACCCGTCGCCCGCGCGGAGGTATTGGTATCGGTGGTTTCTAGGGGCAGGTAGGGGTCCACTCGAAACCGCCCAAGATCTCGTCAATAAACTGGTACAACTGAGGGTCGTATTCGGCAAGTTCTTCACGTGTGTTCACGTGATTGTGCACTCCATTGGTTGGAAGCGCTTGCAGGTTCGTGTTGAAGTAAGATTGCACTCCCTCCGCCCAGTATTCTTTATAGTTCGTTCCTGCATAGGTATTGTGCCACAACCCTCGTTCTGTTGCCGACTGGTAGAGGGCCACCAAGGAGGCGTCAAAGCCGCGAATGACTCTACTCAATCCGAGGAGGTGGATCGTATGGGCAAACTCGTGTACAGCGATACTCTCGCCATAATATCGGTCTGCACGAAGGCATAACAGATTCTCCTCGGCCCCCGAAGTGACGGGGTTCCATCTGTCTGCACCCAAACCACGTGCGCGCTGATCCCAGTACGTACTGTCCATGTGGGCGTACTCTGGAAGTGTGGTCTGGAATTCTTTCGTTCCCATAATGGCGAAGTAAGCGCCGCGATCGACCAATTCCTTCTTGATCTCTGGGATCGGGGCGAGCAGGTTGGTGATTACATAGTAAGCTTGTTGCAGAGCGCGATTGTCCACCTCGCCAGAGCTAATGATAGGAATACCGCCTCCATTGCAGTACTTCTTGTAGAATGGATCGAAACGATACTCCTCTGGGGGAAAAGTTACTACACAGGCATCTCGGTCTTCATTGGCCGTGATGGACGACAGGCGGGTGGGGACCGGCACGATGGTGGGGTCGACAATTTCAGTGGTTTGACAAGATGAGGTAGAGGCCAGCATTATCAGTACCACAAGTCCCCGCATTACCCACTTCAACATACGGATCTCCTTGGACCCGCTGTTAAAGGCCACGCTCTTTGAT
>Ga0302251_1000759_pt1 | contig 25453 bp, 16 predicted proteins | sample AAG_RA_Gln_MG_FD_193534 | JGI IMG/M metagenome (GOLD analysis project Ga0302251, IMG submission 193534) | Enriched activated sludge microbial communities from anaerobic digester in WTTP, New Holstein, Wisconsin, United States - AAG_RA_Gln | ecosystem: Engineered > Bioreactor > Anaerobic >...
TAGTGCATTTCTCATAGATGCTGGAATCACCTTTCTGGTGAAACGTTTTTCGTGGAGTCTTCCCTTGGAAAGTCATCACGATAAGGTTTGTTATGTTTCAAAATTTCTGAGGCGGTGGATTCAGGTCAAGTTCATCTCCTGCATCGAGCACGGATCCGGATTCATATGCAGATTCATCTGGAGAGGAATCCAGGGATGGGGAAGAGAAGAATATCTATTATGTAACAGTTTGTCCTGAGTCTCTAATGGTGCAGCAATTTTAATTCTTTCGTCAGGAGGAAGCTCATGTCAGATAAGATTATTCTGCTGGTTGAAGATAATCCAGATGATGAGATGCTTACCCTCAGAGCCTTCAAGAAGAATAACATAGTCAATGATGTTATTGTCGCCAGGGATGGGGTTGAGGCACTTGATTATCTTTTCTGTACCGGACCTCACATCGGAAGAGACCAAAAAGAGCAGCCTGCAGTGATCCTTCTGGATCTGAAGCTGCCAAAACTGGATGGACTGGAAGTACTCCGGCGCCTGCGGGCCAATGAATGGACCAGAATACTCCCGGTTATTGTTCTTACCTCATCAAAGGAGGAGCAGGACGTCATAAGCAGCTACAGCCTCGGCGCCAACAGCTATATCAGGAAGCCGGTGGACTTCAACAAGTTTTCGCAGGCCATCGGACAGCTGGGATTATACTGGCTGGTTCTTAATGAGATTCCTCCGGCTCTGTCCAGGGGCAGTGAGGGTGTTTGACCGGCACCGGTAGTGTGCCTCTACGGGAATCTTCAAGCTGTGATCTGACGCTCGTTTATTCTGAAGGGCTTGCTGATAAAGCCTTCTGCCCCCATCCTGCAGCACTCCTCTGGCTTTGCATCAGCCGCATAACCGCTGAGGACTGTGAAGGCTGTAACGCAGTGCCGGCACCTCGGAGGGAAAAGAGCACTATTGTTGAATCCCCCATGAGGGGGACTGTAATATATTGAATACCCTGCATCACCTTATCTACATTCTCTTCTACCGGCTTTACTATTATTGACCGGATATGTTACAATTGAAATGAGGTGGGGCATCTGAGTAATCCTGAAGAAAAAGACAGTTCATCTCCTGAAAGACCGGAAGGCTCTTCAGCCAGAGAGAATTCTGCTCAGGCTGTCAGTAAGGAGCCACGTTCTGAATCACACACCTCCCAGGGGATGTCTCCAGAGCAGAATCGCCGCAGTTCAGACCTTCTTGACAGCTATAACAGGAAGAAGAGAACCAGCCTGTTTATGCTTGGCGGGGCATTACTGCTTGTAATTGCCCTCATAATTGGCATTGTGATAATCTCTGCATCGGTCACCAGGAAGCCTGTGTATTATTACAGCATGCAGGGCTCGCTTTCCGGATGGACAACTAAAGGTTCACCACCTGGAATCATAGCATCAGTTGCCGGGCCTCCCAGGGATGGAAAGGCGTCCAAATGTCTCCGTTATGTTTATAAGGCCACCGCAGGGGGGTTTACCGGTGTAGTAAGGATGATGCCAGACCTCAAGGGACTCACCTCAATCGACTTCTGGATATGGTCCGGCCTGGACAGTGAATTTGTGCTTGGACTTGAAGAGGACGATGGCTCATCTTATATTTATCTCTTCAAGGCTCCAAAGGGGAAATGGACTCACATCGAGACTGCGCCTGCGTATTTTCTGCTTAACGAGGATTCACAGGATGAGAACGGATGGTTCGACCCGGACAGACTCTCTTCTCCTATATTCATAGCCGATGTCAGCGGCCTCAGGGGTAAGGAGTATGACAATACGATATATCTGGCCGACCTCACAATCAGGAGAGAAGTGCCTAAGACTGTGATAAAGATGAGAAGCTGGAAGAAGAAGCAGGAGACGTCCGCGCCTTGAAGCATAAGGAATATTCTCTGTTGAACTGTTAACTTTCTGTTAAAGACTGACTCTGTAATTTTCTGATATACTATATAATGGCTGTGCATAAGTCTGTACATCAGGGAGGATACTATGGACCCCAGGATTACATCTTCATTTGCACCTCAGGGAATGAAAGGCAGCGAGTCACTGCAGAGCAGGCTTCCAGGTAATATGACAGGCGAAGTGATCAATCAGTCAATTCCGGCTGACAGCTTTCAGAGCACTGCGATACCGGCATCCCTTTCATCTGCAGGAGATCTTTCCGCCCTTTCCGGAATGGAGACTCCGCCTTCCGAGCTTTCTCAGCCTCCTGTAGCGGACCCAATCATGGCTGCTCTGGACATCCGTGAAAAGCTCGGATCATTGAAAGGTGCTGAAAGAGAGGCATATATCGAGCAGTTCCGAGCTCAGAACGGCCATAAGATATTTGTCTCGATAGATATGCACAATCATCAGCCCATCTACAGGCCTGATGTTCACCCTGCAGACACGCCTGAGGTCCAGGCATATATCCTGGGCACCGGAGATGCCGAGAACAGGCGTGATGTTTACCGTGATGCCGATGCATATGCTATCGAAGCTATGCAGAAAGATATGTCGAAATACCCTCACTTCGGTTTCCAGGTGTCGTATACCGGCTCGCTGGCCGAGAATCTGGAAAAGACAGCCGAGCGCGGTCTCTGGCCTGGTAAGGGATGGAATATGCATTACAAGACGATCAGGGATACCAACTTGACGCCCCTAGGTAATCCCAGACTCGATTTTGTCAATATCGGCTACCACCATCCGCTGATGGGCCTGATCGCCTCAGGCCATGAAGATGGAATTGTCAACAACGACAAGGATATTGAGCTGCAGATAAAGATGCATCAGCAGGCTATTGAAAAGCTCTTTGGAGGTTCCGTCTCAAAAGGATTCTTCCCGCCTGAGATGGCTTTTTCGGAGCGCATGATCCCGGCTCTGAAAAAGGCAGGTATAGAATGGGCAATGGTGGATAATCTGCACTTTGACAGAGCCAACCAGGACTATCAGAATCCAGGTGACGGTCTCAAGCCTCCCAACAAGGCTGATATGCGAAATCCAGGAACTCACAGCTATGAAACGCTTCCCAACGATCTTGCCAAGACACATCAGGTATCGCCGGAAGCTCTTCGCCCTCACTATGTGAAGCATATCGATCCGGTAACAGGAGATGAGGAGCTGATGGTGGTAGTGCCGGAAGAGCGCTCACTTTCATCTTATATCCAGAAGGATCGTGATGCAGGAAAGCTTCAGGAGATAATCACTAAATTCCAGAAATACAACACCGATCCCAGCCACCCGCTCTTCGTGCTTTATGCCACTGATGGCGACAACAACGGCTCCAACAGCGGCGAGTTTCACCGGAATGTGCCGATTGACATGGCCACAAGATACCCTGATGAAGTGGTCTTCACCACAGTCTCCGATTACCTTGAGCTCTTCCCGCCTGAAAAGCCGAAGCTCTCCAGCGACAGTGAAGGCGTCAAGCGTTACCAGGGCGGCGATGTCGTCCATGTGGAAGACGGCTCATGGTGGGGTGCCAACCTTGGCGATCCTCAGTTCTCCAAGTGGATTGATGATCCGGCCTACACCGGCTATTCACCGAAAAACAATTCATGGGCAACACTCACGGCAGCCAAGAACGAGGTGATCACAGCCGATCAGCTTGAACCGGCTGGCAATACAAAAGAGAGCATCGGAAACATCATATCCGGCGGCGGCAGTGACACAGAAAAGGCGTGGCAAGGGCTCCTTGTAGGGCAGACTTCGTGTTATGAATACTGGGAGCCAGGCAATGTCCTCTCATATTCATCGGTAAAAGGCGCGAATATGGCGGTCGATCACGCCCGGAACGTCATATCGAGGCACAACAGAGAGGAAGATAAAGTTGGCCCGAGTGTCTTCCTTCCGATGCATCATCCCTATAACCCCAAAGGTTTCCCAGGGAGCTTCAACGTCGTGACATACGCCTATGATGTGAATGGTGTCAAATCGATGAAGGTAAAATATAGAATCGATGAGGATGGAAAGCTCGACAGGCCTGAAGATTTCAAGTTCGAAGGCAGTGATGTCAAGAAATGGGACGGTGAAGTGAAAATGAACAAGCTTCCCTTCCCTGATCTTCCCAACAAGCCGCCTGTCTGGATAGATCCAACAGTTCGTGCCGATGTATACCGTACCAAGGTTGAGCTCAATCTCCCAGAATCTTCACCTGGAGGGATGGTGCAGTATTACGTGGAGGCCGAGGACAACCTTGGCAACATCACCAGATCTCCTCTTCAGAATGTCTTTGTCAACAACGCTGCTGAGAGCCCTGCCGAGATTTCGAACGACGAGCTTCATAACAGACTGAAATCCGGCGATCCCGGCGTCATTGCCGATACTATCTCCTTCGTCTTTAATTCTGGCAGAAATGATATCAATGTATTCAATCATGTATTCTTCCGCATGGAAAATGGAGACGCGGCATTGAATCAAAACCTGGAAGCGTTGGCAGCAAAAGGGAAGATCAAGATATCCGGTGAGCCGAAGTTCAAAGATGAATTTATTAACAGACTTGACAGGCACCTCGTGAAGCCGGCCAACATTACAGCCATTAAGGGAACACCCCGCTTCAGGGATGCACTTCTGACACCTATCATGGATCAGCAGACTGATCCTCGTGTGGCCAGAATTCTGGCAGCGCTGGGTGACTAGAAGTATATGCTGTCAACTATGCGTTCAAAATCAAGAAGCGAGTCGGTATAGATTTCTTCAGGTGCCTGGAATGTCAGTGTGACTATTGTCCTGTCATCTGCCATGATGGTGTTTTTCCCCCTGAAGACTTTTCCTTCTCTTTTAAAGGTGAAAGGCAGCTCATAGAGGCTGTATGCGCCAAGAGTTCGTTTCTCTGAAGGTGCAAACTCGGTATGGGCAAAATCATCACCAATTATCTTCTTCACCTCTTCCAGGATAATACCCGGCCTGTTCTGGGAGAGTGAAAAAAGCGGGAATATTGTTATCTTCCTGTCCTGCTGCGCTTCAAGTATCATCTTCTGCGTGCCCATAAGTGTTACATTCCAGCCCTGAGGCTTTTTAAATGAAAGATTCCACAGCAGATTCCTGCACCGCTCTCCATCAAACTCAATAAAGGAGGAAGGAGCTCTCAGATCCAGCTCCCTTCCATCAATGGTCACCGAGATGATCTCTATTGTAGTTCTACCGAGCATCTTAGTCAGTTTCACTGTATCCTCAACATTTGGCCGGCCTTCAGTATCAGTGCCTATTTCGATATAGCAGGCCGGAAGTCCGACTGTATTTGTTGTGGCATCGACACCGAGCCAGTTGCCGGTATAAGCTTCCGCCCAGGAGTGATATCCGAAGGAATCGCCGGTATATATCAGGCCTGTTACCACACGAGATGGTATGCCTAAGGCTCTCGCAAAGGCGCAGAACAGAACGGCGTGCTCCGTGCAGTCACCTGTTTTTGCTCTGAGAGTCTCCCTGGCAGACATCATGGATACGTTGCTGTCTTCTTTTGCGATATAAAGAGAAAGCCAGTTACACAGGTATTTCACAACGGTCAATGCGTTTTGCTCGTCTCCTGCTATTGTTCTGGCTGTATTGATGATTTCACTGTCATTGCTTTCTATCATCACTGTAGGCCTGAGGCACTTATGGAAGCTCAGATCCCATTTTTTCCCCAGAGGCTGATACTCTTTTTCCGGAAGTACCGACTGGAGTCTCATATCCAGCACCACATCGACCGGACTGTTGAGAGCATTAATTCTCTGGTAGCTGCTGGTCTTCAGAATGTCTCCAGGCTCGTCTGTGTCAATCTTCATCAGAAGATGCATCGCTTCGATCTTCTGAGAGGGAGAGATATGTTCTCCAACTTTGATCAGATTCGAGTATTTGCCCACATTGCTGAAGGAGATGGCATTTTCCTTCGATGTTCTTAACGTTACGAGTGTGAGTGTTTTTGTCTGTAAAACAGCGCCTTTGTTGTCAATCCACATGAAAAATGGTACATCAGGCAGCGCCGAGCTCATTACCTTCACTTTATAGCATTCAAAGGTTTCGCCTTCTATTGAAATTTTTTCCTGTTTCAGTATCTCTATTTTTTCCTCGATTATGGATGTCTTTTCTGTAAAGATCACCTTTTCCGTGAAAGTCCTGCCTGTCTTGAGGCCCCTGTAAAAAAGAAGCGGTCCGTTTGTGCCAAAACCATACTGAGGCTTGTATGGGAGTCTGGACTCTTCAGTAGTCTTGTCATGGGTTTTGCGTATCACAATTTCGCCTTTTGCTATCTTGGTTTCGGTAGTCAGGACCTGGTCTTTTTCAGTGACCACTTCTTTCTGATAGAGAGGAGTGAAATCATCGCGGTAATATGTGACCGATACAGTTTTAACGATTGATTCCCTGGAATTTATGAAGATGTGACCTTCAGACTCCTGTGTAAAGGAATAGCAAGGCTCTTTCAGATAAGTGGAGCGTCCGAACTGGACGTGTTCGTAGCCTATTTTCCCACTATTCAGAAAGACGTTATACCAGCAGTCAAATGGTTCAATCTCAATGGCAGAGGCAGGTGAGAAGGCAAGAAGGAACAGTAGAAACACGAAAATAACTGTCGAATGTTGTTTCAATAAACAGTCCTCCTGTCCGATAATGACCTCAGAATTCTACAGAAGAAATGGTATACCTTCAAAGAGGCCGAGTCGCAAGTCGAAAGAACTAGTTCTTTTGCCTGACACACAGTAGTTCCTGTGATGGAGTTTAAAAATCCTGAATTTCAATTATGATATAAGCGGGGAGTTGTCCTGTTGTATTTATTTTCCCCGGAAAGGAGGTGTCATCATCAAGACATTACCTGTTCGAAACAGGAGGAGAAGGGGATTTACTCTTATTGAGACTATGACCGTCATCTTTATCATTGCCCTTCTTGCCTCAATTGCTATTCCTGTATACAGAAGAAATATAGACAAGTCGTTATTTAATGTCTGCCAGAGTAATATGAGAAATATTGCCACTGCAATAGATCATTATTATATGGAAAACCATATATGCCCCCCTCAACTGGATACATTAAAGACAAAAGGATTCATCAGCAACATTCCGACCTGTCCTTCAGCTCATCAGGACACTTATGAAGCGGGTTACGAGTTCGATAATGAAACGCAGGATTATACAATCAGCTGCAAGGGAGCCAATCACAGGTCCCTCGGCTACAAGGATGATGAGCCCTTCTATGTCTTTTCGAAGGGTATCGGGCCTTAGCATTTTTGCAGCAGGTTCTTTTACGATGATTTGCTCTGACAGGCTCCGGAATGCATGTTCCGGAGTTTTTTGCATAAAAGGATTATCCCCTCAGATTTCGAAGTACTGTCGTGAAGAATGGAAATGGAAGGAGAACCGAATGTCGCAATATTTCTGTCATCAATCCTCTTTTGTCGATGAAGGAGCCGAAGTCGGAGAGGGAACCAAAATCTGGCACTTCTCCCATGTACAGAACGGAGCAAAGATAGGGAAGAACTGCTCGCTCGGACAGAACGTCAATGTAGGCTCAAAGGCTGTCATCGGCAATAATGTCAAGATTCAGAACAACGTCTCTGTATATGATGAGGTCGTAATAGAAGATTCAGTCTTCTGCGGACCTTCGATGGTCTTTACCAATGTGATTAATCCCAGAAGCCATGTAAGTCGGAAGCATGAGTACAGGAGAACTCTTATAAGGCAGGGTACGACAATGGGCGCCAACAGCACCATTCTATGCGGAATCACACTCGGACGATTTGCCTTTATCGGTGCAGGAGCAGTTGTTACCAGGGATGTGCCTGATTATGCTCTTATGGTGGGGAACCCTGCCAGACAGAAAGGGTGGATGTGCCAGTGCGGCATAAAGCTACCTGAGGGAGATTCGCTTAAGTGCCCGGACTGCGGTGCAGAATATGTCGTGGAAGGAAAGAAGCTCAGAGCTCTCAAGGAGGACTCCAGGTGAGGATCATCTTTCCGGAAGGCTATCGCTATGCCTGCCAGTGCTGCGGGCGTTGCTGCAGCGGCTGGAATATTCACGTAGATGAACGCACTGCCAATGCACTGAAAAGAACACCGCTGTATCAGAATCTGTTGAAGAAGGCGACAGATCCTCTTATCCAGGATAGTGATGACGGTACTTTTTCGACAGCGCGGTTGCCGGGTGGAGACTGCATATTTCTTTCACCCGGCAATCTCTGTGCCATCCACAGCGATGTGGAATACCGTGCAAAACCGCTTGGATGCCGTCAATTTCCTTTCAAGATCAGGCACACTCCGGATGGAGTTGTGGTCGGCCTTTCATTTTACTGCCCTTCTGTTATGGCAAACAAAGGCGAGTCTGTTGAGAGTTATGAGGACGAGATACGCTCATGGATCAACCAGCACAGGTATCACAGTATAGGAGACAGGCCGCTTCCATTTGATGATGTACTGCAGGTGGACTGGAACGGCTATAAAGTTCTCGAAGGGTATATAAGATCTATTCTATACAATGGCACCGATGTGCCTCAGGCTCTCTGGGAAGCGGAGAAGACAATGCTTCTGCTCTCACTCCTCCACTCCGGAAGTGAAACCTCTCTGTTCGAAGCTGCCCGCATCGAAGCTGCTCTTTGTAATATCTCCGGATCTGATTCAGATTCGGAACCTGTCTTTCAGTCTCTTTCCCTTTTCTTTGCCTTTACTGTGATAGGGGTGCTCGAGTCTAATGATCCTGAAGGCGCAAGGGCGACAACAGAAGCCGCTATGCAGGGCGGCTCCTTCTACAGTCTCCATTTCAATAAAACAATAAATATGGCAGGCTTTGGCTCTTATTATCAGGCGAATCCATCACCATGGAAGTCTGAGTCCATTCGAAGGTACATCGATCACCTCATATTCCGCACTTTTCTTGCAGACGGAGAGCCTGTAATTCACCGCATGACCGCTCTTTATATGGCAGCCTCACTGCTGGATTTCTACTTTTATCTGTCAGCCTGGCAGGCTGGCAGGCCGTCACCTGGAGAAGAGGATATGCACTGTGCTCTAAGCATAGTTGAAAAAGGCTTTACAGGGCACACTACTACGTTGGTGCCTTTTTTTAAGGGCTTTACAGATGGGTTCAGGGCCCAGATGAAAGCAATGCTCTGAACGGGCGCCTTTCTGAACGGACGTTTCTCTGGGCAGGCGCTGGCAGGTGTATAGGCTCAGTGCGCGGCTCATACATTGCAGCATCAGCCCGGTACAGGTTTTTCATCTCGAGGAGGCTGTTCAGGATATTGTGGCCGAACGTTTTGGCATAGTGCTGCAGGCTTCTTTTTCCTCGCATGCTCCAGCTTCTTGAGATAGATCATCAGCGACCATATCGATGAAGGCGTGATCCCGGAGATTCTGGAGGCTTGGCCGAGCGTTACCGGCCTTATCTTTTCGAGCTTCTCAACGGCCTCACTGTTCAGGCCGGGGAGATCCCTGTACGAAAGCTCAGGCGGGATTCTGCTATCTTCCAGCGATCGCTTCCTGGCGAGGTCACCTGTCAGTCTGTCTATGAAGCCCTTGTATTTGATCTCCAGCTCTACCTGCGTTATCTCTTCGTCTGTGAGTGTCCCTGGGAGGGGGGAGAGCTGCGCCAGCATCTGGTAGTCCAGCTCAGGACGGCGGAGGAGCTCGTCGAGCGAGGTGGTCTTCTTCATTGCGCTGGTGCCCCAGCCGGTGACGATCGCGTTGAGCTCCCTGGTGGGATTAATCCTCGTCGATCTGAGCCTCTTCACTTCCTCTTCGATGTGGGCTTTTTTCAGCATGAGCCTTTCCAGCGTAAGATCGTCAATGAGGCCGATTCTATTGCCGGTTTCCATCAGGCGGAGATCGGCGTTGTCTTCCCGGAGGAGCAGATGGTACTCGCACCGTGACGAGAGCATTCTGTAAGGCTCGGTTGTCCCTTTGGTGACCAGATCATCGATCAGCACCCCGATATAGGCCTGAGAGCGCTCCAGTATGAGCGGCTCAAGCTCTCTGATCTTGAGAGCCGCATTGATGCCTGCCATCAGGCCCTGGCAGGCCGCCTCTTCATACCCTGTAGTGCCGTTTATCTGGCCGGCGCAGTATAGATTCTCTATGAGCTTGGTTTCCAGGGTGGGAAAGAGCTGCCTGGAGTCAATGTAGTCGTGCTCGATCCCGTAGCCCGGCCGGATTATCTCCACACGCTCGAAGCCTGGAATGCTCCTGAGCATCTTAATCTGCACGTCAAGCGGGAGACTTGTGGAGAGGCCGTTCGGGTAATACTCGATGCTGTCGAGTCCCTCCGGCTCGACAAAGACGTGATGGCGCTCTCTTTCATGGAATCTTACCACCTTGTCTTCTATAGAGGGGCAGTATCTCACGCCTGTACCCTTGATGACTCCTGAATACAGGGGTGAGCGGTCCAGGGCACCTCTTATTATCTCATGGGTTAAGCTGTTGGTGTAGGTGATATGGCAGGGGCGCTGCGGTGTATTGATCTTCTCTGTTCTGAACGAAAATGGCATCGGCGGGGAGTCGCCGGGCTGCAGCTCCATCTTTGAAAAGTCGATTGTGCGTCCATCCAGGCGTGGTGTGGTTCCTGTCTTGAATCTGCCGACTGTGAAGCCGAGCTCCCTGAGGTTTGCTGAGAGCTCACAGGATGCCATATCACCGATTCTGCCGCCGGGAAAGCTCTTCATACCGATATGGATGAGGCCGTTCAGGAAGGTGCCGGGTGTTATTATTACGGCCCTGCTGAAGAACTGCTGTCCGGTTGTGTCTAGAACGCCTGTGATTCTGCCCTGCTCGACTGTCAGAGAGGCTGCAAGCGCCTGTCTCAGCTGAAGACCAGGCTGCTGTGACAGCACCCTCGTGATATGGGCTCGATAGAGCGATCTGTCTGCCTGTGCTCTCAGCGCGCGTGCTGCATGGCCCCGGCTCAGGTTCAGCCGTCTGAACTGGATTCCGCTTGCGTCAATGGCCTGCGCCATCTCTCCGCCAAGTGAGTCAATCTCCTTCACGATATGGCCTTTCCCCACGCCGCCGATTGAAGGGTTGCACGACATGAAGCCCAGTGTATCTATGTTGAGTGTCAGAAGGAGAGTCGAACATCCCATCCTCGCGGAGGCCAGGGCCGCTTCGGTTCCTGCATGGCCCCCTCCGACAACGATTATGTCATAGCTTCCGTCAGATTCTGTCATCGTTTCTCTCCCATAAATCAACCGCTCATTTCAGACACATTATGTTCAACACCTGTGCATTATTACCTTTTCAGTGAAAGAGGTGTTTTTTAAAAGGTGTCCAAGAATCCACAGGATAATTGACGGAGGCACCATATTGGTGAATAAGGAACAAAGAGGGGCAGCGATCTTCTCTCTCGTCCTCATCGTAATGATTGTTGTGGCTTTTTACCCTGCGTCGGCAGGAAAGGCTCTAATCTACAGCGGGGATTTTACAGGCTCTGACGGTCTGGATCTCAATCTGCCGCTTAAAGCCAACCTGGGAAGAGCTCTTTCAGCAGGCCATCTTCCGCTGTGGACCCCCCATCTCTTCTGCGGGTATCCCCTTCTGGGAGAAGGACAGACAGGGATCTTTTACCCGCTTAACGCCATTTTCTCAATACTGGGGCCGCTCTGGTGCTTCAACGGGCTTGTGATGCTTCATTTCTTCATTGCAGGACTTGGTATGTACTGCTACAGCCGCCAGAGAGAGCTGACTTTCGGCAGCTCTTCCTTTGTGGGTGCAGTCTTTGCCTTTTCCAGCTTTCACATCCTCCACGCCAGGCAGCTCAATCTGCTGGAGGCTGTGTCCTGGGCTCCGTGGCTTTTCCTCTTAGGAGAGAGGCACATCCATACCAGGAAGACATCCTTTCTGCTGCTGTGGTCTCTCATCCTTTCCCTTCAATGGCTCTGCGGCCATCCGGCCATCACATATCTCCTGCTTCTCGGCATTGTCTCCATATATGGCCTGGCCTGGATACGTGATATCAGAGAAAAGAACAGCAGGTGTCTGTTCTTTTTCCCTTTCTGTTTTCTATCCGGCTCACTTCTTTCAGCAGGGATCGCTGCGCTGCAGCTATTTCCTACGCTTGAGCTCATTCCTCTCTCAATCCGCTCAGACTTGACTCTACAGGGCGCCACAATGTTTCCGTTCAAGCCTTCTGATCTCATTTACCTTTTCTCTCCTTTCTTTCAGGGGAATCCTGGCAGGGCGACCTATACTCCGGAATCGATACACACTGCCGGCGTCTTCTGGGAGAACTGTATCTATATCGGTATTGTGCCGATCATACTGGCCCTGATGTCGCTTCCACTGCTGCGCAGCGACCGGAGAGTCCGTTATTATTTACTGTTGGTGATAATCAGCATAATAATAGCCTTTGGCACACTGACACCACTTTATTCGATTCTCTGGCAAGTCATCCCTGGCTTTCATCTTTTCCGGTTCCCATCGAGATTTCTTTTTTTCACTGTTTTTGCACTGGCCATGCTTTCAGGGATCACCTGGAGCCATCTTTCTGTGATGCTGAAGGGCTCCAGAATACGATGGATGGCCACTGCACTGCTGATCGCAGTTTCTTTTCTGAATCTCTGCTGGTTCAACAGGAATTTCAACGGCAATGTTCCAGTCTCATGGCTCGACAAACCTGGAACGATGCAGTATATAACGCAGTCATCTGTCCTTCCACCCAGGATCTACACATATGCCGCCTTTTACTCATGGCAGAATGCCTGGAGGAACGACAGGGGCTGGCTGGAAGAGAGCGGAGAGCACCGTCATCTCGATGATTACAGAGGCCTCCTCGCGCCCGACTACTCATTGCTTTTCGGCATCTCCCAGGTGGGGGAGAAGACACATATAGAAGGCGGGATGGCGCCGAAAGAGAGGGCCATTCTGGAGAAGACACTTGAGAACAACGCCTGTTCCAGGCAGATCGGATCTGTGGTGATGCTGGGAGGAGCTCTTGTGAAGACTCTTCAGATGGAGGGTGTAGAGTATCTCCTGTCTCATTTCATACTTGCTCATAGAATGATCGAAAGGGTCTCGCCTGATTCCGGCAGCAGTGGAGTCAATGTTTACAGGCTTCGTGATTCAATGCCGCGCGCCTACTGTGTATTCAGCACGCATGTGGTATCCGGCAGCGATGAGGCATTGAACTATCTCCTGTCAGACTCTTTTAAGGCTGATGAAGAGGTTATTCTGGAGGAAGATCCGCCTGTAGCCTTATCTGGCCGGAAAGGGAGCTCGGAGACGGTATTTCTGCACTATGGGGACAATGAGGTGAGGCTCAGAGTCACTGCAGATGAGCCTGCCATCCTTTTCATATCAGACACGTGGTTTCCTGGATGGAAGGTTTCGGTTGACGGCAGGGAGAGAAAGATCATGCGGGCCAACCATGCGTTCAGGGCAGTGGCTGTAGACAAGGGTAATCATGAGGTGACTTTTCAATACTTTCCAGGATCTTTCAGAATCGGTCTTGTTATCTCTTTTCTCTGTATGGTTGCATGGGCAGTGTCAATCTGTTCATGTCGCCGAAAGGATTCTGCTTCAGAAAATCAGGGATGAAGAGAGTTGCCGCATCATCCTTCTGGTTCCATATCTCTCTGATACCGCATCGGAGAGCGTACTTTACCACTTCACGCCGCCTCGCCGGAGACAGTTCCTTTTGAAGCACGCTGTGCGAATGCGCTTCATGAAGAGGGCTGTACTGGCTCATCAGGCTCACCGGAATTTCCCGACCCAGTGATTCTGCTGTGTACGTGAGGTTCTCTTCGGCGCCCTCAAGCTCTTCAGGCAGCAGCAGGAGCCTTATCAGTATTCCGTGCACTGCTATTCCATTATCATCCACGATGAGGCGGCTGCCGCACTGCCGCACCATCTCCTGCAGTGAAGCCCTGTTTGCCTCTACATAATTACTGCAAGCTGAAAGCTCCTCAGAAACTGACGATGAGGAGTATTTCATATCGGGAAGATATATGTCTATGAGACCGTTCAGCAGATCGAGGCTTTCATCGCTGAGGAAGCCGTTTGTATTATATACCAGTGGAAGGCGCAGCCCTTTCCCCGCTGCCATGCGGAGCGCTGTTATTATTGATGCAATGTGGGGAGTAGGGCTCACGAGCTCCACGTTGTGGCACCCCATGGCCTGAAGGCTCAGAAAAAGGCCGGCAAGCTCTTCGGCGTTGATGATATCTCCCAGGTTCTGCTGGCTTATCTGCCAGTTCTGGCAGAAGAGGCAGCTGAGTGTGCAGCCGGAGAAGAAGATCGTTCCAGCCCCTCTGGTTCCTGAGAGGGGCGGCTCTTCGCCGAAGTGGGGCAGTGCCTTTGCCACCCTGGACATTTCTCCCTGCCGGCAGAAGCCCTGCTCTCCACGGAGCCTGTCGGCACCACAGCGCCTCGGACAGAGAGAGCAGTGAGCAAGTAAGGAGTGGGCTTTTTCCTCCTTTGCGGCAAAATCGGCATAAGTCAGAGTGAGGTAAGATGGTTCAAAGCTCTTTTCTGGATCAGACTCCTGCCCTGGAAATCGCCGCTTTCTCGAAAGCTCTCTGTAGTTCATATCGACAGGCTGCCCCTGCAGAGCTACTGCGGACTGATGGCATCATTGTCACGATTGCCGAATATGCTGGAGATGAATGAGAACTCCTCCTCCTTGCCTTTCAGGTTCAGCTGATAGATTCTGTGCTTGATGAATGCGACGAATACTTCCCGGTCCAGATGGTTGCTCTGAACCATCTCTTCCAGTATGTCCAGAGCCTTGCCTGCAGGCATGGGTTTCTTATAAGGTCTGTCCTGGGCTGTGAGGGCGTCATAGATGTCTGCAACGGCTAGTATTCGCGCCTGCATCGGGATCTTTTCCGTAGAGTATCCGAACGGATAGCCGGAGCCGTCCAGCTTTTCATGATGCAGTGAGGCATAGAGAGGAACGTTATTCAGCTCCTTGGTGAAGGGTATGTCGCTCAGGATATCCCAGGTGTAGAGCACGTGGGAGTTCATGTTTTCGCGCTCAATTGCGTTCAGGTTGCCTTTGCTGATGCTGAGACGCTCCGTTTCCCCCGGCTTCAGATAATAGCACTTCTCGCCGGTCTCGGAGAGGTAGAACAAGCTGGCTATCTCGTGAAGATACTGAATGTCCTTTTCATTCATGAATCCAGGAATATTCTTTTGAAGGATGAAAGCCAGATATCTGTCCAGCTTCTGATGCTCTGCTTCCAGTTTCTTCTCCTTTTCACCCAGGATCTCATCAAGAGAGCCTGCCCGGCCGGGGCTGGCTTTCAGCTCGACAAAGACCTCACTGTCGAGCTCTAGTCTTTTGACAGATTTGATCTTACCGAAGCGCTCCTTGATGGTTTCTATTTCTTCATCTGAGAGTTTGTTACGCTTGTTGAGAATATACTCCCGAACTCCGATCTTCCCTACATCATGCAACCAGGCGGCGTAGAGGAGCTCTTTGATCTGATCTTCGCTGAAGATCCCCATCGCGCGTGCAGTCGCTTCAGCATACATGGCTACACGCAGTGAATGTCCCTTCGTTACAGGGTCTCTGGCATCGATAGCTGAAGTCAGAACCATTACGAGAGATTTGAAGAAACGCTCGATATCGTTATAAAGACGAGCGTTTTCAATGCTGACCGCTGCCTGGGATGCCAGAGCAAACAGAAGGCTCTCATCGTCTCCGTCAAAAGATACAACCTGGCCGTCTACGGATTTGTTTATGAGCTGTACGACCCCTATGCGCTCATTCTTATGATCTATCATCGGGAGCGCCAGCACAGACTTGGTGCGGTATCCTGTCTGCCTGTCGATCTCATTGTTGAACTTGAAAGGGGCGTCTTCGCTTATCTCATAGACATCGTCTATTCTGAGAGTCTCGCCGGTCATCGCCACATAGCCGGCAACGCTCTTTCTGTTGAGCGGGAGTCTCATCTCGCGAAGAGCCTCATCACTGGTGATGTGGAATATAAGCTCATATTTGACCTTGTCAATCAGGAACAGTGATGCTTTATCTGCAGAGACAAGGAATTTCAGCTCATCTACTATCAGTTTCAGCAGTTCATGAAGGTTTCGCGCAACACTGAGTGCCGTTCCAACTTTTATAAGCTTCTCAATGGCTTTCTGATCGCTTACCTCATAAATCTTTATGGGATCCGCGGTGAGTTTACCGGTATCTGCAGATGTTTCTGTCATCACTGTCGCTCCTTTTACGCAGCACTCTATCTGATACGGCGTATTATTTCACCACGAACTGCTCTGCAAAATATCGCGGATTGAGAGTCTCGCCGGTTGCCTTCTCAAGAAGCACGTTCCACCTGTAGCTGGAGCCAGGGCTGTAGATCTTTTCACAGAGCCACTTCCCGAGGGCCGGCTCATTTACAAAATCAATTTTTGTCCACTGGTCCGGTTTATTCAGCACGTCCCTGCCCATGGCGTGCATCATCTGGGAAACCATCAACTCTCCGAGCATATAGTTATGATAGTATACCGGAGCGCTGGCGAAATGGACCTTTGAAGCCCAGTCCGGGGCATTTCTTCCTTCAGGCCTCGGCAGTTTCTGATACTTTTCCACCATGGTCCACCAGAGCGAATCGAGATCCTGATCAGGATTCCTGTAAAGCTCCTGTTCGAAGTTTACCATGACTATCGTCCATCTGCAGAAAACGAGCTGCTGGAGAGCCAGATCCTGTCTCAGGATGTCTCTTATCGGCTCTATCTCCTTCTCCGAAACTCCCATGACCTTGATGAGCCAGTCGGGGTTCTTGGTGAGCCGTTCAAAGTTCATCGCCGAGGCTTCTGTAGTGAATATATGACATGCCTCTCTGAATATCCAGGGAAGCTTCTTGTTGATGTTCTTGTCATATGCGGCGTGGCCGAGTTCGTGAAGGAGAGTCGCGCAAGAATCTTCATCAGGACTGAGGTTCAGCAGAACCCTGATGTCCATGCCCCTGTCGATGCTGTAGCAGAATGCGTGCTGGGACTTGCCAGGCTTCTCATGGAGATCGCTGCGCTTCAGAATGTCGTCTATCGGAAGACCGACTCCTGCATAGAACTTTGAGACAATGGCCGGGAGGTCTTTTCCCTTGAAGAAACGATCGATATTGACAGTGAATACACCGGAGGCATCCTGGAAGAAAGGATTGGGATAGTCCCAGGGGCGCAGATCTTTTATCGGAATATTATAGCGCTCGGCCAGCTTTTCGTCGAGCTTCTTCTTGTAGTTCACGAAGGATGACTCTGTATCTTCCTGCAGTTTTTTGAAGATGGAGTTGATTTCTTTGACTTCCTGATCGTCAAACCGGATCTTCATTACGTAGTAATTGTCGAAGCCCATTGACTTTGCGGCCTCGTTGCGGAGTCTGACCAGATCTTTCAGAAGTGGTGCCACTTTCGGACCTACGCCCTTCTGGGCTTCCCACGCCTTTTTGCGTTTCATGCGGTCCTTACCAGTTCTCAGTATTTCATAGATATCCCGCTCTGATACCTCTTTCCCGTCCAGGATGCCCCGGTAGGTGTTGAAGACGAGCTGTGTTTCAGCTTCCTTGTCGTTTATCTTCTTCAGCATCGCTGCGTCTATCTGCTTTGGACCGAATTCATTGATGAGGAGGTCAAGCTGTCTCTTAAGAACAGGATCTTTTATTCTGCCGCCATCTCTGAATGAGGTGAGCCGTTTATAATCGCTGCTGCTGGAGTAGAGAAGGTCGAGCTTAAGCGATGCCTCCGCCTTTTTCCGGTAGTCTTCCTTGTTACCTGTCACGTAGGCGTTCCACTCGGCGAGGTTGAGTTCGTGTTCCAGCGGTGCAGCTTTTTCAGTGATGCTGTTCGCAAACTCACGAAAGGCCGCTTCGTCGTTTGAAGCAGACTGGCTGTGAGCCGGAATCAGCACGGTAAGCAGTGTGGATATGGAAAGTAAAAAAAATGCAGCAATCATTATAAATCTGTTCATCGTTGCCTCCCTGTGGTTTTCTCTTATTGTTAATATAGAATACTATGGAGAGAGCTCTATCACCTTTACAGTATTGAGCCCAGCCCCAGAGATTTCTGCACGTCCCGCATTTTTGTAAGACCTGAGTCCAGCTTTTCATTGCCTCTGGCATAGGTGCTCTCTATCTCGGCGATCGCAGTGTCAATCTGGTCCACGTTCCCTGCGACTACGCTGTTCAAGCTGCGCAGTTTCCTGATGCAGTCGGAAAAGTCCGTGATCGAAGTCATCAGCGTTTTCTGACCCTCTCCGAACTCTTCCGGAGTTTTCAGGCTTTTCATAGTATTGAGCGACTCTTCCAGCCTGTTCTCGATATCCATGGATTTCTTATTGATATCGGCCTGCGATTTATATTCACCTTCACCGCTCTTGACTCCGGTGATGAACTTACCGAGAGAACGGCTTGAACCTTTGAGGTAGGAGCAGGCTTTTTTCATTCTTTTCAGATACTCCCTCTTCTGTGATTCAGAGGTGTTTTTTACAGTGTTTATCTTTACGCCGGCATCAAGGAATCCCTGAGGCTTCAGGTAGAAGATATAGAAAGCAGCACCTGCCAATATGAGAATTACCATGAAGGCAATGCATCCGAAGGCAGAGCCTCCTCTCTGATTCAGACGCTTCTTTTCTGTCGCATGTGTTCTCTCTGTTCTTTCGGGCATGCCTGACTCCTCCTCGCCGTAGATGATCTTAATATACCTCTTCTAGCAGGAGTAGTAAGGCTCCTTCCCTGTCGATCTGATTCACCGGAACCTGCACTAAATACAGGTGTTTCAGCGGTTTAAGCTCAGAAGCCCTTCTGTACGGGAGAAGAAAAGCGCGACACAATGTCTCCGGTTTCACTCACCTTCAGATCACAGCTGTTGGTAAGAACCCCGACCACAGTTCTGGCTGCATGCTCCATATCATCGATGAGTATATTTTCAAGAGGTGTGTGAACGTCAGTCATCCCTGATCCCAGTGCCATACTGGTGATATTTCCGGAATTAAGCTTGTATGTATTGGCATCCGTTCCACAGCCTGCCATGATAGGAGCGTGCATTGGACGCGGCATGGTGCCTCCGTCTGCCATCGAGCGCATGGCCAGTTGAACTATGGGATTCTCCTGACTGTAGTTGTATTTAGGGGATTGTCTGTTGGCTACGACAGAGTCATTGGCGAGATGGAGATCTCTGACATTCAGACAGTCCATGACAAATCCCAGGGCAGGACCTTCAGGCAGATCATCCCTGTTCAGCTTTGATGCTCCAATAAGACCGACCTCTTCTCCAACTGTAAAGACAAGCGTGATGGCAGGGTGATCAAAGCCCTTTTCCATCACAACACTGACACCTTCCAGTATTTCGGCGATTCCTGACCTGTCATCAGCACCCAGTATATGCTTCTCATCAGTGCTGATCCGTCTGCCATCGTTGAAGATCGCATCAGGGGCTGTTTCTGATACTGTATCCATGTGGGCGGAGAGCAGAATTGCCGGCGAATCTTTGACGCCCTTTGCCGCGATTGTGGCTATCACATTGCCGGCCTCATCACGTTTATGAGAGATTTTCATTGAAGTGAGCTGCTTTTCCAGTTCATCTGCTATAGCCTTCTCATGCTGATATACTCCTGGAATGCCTGCAAGCCTGATGAAGTTATCTGTCAGGCGCTTCCTGTTCACTGAAGGGAAAGGACGCTCTGTAAAGTTCATGGTCTGGACCGGCTTTTCCTGAAGGGTCAGGTTCAGAAGATCGCACGAATCATTGATTAGAAACATTGCGGTTTCCAGCATTGCCATGCTGAGAGGCATAAAGACTTTGTCAGCTATACCTGCGATTTTCTTCATTACTCCTCTGTCTTTTTCTGCTCCATCATCAGAGGGGATGTCTGGAGAGAGGGAGGGAGTATCTGCATATTCGTTATCTTTTCCACGTTTTCCAGTCTTATCTGCAATGTGGCTGATGAGCGTTCCGGCTATCTCTCCTGCGGCTCTCCCTATGCCTATTGTATTTTCCTCATAACCTCCAAGGGCAAAGCCAAGCAGATTGCCGGTGAAAGTAGAGCAGATCAGACCTGCAGGACCTCCGATGACTGCGGCGGCTATTGCCGGGAGCGCCAGCGTCTGGAGGGAGTAGGATATAGCTGTGCTTATGGCTTCAGCTCTTTCAATGGTATTGTTGCGATCCGGCACTCGCCCGATAAGCTTCTTCTCCGCTTTATGAAGAAGTGACAGCATAAGAGGCTCCTTTGCTTCCTTTCCTGAAGGAGGAGCTTCTGGCAGCCTGATTCTTCTGTCGTTGAATTCAGGCGATGACAGATTACCTTTACTGCATTTCGCCTTTATATGTCCAGCGGCGAATCCGGCCGCTGAGCCAATTAATGAGCCCAAATGTTTCCCTGTTCCGATATATTTTTCTTCAATGCCTGTGAGAGCCATCCCCAGAACAAAGCCTGCAGGACCCATAATGAGACCGGCCAGGGATGGCAGTGCTGCTGCTGCCGCTGTTGAAAACAGTATTGATCCGACTGTTGCCGCAGAGAGTGTTCCATATTTTTTCCCCTGGTGCTTCCACTGCGTCATTGTATCGTTGACAATCTCATCCGTTCTGTCATATTGGTCCTTTTTCTCTGCCATTCCAGCTCTCCTGTCTGCAGAAGCGGCACTGTCCTCCAGTGCAATCCGGGATGAAGCTGTGGAAAACCTGTTGCGTATTCTGGAAAAGAGATTGTCCTCTCTTGATGATCCGTATATGATCTGACCTGACATGGCGGTGGATCCTTTCTGTTATTCTGATAACATTATCGTCGGGCAGACTGTGACAAGCAAGTTCCACAGATGTTCCATTGGAAGAAATGGTATGTGAGCCGGGCCGGGTGTGAACTTCTGCTGCCCGAAGGATACGAGACAGAAGGGAAATATCTCTTTCCCGGGTTCCTCGTCACAGACAGTATACAGGTGTTGGTCCTCAGAAGTTCTGAAATATGGCGCTGTTACAGTGACTCTCTTTGGATCTTGACAGGATCTTGATTGTCACGTCCAGGAGTATTTTAATATAGATAACAGAGATAAAAAGAAAATGAGAAGCGAGGAGAAAAGACATGTCACAGATTACATCGATTTCAGAAAGGGTATTTGACACCGGCAGAAAAGGATCTCTGCCATCATATGCAACTGAGTCTGTCAGGCCGGAAGAAACTGCCATAACAGACTCATTCAAGAGCAGTTCATACCCAGGAGATGAGCCTCTTGGAAAAGCCAGGCACTTTCTCCCTTCTATGAGAGAGGAGACCCGGAAGGCTGATGATCAGAAAGGCAGAGACAGGCGCACTGTTGCCAGTGTCGTTGGAAGCTCATCTGTTGGCGGCCCCGGAACTGTAATCGCGTTCAACTGCTCAGGACTTAACACATGTATTCATGAGAATGCTCATCTTTTGGCCGGACAGCTTCTGTATGATCTGAAAGGACCGGAGGACTGGTATCTTCAGTTTGACAGTGGGGATCTGCTCAACAGACTGGTTGAGCAGCCTACGGTAACTAACTTAAAGAACTATGTAATGACGTATGACATTAATCAGGATGGAAGCCGGGGAGGCATGTATGTAAACACTGACCATCCCTCAGAGCTCGGGAACAGGTTCACTTCGGATCAGCGCTTCGCCATTGGAAGCGCTGCAGGCCCTCTGAGCACTGAGCTTCCCCTCTTTGTAACCTACGCCCTGGGGCACAGGATAAGAAAAGCCCATCCAGCCCTGGGCTATACGCTGATGACAGGCTCTCTTCTCAACCACGCGGTAAACTCGATATACCCTGCCAGTGCGCTCTTTCTCAATGATAACCTTGGGAATGACTTCACCTCAATATCCAGCCATCTGAACGTGCATCCGGCTGTGGCATTTGTCCTTTTTACGGCGGCACTTCCGGCTTTCGCAGCAGGACTTGCCATCATGGATTCTCGAAAAGACGCCAGGATGGAGCGCCACGTCGCACTGTCCAGGCTGATTACCCGTGGTGAGATCGGCGAGGACCAGATAAATGAATCGATGAAGGCATATGAGGGAAAAAGCAGAATTCTCGGACTCGAAGACAGGATCACAGCAATGCAGAATGGGTCAGGCGAGCCTGACAGAAAAGCAGTGGCCAGAGAGCTGAAAAAGCTTAAGAGTGAATATGGGAAGTTCTCCGACTATCTGGCACAGAGATTTGAAAGTCAGGTGGAGCCTGAGCGTGAAAGGATCAAATCTGAGAATCCCAGGGGACTGCGGGAAAGTCTGAAAAAAATAGCAGAAGATTTAAAATGGAGCGTCAAAAATGACCCTGTCGGCTCAGCCCTTACCGGAGTTATTACAGGCGGCACTTTCGGCATAATAGTCAAACAGGCCGTAGAAGGTCTGAAAACAGTTACAGGCGTGCCAAATCTACCTGGACTTCTGAACGCCATCAACACAACAAGCGGAGTTCTGGGTAAAGCGGTTCCTGTAGTAAGCGTCGCACAGACTGCTGCAAGCTCACTGCAGACAGTAAGAACATTCAGAGATGACAGATCAACACTGACCGACAAGGCACTGGCAGCGGCTGGAACAGCATGTGCTGCAGCAACCACAGCTGGAGTTTTTCTCCCAGGGCCTGGAATCCCACTTACTATTGCAGGCATAGTCGGATCTCTCGCTGTGATGGCCATAAAAGCGTATATTGCGAGCCAGGCGGCGTGATTTTTCAAAGATCTTTCAGGTCTGGAAGTGTATTTTGTCTTTTTTCCCCATGTAATATGATGACGGTGTAAGATGCAACATGGAAAGGAATATATCCGGACATCGAAGGGATGAAAGACATGCAGCAAGATTCGTATAATGTGCTTCTCGAAAGCATGGGAGCCGGCATACTTCTCTGTTCTCCTGTCAGCGACGATGTCAAGCACACCGGAGATTACAGAGTCGAAGAGTTCAATGACGCTCTTCTGAATATTCTGAGAATGGAGAGGGAGCATTTAGACAGCCGATACTTCTCAGAACTCTTCCAGAAAAAAGAGCCGTCTTTTTTATCAGAGTTTCTCCATAATACCGTTTCAGGAAAGTCTCACAGGTTTGAGTTCTTCTCCACAAGAATCAATGCCTACCTGGAAGTGTTTTTTACGTTTCTGAAGGATAACAGGATAATCATTGCATTCTTTAATATCACAGACAGGAAGATGTCTCATGAATCTCTCATGAATCGTGTTGAAGGTCTGACCCACCCTCTTGGCGACACATCAAACGTTAAGTTTGAGGATCTTTTCGACATCAACGATATTCAGACTATTCAGGATGCATTTGCAGATGCCACAGGAGTGGCGTCAATAATCACCGCTCCTGATGGAACACCCATTACACGGCAGAGCCGGTTCTGCCGTCTATGCAATTCAATCATCAGAGCAACAGAAAAGGGAATTAAGAACTGTATGCATTCCGATGCCATGCTCGGAAGGGTAAACCCTGATGGTCCGCTGATGCAGCCCTGTCTTTCAGGAGGACTCTGGGATGGCGGGACCAGTATCTGCGCAGGAGAGCACCATATCGCCAACTGGCTTATTGGGCAGGTTCTTGATGAATCAGTCGATGTCGAGCCCATGCTGAAATATGCGCGGGAAATCGGAGTTGATGAAGAGGATTTCAGGAAGGCTCTCTCAGAAGTGAATCAGATGCCCAGGAAGCAGTTCAGAAATATCTGCCAGTTCCTGTTTCTTATAGCCAGACAGCTCTCGCAGCTTGCGCTTCGGAATCTGCAGCAGGCTCGGCATATTACTGAGCGCCAGAAAGCAGAAGAGGCGCTGGTGCAGCAGCTCAATCTTGTCAGGAGTGTGATCGATACTTCTCCTAATGCCATATTGATCTGTGATCTCGAAGGCACAGCCGTTGAATGTAACTATGAAGAACTGGCCCTTTTAGGGTATTCATCAAAAGGTGAGCTCATCGGGCGTAATATCTTCGAGTTCATTACATTTGAAGATGTAGATCTGGTTCGCCAGGCTGAGAGGCAGATGCTCGAGCTGGGCTCGATAAGAAACGTGGAATTAAGGATCAGGGATGTTCTGGGAAGGGAAAGACTTATGGAATCATCGGCATCGGTCGTGAGAGACTCGCACGGAACACCCTTCTACTATATCATAATCTCCAGAGACATCAGCGACAGGAGGAAGGCGGAAGACGAGCTCAAACAGGCAAAAAAGGCTGCCGAGGTTGCCAATAAGGTGAAGTCTGAGTTCCTCGCCAATATGAGCCATGAAATAAGAACTCCCATGAACGGAATCATCGGCATGATCGATCTGATGCTTTCAAATGCCGATTCAGAGGCGCAGAAAGACAGTCTCAAGCTGGTCAAGCTCTCCGCCCATAACCTTCTGGGCATAATCAACAATATTCTGGATCTGTCAAAGGTCGAGTCCGGAAAGCTGGAGCTGGAGAAGAAGCCTTTCTCGCTTATAGACACGATAACTTCCACTATGAGGATATATGCAAACCAGGCAGGGCAGAAACAGCTTCCGCTTACATGGAAGATATCGTCTTCTGTTCCTCAGAGGGTTGTAGGAGATTCAGTGCGCCTCAATCAGATTATCATCAACCTCATAGGCAATGCAATAAAGTTCACCGACTCAGGCTCTATTACTTTCAGTGTCCGCACTGAAAGTGAATATGAGGGAAAGGCTCTCCTTTCTTTTACTGTAAAGGATACGGGCTGTGGCATTCCTGATGATAAGCTGAAAATTATATTTGACGCATCAGCCCATTCAGTCAGCTCGATGACTAAGCGATATGAAGGCTCCGGGCTGGGACTCATAATCTCCAGAAAGCTTGTCGAGTTAATGAAGGGAAGTATTGAAGCGGAGAGTACTGTTGGAGTGGGGAGTACTTTCCGATTTGTAGTGCCCTTTGACATCTCTCAGGAGCCTCCAGGGGAGGTAGAAAGCAAAGCCGGTGAAAAGAAGGCCGCAGTCAGTTCGAAGCTTTCCATTCTTGTTGTAGAAGATGAATCGATAAACAGGCGGGTCATTGTGGAGTATCTCACCAGGCTCGGTCATAATGTTGTGCAGGCACAGAATGGGAGGATGGCTGTTGAAGCATATGAACACCATCCTTTCGATATGAGCTTTATGGATATCCAGATGCCTGAGATGAACGGTGTCGATGCAACAAAAGCAATTCGGATGAACGATGGGGATGTTCGTAAAGCATATATCGTAGCTCTCACCGCATATGCCATGAAAGAAGACCGGGATCGTTTCATGGATGCAGGTTTTGACGATTATATCACCAAGCCGATAGAACTGGAAGAGCTCTCTCTTGCAATCGAGCGATATCAGGATGCAATGCAGAATTTGCAGAGCTGAATGTGTTATCAATGCCGGCGCTTCCCGAGGTATAATGGACCCATAAATTCAGACACAAAAATGGAAGGAATTAAGGTGGATCGAATATAGTCAAAATGAAAATAAGTGAGGTCCACAAGAAATGAAGAAAAGAAAGAAGCATACCCCCGAAAAGAAGGCAGAAATAGTGATAAAAGTGTTAAAGGAAGAGCAGACTCTTGTTCAGATAGCATCAGAATACGGTATTC
>Ga0302251_1000761_pt1 | contig 25439 bp, 22 predicted proteins | sample AAG_RA_Gln_MG_FD_193534 | JGI IMG/M metagenome (GOLD analysis project Ga0302251, IMG submission 193534) | Enriched activated sludge microbial communities from anaerobic digester in WTTP, New Holstein, Wisconsin, United States - AAG_RA_Gln | ecosystem: Engineered > Bioreactor > Anaerobic >...
CCCCTGCTGATCGCGTTTAAAAAGGCAAATCTTTTAAAGCCTTTAAACCTTGATGAAATTGACACTTTTTCGGATAAAGACAGAAAGTAAATTGTGCGAGATTTGAAGAGAAAGGGAGCTGGACCTGCGGGGTTCGGCTCTTTTTTTGTGCAATTGGGATTTGCGAGCCGATTTTTACAAATAGTTACCGTCCCCGTCCCAAACTTGAAGTTGGGGGCAATAGGCCACAAGCCGAGTGGACGGTAATGTTTGAATGTAAAATATGTAAAATATGTAAAATATGTAAAATATGTATTTGCTCCGTTGTAAAATTGACATTAAATAACAATATATGTAATAATAGTATTATTGGATGTCACTCATAAAAGGAGAAATGATTATGCGTCGTCCTGCAATCATCGCTTGGGTCGGACATGCGATTGGAATTACTGCGGCTTCAGGGCGACTGGAAATTTGGCTTGCCGCTGTGATCGCGACGGGCTTTGCGTGGACCGCGTCAGAGCGCGGAAGATCAAAGGCACTGATTCTTATGTTCTTTATGTTTACGCTTGGTTATAGTCTCATGCTGCGTCATCAAACTACACCCAGGGTCGAGACACCGCTTCGCGTTGCAGCAGTCGGCTATGTCGACCGGTACAGCGCGCTTGGTGAAGAGAAGATGATCTTTAAAGCCACTCAGCATTCGTGGCGTGTCGAATCAGATCACGGTCAGAATGCCATCCGGCTTCCGGAAACCTTCAGTGTGGTGTTTAAGCCTGAAGATCAAATGAAGGTCGGCGGGTATTACCGACTGACTGTGACGCTGCAATCTGCGACGCTGCCCAGAAACCCGGGAATGTTCAATTACAGGCAGTTTCTGGATTCGAGAGGCATAGCGTATCAGGGTAAAGTTGAGGGGGTTGAGACTTTAAACCTTAGGCCTCACAAAGTCATTGAATTCAGAGAAAAGGTGCGGCATCGGATACTGGAAGTACTGCTGAAGCGGCTCGGCGCAGAGGAAGGGCAGTTGGCTGCAGCAATGATTCTGGGGGATACGGCGGATCTGGATCCGGAACTTCTGGAAATTTACAGGCAGACTGGGACAGCTCACATCCTCGCAGTGTCCGGACTGCATTTTGGAATTATGTTTACTGGTGCGCAGATGCTTCTGGACCGGATGAAACTGCCTTATTTTTTTAAGAATCTAAGCCTCATTGTGCTGCTATTGCTTTTTCTTGGACTTGTTGGACTTCGAAGTTCAGCCATGCGTGCGGCGGGTATGCTGATTCTGGCGAGCGGGCTTCAAACTTTTGGGAGGCAGTATGACCGATTAAGCGGGTTGGCGCTGGTGGGAACGGGTATTCTCATATTTCGGCCTGTATTGCTCTTCGATGTGGGGTACCAGATGTCCATGGCAGCGGTCTATGGCATTGCTGCATTGCTGCCGGTTCTGATCAAACCGGACCGGAAGGCAAAGCCTGCTTCAGGCTTCTTCAATGCGCTGGCACTGAGTTTCGCTGTGCTTGTCGCCACGGCACTGCCGGCGGCATGGCATTTCAATACTTTGTCGCTGATTTCCGTTCTTATTAATTTGCCGGTGGTTTTTCTCACCGGGTTGGCTTTGCCGCTGGCTTTTTTGACCCTCCCCTTGTCGCCGTTTCCGGTGCTTCCGGCGCTGACCGGGTGGCTGTCAAGCCGAGGCCTTTGGTTGATTGAGGCGTTAGTCCGTTTGGCAGAGGATCTGACGTCGCATCCGTCAATTACGGCTGCGACGCCCGGTGTGTTTAAAGGTGTCGGGGTTGCCGGGATTCTGCTGGTATTCGCTCTCAGAAAGTCGCGCCGCGAGATCTTTGACTATGGCCGAATCAAAGTGCTGGTATCTTCAGGTTTATTAGCTCTGATTCTCTTCGGACTGCCGTTTGAAGCTTGGCTGCAGCCGGTCGACAGGATCCGATTCTTTGATGTTGGACAAGGGGACGCAGCGCTGCTGCAGACGCGGTCAGGTGAGGCCATTCTCTTTGATACAGGGGATGGCAGAGCTTTCAGGGAGATGGATCAGCTGCTGCTCAAATCAGGTGTCTCAAAATTATCTCTTTTGGTGCTGACGCATCCCCATATGGATCATATAGGCGGTGCAGAGACGGTGCTCGAACGCCTGAAAGTGGGCGGGCTTATCCTTTCGGGTGCTGCCAGGATGGAAGCGTATGGCAGTTTAATTGAAGCTGCGAAGCGACGAGGTGTCGAGGTCATCACCGTCAAAGCCGGAGACCGGATAGGGCTTAAGGCGGGTCATCTCGAGGTGTTGTCTCCGCCGAAAGATGCAATAGACATGGAAGCCAACGAAGCATCAATAGTGATGACCTATGTCACCGGTGAACTGTCATTTCTGTTTACGGGAGATATCACAGCGCGTCAGGAGTATGCTATAATAAATAGGATTCCGGCGCTGAAAACCATATTAAAGGTGGCGCATCACGGATCTAAGACCTCGAGCTCGGCGGCTTTTATTTCGACGCTGAAACCCGGAATAGCGGTGATCTCGGTGGGCAGGAACAGCTTTGGTCACCCGGGCGGGGTCACACTTGATACCCTGCGGGAAAACGGTTTTTTAACCTACAGGACAGACTTAAGTGGCTGCATTGAGGTAAAGACGGATGGTATTTCAGTTTGGCTGAAGCAGAAATTTTAAGAGTAATTTTGACAGGATGAGTCCGCGAAGCACAAACTGTGGCGGCCAACTGTTATTCAAGCAAATTTTGAGATGGCGTAAAGTGTGAGGTGTTAATTTGGCATACAAAGAGTTTTATGATGATTTGAAAAGCAACGCACTGAAGCCGTTGTATCTTTTTTGGGGACCTGAGACTTTTCTCATGGACAGCATGCTGACGCATGCGAAGAAAATACTTGTTGATCCGGCAACAGAGCCGTTTAACTTCCAAGTGGAGAATGCGGACCAGCTCAGCGCAGAGGAAATGGTTGAAAAAATGGAGACCCTGCCGTTTCTGTCAGATCGCCGACTGATAATTTTCAAAAATGCCGGTTTTTTTGCGAAGAAAGCGACTTTTACGGCTGCTGGTGAAGCGGCGTTGAAGACCTGTTTTGACAACCCTTCTTCTTCAACTGTGGCGATTTTTATTTGTGAACCTTCGCCGGATAAGCGGCTGAAGTGGAGCGAGCGACTGGGGAAATACGGCCGGGTGGTCTCCTTTGAAAGGCTGGATGAAACGGAGTTCAGAAAATGGATTGCGCAGCGTCTCAAAAAAGGCGGCATTGATGCAGATGACAGAACACGTCAATTTTTGGTTGAGAGGCTGGCCTATTTGGAGTACAGGGCGGAAATTTCGCTTCAGGAAATTGATCAGCATTTGGAAGTGTTGATTTCCTTGTGTGCAGAGAACGGGCAGCTGACCAGGGATGCTATTATTAAAGTAGTGCCGCAGAACTTGGAGGCCAGCAGCTTTAAACTTGTGGATGCTGCCGTTGCTCAGGATCTTCCGAGAGCCCTCGCTATGCTGGAATCTCTTAGGTCGGATGGCGAGTCGGAGATCATGCTGCTGGGGACCCTGTATAAAGCCCTGACACAAATGCATTTAATTCGTTTGATGTCGGACACAGGCTACAGTGAGGCGGACATAGCGAAGCGCATGTCACTCCATGCCTACCGAGCCAAAATCATGGCGAGACAGGCGAGAAGTTTTGAAACGACTTTACTCAGCGGGTATATTATTGAAGCGGCGCGGCTTGATCACTGGATCAAGACCGGCAGAATCAACGCATGGATTGCCTTTGAAGCACTGTTGACATCCATCTCGGTCCGTCGGCCGCTCAGACCTTTTGGGGCATAAAGTCGCAGCGCGCCGCTCAAAAGGGTGGGGCTCCGCTGCCTAAACGCCCATTCGCCGGAATTCCAAATCAACGGGGTCCGCAATCCATACGCGACAAAAAATAAAAAAGCGTATGATCTTATGATAAGATCATACGCTTATTTGACAAGTTGATTTCTCAACGGCTCAACTTATTTGAAAGTGAACACTTTCTTGGGGAACGTGACGGCGTTTAAGAAAGTTTATCCAGCGATCATGTCTTTGAGACGCTTATTGAGACGGGAAATCTTTCTTGAAGCCGCATTCTTATGAATGGTACCTTTAGCAGCAGCCTGGGAAAGCTTTTTCTCAACGAAAGTCAACTTTTCCTGAGCGAGTGCCTTGTTGCCAGCTGCGATTGCCTCGAGGAAACGCTTCTCTGCAGTCTTAAGAGCAGATTTGCGGGACTTGTTCAAAAGCGTCTTCTTTTTGATAACTGAAATTCTTTTCTCGGCAGATTTTATATTTGCCATTTACTTTCACCTCCCACTTAGATGTTCAACAAAAGTATTCTATCACGTCGATTTATAAAAAGCAACGATAATTACAAGCAATTTACAATAAGCTTATCACATTCTCGTTGTGAAGGGTTGGCCGCTGTGTTATAATTGACTGGAATTTTAAGGTTCAGCGACACTTTGAACAGCACTAAATAGGAGGAATACATTTCATGTCGAAACACTTGAATCGACAGGACAAAATAAGGAACTTCAGCATCATTGCGCACATTGACCACGGTAAGTCGACTCTGGCGGATCGCTTAATCCAGACGACGGGACTTCTGACTCAACGTGAAATGAAGGACCAAATCCTGGATACCATGGACCTGGAGCGGGAGCGCGGCATAACAATCAAGCTGCAAACCACGCGCCTCGTTTATAAAGCTAAAGACGGCGAAGAATACATTTTGAATCTGATTGACACCCCTGGCCACGTGGATTTTACTTATGAAGTCTCCAGAAGTCTTGCCGCCTGTGAAGGTGCAGTTCTGGTGGTCGACGCTTCACAGGGTGTTGAAGCCCAGACGCTTGCAAATGTTCATCTCGCGGACATGCAAGGCCTTGAAATTGTGCCGGTTCTGAACAAAATTGACTTGCCGAGCGCAAGACCGGATGAAATCAAGCATGAAATTGAGGAGGTCATAGGTATCCTCGCAGAGGACGCGCCGCTGATTTCCGCCAAAGACGGCCTGAATATTGAAGATGTCCTTGAGGCCGTGGTACATAAAGTGCCAGCGCCAGCAGGTGATGAGGAAGGGCCGCTGAAAGCCCTGATCTTTGACTCTTACTACGACTCCTACCGCGGCGCGGTGGCGATCGTTCGAATAAAAGAGGGTCAGGTCAAAAAAGGAACCAAAATTATGATGATGGCTGCGAAAAAGGTTTTCGAGGTCGTCGAAGTGGGCATCTTCATCCCCGGCGCTGCACCTGTTGGGGTTCTGAAGGCGGGAGATGTCGGGTATATAACGGCGAGCATCAAGAACGTCATAGATTGCCGTGTCGGCGACACCATTACGGAAGCGGACCGGCCTGCACCCGAGCCGCTCCCGGGATACAAAAAGGCCCAGCCTATGGTCTACTGCGGCATTTATCCTGCAGAAGGCGAAAGCTATGATGTGATTCGCGACGCCCTTGAAAAGCTTCAACTCAATGATGCTGCACTGACTTTCGAACCTGAAACCTCAGTAGCGCTCGGCTTTGGTTTCCGCTGCGGCTTTCTTGGACTGCTGCATCTTGAAATTATTCAGCAGAGGCTTGAACGGGAATTCGATCTGGATTTGATTGCGACGTCGCCAAGCGTTATATACAGGATCACCAAAACGGACGGTGAGGTGGTCATGGTCCAGAATCCGACAAACCTGCCGGATCGCCAGTCCATTTTGACTATGGAAGAACCAATTGTTGATGCGCATATTTTCTGCCCGACTGAATACGTGGGCAACATTATGGAGCTGTGCCAAAATCGACGGGGCGTTATGCTCTCCATGGATTATCTGGATGCAAAGCGCGTCAGACTTCATTACGAGCTCCCGCTGAACGAAGTTATTTACGATTTCTTTGATGCACTGAAGTCAAAGACACGCGGTTACGGATCGCTGGATTATGAATTTAAGGAATATCGCGAGTCGGACCTGGTCAAGCTGGATGTTCTTCTCAACAAGGATCTGATCGACGCTTTCTCTATGATCGTGCATGCCACCAAGGCAGTATCGAGAGGCCGCGTCATTTGCGAGAAACTTAAGGAAGTCATTCCGCGCCATCAGTTTGCGGTGCCAATTCAGGCTTCCATCGGCAGCAATATCATTGCCAGGGAGACCATCAGCGCGCTGAGAAAAGACGTTCTGGCCAAATGTTACGGCGGGGACATCTCGCGTAAGAAAAAGCTGCTGGAGAAGCAGAAGGAAGGCAAGAAGAAGATGCGTCAGCTGGGTTCCGTGGAAGTACCGCAGCAGGCATTCCTCGAGGTTCTCAAGTACGACGACAACAAATAATCATAATCAGCCATAACTTTTCTTATGCGGCTTTTCTCCGGGATGACCGGGGAAGAGCCGCGTTCGTCTTTTGGGAAAAACGGGGTGCTGGCGACTGCCAATCACTGAAACGGAGGAGTCAAATGAGTCTGGGATTATATGTTCACATTCCGTTCTGCAGGAGCAAATGCTACTACTGCGATTTTTGCTCCATGCCGGATTTGAGCCGGCGAGAGGATTATATGGATGCCCTTGAGAAGGAAGTGCGTCTTCATGCAGCCCGTTATGGCCTGTTAAAGCCAGAAACCATCTTTATTGGCGGTGGAACACCGACACTGCTGGAGACCAAGGATTGGCACAGACTCTCCAGGCTGATTGAACGCTATTTTGATTTATCTTCACTTTCTGAATGGAGTGTTGAAGGCAATCCGGAATCCGTCAATTTAACTTTAGCAAGGACGCTTAAAAGTATTGGCGTCAACCGCTTCAGTATGGGCGTCCAGAGTATGGACTACCGCCTGCTGAAGACCATTGGACGCATTCATTCACCGGAAGAGGTTGGGACAGCCTTTGGAGCTTTGCGCCAGACGGGTTTCGACAATATCAACCTGGATCTGATGACGGGACTGCCCGGACAGACATTGTCCGCCATAGACGAGACGCTGAGCTGGGTGAAACAATTTGATCCGGAACATGTGTCGGCATATGGTTTGAAAATTGAAGAGGGCACGCCTTTTGACAGAATGGAGCGTCAGGGGCTCCTGAAGCTGCCGGAGGAATCTTTGGAACGCGAGATGGACCACAGGATCCGCGAAGTTCTGAGAGAATGGGGATACCAACATTATGAAATTTCGAACTATGCCAAGCCGGGTAAAGAATGCCGGCATAATTTGAATTATTGGAACTGCGGTTCCTATGCGGCTATTGGGTTGTCTGCCCACGGATATCTGAATGGTGTGCGCTACGAAAACACTTCGGATCTCAACCGTTATATTCATGATTTGAACCATGAAATGCTGCCCGTTGTTTCAGAGGAAGCCATCAGCCCTGAGGAGGACGAAAAAGAGTGGATCATGCTGCGCCTCAGACTTTCTGAGGGGATCCCCTATTCGCTGTATCAGGCACGGTACGGAAAATCCTTCCCGGATGAAAAGAAAGGCGCCATTGAAAAACTCAAAGGGACAGGCTGGATTGACCTGCAGGGGGAGAGGCTGAGACTGACTGAGGCAGGACTGGATTTTGCCAACGCAGTTATTATAGAATTCTTTGAATGAATGTTACTGATGCCAATGTGTGCAGTGACACGGGCAGGCATTCTATTGGCCCATGACACCTCATTCGAATGATTTGGGCAAAATGGATGTTGAGGGGCTTGAGAACACTGCGGCTTTCCTTTAACATCCTTTTTTTTATCCCTCGCCCATAGTTAAGATAGGTTTTCGTTTTCCTTTTTCTGCGTTTTTCAGAGAAACCCTTGACAGGTGAAGGAGGCGGTGGTATTCTAAATTTGATCGAGTTAGCACTCGTCAAACATGAGTGCTAACAACAAGGATGTGAAGGCATGCAAATCAACGATCGTAAGTTGCGAATACTGAAGCTGATAATTGATGATTTCATCGATACCGCTCAGCCCGTAGGCTCCAGAACAATAGCCAAGAAGTTCCCCGTTGGCATCAGTTCCGCGACCATAAGAAATGAAATGGCGGACCTTGAAGAACTGGGGTACCTGCTTCAACCTCATACATCGGCCGGACGCATTCCTTCTGAGGAAGGGTACCGGCTCTACGTCGACCGCTTGCTGACGGATGGCCCCATTGACAAGGATCAGATGGATCTCATCAAAGGGCTCCTTCACGGCAACCTGATCGAAGTTGAGGACGTCGTCAGACAGGCTGCTCAGTTGCTGAGTCAGTTAACCGGCATGGTTTCCGTCATTTCACTGCCTCAATTCAAGAAGAGCCGGCTGACAAACTTCAGGCTGGTCAAAATCATTCACTCAAAAGTGCTGATGATTCTTGTAGCGGATTCAGGGGTTTTTAAGTCGATCCCAATTGATTTCGTAGATGTCGAGCAAAATGAATTGGATACCCTTTCAGATCTTATCCGGGAACGTTTCAATGAGCGACATATTGAAGAGATCGACATCAGGAAAATGGGCGCTCTTATGGTGGAATATCCTGAGTACCGCCGTGTGCTCGAGTATCTCCTCCCCATTGTCAGAGAGACTTTCAGGGAATTCGACCGACTTGAGTATGTCATTGAAGGCAAAGACAGGATCTACGCCATGCAGGACTTTGAAGAGAGACAAAAAGCAAAATCCCTTTCAGAAGCCCTCGAACAAAACAAAATTGTGGAACGTCTGATTGGCGTTCTCGAGCATGAAGGCATTTCCGTCAGAATTGGTTCGGAAATTGGTCTTGAGGCATTTTCCAGCTGCAGCGTGGTTTCAACGCCTTACCGTGTTAATAATGCGGCGGCCGGCAAGATCGCACTTTTGGGACCGACCCGCATGGATTATGGCCACACCATGACCATGGTGAACTATATCAGGGAAACTTTATCCGAGCTTTTTTCCGGCATCCACTTATAAGACAGGCAGGTGTAAAGATTGAAAAAACAAACGCATAAGGAGCAGGAACCCGTACTTGAAGCGGATCCGTTCCAGTCAAAGGAAAATGAGGTGGCCGATGGTCTCCCGGAAACACCCGAGACACCGGTAAACGAAGCAGAAAAGGAAGTTCAGCGCCTGACACAAGAGTTGGCTGCCAAAAACGATGCCTTCCTGCGTCTGACCGCTGAATATCAAAACTACAGAAGACGCGTTGAAAAAGAAAAGCAGGAGCTGATCAAGTTCGGTAACGAAAAACTCGTCGTCGATCTTCTGAAAGTCCTCGACAATTTTGACAGAGCGTTAAGCGCAGTGGATTACGACTGCGAAGAGAACAAAAATCTCATCAGCGGCATAGAAATGATTCGAAAGAGCCTGAATGACCTTTTGAACGACTATGGCGTACAGTCCATTGAGGCAGTCGGTCAGATCTTCGATCCGGTCCTGCATCACGCGGTTATGACGGAGGCCGCTGAAGGCGTAGCACCTGAAACGATCCTCGATGAGTTCCAAAAAGGCTACACCTTAAACCAAAAGGTGATTCGTCCGTCCATGGTTAAAGTAGCCGCGCATTAATCCGCTTGTCTTGCAGTTTTGCTGAGTCTATCTCTCATCAATTATAAATCACAATTAATCTGACTTTATATTAGGAGGAAATCAGAATGGCAAAAGTTATAGGTATTGACCTTGGCACCACCAATTCCTGCGTCTCTGTTCTCGAGGGCGGAGAGCCGGTTGTAATTCCAAACGCTGAAGGCAACAGAACCACCCCTTCTGTAGTTGCTTTCACCAAGAGCGGTGAGCGACTCGTCGGAGAAACAGCTAAGCGTCAGGCAATTACAAATCCTGAGAGAACCATTGCTTCCATTAAGCGCAACATGGGTAAAGATTTCCATGTCGAAATTGACGGAAAGAATTATACGCCACAGGATATCTCCGCAATGATCCTTCAGAAGCTCAAAGCTGACGCTGAAGCTTACCTTGGCGAAAAAGTCACCGAAGCCGTCATCACTGTTCCGGCGTACTTCTCGGACGCTCAGCGTCAAGCGACTAAAGACGCTGGCAGAATCGCAGGTCTCGACGTCAAGCGGATCATCAACGAGCCAACGGCTGCGTCCCTTTCTTATGGCCTCGATAAAACTGACAAGCAGCAGAAGATTCTCGTCTTCGACCTTGGCGGCGGCACCTTTGACGTCTCCGTCCTGGAAATTGGAGACGGCGTATTTGAAGTTCTCGCGACTAACGGCAACAACCACCTTGGCGGTGATGACTTTGACGAAGTAGTCGTCAACTTCCTTGCTGACAGCTTTAAGAAAGAGAACGGCATCGACCTTATAAAAGACAGAATGGCTCATCAGCGCTTGAAAGAAGCAGCTGAAAAAGCTAAGAAAGAGCTTTCGACTGTTCAAACTACGAATATCAATCTGCCGTTCATCACTGCGACAGCAGATGGTCCTCTTCACCTCAATATGGATTTGACACGCGCGAAATTCGACCAGTTGACAGAACATCTAGTGAATTTGACTATTGAGCCACTCAAGAAAGCCCTCGCTGACGCGAACCTCCAACCAGGAGAGCTCGATCAGGTCATCCTCGTAGGCGGATCTACAAGAACACCTGCAGTGCAGGCCGTAGTCAAGAAATACACCAACAAAGAGCCGCATAAAGGCATTAACCCGGATGAGTGTGTCGCCCTTGGCGCTGCCATTCAGGCAGGCGTTCTCTCCGGCGAAGTTCACGACGTTCTGCTCCTGGACGTCACGCCGCTTTCCCTTGGCATTGAGACCCTCGGCGGTGTCTTCACCAAGCTGATCGAGAGAAACACCACCATTCCTACCAAGAAGAGCCAGATTTTCTCCACTGCGGCGGACAACCAGACTGCGGTCGATATTCACGTTCTGCAGGGTGAGCGTCCAATGTCCAAGGACAACGTTACCCTTGGCCGATTCCAGCTCGACGGCATTCCTCCTGCAAGACGCGGCGTGCCTCAGATCGAAGTCACCTTTGACATTGACGCCAACGGCATCGTCCACGTCGGTGCCAAGGATCTTGGCACCGGTAAGACTCAGCACATCACCATAACAGCGACAACCAATCTGACCGAGGAAGAGATCCAGAAGAAAGTCAGAGAAGCAGAGATGTTTGCCGATGAAGATCTTAAAGTTAAGGAACTCGCTGAAGTCAGAAATAATGCTGACAATATGATTTATGAATCAGAAAAAGCCCTCGGCGAAATTGGCGATGCCGCGACTGAGTCAGAAAAAGCAGATCTCAAAGAGAAGATCGAAGCTGCGAAGAAAGCCCTGGAAGGCAGCGACGCAGAAGCTATTAAAGCTGCTGTTGAAGCACTGACCAACGCGTTCCATCCGATTGCGCAAAAAATGTATGAGAAAGCTTCACAAGAAGCTCAGGCCAATGCTGGCGCAAGTGACTCGACATCCCATCCAACAGGAGACGACACAGTCGTCGACGCCGATTACGAAGTCGTGGATTAATTAATTTTAAGAGATGCCTAGTGCCCAGTGAGCCCAAAATTTGGACCTTGCTGGGCACCTGCAAAACTAATCTGCATAGGCGTCTTTTCGATCCATCGAAAGAAAGGCGGTAGGGATTTTGGATAAAAGGGATTATTACGAGGTTCTAGGCGTCGCCAGAGGTGCCTCAGAGGATGAAATAAAAAAAGCGTTTAGAAAACTGGCGATGAAGTACCATCCCGACAAAAACCCGGATAATAAAGAATCTGAAGCTAAATTTAAAGAGATCAACGAGGCCTATGAAGTTCTCAGTGATACTGAAAAGCGAAATCTTTATGATCAGTTCGGGCATGCCGGCGTAAACCAGAATACGGGCGGATATGGCGGCGCTGGTGGCTTTGGCGATTTTGGCGGCTTTGAGGACATCCTGAATGAAATGTTCGGAGGTGGATTCGGCGGTTTCCGTTCAAGCGGACGCCGCGCAGGACCTACCAAAGGCGCGGATCTCAGGGTGGACTTGACACTGACCTTTGTCGAAGCTGCTTTTGGCGTCGAAAAAAAGATCGAGTTCTATCGCACTGAAGACTGCCACACTTGTGGCGGGACCGGCGCCGAGGAAGGCTCAAAGGTCAATACATGTGCACAGTGCGGCGGTGCAGGCGAAGTCAAATATGCCCAGCGCAGCCTCTTTGGCGAGACTATTTCAGTGCGGCCATGCCAAGCATGCGGCGGCACTGGAAAAACCATTGAGAAACCTTGCCACACCTGTAAGGGCAAAGGAAAAGTCAAGAAGAAACGCACAATTGATATCAAAATACCAGCAGGTGTCTCAACCGGCAATCAGATGACCCTCAGAGAAGAGGGCGATTTGGGCGCTAAAGGCGGACCAAGAGGGGATGTTTACGTCGTCCTCAAGGTGCTTGCCCACGACATCTTTAAGAGAGATGGCAACGATATCTTCTGTGACATAGAGATCTCCTACACTCAGGCAGTGCTTGGAGATGAGGTCACAGTGCCTACGCTTGACGGAAAAGTGTCCTATAAAATTCCGGAAGGTACCCCAAGTGGAAAAACCTTCCGACTTAAAGGAAAAGGCGTTCCTGTCCTGAATGGTTATGGCCGCGGTGATCAGTATGTTCGCGTTATAGTTAAGATTCCGACAAAACTCAGTGATAAGCAGAAAGAAGCCCTCAAAGCTTTTGCAGAGTCCATGGGTGAAAAGGTTGGCGCGGAAAAAACAGACCAGCCCAAAGGTGAAAAAAAGTTTTTTGAGAAAGTCAAAGAAGCCTTTAACAATTGAACCATGGTGATTTTGCTGTGCGCAGACCTGAAGCGGCATTCGTTCTCATGAAACGAATACCGCTTCAGGTCTGCTTTGCTGTAAATTCATAAGGAAGATGTGATATAATTTCAGCAGGATTCACGATAATTTGTATTAGACCATATTGGAGGAGAAACCATGAACTGGTTTGAAGTTAAAGTCAAAACAACCTCAATGGCTGTTGACGCAGTCACAAATTTATTATATGAGCTGGGCGCTCAGGGTATTGTCGTCGAGGATCCCAATGACCCTATTTTCAATGATGGTTACGAAGGGGACTGGGATTATTTTGACCGAAGTGAAATAAAATTCGAGTTTGATGGTGCACTTGTCAAAGCCTACATGGAAACGGAGGCGCCGGAAGCACTCATTCCGGTGATACGTGGGCAAGTTGCTGACCTTTCGACCTTTGGACTAGATCCTGGTCTTGGAGAAGTTGAGATTAAAGAAGTCAGAGAGTCTGACTGGGTCAACGAATGGAAAAAATATTACCATCCCGTGCGCATTGGCAGACACTTGATAATCAAGCCGTCCTGGGAGGAAATCCTCGACGCTGAGCCTCTCGACTTGGTAATAGAGCTTGATCCGGGCGGCGCTTTCGGGTCCGGGACACATGAGACCACAACTATGTGTGCGGAATTTCTCGAAGAAAATCTTGTTCAGGGCACCAAAGTCTACGACATTGGCTGCGGCAGCGGTATTCTGGCCATTGTGGCTGCGAAACTAGGCGCCGGGGAAGTCGTGGCGGCGGATATTGATTCCGCAGCAGTGGAGGTCACGAGAGAAAATGTCGAGGCCAATCAAGTTTCTGATGTGGTACAGGTCTGTGAAGGTGATCTGATGCAGGTTGTAGATTCGCCAGCGGATCTCGTTGTGACCAATATCATAGCGGATGTTGTCGCATCCCTTGCGGTCAGCATGAAATCCTATTTGAATCCGGGGGCAGTTTGGATCAGTTCTGGAATTTTGGACAAAAAGCTGCCGCTTGTTCTTGATGCCATGTCTAAAAATGGATACGAGGTCCTGGAAGTTCGTGAGAGAGGAGAATGGCGAGCGCTTCTGGTGCGCGCCGGCGAACATGCATAGAATATTTGTCGACCAGGTCATTAAAGAATGCCCATGTACGGTTCGTGTTGAGTCCAGGGAGGAAGTGCACCACGCGCTGCGGGTCCTTCGGCTGAGTGAGGGCGACCACATTGAGCTGACGGATTCGGACGGCAGTGAATTTAAAGCTGAAATAAAGACGGCGCCTTTGAATCAGTCTGCAGATAGTGTGATGGAAGTTTTGTGTCTGGAGAAGATAGAAATCCGCAGGGAATCCCCTGTCGAGGTTACACTTTTTCAAGGGCTTCCAAAACACGACAAACTGGAGTTCATTATTCAGAAAGTTGTAGAGCTTGGGGCGGTCAAAATTGTACCTGTGGAATGTGAACGTTCCGTCGCCAGGATCAGGGATGCAAAAGATGCAGCCAAGAAAACGGAGCGCTGGAATCGGATTGCTCATGAGGCGGCAAAGCAGTCAAAGCGCGCTGTGGAGCCTGAGGTTTCAGAGCCCGTCAAGCTTAAAGGGATCCATGAACTTGTATCACAAAATGGACTCAAACTCCTGGCATATGAGGGGGCGGCGCTGAAACCGCTGATGGAACATTTGGAGGATGCGCGGCGAAGTGATGATCTGCCGCGTCGAGTGGCGATCATGATTGGGCCTGAAGGCGGTCTGACTGAAAAAGAAGTACATCAACTTAGTGAGATGGGGTTTATAACTATCGGCCTCGGTCCCAGAATTCTGAGGACAGAGACTGCAGGCCTGGCGCTGCTGAGCATCATTCAGTACGTGCTGGGGGATATGGGAGGAAGCTAACACGTGTCAAGAACAGTAGCATTTTCAACACTGGGATGCAAAGTCAATCAATACGAATCGGACGCTATGGCGAAGCTGTTCAGAGATCGAGGCTACGACATTGTCCATGAGGATGACCCCGCGGATGTTTATGTCATCAATACCTGTACCGTCACCAATCTGGGCGACCGGAAATCCAGGTCCATAGCCAGGAGGGCAAGAAGGCAGAATCCCATGGCGGTCATTGCTGTGGTTGGCTGCTATGCGCAGGTGGCAGCGGATGAGGTCATGCGGATTGAAGGGGTTAACCTGGTGCTCGGCACCAATGAGCGGATGAAGATTGTGGATTTCATTGAGGATCTTGGACCATGGGACAAAGTCAGCGCTGTTGGCGACATCATGGAAGTTGCTGAATTTGAAGAACTTCAAATAGACGAGCATGGTGACCGGACAAGGGCGTTTATCAAGATTCAGGAAGGCTGCAACCAGTACTGCAGTTATTGCATTATCCCCTATGCCCGAGGCAGGATACGCAGCCGCCATATCGATCATATTGAATCTGAGGTCACAAGACTTGTCGGACATGGCTTCAGCGAGTTTGTCCTGACGGGAATTCATATCGCGTCCTATGGCAGGGAAGTTGAGAAATCTCAGGCGGAGGCAGAAGCGCTGAGTCTGATTGATGTCATCGAGCGCGTGGATGCAATAGAAGGCGTCAAGCGCCTCAGACTGGGTTCCATAGAACCTATGCTGATGACAGCAGAATTCGTTGAACGTCTAAGCCGGTTGAAATCAATATGCCCTCATTTCCACTTGTCCTTGCAAAGCGGATCGGATGCTGTCTTAAAACGCATGAACCGAAAATATACCGCCTCAGAATTTATGGAAGTCGTAGAGCGATTGAAAATCAAGTTTGACAGGCCGTCGCTAACCACAGACATCATAGTCGGTTTCCCGGGGGAAACTGAAGAGATGTTTCAGGACACTGTGACGCTCGCGTCGCAGGTCGGTTTTGCTAAGATTCACGTCTTTCAGTATTCTGCCAAAACGGGGACGCCCGCAGCGACCATGAAGGATCAAGTGGATCACGCTGTCCGTCATGAACGCAGCGAACGTCTGATCGCGCTTCAGGACCAGCTGGAGTCCGACTATAACAGACAATGGCTGGGCAGTGTCAAAGAAGTGTTGTTTGAAGGGGTTCCTGAACTGGGTATAAAAGAAATCGAAGGCCTGACTCCGGATTATCTCAGGGTCAAGGTTGAAGCTGGCCCTGGCTGGATTGGAAAGATCGCCAAGGTTAAACTTTCAGCGCTGACGGAGCACGGGTTTATTGGTTCTTTGATAGATGAGGAGGCATAGCATGCAGGATTGTTTGTTTTGTAAAATCGCAGGTGGTGAAATCCCATCCCAAAAGGCGTATGAAGACGAGCAGGTCATTGTGTTTCACGATATATCGCCTGTTGCGCCGGTGCACGTTCTGATCGTGCCAAAAAAACATTTGGCTTCAACGAATGAGCTCAGTGACGCAGAGTCCGGATTGATTGCCCATGTCTTTAAAGTGGCTGTCCAGGTCGCTTCGGAGTTGGGGCTTTCTGAAAACGGATACAGGATCGTCAACAATTGCGGACAAGATGGCGGACAGACTGTGGCCCACCTTCATTTCCATCTTTTAGGCGGTCGCTATCTGGACTGGCCTCCGGGTTGATAAAAAAGGTACAATGCGAAATACAGTTGCTTTTTGAATGCTCCTAATGTATAATGTCCTAGTATTCTGTTATTATTCCTCTGTAACGACAGCGGTGCTGTCACCAGAATGCAAGTTTGACACGGGGGGAGGGAATAGCTGTGGCAGGAATTAAAGTTGGAGCTACCGAAACAATAGATAGTGCACTTAGACGTTTTAAGAAAGAGACGTCAAAAGCTGGCGTCCTTGCGGAAGTCAAAAAGAGAAAACATTACGAAAAGCCAAGCGTACAACGCAAGAAGAAGTCCGAGGCTGCGAGAAGAAAGAGCAAGAGCAAATCTTTCTAGTCGCTCTCCTTGGAAGTCAGGGGTGAGTTGAATGAGCTTGAAAGATTTGTTGATGCAAGACCTGAAGACTGCCATGCAGGAAAAGGACGTTCTCAGGAAAACGACCGTCACCATGCTTCGCGCAGCAGTCAAACAGGTTGAAGTCGATCAACGCGTAGAACTTCTTGATCAGGATATTGTGGAAATCGTCGCCAAGCAAATCAAACAGAAACGAGCGGCCATCGAAGAATTCGCTAAAGGCGGCCGTCAGGATTTGGTGGATGAGGCTCTGGCAGAAATCCATATCTTAGAAGCCTACCTTCCGGAACAGCTTACAGAGGAGCAAATCAAAGCCATGGTTTTGGAGGCGATCGCTGAAACAGGCGCATCTTCTCCTAAAGACATGGGAAAAGTCATGACCATCATGACACCCAAGACGAAAGGTCTGGCAGACGGGAAACTGGTTGCCACACTCGTCAAGGAACAATTAAATCAGTAATAACGAGGCCGCTGATTCAGCGGCCTTTTTTTTAATGTTGCAATGCTATTGCTGTCTGCATTACTTTTAGACGGATTTTTGCATCCTTTTAGCGCCTAAACCAATGGATTGTGTTAAAATCAAAGATAGGATGTTCTAACGTTTCAGAAAGGGTGGATCGATCGATTGGAGACACATGAACGAAGAATTAGTGTAGATAATTTGGAAGTGCTTTATAAATTATTTGGAAACCTGGATGAAAACCTGATGCGCATTGAGAATGCCTTTAAAGTCAAGCTTGCCTCCAGAGATGGCGAAGTCATCATCATTGGTGAAGATCAAACGGTTCATGTCGTGGAAAAACTGATTGAGGTTCTGATTGGCGCCATTAAAGCTGGCGAAGTGCTGGATGCGCAGAAACTGGATTATTTCATGACCATGTTCAGGGAAGGTGAGGGCGACAAACTGCCTGGACTTTCGGATGCCATACTCGTGGTCACCTCTAAGGGAAAGTTCGTCAAACCCAAGACCCTGGGCCAGCAAAAATACGTCAAAGCTATTCAGAAACACGACGTTACCTTTGGCATTGGTCCGGCCGGTACAGGCAAGACTTATCTGGCGGTAGCTATGGCGGTCAAAGCTTTTAAGAATGACGAAGTCTCCAGGATTGTCATTACACGACCTGCTGTTGAGGCAGGGGAAAGCCTCGGATTTTTGCCGGGAGATCTGCAAATGAAAGTGGACCCCTATTTGAGGCCGCTGTATGACGCGCTTTATGATATTCTCGGGACAGAGACCTATCTGAAATATAAGGAACGCGGTTTGATTGAAGTCGCGCCGCTGGCCTATATGCGGGGCAGAACGCTGGACAACAGCTTTATCATCCTGGATGAAGCACAGAATACAACCATTGAGCAAATGAAAATGTTTCTGACGCGCTTTGGATTTGGTTCAAAAGTGGTGGTCAATGGGGATATCACCCAGATCGATTTGCCATCCGGAAAAAAGTCGGGGTTGGTTCATGCCGCCGAAGTTCTTAAGTCTGTCGAAGAAATTTCCATGGTTGAGTTTACGGATCGCGACGTCGTCAGACATACACTGGTTCGGCGCATAATCCAGGAATATGACAAATATGAAAAACGGCTTCAGTATAAAGAAGAAGCAAAAAAGGAAGCCAAGCAAAGTGCAAGGTTTAAAAAGAATCGTGAAACGCAGGATGGGCGAAGCCAGGGAAGAGGTTAAAATTCAGTTAGGGGGCAATGGAGATGGTGCATATCAATTTTCAGGACCGGCAGGATCGTAAATCCGTACCTGAATCACTGGTCGCCAAATTGACAGAGGTCATTGAAATGGCGCTCGAATATGAAAATCTTGAAGACTATGAGTGCGAGGTCGATCTGACATTAGCAGACGACGCAGAGATCCATCAGCTCAACCTCGAGCACAGAGGGATCGACAAAGTCACGGATGTCCTCTCATTTCCTCAGTACGATGCCATAAAGGACATGGAAGACCTTCCTGATCCCATGTATTTGGGGGATATCGTCATTAGTGTCGAGAGAGCACTGGCACAAGCAAATGACTATAAGCACAGTTTTGAACGTGAAATGTGTTTTTTGACAGCCCACAGTATGCTGCACCTCTTTGGGTATGATCACGAAACCGAGGAAGATCAAAAGCAGATGCGTGCATTGGAGGAGTCAATCCTCGAAGAACTAGGCATTACCCGTGAGGTGTAGTCATGTGGAGGGCCAGAGGGCGACTGAGAGACAATGTGCATCCGGAAGTTTTTTCGGAGAGAACAAAGAGGATCCGCAGACTGGTGCCTTTACCCATCTTATTGTTGGTGATTGCTGCGCTGGTGGGCTGTACGACGGGGTCTTCCATAGCTGAGCCGGAACCGGAAGTTCAGGTGCCTGTTGAAGTTCCGGCTCCCGAGCCCGAGCCGGAACCGGAACCTGTCGTCGAGCTGCCATCGGTAGACAGTCAGTCATGGACAGCACGATGGCTTGTGGACCGTCCTGTCTTTGTAATGATGGATAATCACTCGGGCGCCAGGCCGCAGTCGGGTTTAAAAGAGGCACTTTTCGTTTACGAGATGCTGGCTGAAGGCAATATTACGCGGTACATGGCGGTCTTTACCGGAACCGGCGACTATGAAGTCGGTCCCATCAGAAGTGCAAGGCCTTATTTCATCAACAGGGCTCTTGAGTATGATGGACTGTATGTTCATGTAGGAGGATCGCCACAGGCATTCGCTGACTTATCCAAACTCAAAGTAGCGGACATTGACGGCTTATCTGCCGGGAAAAATATTTTCTGGAGAAGAAGCCACAAAAAAATTCCGCATAATATGTATTCAACTCTGAATGCAATTCGAAAAGACGCTGACAGGAAAAAATACCGGATAGAACCGGAGTTTGATGTCCCGCTGTATGCGAAGACAGCCGCACCTCCTTCTGAAGATCAGACAAGTTCTGTCAGGCTGGTATACAGACAGGGCAGCAGCGGTTATGCTTCAGGGTATCTCTATGATGACGAATTAAAAGCCTACAGCCGTCAGGTCAATGGCGCGGCTCATGTGGATGAGCTGGACAAGACACCGCTCATGGTGACGAATGTCATAATCCAAACCGTCAGAACGAAGACGGTGGACAATGAAGGCCGATTGATTATGGATGACGTTGGTTCAGGCCATGGCTGGTATATGAGTATGGGTGCACGGATTCCAATCCAGTGGGAAAAAGCGGACCGACGTGCTCAAACAATCTATAAAACCGAAGAGGGCACGCCATTACAACTGAATCCGGGAGTGACTTGGATTCAGGTTATTCCCCAGTGGCTGGAGCCAGTATGGAATGAGGGGGCATAGTATGGAGATCACTTATGAAAAACTGATTGAGATGGCATACGAAGCATTGCGTTTTGCCTATACACCCTATTCGAAGTTCAATGTCGGTGCTGCGCTTCTTGCGAGCAATGGTGATGTCTACACGGGCTGCAATATTGAAAGTGCCTCCTATGGGGCTACTAACTGCGCAGAGCGTACGGCGCTGTTTAAAGCGGTCTCAGAGGGGCATAGGTCCTTTAAGGCAATTGCGATTGTCAGCGAATCGAAGCTGCCAACCTATCCCTGTGGAATTTGCCGCCAAATGTTGATGGAATTCGGCGATCTTGATGTCATCCTGGACCGCGGGGGAACCCTTGTCATTCACAGGCTGTCTGAGCTGCTTCCACATTCTTTTACAAAGACAGATTTACTATTATAAAGAACTTTCACTTAAGTTTTACCATCTATGTCAGGAGGAAATTAGTTGCCATTCAAATCAGGATTTGTTTCAATCATAGGCAGACCCAATGTTGGAAAATCAACACTTCTTAACGCGATAACCGGCGAAAAAATCGCTATCATGTCAGATAAGCCGCAGACGACCCGCAATAGAATTCAGGCAATTTATACGACAAAGGACAGCCAGATCATTTTTGTGGACACCCCAGGTATGACAAGAGCTAAAAATAAACTCGGTGACTTTATGATCAAGACTGCGCTGGATACCTTGAAGGAAGTGGATGCCATCATTTTTATGGTGGATGACTCCCTGTCCCTCGGACCGTCTGACAAGTTTATACTCGAGCATCTCCAGAACGTCAAGACCCCTGTGATTCTCGCCATCAACAAAGTAGACAAGATCATGCCGGAGCAATATGCCATCATTACAAAACTTTACAGCGAGTACAGTTTCATAAAGGATATTGTCAGTCTGTCGGCACTCCAGGGTGCCAATGTCAATGTGGTGATCGACAAAGTGATTGGTTACCTTCCGGAAGGACCTATGTATTATCCGGGAGATATGATTACGGATCAGCCGGAGCGGGCAATAGTCGCAGAGATTATTCGCGAAAAACTGCTCCATTACCTGGACCAGGAAGTGCCCCATGGGGTTGCGGTAGAGATCGAAGCTATGAAAAATCGTGAAAACAGCGACATGGTGGATATTCGAGCGGTCATTGTCTGTGAGCGCGAAAGCCATAAAGGGATTATCATCGGTAAGGGCGGACGAAAGTTAAAGGGCGTGGGAAAAAGCGCCAGAGAGGAAATTGAGCGTCTTTTGGGATCCAAAGTGTTTCTTGAGCTCTGGGTCAAGGTACGTCCGGGTTGGCGGGACAATGATTTGATGTTGAAGAATTTTGGCTACAAAGAATAACCCCAAACAGATCTTGGTTTTATTATTGAATGCCTTTCAAAGAAACAAAGCTCGGGGGTGACGTATGGCAAATCTTCAGGAGATCGAACAAGAGGAATTGATAAAACAGTTGGTAGAGCTCCTCGAGCTTGGGGCTTATGAAGCTGTACGAACATTGGATGAAAAGCTGCACTATGCCGACCGGGCTGAAATTCTCGAGGAACTCAGCGAGGAACACAGGCAGGCTTATTTTGAATTGCTGGACTTTGAGGACGCCTCTGAGGTTCTTGAGGAAGTTGGTTCCGAACTATTCTCTGAATTGATCGAGGGTATGAATGAAGATAAGAGGTCTCGTGTCATAGATAATATGGCCCAGGACGACATAGTCGACAAACTTTCGGGACTGACTGAGGAAAAGCAGGAAGAACTGCTGTCCTATATGGATGAGGAGATTGCCTCCGAGGTTGAGACTCTTTTGGAATATGATGAGGACTCCGCCGGCGGCAGAATGACGAAGGACTACGTCACTCTTACCACCGAAATGACCATTGACGAAGCGATCACCTACCTCAGGCATCATGCACCCGGCGCTGAAACCATTTATTATGTCTTTGTGACAAATGAGGAGGGCGTCCTGACGGGGGTCATATCCCTGCGTCAGCTCATTGTGGCGCCGCCGGACACGAAGATCAGCGAAATCATGAATGACAATGTCATCTCTGTTTATGATGATGAGGACCAGGAAGAGGTTGCCAGACTCTTTTCCAAATATGACTTCATGGTAATGCCGGTCGTAGACAAAGAAGAGAAACTCAAGGGCATCATAACCGTCGACGACATTCTCGACGTTATAGAGGAAGAAGCCACTGAGGATATCTATAAGTTCGCGGGCTCTTCAGACCTTGAGATCTACGAGGAAGACGACGCATCCTGGCTGCGGGTTGTACGCTCTGTGCGCTCCCGGCTGCCCTGGCTGGTCATTACGATCTTTGGCGGGCTGTTGTCCGCGAACGTGGTGGCGCGTTATCAGGGCACACTGGACGCCCATTCTGCCCTGGCTATGTTTATGCCGTTATTGGCAGGCATGGGTGGCAACGTTGGAACCCAATCCTCAACCATAACGGTCAGAAGCATCGCCATAGGCTATGTGGAAGGGAAAGAGGCCGTGCGGACCTTTCTGCTGGAAGTAGCAACGGGTTTTATTGTGGGCCTTGTCTGCAGTTTAATTGTTGGGGTCGCAGCGGCTGTGACAAACGGAAGTCTGATGATCAGCTTGATCGTCGGTATTGCAATGTTCTCAAACATTCTGACTGCTGCCGCCATAGGAACGCTTGTGCCAATGGTGTTCAAAAAGCTCGGCGTCGATCCTGCTGTTGCCTCCGCACCATTTATTTCGACAACCGTAGATATTACGGGCCTCACCATATATTTTTCCCTCGCGACAGTACTTATTGGAAAGTGGATGGTCTGATATGCTGTTAACGACAAAAGCTATAGTTTTGTCCAAACGCAAGCTGGAGGACAATGACGCGCTGGTCACCCTGATGACAGAGCGATCCGGAAAGCTGAAGGCCATTGCAAAGGGTGCAAAGTCATCAAGGTCTATGATCGCTGCGACGACACAGCCATTTACGCTGGGGGAATTTGTTCTGGATGTCGGAGCATCCTGGAACCGTGTCAGAAGCGTGGAGGTACTCGAATCTTTTCGTCATATTCAAGAGGATTTGATGTTGATGGGGTATGGTGCTTATTTTCTCGAAACGGCCTCGCAGCTGCTTCAGGAAGGTGAAGAAAACAGAAGGCTGTTTCAATTGCTTTCTGAGGTTTTGACAGGGTTGAATGCCTATGACCATCGGCAAAAGGAAAAAAAAGAAGCGGAAGACGTGGAAACTGAGCGCTCAAGCGGGGCAACGTCAGAGCAGAGATTGCAGCTGGATTTGGAATGGGTGAAAATAGTCTATGAACTAAAGCTTCTCGCGACAATGGGCTTTGAAATCGAACTCAAACGCTGTGTCCGCTGCGGCGTCGAGGGGGCACATGTCGACTTCAGCGTTCCTGAGGGTGGCGCAGTTTGCAGCAACTGTCTGGTGGATGGTGATGACCGGATCGGACGCATGCTGTTTAACATAATGGATTATGTCAGCAAGCAAAGCGTTGATGTCTTGATGGGAACAAAAATAAATCGTTTATACATCAGCAAATTGGATATCTTATGTATGAGATTTATGAAGCAGCATTTGGGGTATCAAGACTACAAGAGCTTGGAATTCCTGAAAGCTATACGAAAAGTTTGAGGAGAGTGATCAAATGAGCACAGTTACAATTGAAATGGTCGACGAGGTCCGCAACAGAACGGACGCGGATTACAAACTTGCCAAAGAAGCCTTGGAAATATGCAATGGAGACGTCCTTGAAGCTGTGATCTATATTGAATCACTGAAGTCTACGGGCGAAAAGCAGCGCAGCGAGTTTATCAATCGCGGCACGGACTTGATCGAGAAATTGAGAGAACTCGTCAGCAAAGGTGTCATCACTCGAATTCTCGTGGTTAAAAACGAAAATCAAGTCATGAATATACCGGTACTTGCTGGCGGCGTGGCAGCTCTGGTATTTACTACAGCTACAATTGCGGGTATTCTGGCGGCAGTTGCTACAGGTTGCCACATTAAAGTTGTCAAAGAAAACGGTGAAGTACTCGACCTCAATGACATGACTGAGGAATCTTTCAAGAATTTTGTCGATGCGACTGAGAAAACGGTTCAGAACGTAAAGGATAAACTGAAGAAATCCGGTGACTCTGAGGCTGGGGTTGATCCGGGGGATGAGTTTGCCCATGATCCTGACGGGGTTACCATTGTGGTGGATGAAGAGGATATTAAGTCCTACGAGAAAGTGGACGACCACTACTATGGTGAAGGACATTTTATGGAAGACGGTGCAGTTGAAGAGGATCATAAGGGCCATAAAAACGCCCACCATAAGTAGTGTCATCTTTAGAAGCGACTTCATACAGAGATCTCAAGACGAGATTTTTGAATTTGTCCCTTCATAGTCAGCTTTAAACATTGTTTTGAAAAACATCATTGTGTGGATTTTCCGGCTGGACAAGCTTGGGAAGCCTGTGGTACAATCCATTTAAATTCAAATGGGTGCAGAGAAGAAGAATAGTAAAAGGTGAGGACATTCAAGAGAGCCGGCGTCAGGTGCGAGTCCGGTATGAAATCCCTTTGAAGGCGCTTTGGAGCATCATCTCAAAGTGGGCATTTTGCCAACTAGGGTGGAACCGCGGAAGATAGACTCTTTCGTCCCTAACCGGGATGAAAGGGTCTTTTTTTGCTAGGATGAAAAGTCCGGCGGTGAGGGGCGGATCTGAACTTCATAGCACCGACATTTTTAAGGTTTCTGAAAAGTGATCATTCATTACAGTACAGGAGGGTTTCTGATGTCAAAAGTCACTATGGAAAAAATTGTTTCATTATCCAAAACCCGCGGCTTTGTCTTTCCGGGCTCTGAAATTTATGGTGGTCTGGCTAATACGTGGGATTATGGTCCCTTGGGTGTCGAACTCAAGAATAATGTCAAAAAGGCCTGGTGGAAGAAGTTTGTTCAAGAGTCCAAGTATAATGTTGGTCTGGATGCGGCAATTTTGATGAATCCGGCTGCATGGGTGGCTTCTGGCCACGTGGGCGGCTTCGCTGATCCGTTGATGGACTGTAAGGCATGTAAAGCTCGGTTCAGGGCGGATAAACTTATAGAAGATCATTTCATGGAAATAGGCCAGGAAGGCGTCGTAGACGGTTGGCCGAAAGAGCAAATGGAGGCATATATTCAGGAACATGGCATTAAATGCCCGGAGTGCGGAAAAAAGGACTTTACAGGGATTCGTCAGTTTAACCTCATGTTTAAAACATTTCAGGGCGTTACCGAAGATTCCAGCACCCAGATCTACCTGCGGCCCGAAACAGCTCAGGGGATTTTTGTTAACTTCAAGAACGTTCAACGATCTTCAAGAAAGAAAGTGCCCTTTGGCATTGCCCAGGTCGGCAAGTCCTTCCGAAACGAAATCACACCGGGCAACTTTACGTTCAGGACGCGGGAATTTGAGCAAATGGAACTCGAATTTTTCTGCGCCCCTGGGGAGGATCTCGAATGGTTCAATTATTGGAAGCAATTTTGTCTGGATTGGCTGAAGAACCTCAATATGAAGGAGAC
>Ga0302251_1000764_pt1 | contig 25413 bp, 23 predicted proteins | sample AAG_RA_Gln_MG_FD_193534 | JGI IMG/M metagenome (GOLD analysis project Ga0302251, IMG submission 193534) | Enriched activated sludge microbial communities from anaerobic digester in WTTP, New Holstein, Wisconsin, United States - AAG_RA_Gln | ecosystem: Engineered > Bioreactor > Anaerobic >...
TCCTCTATCCGTGGTAATGTGATTTCATAATCTCTTGCATTTTCCATTACATTATCATTGTTCGATAAGAAAGGAAAAACTCATGCAAGATTCAGAAAAATTATTTTATACCCCCTGAGCAGTTACTTATAAACAATATAACTGGTCTAATTTCTAACAATATCGGCACCACCCCGACAATGCTGGCCGTGACTCCTGATGGTTCAAAAGTGTATGTGACTAATTATGGAAGCGCTAATGTATCAGTAATCGTCACAGCCACTGGTACTGTATCGGCGACAATCGGTGTCGGCGTCAACCCCCGGGATGTGGCTGTGACCCCTGATGGCGCTTATGTGTACGTGGCGAACTATGGAGCCGGAACCATATCAGTAATTGATGTTGCCGATGAATCAATAGTCACGACAATTCCGGGCATTGCGGCGCCTAATGGCATTGTTTTCAAGCCGTGATAAAGAGGTCCGGGGCCGGGCGGGCCGCCCTGCCCCTGACTCTCTCTTCGCCTCGTTGAGAAGAATTACTCGCGGAACACGTCTTTCCGGTGCAGAGATCCTTTATCGCCTCCATCTATGTGAACCTGTCCGCTGAAGGGCACGGACATCCTCTTTACGTTGATATGAAATCCATATCAATGCCGGCATCCTTAATGGCATATTGCTGGCGCCGAAGGCCCCTGTTCACAATGAGGTCATCGTCCATCTCCTTCAGCTCCCGACTCTTGTTATGGATTACCTGAGAATCCTTTCTAAAGGAAAGGCCTTCAATCTCGCCAAGGTTTCTGCCTTCTACCAGCTCCCTGATGATTTCTTCCCCATCTCCCCTGACTATGCACGAAACCTTCTGATTGTCCCTGAAAATCTCCTCAACGTGCGTCGTCGCCGATCGTCCTCCCAGAACGACAAAAGCACCATCAGGTATCTCTCTCAGCAGCTCGGGAAGCATTTCGATCTCATAATCCCAGTTGACGGAAATGGCTATCATGTTATTGTCAGCATAAAAATCCTTCAGATATGAGATTGAAAGTTGATTGCTAATCTGCCTGATCTACTTCAATACCTGGTCGAGCCAGTTGAAAATAACGGCTTCAGAAATCCCTGTAGCGCCCATCTGGCAGTGAGCCTGGGCCGTTTCCTCCCTTGTGAATCGATAGAAGCTTTTCGGGCAGTTCAGGGCTTTGTAAAGCTTCTCTGCCTGACCCTGCATGAATATATCATCCTCGCTGTCCAGAACGAGAGTTGCACAGGTGATCCTGCCGGCCACATTCTCCAGCGTGTAGGGTTTGACTTTCCTGTAATATTCTGCCGGTGACTGCGCGCCAAATGTCCACATTCCGTTATTGACTCCCCATCGGGCGTTAGGATTATGCTTTATGCCTTCCTGCAGTTCCCTGTTAAACCTGTCAGGATCTGTCTCAATGAGCCTGCAGAAATCGGCAGGCATCTTACTTACCATCGTCTCGGCAAAGCTGTAGACTCCACCGTTGGCAATGCAGGCCTTCAGCCTGTGCTCGAAGGCTGCGGCCCGTGGCGCCAGATAGCCGCCAAAGCTGAGGCCCATGAGCGCGATCCTCTGTCTGTCAATTCCCGGCAATGTGAGAGCATAATCCACAACAGGAGTTACAACGTGCTCCCAGTCGTGTCTGAAATGGAGATTCTGTAATCTGAGCGGCTCACCCTGGCCGGGGCCTTCAAAGATCAGGCAGTCATAGCCCCGCTCCCTTGCTCCGGCCACATAACCAAAGAAAAGCTCTTCACCTGTCCCGTCAAAACCTGTCTGAATGATAAGAAGGGGATGTTTCTCAGCTTTATCACTGCAGATAATATAATAACCCGGAAGTGTCGTTGATTCATAAGGAATCCTTACAGACTTGACATATGGGAAGCTCGATATTGCACTGAGAAAGCATTCCCTGCTCCTCTTCCACGCTGCCACGGCCAGAGCCCTCTTTTCAGGCTCATCCATATAAAATGAAGCGGAGCGGTAATAATTGCAGGCCCGGAGGTATGTCTTCCTCGCGGAGACAGTATGACCTTCCTTCTCCCACTTCTGTGCCATCTCATAAAGACGATCCGCTCTTTTCATCCATTCCCGATACCAGCTCTCGTCATCTCCGTCACATATGTGCCTGGCCGTTTCAATACACTCGCCAAGATCTGAGCCACCGCCCGCTGAAGCACCCAGAACTCTGATGAATTCGAAGGTATAGCTCTTATCATTGAACATGAAGCCATCATACCAGTTCCGCGCTTCAGTAACCGATTTTCCCTGCTGTGCCGTCACCGGCTTTTTCTGCCGGGCTGCGACTGGTATTATTAAAAAGATAAATAATACAAGCAGGATATGAACAATGGGTCTCTTACAACACATGTGAATCACCTCGATGATTAGATTTATTTCGGACGTCTATGGCTTTGCATTCTGCAAGATAAAGAAGCGCCGGACATATATTAAATATGCTGTGAACACTACGACTAACAGCACTGTGACGAAGATAGTGGGTAGCCTGAGGGACTGGAGCATTGCCACATTTGATACTGCCTGCTCTTGAGGAAGTCCTGAAGCACACGATAATACATCAGCAGAAGGTGGGAACAGTGCATTAACTATACATGCAGCAAAAAAAATCAACGAAGCTATCAGAGTAGACCACCAGGCCCAGGGCTTCAGCCTGTAGAGGCCATATGCCAGCAAAAAACCAACCAGTACCTGCACCAGGAAAGACATCGCAAGAAATGGGCCGGTAATCATCTTTCCAAAAAGGAGTCCATAGGGAATCTTAGATACCAGTAGAACGGCAAGAGAGTTGAGAGCATAAAGGAATAGCCACAGTGACAGCCCGAAGACCGGGAGCGGTGCCGCGTCGGCCCAGGAAGGAGCGGGATTCGTATATTCCAGATAGCGGCGTACATGCTCGCCGTGGTAAAGACCGACCAGAGAGAGAGGGATAAGGATGAACAGTATTGCCGGTACTGCACATACACATGAAGAAAATAAGACCGTAACAGGTCCGGTTGCGCCGGAACTCTCAATAGAGCTTTTCATAGCTGGCATCATAAAGATTAATAGAATTAACAACATAATCCCAAATATTATGACAGGCCACATGATGGAAAGGATCACAGGCCGGACCCATCTGCGCAGTCTTATGGCCTCTATGCCGGTAATAACGAATAATAGAGCAACGGCCGAGTATACTACAATTCCAATTGTCATGCCTCCGGCTGCTGCCTGACCTGAGCACTGAAGAGCAGCTCCGCCAAAAGTGATTATAATCACAGCCAGCGCCGCTGATGCAAGTCCTATAAGGAGCTGTAGAACGGCCGCTATCCGTATCTGGAGACTCCTGTCGCTCACCTCAGCATAAGCGGCTCTGTGCTGCACCTCTGACAGGTCAGTCTCATCAGCTCCCGTTCCTTCCGCTTCTCTTTCTTCCATAATCAATTCTCCTGTCTGCCGGAATTATGATATGCCGGGCCGGAGTTCTTTCACTGCGGTGAAGTAGCGATATGAGATGGTGTGCCACTGCAATAGTAGAAGAATTCTTTTCCACCGTAAAGGTTCCTCCTCCTGGCTGCTTTCCTTTATCCCTGTTTCTGGTACAGAAAAAGGACTTTATCTCTTCAGAGACAAAATATACTTTTCGGGAGAGCTTTGCCATATAGATGCATGAAAAATGACAACACCCTAACCCCACCCGCTCATTCAAGTGTAATGAAAGAAAAATCATGGTACAGGAGTGAACGCAATGGAGTGGTATGGATATCGAGGAAAGATCCTGAATGTAGACCTCTCTTCAATGAAGATTGAGACTGAAGAGCTTGACAGAGATGTGGCACAGAAATATCTCGGCGGGGCAGGTCTGAATGCATGGCTTCTTTACAGGCATCTGCCTCCCCAGGCCGGCCCTCTCGATCCTGAGAGCCCCCTCATCTTCGGCGCAGGTCCCTTCGTAGGGACAGAATTCCCCTCCTCGGCACGCTCCACTTTCACCGCTCTCTCCCCGCTCACCGGCATATTCGGTGATGCCAACGGAGGCGGCTATTTCGCCGCGATGGTGAAGCAGGCCGGATACGATCACATTGTTGTTCGTGGTGCGGCCGAATCACCGTGCTATCTCAATATCGATCGCACAGGTAAATGCACGCTGGAAAAGGCCGATGAGATCTGGGGGCTTGATACGGCTGAAGCCGACAAGGCTCTTGTGAAGAAGCATCCCGGAAGCATGGTCGCCTCCATAGGCGTTGCAGGCGAAAAAATGGTGCGATATGCAAATATACTCAGCCGTGAAGGGGCTAACTCATGGTCCCGTACTGGTGTCGGTGCAGTTATGGGCTCAAAGAAGCTGAAGGCCATTGTTGCAAACGGGAGAGGAAAGATCCCTATCGCAGAACCTGAGGGCTTTTCCAGATTCTGTGATGAGCTCAGCAGTTTCTGTGCTTCGAACGCCAGGGTGAGAGTGTTCTCCAGGTGGGGCACCATGATGCAAATCGGCATCTTCACTTCCATGGGGCTCCTTTATCATCACAACTGCCGTCATCAGGCGGACCTCAAATACGCCAATAAAATCGGACTCAGAGCATTCTGCAAGGCTACGGAGTTCAAATCCAAGGGATGCTACCGCTGTCCCATCAAGTGCGAGAAAGATTACACATTGAAGGGAGAGCCTTTTGCAGGGGAACACGGATTCAAACATGAGCTTGGCTATGCCTGTGCATTTGGATATAACGTGGGAATAGACAACATAAACAGTGTACTGCATCTCACGAACCGCAGCAACGCCCTGGGTCTTGATGCAATTGACGCATCCTCCTCGATTGCTACTGCAATCGATCTTTTCAAAGAGGGGATCCTTACCACAGCAGATACCGACGGTATGATTCTTGCCTGGAACGATGTCGAGACGGTCGAGAAATTGCTCGAGAAGACAGCCAGGAGGGAAGGCTTCGGAGCCGTGCTGGCAGAAGGCGTTCAATCGATGGAAAAGACTATCGGGAAAGGTGCGGAGAAATTTTCTCTTCACATAAAGGGAATGACAGAGCCGGCCCACAGCTGCCCGCCCTTCCTGCTGAGCTTCTCCGTATCGACGCGGGGCGGCGATCATCTGAAAGGGATGCCGATTCTCCTTACCGATTCATCATCGAAGGAACTGACAAAGTCTCTCTATGGCGGCACAGACAAAGGCATCGACATGTATTCCCACGAAGACAAGGGAAGAGTGGTCTGGTGGCATGAAAACTACAAGACAATAATCGATTCTCTTGGAACGTGCTTTTTCCTTACCACAGTCTGTCTCCCCTGCGGCAGGCTGGAGCCTGCAGAGCTTGCTTCGGCATACAGCTTTGCAACTGGAATGGAATGTGACGGTGCCGAGCTTTTCAGAAAAGGTGAGAGAGCCTACCAGGTGGAGCGGGCCTTAAATGCCCGGCGCGGCATCACCAGGGAGGACGACAAAGTCAAAGTAAGACCTGAAAAGGACTCATGGGGACACGGTGTCGATCTCAACCATCCCGGAATGCTGGATGAGTATTATCAGTATCGCGGCTGCTCCAAAGACGGCCTCCCTCTCAGACACAGGCTCGAAGAGGCCGGGCTCGTGGATATTGCAGATGATCTCGAGCGGGAAGGGAAGCTGGGGAAAGAGGAAACAGCCTCATACCTGAGCCTGGAGACCCTCGTGAATCCTCTTTCCAGGGAATTCACAGCACCCAGGACAAAAGGTGATGAGTTCAGCGAAAAGATAGTAAAGGACAAAAAGCTCATGGAGCTGGTCTCTGCCCCCGGCACAATAGACCTGATAGGCTCAATCATCGATATAAAGAGGAAATTAAAGAACTTTGCGAAATCACGATATGGAACTCCCACTGTTTTCTGTGTGGGAGCACTGGCAGGATTGTTATACTTTCTTCTCCGCATGAAAAAAGATTTATGAAGAATTACTCTCTTGTTTATCCGGAAGCGACAGCACCGGAGTCCTGATGCTGTCGCTATAAATATCAGTGCTCCCTTCCTTTGGAAGTTGCATATTTGTAGAGGTGAAGATTAGAATCCGGTCCTGTACAGAAGATATGAGGGACACCGTTGTTATCGAGAGCACTTGCTATGAAACAGTTGGGATTCTCTGAAGGGGCGAAGCTGGGATTCCCTGTATCCTGCCACGATGAGCCGGAATACTGTTTCACCTGATATGTACACGTTATGTAATCAGGGAAGCCGAGCTCTGAGTATGCAAGATAAACTGTCCCATTCTTGACTGCAGGGGCTCCGGAGAAATAGGGATAAAGTATTACACCTTGTGAGTTGATCTCCGGATAGTATGTCCACGATCCGTTTTTGTAGACATTGACGCATACCGTGGATAAGTATTCCTCTTTCCCCATTTTATTCTTGGCTGCTATCTCCTTCAGATAGGCTACATAAAAATTTTTACTGCTGTCAAGAGTTATTCCCAATGTGCATATCGGAGTGGCAAAGTCGCCCAGAATCGTCCAGTTCTCACCCTGGAAACAGCCTGCCACAAGTGTATCACAGTCCATGAACGCCATGTAGACATTATTTCCAACACCTGTGAGCTTTGGGTAAAAGCCGTTGAAACCACCCCTTATGAAGCCCTGCCATACTCCCTCATTGTCAAAAAAGCCTGCAGTTACATATTCCTCATCCTCATCCACATACTGGTATGCCAGATAGGCATATGTTCCGCTTACATAAAGTGAAGGGGCTTCGGCATCTGTTATAGTCCCCACTGTTTTGAAAGCTCCATTCTCGTACTTTGCCACACATATATTGCAGTCCATGCAGTAAGCAAGGTATGGCACATTGTTCTCGTTCAGAGCAAGCGCTGAAAATCCTCCGCAGGAACCTGCATCAATCGAAGTGAGCTGATGATATCCGCTGCCATCATAGTATCCAAAATGTACCAGCCACGTGTCGAGCCCTTCGTCATAACTGTCATAGCTCACATATGCGACTCCTGTCGATGACATGCAGAGATTTGGGCACTGCTGCCCTTCTCCTGTTGAACTCCCCATGTCCCACCATGTGGCTGCAGGTGATGGTGATGGAGATATGCTGGGAGTGGGTGACGGTGACGGCGATATGGTGGAAGTAGGCGACGGTGACGGCGATATAGTGGAAGTAGGTGACGGCGTTGGTGAGACAGATGGCGTTGGAGATGGTGAAGGGGGCGTAGGCTGAGGAGTCGGATTCGGTGAAGAGTCATACTCGATGGCATAGCTGTTGCTGCCTGTGCCATTACTGGTATAGATACTTATGCTCAAAGCTGCAGCAGCCCTTGAATATATATGCATCCTCTTCTTCGACTTAGACTGTGGAACTCTGCAGACAATCTGTGAATCGCTCCAGGAGTATATGAGATCCGCATTTCCACTTGTGCCGTCCTGAAGGGTAAAGTGCACATACCCGTCACCCTTTGAATTTCCAAAGGATATGCCGTTAATCTGGCACCAGTCTCCTACTCTGATCGGCTGTCCAGTGCTGTTTAAATTACTGATGCCATATATCTGCGGTGTTGTAACAGTATTATCACCCCAGTAAGAAGCAGACTGACCACCTCCAGAGCCTCCACCACATCCGCAGAACAGCATAAATGAAAAGAATATTAGCACGATGACAAGGTAGGGGACCATCATTTTCCGTTGCATACATTTCCTCCTGAGGTGATCTGAGTTTTGCTCACGTCGATTAAGGAATCAGATTTCTTAGAAATACGCACCTGAATTCCAGAATCCTCTTTCACAACACTTCCAGGTTATACTAACCAGCATAACAAACTGCTGCATTCTAAATTGCCAGATGAGCGTTGATAGATGATTCCAATAGTTTTGATAGTGCAATTCATAATGCGCGTTCGTATATATTGCAGAAATCATGTCAAATGCTCTCCTCAATCCAGATTAATGCCCGGAATAACCAAAAGATTCTTTCAGTTGAATTATAATAACCTTAATTGAAGATTCTGTGAAGAAATTGTGAAGGTTCTGTGAAGATTAAATAATCATCTGCACTGAAAAAATCGATCTCTGCAAGGGTAAATACGGCTTTCCGAGAATTAATATTGATATATCTGGAAAAACAGGATATACCCTGAATAACAGGTATCTGAGATGGTGACACCGTGAAAAAGTTTATCTTCAAGCCTGCAGCTGCTGCTGAAAAAATAGATGCACTGTTCCAGGGAAGCTTTCCTGGACTCTACGATCTAATGCTTCGTGCCAGAATGCTCCGGGAAGATCGGGCTTCCAGGCTCCTGATAGCAGATCAGATATCGAGGATAACAGGCACTGATCCTTTGCCGGGATTCAGCTCCATCGAGATTGAGACCATCAACCGCTGCAACAGCACCTGCTCTTTCTGTCCTGTCAACAGCAGAGACGACAGACGACCATATGCGGTGATGGACGATGCGCTCGCGACATCCCTGCTGGAACAGCTTGGGGAAATGAAATACAGTGGCGCTCTTGCGCTCTATTCCAACAATGAGCCTCTTCTGGATAAACGGATCACGACATTACATCAGAAAGCGAGGAAGATGGTGCCGGAAGCGTCAATCCATCTCTATACAAACGGCACACTCCTCTCTCCTGAGCTTTTCAATGAGCTGATTCCTCATCTGGATGAGCTTGTCATAGACAATTACGATGACTCTCTCCGCATTCTCCCCACTGTTGAAGCACTCATTCCACTCATTGAGGCGAGTCCCGAGCTCCTCGAAAAAGTAAGGATTTATGTACGCCGGAAAAATGCCGTCAGAAGAACCAGAGGCGGCGAGGCAAAAAACAGGAGACACATTCATTCCAGACTTACCTCTTCCTGTGTGCTTCCCTTCTCACAGATGGTAATAAGGCCGGACGGGAAGGTAAGCCTCTGCTGTCAGGATGCACTGGGGAAGATGACTCTCGGCGACTGCAGCAAAGACGATCTTATGACCATCTGGCATGGGGAGCCTTTCAGAGATATACGCAGGAAAATTCTGAAAGGCAGAAGCGCCATCAGGATGTGCAGCCAGTGCGATCACTTCGGATATTGAAGACACGCCGGGATATGCGGCAATGAGCGTGATACTGCTGATTGTTAACAAATTGTCAACACCTCTTCTGAAAACATTGATATATAATATACTCAAGTGTATAATTCACACCAGGCATGAATACTATCGCGGTCAGGATCCTGACACGCACGATTATTGCGGCCTGAAGTCCGAAATCCGGGGGGAATGATTATGAACACCATGAAATCAATTCAATCGGCAGGCTCTTATTATCCAGACAAGGAGATGGCTTTGCCGCACGGGCCTAAAGTTCACATCACTGCCCATCTTGATGCCACAGAAGGTGTAGTGGAGCCATTTATAGCTGGGAGAATCGACGAATTCGAGAAACTGAAGGGTGAAACCTCAGATTCTCTTGAAGCGGATGTGCAGATCTACAGGGCAGGCGTCACGCCCGGCCAGAAGATTAAGAAAGGCCTCGGTATCTTTGCCGCTCACATTGCGCTCCCTGTGGCAGGATTTTTCCTGGGAGGCCCTGTTGGCCTTGGCATCGGCCTGATGATAGATGCAGGGCTCTTTGCAGCTGGAACTACACGGGATGGAATCGGGAATTTCTTCTCAGGAATCGAACACCGCAAGGCATTCCCCGAACCCGACTGGAAAGGGAAGCGGACATATGAGATCACCGCAGATTCCTCACCCAGATTTGACTCAAAGCTCATCTCCTCTGAGCCGGAGGGGAAGATTGACAGTGAGGACTTTGCCACATACCTGGCCGGAGAGATGAAAAAATACCCCTCTTCAACGAAAGAAGTGCTCTTCCTGGGCGGTCACGGCCTCGGATACAGGCAGATAGCAGGCATGAAGTCCAATGAGCTTGCATCGGCACTGCACTGTGCCGAGATGCAGTCGGGGAAAAAGCCCGATGTGATACTGATGGAATCGTGCCTTATGAGCAATATCGAAGCTTTGAGCTGCCTCAAAGACCGGGCAGGCGTGGCAGTGGTCTCTGAAGAGACACTCGGTGCCACAACCCTTCCCCTGAAAGAACTTCTCAACGATGCTGTAAGTCAGGGGGGTACTCCAGAGGAGATAGGAAAACGCATGGTAGATATCGCCGGCAAGACCGGTCAGATTCAGACGCTTGCTGCCATAGACCTCGGGAAGGTGCAGCTTCTGACTGATTCTATGAACACTCTTGGAAACTGCCTGTCTGAAGAACTGGAAAATGGAAATCAGAAAGAGATTCAGAATGCGGCAAAGAAAGCCATGAAATTTCCTAAAGGGAAATTGATGTTCCTGGAACGGTCGGTGCTCAAATTCTCAGACCTGGGCGGCTTTATGAAGGCTCTCTCCGGGAAGAAGATCTCTCCCGCGACGAAAGCCGCCATCAATGACGTGCAGAAAGCAATGGATCAGGTTATCGTTGCAAAATACACCTCAAACGATTATAGCGAGGCATCAGGAATATCGTTCCAGTCCAAACCCGGAATCCTGATGGACGCTTCACCTGACTTGCAGAAATACGATGATACAGATATGCCTGACGGCTGGAAGGATTTCATCGATACGCTCTGGAAAAAGCGCCCGAATAACGCATGACAGAGATATTACAGCATTATCCCCTGCCTGCCTGCCAATGAGCACGCAGAGGATTGAGAACCTGATTGCGACTCCTCACATCCCCTGCGTTTTCCCGCTCTCCTGCGTTTTCCCACTCCCCGGCTTTCTGCAGAGCAGGCCTCGCCATTAATCCACTTTATTTATTCAATTCACTGTAAATGGCCTGTATCAGGCATGCAGGGTCACCAGTGTTCTTCATATCGCCGGAGAGCTCCCAGAACATGACACCTCCAAGTCCCTTGCTCTTCAGAAAGGCTATCTTCCCCGTCACCGACTCGACATCATCATATGTTACAAACAAACCCCCATCATTTCTGCTGCTCAGGTTTTTCCCGTAAAGCCATGGAACCATTGACGCACTGTCCCAGAGGCGCCGGTAACGGGAGGTATCCCTCTGAAGCTCTATCACTTTCCAGTAGTCAAGCATTCCTGCCTCCCAGTTTCCAGGGACATTTGTCGAAGGCAGGGCAGGACCGGCCTGGAACAAACCGCTGTCTGCAGAGGAGACTCCTTCCCAGGCTCTGCCGTAAAATGGGATGCCAAGACCCAGTTTTACTGCAGGAACACCTGCACTCAGATAGGCATTGACTGTCCAGCTGATGTTGAGCCGCTCCCGATCGAGAGCGTTTATCGGATCGGCAGTGTTCATATAGAGCGGCGACTGATGGTTGGTGATACTGTCCCATCCTCCATGGTAATCATAGGTCATGATATTGATGAAATCGAGCTTGCTGGAAAGCCGCGCCAGTTCGAGGTTGACCAGTTTATCCGAGCCGGCAGGACCAGCCAATGTAAGCAGATAGTGGCAGTTGTCTTTCGCACCCTGGGCGTCAAGCTGGCTGCGGAATTCCTCCAGGAGAAGCGAGCAGTTGGTTTTATCGGCAGCTTCAGGATACTCCCAGTCTATGTCTATCCCGTCAAAATCATACTGCTTCATTATAGTCACACAGGAGGTGACGAAGGTCCTTCGAGAAGCAGAAGTGCCTGCCACCTTGGGGAAATTGTAGCTCAAAGTCCATCCGCCCACCGACATCAGGGTGCGAACAGAAGGATATAGCTTCTTGAGCTGGCGGAGACGCCCGAGGTTCCCGGCCTCACCTCGTGCAGATTCTTCCCAGGTCTGATCCGGGAAACCTTTACTTGCAGCACCTGTAAAGACTTTCTGCGTATCAGCCCAGGGATCGAATATTGTCACAGTATTGTTAGCTCCATCGATGCCAAAGAATGCATAGTTTATATGAGTTATCCTGTCTGCAGGGATATCGGTGACGTTATAGCCGCGGTCATAGATTGACCAGGAAGTGAAGTAAGCCACGATGCGTTTATCTGATGGAGTTGAAGTTGATGTTGGAGTCGGTGACGGCGTGACTGACGGAGAAATTGTGGGAGTCGCCGTTGGTGTAGGAGTGGGAGTTGATGTCAAAGTGGGTGAAGGAGACGGGGTGGATGTCCCTGCAGGCGTAGGAGCAGGAGTCGGTGTAACCGAAGGAGCTGGTGTGGACACGATCGCTGTAACCACTTCATTTTCAGGCGGCGTTGACACATTTCCCGGGCTTCCGGTGAATCCAAACGATACCCTGCCTCCTGAAGAGATGACTCTGTTGTATGACTCAGGCTTTATTCTGTAGTGTGTGCCTGAATGCGATTCGACAGATGCGTTCCATATGCTGTCGATGGTTCGATCGAAGTCAAATTCAAGCACCCAGTCCTGAACAGTTGAAGCTCCGGTGTTCTTCAGAACGATACTACCGGTGAAACCGCTTCCCCAGTCGCTTGAAGTGGTGTAATCCACTGCCACTGAGCCTTCCGGCGAAGGTGTTGGCGTGGAAGTTGTAGTCGGTGCAGGAGTCGGGGTGACAGGCAGATCCCCGGAGAGCAGCCAGGTGCCCGGCGCTGTGGTGAGTCCGCCCGGTGAACCGCAGAAACCAAAGCTTACAGATGCACCAGGCTCAATCCATGAGTTCCAGTCCGCTCCTTTCAAAACATAATGACTGCCGGTATTACTGACAATACTGGCACACCAGATACTGTCAATGGATCGATTAAAGTCAAATTCAAGCCTCCAGTTGTTGATCCTGGTCCTGCCGAGGTTTGTTACTTTAATCTCAGAGGAAAAACCGCTTTTCCAGTCTGAGGACAGAGTAAATTTGACTGAATAGTCTGAATCGCTTAACTGACTCGTCCCTGGAGATCTCCCTCTGTCTGAAAGAGAGGGGGTGCTCAATGTCCCTCCTGCAGTCAAACCGTGAGAGGTGCCGTCTCCTGAGAAGCAGCCGCCTGAATCACTGCCGCTGCAACCAGTGCATGTACATGCCAGGACATTGATGAAAAACACGAAAAGTACACAGTAAAAAGATGTTGCCACATTACCCTTCATAAAACCTCCTGCCTTCTACGATATTTGGGATTGTATGATATATGATTCCCATATAATTGTAACGTGAAGCAGGGCAGTAAATCACCACTCTGATGACCTACTTTTATGTATGGAATGACCCATTTTTAAATGTGTAGAAGAGACAGATGAGAACTATCTCTGTATACTCACACATTTTTCAGGAAGGGAAATAAGGAGTCGGCCACAACGGATCTAGTCATTGCCTGGGCCCTTTCAACCGTAGATACAGGGTCTTGAGGCTGTTATCACTTTCCAGGAGTGGAATGAAACTGCTCCTGAAGTAATCTGATCCGGCTCTTTCCACAGCGAGCGCCCTGCGGACCAGGCGAGCATTGTCATCTCCCCGGCCTTTCTTGATAACATCGATATTGAATAGAGACTGATTCCGACAGAAGAGATCGCCTCCCCTGAAATTTCGGGAAAACCTCTTTACAGAACAGAACTCCAGGGCAGGATAGTCATCGGTGTTCTCCTGCCTGACAAGAGGAGTGTAACTGGCAAATGGATTTTCACTTATTCTGATATCATCGAAATACTCATCCAGATGGAAGCCCGGTATGCTGTTGCCGAGCTCTCTCCTGAGGCTTTCACATGCGGTGATTTCGCTGAGCTTTCTGGCTTGAAGTGGTTGATTGGAGCAGGTGATCTGACAGTAACTGTCCTTTAAAAGCGTCAGTTCAGAATAGGCAAAGCTTTTTCTGAGTGCCGAAAGCACCAGCACGACTCCCTCTTCTGACATCTCGCTTGTAGAAAGCCATGTACAGAAGATTCCATCAGGCTTCAATGCCTTTGCCACCTGCTGATAAAACTCAACAGTATAAAGCTTGTATGCCGCAAAGTAATCCGGAGCCTCGGCAGTGTTAAGAATCGCATCATACACACCTTCCTGTCCAATCATGAAAGCTCTCCCATCGGTGTGGCAAAGCAAAACTGACCTGTTCTGCGCTATGTTGAAGTTGGCATAAGCTACCTCTGGCAGCATCATGAAAAAAGCCCTGTTCAGATCCACCACATCGGTAGATCGAAACAGTCTGGATACCACACCGGAAGAGATACCGGTGCCCAGTCCTATCACGAGCGCTTTTTCGCGACGGGGTGCATAAAGGGCGGGAATGACGCCGCTGATCATCTCTGCTGCATTGATTCTGCCATCTCTCCTCACCAATATGCTCACATGACCGTTGTAGGAGATCCATTCCAGGCCTCCGACTGTCCGGATCAATGTGGCGCTGTCCCCTCCGCTCTTAAAGATTTTCACCTCATCTCTTCTGTCTGTTTTATTGACCCACGGTGAAAGATAGAAAAATCTGTCCTGCCATACCCATGAGAGCACCATAAGAGCCACTAAACAGGCCATACCGGCAGAAATCTGAATCACAGACCACTTCTCTCTAATCACCAGACTTGAGATCAGCAGAAGAACGCCTGTCATTGTAATGAGCACACCGCCTGACATAAAGGGGTGGCCGACAAAGACATAGAGAAGGTAGCCAATGGCATTGGCCGCACCAGAGAAAAAGAGAAGAGCTCCTGATTCCCTTGCCACGTCATTTTCACAGTACATCAATGACGGTATCATGGCGCCGAAAAATAACATTGGAAGAAGCCCGAAGAATAAGGCAAAGGCCAGCTTGTGCATTACAGTGAGAAGATCAGAGGCCTGTACAAGCGGAAGCGTTGAAAGATAAAGCTTCTGCAGAGGATGAAAATTGCAGTAAAGCAGCGCCATTGCAAATACTGCATATAGAAGACAGTATCTGAAAGGAATCCGCACCTTCGATGCAAGAGCTGATCCGATAAAGACTCCTGCCAGAATGACCGAAAGAGCCACTGCAAAATTTTCACGCTGAGGGCTGAAAACGTGAAAGCAGAGCTTCATAAAGAACATCTGAAACACGGCGCTGCATAGACTTGCCGTGAAAAGAGCGAAAATTATCTCCCAGGAAAAGAGCTTCTCAGCACCGGTCTGCTGCCAGGGAGGTGACAGCCTCATCACCAGGAGGACTGCCCCTGCAGTCACATTCACTCCTCCCACAATGAAAAGAGAGCTCGAGATACCAAAAAGCCTTACCATACAGAGCTCTATAAACAGAACACCCACTACCGCCCCAAAGTTATATGCTGTATAGACACCCTGAAAAGAAAGTCCGGAGCTCTGAAAGCACTTCGCATATGCACTGAAAAGAGGCACGCTGAAGCCGATCAGTAGGGATGGCAGCATGACAGAGAAAGCTGCGGTGATCATGGTGAAAAGAGGAGCGGATGTTATGACAGCCAGGACTCTCTGTTCAGAAAGCCATTGAATCATCCCTGGAAGAAGAAAGGCAAAGAGTCCGGCACCGATCTGCAAAAAGGGGAGAGCACCAACTGCCCTCCAGGCCTGGCGAGAGCCTATGGCCATACCCGCAAGAAAAGTGCTTAGAAGTGCCGCATTGACATAGTACATATCTCCCAGCACAGTCGAAAGAGCCCTCATGAAAAGCACTTCATAAGCCAGAGCACAGGCACCTGAAAAGAAAGCAAGCGTCAACAGGACATACAGAGAGCCATGCCGGGAGAGACTTGGTGGGGTTTGGCCGGTATTCATTTCTGTATCTTCAATCTATCCTTTATCACACAGTCATCGCCATCGTTCTTCAGAGCTTCAGCATAGCACTCTAGAGCTTTCTCATTGTCTCCCTTTTCGCGATAAAGATCTCCGATATAGACCTTATATGCTGAAAAGAACGATGAGGCGACCACCACCCTGCCGACAAAACTGTCAGGATACACCACTTCTTTCGAGTCTTTCGAGAAATACTTTTCAAGCACTCTGTGAGCCTTCTCCCAGAATTCCAAGGCCTGAGGAATATCCCTTACGGCTTCTCCTCTCTCTCTGGCTTCTATGGCACGGCCTATGAACCGGTGGATCTCCCTGCCGTTCCAGTTATCCTTTACGCCTCTTCTTTCAAGCTCCCTGAATCGCCCGCCCATCTTTTCAAACTTGGCTCTGTCAACCTTTTCGCCGAAATATACATAGAGAATGAGCATTGCAAACTCAGGATATGGAAGAAGCGCTCTCTGGCCCTTTTCATCTTCTTCTGAAGAGAGATCAATCACTCTGTGCAGAGCCCTTCTGGCTGTCTCAGTCTCTCCTGCTCTGAGTGCCGCCTTGTGAATGATGAACCAGGAATCCACTTCATCATCAGGTGAAAGCTTGAGAGACTGGCCTTTTTTCATATTGACGAGAGCAGAGCGATTATCTCCCTTTGCAAAGTCGATCTTGCCCCGTATATAAAAGCTCTCTGCCGATTTATCTCCTTTTTCAATATATTCTTCGGCCTTATCCAGGGCTGCCACATCTTTCAGCGACTTCATAAGGTATATATCTGCAATATACGAATAAAACCTTGTGTCGTGCGGAGCACGCTCGAGGTGCGTCTCGCAGACCTCAAGCGCATCATCGAGACGGCCGGTGAGATAATAGGGCCAATACAGATTTTCGAGGCTGGACAGGCTACCTGGCTCCCTCTTGTAAGCATTTTCATAGTATTCCACAGATTCCGGAAACATCCCCATTCTCTCTGCCGTCTTTCCCATGTCTGTATAAATCGCCGGATTTTCAGGATCCTTCTTAAGAGCCTCCTCATAAGAGGCCAGGGCCCTGTTAAGGCTGCCTTTCCTGAGCGACCTTTCGGCAGCGGTGAAAGTGTCCACCCTTCTCCACACGATCAGTGAGATTATAATGCCGACAATCACCAGAAAAACGACAACTCCGGTTATAAAGGTTTTTCTCATAGCGAAAATTCCCCTGTTCTCCTGAGTTTCACAGCCAGATCGTCACACATCCATTGAATCAGCGCCTTGCAGTGGATGCAGAAGTTGCTGTCTAGCTTAAAAATATCACCGTGCTTCACATATGCCTCTTCCGCGCATCCCCCTCCGCATATACCCAGGCCCACACAGTCAAAACATTCCTTCATTGTAACAGGCGAGCGTCTGCAGAAATCACTGGTCAGTTCACTGTGCAGTATGCGATCCTTGATATCACGATCATTAAGATGACCCCATAAGAACCGGTGATCGTCTGCTGCAATATGACACGGCCCGAGAATTCCATCTGCACAGAGGGCAATCTGGCCTCCATATCCTCCACAGTCGTGAATCCATGGCACTTCAGCGACAAAAGCGCTGACTTTCCGCATTATTCTGTCCTCATAGATGCCGTATCGCCTGAAAACCTGGTAGGCTTTGATGATCTGTCCTGTCACTTTCTCGGCAGAGACTTCCAAAGAGTTTCCGGCAGGAAGCCCTTTCATAATGTTGAAGCCCAGACCTCTGCACTCAAGCCGGGTGGCGAAGAACTCTGCTACCTCTTCAATATCATCGATATTATGAGGCCCGAGAGTACAAGAGATACCGCATCTTCCCGTATATTTCCTTATAAGGAAGTATCCCCGGATAGAGTCTTCCCAGGAGCCTCCACCTCCTCTGAGAACTCTCATGAGATCGTGATGATGCTTCATCCCGTCGAGCGAAACAGATGCTGACAGGGAGAGTTCTTTCATCACCTTTACATTTTCCTCTGTCACGAGCGTCCCGTTGCACACCATCGAGATCTCCACTTTCCTTCCTTCTGTGACTCCCTTTTCCTCTTTCTCTCTGATATATGAAAGTGAATCATTGAATACACTCCGGTTTAAGAGAGGCTCTCCACCATAATAGAAGACTCGCGGCTCCCTGACGTTTGGGCTGAGAACCTCGAAGAAGAGATCGACTCCCTGCCGGGCCATCTCAGCAGTCATGGAGTGATAGGTAAAAGATTGCGGCTTCCGTTCAGGGCTCTCTATGGAGCAGTAACAGCACCGCAGGTTGCATTGATCTGTCAGCAGAAGATACAGAAGGCCGATATGAGGATTTCTGAGATTGCTATCTCCCTGTTTCCTTATAAGAGGCAGAAATGGGTCGATACCTTCCGGTATCAGGAATCCGCCATCTATCAACAGAGACAGATCGTCTGAAACATCTCTTCCATCAGGAGCTGCCAGCGCTTCCCTCCAGGCCTCAGTGCCGTAGATACTCCCTGATTTTCCCATCCTGTAGAGCTTCGTCAGTCTCTCATCGCCGAATATCTTGTTGAGCCGGAGGGAGTGATAAAAAGCACAGTATCCTTTCCTTCTGAAAAGAAAGGTAAATGGCGAGAGGCGCCAGGCTGCGTGGAGATCCCGGTCACTGCCTACCTGAGCGGAGGATCTGTCTCTTTCTGCGCTTCTTCCGGGAGATTGCCCCCCCTTATTGTTTCCCCTGTCCCTCAGCACTATATTCTCGAGAAGCATCTTTCTCTGATCAAATGAAGGAGATACAAACACGTGACAACCTCTTCTGCAAAATCAGTCCGGCATATGAATGCTCAGCAGAAAGCATAGTTAAGGTCTTCAGTCGATCCAGATATTGTTCTGACTCGAGATGACAGAACCGTCCGCCACCGAGACGTGGACAGACCAGTCTCCCGGAGGATCACTGCTGCGAACGTGAACCTTCCATGCAAGTGTATATCTGCTCTGATCGCCATCTGACGTTTTGTGATAGACAAGGGAGGCTTTTCCTTCAACGGATTTGCCGTGGCAGGACAGGCTGCTTATGGCTGCCGATACTGCCGCTCCCTCGTCTGTATGCACGTCGGCAGGAAGTGATTTGAAGCCTTTTTCCGCCACAGTCGTGTCCTTGAATACTGAAGGTGTTCTGTCCTTTCTGTCGACTGCAACGGAGATTTCAGCCTCCTCGACAGGAATGCCTCTGTAATATTGCTGGTAGTGAAGGTAGTGCCCTCCCAGACCCTCCTGGGAGCGGGTGAGGCGGATATCGCAGTCGTTCTTCAGAATCCTGTCGTGCAGGTACTGATCAGATATGTTTTCAGGCCTGGAGGGACCTGTCACGAAGAAAGCGCCTGACCCTGTATCAGCCTTCGAATCGTTTGCGCTGATCTGCTCAGGCGATGCAAAGAACTTCCTCTTGATAAGTGTCGATACGATCGTATCCCGGTTGATTCCCTGGAAAACCTTCCTGTCAGCCTCCACCAGAGCCTTGGCAGCGTCTATCATCGTGGCAGTGGTGGAAAGGAAAAAGTGAGACTCGAGCACTATCTTGTCGGTAGTCTCCTTGCCGAGCGCGTTGAAGATGTCCCAGAGAGTCGCCGCCCAGATTGTTCCATCGTTGTAGAAGTCCCCGTTCTTATCCTCATATGTGAGAGCTGAGTCGATCCTCCTGAGATTCGGAGGATTGGCTGTGCTGTAAGATACGGCGTCCCAGTTCCCTACAACCTCTTTGTCGAATCCATCTGATTTGTGGGCCGATGCGGTAGTGGACCAGTAATCGGCGAAGCCCTCGCCGACGCACCTCGATTCACCGGCACTGCTGAAGCCCGGTACCTGCGAATGCACTATCGAATGCCCGTATTCGTGCAGTATTATGTCTGCGTCTTCCGCGTCGTCAACGCCGCCTGTGCCAAATGTTATCGTGTTCTCCCAGGGAACGTAGAACGAGTTGTCATCAGTCGTCCCGTGGGCGTCGACGAAGACCTGCCTGTTGTTTACATTCTTGAAGCCAAGGGACTGTATGTGCATCTGGCTCGTGTCCATGTGATAGTAAGCCATCACTTCGTTGAAACGGCTGTCAGACCTGTCATATATGAACCGATGCCCGGGGTCGCAGGCCCTGTCCTTTGTCTTCTGCGTGCTCACGTACTTGCCATCCAGCACATCTCCGGGAAGGAGGTTGCTGAGAGTCACCTTGAAGTATGCCGACTCAGGCACCGCGTCCTTTGCATCGTCCCTGTCCTTCAACGTGCTGTCTTTAAGCGTCACGACCGGATTGGGGTCGAAAACCTGCGCATCTGCCGTCTCACTGTTCGATAGCCTGAAAATGTCGACCGGGCTTTTCTTTACGGAAGGCGCCTGGGCTGCAGTTGCTGGCTGTGCCACTGTGTTCTGTTGCAGAGATGTCTGTGGTATCTTTGTCTCCATGATAAACCTCCAACTTCAAGATGGGAAAGGTCTGCCCCATGAATCTCTATACTCCATCTGACAGGATGTTACCTGCAGATTGCATCGAAAAAATGGCCTGATGCCGGTACATTGACGGTATGGAATTCACGCATCAGATGCTTCTCAGGGCCTGGGCTTATATGAACAATCTCTGCCGAATCGGGCGTTTCAGCCGGACAGTCGCCATCAACGCACGCACATCAACGCTTCCAGGCATTTCCAATCAGAGCTTCCCTCCAGCATCTCAGCTTTTCCTCATAAGTGTATCTGGCGCAGGCCGGGCTCGTCGAGTGAAGAACGCTGTATTGATAGCGCCTGCTCCGAAACACAGCAGGAAAGTGCTTCCGAAAAAGCCTGAACGCCGGCCCCCCGTTGAAGACTACTCTTGATATCCTGTTGTGCCCGGTCAGGAAGATCTCTATCTCGTTTGGCCTTTCGCTGATGATGCTGGAATCGAGACTCCCCTCCCTCTCACATTCAGCTACTACATCCCACAGTGCAAGCCTTTGCCTGATGAGAGCGCTGCACCTCTCGCGGTAGGAGCTCTTCTCATCGATCGCTGTAATCGAGCATATTATCCTCCAGAACTGGTTTCTGGGATGGCCGTAATACTGGCCTGCTTTCAGGGAAGCCTCGCCGGGCATTGTGCCCAGTATCAGTATCTCGGCATCCGGAGCCGATAGCGGTGGAAAAGACTTTATCCTTGGCATTCTGCCGAACCTGCCTTCTATTGCCTGCATCGGAATAACAGTTATTGTCTTTGCATCAACTCTTTGCCTCGAAGCGGCTTATAAGCTTCATGTTATGCCATTCCCGGTTTATTCCCTCTATCATATATCTGTGCTCCCTGAATTACCTCTTTCTTTATCGGATTCTACTCTCTCAGGTGTGAAAAAGCTCAACATGGAGCCTTCACCTGATACTCCTTCGGCCCTGACCTCTCCCCCGTGGCGATGGACTATTCTTTGCACTATAGCAAGGCCTATGCCTATACCAGGGAATTCATGCTGAGTATGAAGCCTCTGAAATGGATGGATTCCACTCCTCCGCACCTGTATTCTGCAGCCGTAATAATATCCCGTTTCAGTGTACCTCGTGCAAGAGATGATGTAAAGTCGAGGTCGGCAAGATGCATTTATACAGGAATTTCGGCATAGTCCGGGGTTATACACTGGAAAAGAGATTTTAAATCAATATGACAGTTATTCTGCCCGGTCAGGAAAGATCTACCTTCTTTACTGAATCGGGGGTAAGCTTCTCCCAGAGGTCGTCGGCCCTGCCGAGAGCATCATTCACCGCTACCGTAACTTCTTCCAGTATATCCACAATCTCTTTTCCCTCTCCGGCACTCGGCTTTATCTGTATTTTTGTGAACCTGCCGCTGTTCGGATCCAGAAAAGCCCGGACGTTCCGGTCACCGTTATATCCACACAGGGGCTCCTTCGTCATCTCTCTGTAATGGGTCTCTAGCTCTTTCGAGTTCTTCATGGTCTCCGATATGGCTTTCATCAGTGAAAACGGATTAAATTTCACAGTCCTTCCCCACCTTTCTTCGGGATGTCACCGGAAAGATCACCCTGGTACAGCCCCCTCTTTCTTCTTCCCCTCTATACGTTCATCCTCCCATGCCCTGCACACTGTCACCCAGGGATACTCGGTCACCATACCTGGCTTTCCCCCCTTTCTATTTCAGCTATTCAAGCGATCTGAACGCAGTCAAAGATTATGTCATGGGGCTCCACGATCTCCTCAATGAGAGCCAGGAAGACCAGCCGAAGGTCAGTTTCAACAAAAGTCTCGCCGAATCTTACGACAGCGCCTGCAGGGTTGATCGCCTTACATTCCCTGGGATTTTTTATACGGGTTATGCGTCTGGAGGCGCCGGTCCTGTGCAGCAAACCGGCTGTTTACATGCTCACGCCGGCACAAGAGCATCTTCTATTTCATCCGGTTAAACCATAGAGACCAATAAACGCTGTATGGATTTTCACGTTTCCCGGGATCCCATCCGCTTGCGGAGCTGTACTGGGGATACCCGGGAGGAAGCCTGAACCATATGCTTTTTGAAAAATAGTCACCTTCGAAACGCAGTGTATAACTCTTTCGATCGTCAGAGACACTGTAGACAATCTTTCCCAAATTCTGGTTTGTACATTGCCAGGTGGAAGTAAACTCCTGCAATGAAGGATAGAGAGAGCGCAGGTCCTTTGCTTTAAATTCTTCCAGTTTCTTTGAATCTGCCTGCATTGCCTTCATCACATCATCATGATTCCTGCCAAAGCCATAGTAGGATCGTGATTCATCGGCCACCAGGAAGCCAAGCATGCTTAACGCCATGAGAGTCACAGCAATAATAACCTGCAGTGGATTCAGACTCTTTTTTACCAGAGACTGTCCGAGCAGAACGACGAGCACGACACCGCATATGAATGGCATACAGCCGACTGTCCATCCCATGCCTGCAGTGCCTATGAACAGCAGGCCATAGATCAGCAGTTCTGGAAATGTCATTCTGCCAATGCCGGCGGCACCTATTGCGAAATATCCAATGAGTATCGCCGCCATCCACGGGACAATGCCTTCCTTCTGGGGATTTATATTCGCGTAAGCAGGCGCAGAAAGCGCCAGGATAATACCGATAAGAGCGGCAGATGACAGCTTGAAACATTTCTTCATATGCTTACTCCTCCTTATCTTCACTGTCCGGTTGATAGGCAAAGTTCCAGTCCTTTATCGGCATAAAGTTTTCCATCGAAAAAAAATGGTTAATCCTGACATCACCACATCCCTCAGAAGAGACTGTCCTGGTCATCGGATAGGTTGAATTAACTATACTGCAGTTTTGTGGAATCTCCAGAGAATAGTCTCCCCTGCAGAGTGGACGATGCCAGGATTTTGTGGTGGTGAGAATATATGAACCTTTATGATCGCCCAGCTTCTGCGTGTAAGTGAGTGTCATTTTCTTGAGTTCCCGGGGATTGAAAAACATACAGAATCTTATCGCATTCCCGGCTCGTTCCCACAAGACAGGAATACCGTCGCCCTGGACCAGAGAGACATGATGGGGATAAGAAAGATTACTGTTGACGGGAAATGGTGCCGTTGCAGGCAGATCGATATCTCTGCCGGTCAGATTCTTATAATAATAAGTTGCATGCACTTCAAGCTCTTTGTCACCAGCTCTCACATCTATTTTTTCTTTGTAGAAGTGAATACATTTAACTTTGCGATAAAACTGTATCTCTCCAATGGCCCAGAAAAGCAAAACACAGAGCATCAATGCACTTAATCGTATCAACCAGGCGCTGCTTTTTTCTACTGTCATCATTGAGTCCGTTATCGTCCTTACCTTTAATTCCATCATACCTTCAGAAAACGGGAAATGACCTTTTCATGCATCAGCCGGTAACACATTCACATTCAGCAGCCTCATGGACAAAACTCCATCTGCCATCACAGGATCTCAGAAAAGAGCGGGATTACCACAGTCCGGCATTTTATTGACTGCTTCATCATAATGCTTCATATCACAGGCAGGATAATCCTTCTTGAAGCTCTAACCAGTTCTCTGTAAAATCTCTTTCAGCAGATTTCCCATTTTTCACCACTAAAACACAGTTCTCTTACCACTGGACAGAGTTTGTTGCTCAATGTAAACAGAGGATTCGGCCTGTCGTGTTTTAAAACGTGTGCACAGTGCTGGCCTGTAGGCCCCCTGTGCAGGGATGCCAGTAAGATTGGAGGATGCATATAATATGAGGATAATGAAGACTCTGTGTACATTACTGATGATGCTTCTCGTTGCAGTGATTCTGCAGGGATGCGCAGGACAGCAAGGTACAGGTGGTGGTGGTGTTTTTGATGACAGCGGCGAGAGTTTCGATACCATATATTCAGGCCAGTGGATCGGTTACGGCCGTTGTGTAGACGATGAACAGAGTCCGGTACACTGGTGTCATATTGACTTTGGCGGTGCTACTTATAAATCGTCGGAAGTATCGCGGGAATGGAGCGGAACCGTCTATCTTAAGACCTATGAAAAGGCGGTCAGTAACAGGGCAACTGTGAGACAATTCGGCACAGCAGCAACAGTCATTCTCACAGATCCTTCTGCTGGAGATACTTACGTAATAACTATTGCCCCCGGCAGACAGAGAGGCTCAGAGCCGCTTTGTTATGAAGGTATCTGGAATAACAATACCACCGGTGCCTGTGGCACATTGAACTTCAGCGCCAACTCGCTTGCCTGCAGTCCCGTAGTAAACGAGAACAGACTAACCTGCCAGGGAGGCTCAGGACCACCTGTAATATTCGTCCATGGTATGACAGGCTCTGAAAAAAGCTGGATTAATCCGCGAGAGGGCGGAGTAGGCTGGATACCCTGGCTTCAGCAACATACAGACTTTTTCAGAAGGCACACTGTGTACCTATACCAGTATGACTGGCAGCTGGCCATTGAGAACAACGGCAGCATCCTCGTTACCAGAGTGGCGGATCAGCATTTTGACACACCGCCTTTGCTTGTAGGACATTCCATGGGCTGCCTCGTGCTAAGATCCTATATTGCCCAAGGTGGCGGATTTTCTAAGCTCGTGGAGCTTGCCGGTCCCAACCATGGCTCGCCGCTTGCCAATGAATTCTGGCTCAATGTGGCAAATCTTCCCGGGCAGGGTCCTAGAGACTTGAACCCGGACTCGGAGTTTCTGAAGAAACTCAATACCAATCCAATAGACATGGTGAACCGCAAAAGTTATTACAGCTGGGGTGGTGAGATGAAAGGCCATTTCGATCATGGAATATGGGTATGGGACGGAGATTACAGCGCTCTGGAGAAGCTTGGGAACCTCGTGATACGTGCCGGGACACTTGATGAGCCCAATGACGGCCGTGTGACAAAGAGCTCCGCCCTCCTTGATGGTACGCAGCAGCAGCCTTTTCAGACATGCGATCACGTGCAGTTTCTGAATCCCGAACTGCTCCCCGATGTCGCAGCATTCATCCTGAGTCTCTGAGCTGTGGCCATCACAGAATCGATTATATCATCTTATAACAGAATTGTTGTCGCAGCAGTTTCAAAATTCCGAACTGATGGCAAATGCAGGTTTTATTCTGCAATCTGTCAATATTCACAAAACTTTCATACAACATACATGCAACATTCACCCAGCAATCACTGAACATTCATTTTTAACTGTTACAATACTATCAGAGAGAACAAATCAAAGGAGGATAAAAAAATGGTTACTGCTCAGAGGCTAATAAAGTCTGCGGCATAATAGGATTTCCCAGAAAGACATTCTTAAGAGATTCCAAGATATTAAGGCTGCTCTTTTTAACGGTTTGAATATAGCTTCTTATCCTGC
>Ga0302251_1000769_pt1 | contig 25292 bp, 26 predicted proteins | sample AAG_RA_Gln_MG_FD_193534 | JGI IMG/M metagenome (GOLD analysis project Ga0302251, IMG submission 193534) | Enriched activated sludge microbial communities from anaerobic digester in WTTP, New Holstein, Wisconsin, United States - AAG_RA_Gln | ecosystem: Engineered > Bioreactor > Anaerobic >...
TTAAGGAGGCTTCTAAAAGACTTGCGTTAGAAAAGAAAAACAACTAAATAAAACTCCGTTCTGCCGACACTCGGGTGGGGGATTTTGACCCGGCCACAAGTGGGGGATTTTCAAGTGGCCATCCGGGGCTAGGAAAAAAAAATAGAAGCACTGGATTCTTAAGATCTAAGGCACACTTAATCTCATAATCGACTTCTTTGCTGTCCTCGAAAATTATAGCTATAAAAAGAGCGCAATCTCTAATTTCTTTAATTTCCCAGCTTCTAGTGTGTCCTGCATGTGCCGTTTTTTCAAATGGGTAAATTTCTAGAAATGGATACTCAGATTCAATCCAGTTTATGATAGCTTGTCTGTATGAATGATATTTCTCCCCAGCTTTATCCATTTTTGAACTTAGGAATATTTTCGCTGTTTGCCTATGATTCATCTTTCTTACCATTTAAAAAGTATAATCAGTGTCAGGTCTTGACGGTTTATCGGCCAAAGCCGATTTATGCGACTTTTGTTAAATTTAGGTCTCCAAACAAATTTGACTGCATCGATATTGTAAGCCTTTTTCAATGGCACATTTCACAGGCCCCGAAATTTTGATTTACGTAACAGCCCATTGAAAAGTCAGTTTTTAGCCCCAGTCAACATTCCATAATATTTTATGATACGCGATGAATAATACAACAACTCGTAAAGAATGCAAGAAAAAACAATCAGTTGCAGTTAAATAGATAGATTGTCAATGTTCTTATACTTATACCAAGTTGCATTCTTAGAAGTTTGATATGGCCAGACTCAGGAGAACAAGCAATCGACAAATGAGGAGAAAATAAATCCGTTTTTTATTAGGTCCTTTTATTTCTTTTTTGTCATTGCATTATATGAGGCCAATCATCATCACCGTTGGGAAAATGAACAACTGCCGCATCCTGAATCTCGCTACAGCGTTTCATATTTTCGTTGGCTTCATGATATTTAATTCCAGGATGGCAAGCGTAGCCGATGTCGCTTTCAGTGTAGCCCTCAAATTGAACCAACTTATAGCCTAGATCATGGGCTATTTTAATAACGTCATCTACGCTCTGCCCCTTTGCCGGTCTAATGGTCGTATAATATACGGTTATCATTTCGTCTTCTCAATAATAGTTATTCAGCCCGTCAGGATTGCCTGCATGATTCTCACATTTTCCTGGTTATTGGGAAATGTTGTTTAAGGCTATTTCATCAGTATCTCAAGACTCTGCTGCTCCGTCGATTGCATCAGAGTTTCGCTGCAGGTAGGCCTTGATTTTCTCCTGGATGGATTCTGGTATTTTGATGCCGATGCTTTTGATCCGGCTTTCGTACTTGGCGAAGGAGCGACTGTGCTGTGAGGTGTTGATAAATATTTGGAAATAGGTCCTGATGCTTCCCTCCAGTTCCGAGCGGAATTCCATATCCTGATTCAAAAGATCCTCCACCGGGGCGATCACCCGGTAATTGATGGGACGGCAAAGGGCGCGGTAGGCGACGAAACGCTGCGTCATATCGTCTTCGTAATTCTTTTCGCGAATGGCCTTTTCCACAACTCCCAGATCGATGCAATCCATGATCTGAAAGGCATATCTGGGGCCGAGGATTTCCTCCAGGAGCGTCTGAGCGCGGATATACTGTTCGCAGGTGCTCAACTCGGTCAGGCCTTCGGGATCACAGCGGATGTAGAGGACGAAGTCGATATCAGAACCGGTCTGGCAGAGTCCCATATTCGTTGATCCCAGTACGTCCATGCCGATGTCCTCCCTGATTCTTTCGTCGACGAGATTCGCCACCTCTTCAAGCTTATCCAGCCGTTCTTCCGTTTCCTCCGTCTGGAAAAGCCGGTAGAACTGCTTTATCTCGTTATAAAGCTGGATCTCGGGGATGTGGGAATACTTCTGGTTTTTCATATCGTAATTAGCGCCGGCCTTCAAGTGATCGTACCGGTTACGGTCGATGACTTTTTCCTCCCAGCGCCCATTTTTAAATAGATAATCGGCCACATCATACACCCGGTCGTCAACGAGCTTTTTAAAGATTACTTTTTGGATTTGACGGTTGTCGATCTCCAGGGAAAAGAAGAAGCCGCCCTCCAACACTTTGCCGGTAAGAAGCGTTACTTCGCCGAAGTTGGACGGATTCAGGTAGACGGTTCCTTCCGTGTACTGGAAGCCCCAGTCGCCGTGGATATGGCCGGTGAGGCAGGCAAGAACGGGATGCTGATTGCAGTAACTGCGCAGGGCCGGTGATCCGGTGGTGCCGAACTGGGTAACACGGTCGTGGATTCCGTGGGCCGGGTGATGCGTTACGATCACATCGGGCGTGGTCTCTGTAAAAAAATTGAGCATCTCGTTGTTCTGATCCTCGATGCCGATTCCTCCCCGGTAGCGGACGACGTATCGTTCCGGAATGCCGGGTGTCCAGATCTCGGCGCCGCCGTATCCGGCAATAATGATGTCCTGGATCTTGCGCTGATGAAGATGGAGGTCACGCTCGTGGAGAGAAGTGTATTTGAGATCCATATCGTAGTTACCGGGCAGACAGAGGACCGGGGTTTTCTGCTTCACGGCGATGATGTTTTCCAACATCTTGTATTTCTGCTGGAGGACCCGGCGGGCGCGGATCGTGTATTGCTGGTATTTAAAGCCCTTTTCCTCCACTTCTTCGGAAACATTCGGCTTATCCAGCAGCTCATCCACAAAGTCTTCGATCAGCATCCCTTCCTTGTTCATCCGCAGGCGCAGTCCATGAAAGTATGATTGCAGTTCGTGGTAGTTGATGGCCGTGTTCATGTTGTGAAAAGGGATATCGATAAGATCGCCGTTTATGATGTACACATCGGCCACGGTTTCGGTCAGCAATGTCTTGACGCGTTCGAAGGCGCCGTGGATATCGGTGATATAGATCATTCTCATGGGTATAACCTCGTTGTTTGGTTTATATAGAAAAAGCGGACAAATCTTTGACGTTCCGGCTAAGGGCGCCGTTAGTGTAATACATCAATTCCCCGCCCTGGTCGTCAATGCTCCAGTACTCTTTCATCCTCATGATTTTTACATCTCTGGTGCAAAATAGTTGCGAAACCGTTCCGTAGGCATGCTTTTTGTTGAAATATACGGGCCGTTAATTTATTCAAGCAGAAGAATAGCAAATGCCCTGTCCATATTCAACAATATTCTTTGTCCTCCGACTTCACCCCACCGACCAGCCTTCGGTCCCATTCTCTTCTAAAATAGTAAAATAGTAAAATAGTAAAATATGTAAAATATGTAAAATATGGGACGGTTCTCTTTTAGAGTAAAATACGGGACGGTTCTCTTTTATTGACAAACATCGACAATTCTGATACAAGTAAAAAATGCCGAGAACAGCCAGAATAGCTCCTAAAAAATTTATTTATCATGTCCTGACGCGGGGAAACAACAAGCAAGATATATTTCAAGACGAAGAAGACTTTCAGAAATATATCGACATCCTTAGTAATTACAAAGAAAAATACAGATATAAACTGTATCATTACGTCTTAATGACAAATCATGTTCATTTGGTCGTTGAACCTACGGTGGATGGAGGTGATCTTTCCCAGATAATGAAGGGAATCAATCTGTCCTATGTCCAGTATTTCAAGAAAAAATACCGGTACACCGGCCATTTCTGGCAGGACAGATATAAAAGCATGATTGTATCCAGGGATGAATACCTGCTGGCCTGTGGCAGCTACGTGGAACTTAATCCTGTTCGGGCGGGAATGGTGAAAACCCCGAAGGATTATCCCTGGAGCAGTTACAAAGCCAACGCCTACGGGAAAAAGGACGATTTGGTTGATAGTTCAGTTGTTTTCGGAGCGCTTTCGACAAGTGAATCGGTCAGGAAGGAATATCGAACGTTTATTCAGAAAATGCTGCAAAAACATCAATCTATGCGGGGAATAATGGATCGCCGGGTTATATATGGAGGAGATGAGTTTATTCAGAAAATACAGAAACAATATAATCTCGGTGCAATTATCGGGAAGCAGGGCAGACCAAGGAAAGAAGCCGCTCAAAAATAGAACCGTCCCCTTGATTAAAAAATAGAACCGTCCCCTTGATTAATTTATATTTATGGCTGAATCCATTACTCTTTCAGAAATTTTTAATGCCTGGCTGGCCCGGTCAGGAGATGCCTGTCTCTCATCGTTGATCAATACGCTTCTCTATGCCGTATCCATCGCAGCGGCAGCATACCACTGGAAAATGTTGCAGCGATTTAAGAAACCCGCTGCTGAGCAGGGTTTTTGGCTGCTTGTCATTTTTATTTTATCGATTTTCGGTATTAACAAGCAGCTTGATTTCCAGGTCCTGCTGGTCGAAATCGGGCGACCGATAGCCATGAAGTATGGATGGTACGAATTGCGCCGGTTTGTTCAGTCTGTATTTGCATTTGCTTTAACCGGGATTGCCGGGCTTTTCGCGGTAATGATGATATTCCTGATCAGAAGGCATTGGCGCAATAATATCCTTGCATTGCTTGGCCTGCTGATTTTGTGCTTTTACGGGATCATGGAAGCAATATCACTGAGCCATGTCGGCTGCAGTCTCCAATTGTATGAGAAATGGAGCTTTCGACTTACCGATGTAATCGAAATGGCGGGTATCCTGTTGATGTTGGCCAATACCTTGATCCGACGAAAGAGAGAGTGAATTATTCTTTATGTCCATATTTGTCATTACCATCGGATCATGGAAACCGGGAATCGGCGACCCTTCGTTTATGGGATGGTTTACGGTGTATTCCTATTATCTTGTCGCCTCTCTTTGTTTATTGAAGATGATATCCCGTACACTGCAGCCGGGGAAAAAAGCCTGGCTGTTTTGGGCTTTCATGTGTTTGGCCATGATTGTTATGGGCATAATAAAACAGTACAATCTGCTCAGCGCCGTCACGGAAGTATGGCGGATAATTGCCCGTCATGGCGGCTGGATGGAGCAACGCTGGATTTTTCAGGCGGGAGCCATGATTTTGTTTTTTGTCATAAGCATGATTTTTTCCGCCTTCCTTTATAGCCGTTCATTGCGATTCTTTTCCGTTCAGGAAAAAATGGCCGCATTCGGCTTGGTTTATTTGATTTTATTTGTTGGGCTGCGGGCCATCTCGCTGCACCAGTTCGGAACAGTTCTCGGCTATGAAATATGGGGCATGCGCATTAACTGGATTGCGGAATTGTTTGGAATATATTGGGTTTGTTTCGCAATCTTTTGGCCGCGCCTTCACATAGGCGAGCGGTAGCCTTATCGATTTATTCAAGGGCACTTTGTAAATTCTACATGCTGCAAAAATTATTGACATAACAAGGGAAGTTACCTATATTCCTCATCAAGATCAGGCATTCCTCACAAAAAGTCTAAAGGAGGTCTCTATGGCAGACAACAAACTACAACGAGAATTTATTGTTAAAGCGTTGACCGATCCTAAATTCCGCAAGCTTCTCGCAACGGAACCCGCGCAGGCTCTGGGTGTAAAGAGAATCAATGTACAGCAGGCAAAAGAAGTAAGGCTTATCCTGGCTACCGTGAAAGGAATCGATGCACAGATCGGTGCAATGGCCGACGAACTGCTTTGCGCATGCAGCGTAACCGCTACACCGACGGTAAGAAATAAAGCGTAATGGCGGTTCTGGAATCAAGCGACGATAATCGGGAAACTCTTGCCCGGGTTGAGCTGCTGGTGGCAACAACATGGAATTGCAACCTTCAGTGTTCATACTGTTTTGTCGGCAACCGGGGATTGGCGGAGAATATTAAGCCGATGTCCGTTGATGCCGCTCGTCATATAGTTGATGTGCTCGATGAGGAATTTTCGGATGCGGAAACGGTGTGTCTCCATTTTTACGGAGGGGAGCCGTTTTGCAATCTTCCGGCCATGCGCGCCATGGTGGAAAGAGCATTATCAAAAGACGAGAATAAATTTATTTTTGCCGTGACAACCAACGGCGCTGCGGCTACGCCGGAGGTCATAGAGTTGCTTGGCAGCGCCAATTTCGGCGTGGTAGTGAGCATCGATGGGCCCCCGGAGATTCACGATGAATGCCGTAAAGACAAAGCAGGAAAATCCACCCATGCCAGGGTGATGAAGTTTCTCCATGAGCTGCGGAAGAAGACCTCCTGCCGGGTGCGCGGCTCCGCCGTGGTCAGATCGGGTTGGCCGCTGGCGAAGGCGGCGGCTTATCTGAAAAGCCTTGATGTTGATATGATAAAGTCGCAGGCGGTACGCACCGCTGGCAGAGAGGCATACTCGCTCAACGAAGAGGAGCGTACAGAGTATCTGGCCGATCTGGAAAAGCTTGGCCTGCAGATCATCGAAGATATCAGGCAGGAAAGGCCGCCCCGCGATGATCGCTTTACCAGCCGTGTATTTCAACTCCTTAAAAATGAATCCAGGCAGCGATTCTGCGGCGCGGGAATAACCATGTTCGGCATTACACCTGACGCTCAGGTTCTGCCGTGTATTCTTCTGGAGACGGCCAACAACAGTCTGGGATCGATATATGATCGTGAATTTCGCGAAAAAGGCCGCCGCTGGGTTGAAAATCGTCCGCGAGAAAAGAAGTGTGCACATTGCAGCGCACTTCCTTTATGCGGAGGGGGCTGCCCCGCCATGATGCCTTTTTGCGGAGAGTCTGAATGCGACATTGTCCGAAAAAACTGCGACGTGGCGCGAAGAATTTACCGGCAGTTTGCCGATGAACCGGAGAAGCTGCTGGTTTTAGCCGGTATATGATGATTGTGGCCGATTCATGTTAGAAAATGCAGATTCCGTTACCTGCCTGCATCCACCAAAGGATTTTAATCCCGCTGACCTTTCCCTGCCGCGATTGAAAGCGAAAAAATGGGAAATATGTTCACTGGCGCTTGATTTATCGGGGCAATGCAATTTGCGCTGCTCATACTGTGCTGAAGCGGCGACAATGCCCCGAAGGGAGCCGATGACGGCGGAGGTTCTCAGGCGTGCGCTGCTGTTCCTGTATCAAAATCTCGCCGCGGACGCCGTTCCTGCACTGCGTTTCGGCAGCGGTGAACCTCTGCTGGCCGCAACGTTGCTGGAACAATGCGCCGTCGAGGCGGAGAGATTATCCGGTGAATATCAGCTCGCGCCGCCCCAATTTTTCCTGACCACCAACGGAACACTGCTCAATCAAAAGATACTGCGGCTGCTGTCGACTCCTTCATGGCATGTAAAAGTGAGTCTGGACGGGCCGCCGCACGTTCACGATGTGTACAGGAAGGACAGAAAGGGACGCGGCACTTCGCATAAAGCTATTGATGCCGTCAAAAGACTTTTCGAGGCAATCGGTGAGCGATTAAGCATCACCGCCGTTCTTTCACCCGGTACCGATCCCGCAGAAGTTTTTGAATTTTGTGAGTCTCTGCAGGCCGCTCAAATCGAGCTGCTGCCGGTGGCCGGTATGGAAGAAGGTGCAGCCTTTACGCAAAAGGATCTGCGGCGTTATCGGTCTTTTGTCGCCGGTTATGCCAGTGATCTTGCCTGCGGGCGGAAGCGGGCGGTGTTGAGCCGTTTTTGCAATATGCTGCCCCGCGCAATGGGTTTCGGGGTTCAACTCTACCGGTGCGGAGCGGGACGATCATTTTACGCCGCCGGCCCCGACGGCCTTTTGTATCCGTGTTTCCGGATGATTGGACTTCCCGGCTTTGCCGTCGGATCGGTATTCACGCCGATAGATAAAAATGCGCTTTCTCATTTCCGCCGGACCGCGGGCCGCAGTATCACAAAAAGAAGCGCCTGCCGGACTTGCTGGGCGCGAGCTTTGTGCAACGGCCCCTGTTTTGCAGTCACCGGGCTCATGAATATGGAACCCGGAAGCGCCTCCGTCCAATGCGTTTATTCCAAAATCGATGCCACGGAAGCGGTCAAACTGGTATCTATACTGCAAAGATCGGATCCGGCCAGACTTCTAACCTATCTGCCGGCTGATCTCTCTTCGGTAATATGAACGTCCTGCTCGTTAAACCGCCTGAGCGGTCGCGATTAAATTTCGGCGCTTTCAGCCTGGCGGTGCTGGCAGCATATGTTCGTGATCTGGCCGGGATTTCCATCTTTGATGCCACGCATCATAGTGTTGACGGGGCGTCCAGCGCCATGTTATCAAAAAATTATGACCTGATCGGCATTACGGTCATGTCGCCCTCTTCGGTAAAGAGCGTCTGTGCCCTGATCCGTTCGATGCGCCGAATTTTTAAACAAAATGGAAGGCCTCTGCCGCCGATAGTATGCGGGGGGCACGGAGCCTCCATGTATCCCTATCCGCTGCTGGCCGCAGGAGCAGATTTCGTGGTTTACGGACAGGGGGAGCAGCCCTTCCGGGCTATGCTGCAAAACATGAAGGCCGACGTGCCCGGAACAATCCGGAAGCACAAAAAAGATCTTGTCCGTATTCCCGCCGTTGACGTTGTTTCACCCGAACAGCTTACTCTACCCGCGCGGGACCTGATCGGAATACCGGCGGATGGCGTACATCTGATGGAAACCAGCCGTGGATGTCCGCACAGATGCTCATTTTGTGAGACCTCGTATTTTTACGCCCACACTTGGAAAGCTTTTCCGGCGGTACGTATTTCATCGGAAGTCCGGCATCTTGTGGAACAGTACAAAGCATGGATGATCCTTATCGCCGACGATAACTTTGCCGCTTCCGCAACGCGAATTTTCGAACTTTGTCCACAACTGGAGAGGGGGCCGTTGCCGCTCTTTTTCCTGGCTTCTGCGCGCATCGACGATCTGTCGGCCGATTCGAGAATACTGCCGGCGCTGGCGTCGGCGAGGATCTCCAGGATTTCGGTCGGCATCGAAACGGTTGACGAGGAATGCGGAAAAAAGATCGGCAAAGGGTACGGCGTCGCTCTTTGTCGTGATACCATTATGGCCATGCGCAGACTGGGTATGTATACTGTTGCCTCATTTATTGTCGGACTGCCGGGTGAAACCGATTGCCGGGAAGAGAAGATGCTGGAGGCCGCCGTTGATATCGGCGCTGATGCGGTGACCTTTGTGCCTTATCATCCGCTTCCGCAGGGAACGGAGCGAACCTGCGCCGAAATTCGTTTGCCTTCCCGAAAAGATGAGAAAATTGCGCAGCAGATGAACCTGGCTTTTCATTCTCATCCTAAAGTAATCGTCCGGCGCAAAGAGGCACTGCGTGAAGACTCGCTGCGCGGAATAATAACCAGAGCGGCAGGAAACCGGTATTAATTCAATGTAAGCAATTTTTATTTTCGACAAAATATTCTTCACAGGAACAGTCGCCATTGCCGGAGCGGCAAGGCCGGAGAATTTTCCATGGAATCGATAAGTGCTTTTGATATTGTCAGGCTGCCCAGGATTATTTTTGGCGCCGGTAAAATCGCCGAACTTCCTGGAGTTATGCAATCATACGGTCGTCAGGCACTCATTGTCACCGGCGGCGAATCGCTGAAAAAGTCCGGGCAATGGGATGCTCTTGCTTTAATGCTTGAAGCAGCGGGGATTCAATACAATACGGTATCCGTCCGGGACGAACCGACAACGGAATTGATAGACGGCGTTGCCGGCGAATATTGTCCAAAACGGGTCAGCACCGTTGTCGCCGTCGGCGGAGGCAGCGTCATCGACTGCGGCAAGGCGGTCGCGGCCATGCTGATGGAAACCGGCTCCGTCAAAGACTTCCTGGAAGGTGTCGGAAATAAAAAACCGTCCGGGAAAAAAGTTCCCTTCATTGCTGTTCCGACGACCGCCGGGACGGGAAGTGAAGCAACAAAAAATGCCGTCGTATGCGACCGGAAAGAGGGCTATAAAAGATCGCTCCGGCATGATAATTACATGCCGGACGTCGCCCTCGTTGATCCCGAACTGACGCTGACATTGCCCCGGCATATTACAGCGGCCTGCGGATTTGATGCTTTTTCCCAGTTGATTGAATCTTACACTTCAACGAAGGCGAACTTTTTTACCGATTCCCTGGCCCTGAAGGCTCTTTCCCTTGCCGCAGAAAGTTTGCCCGAACTCGTTCTTGGACAAGGCAAAGATGTCTCTTTACGTGAAAAAATGTCTTACGCCGCCATGGTCTCGGGGATAACATTAAGCTATGCCGGGCTCGGCGCTGTGCATGGCATGGCGGGACCTCTGGGCGGACTCGTTGCTGTTCCGCATGGTGTGGCCTGCGGCAAACTTCTGTTTCCGGTGATGAGTTTCGTGGTGAAAAAAATTATTGAGGGAAATAACATTGCCGCCCGCAAACGCTTCGCCGATATTGGAAGATTATTCATCAAGAATCAAAGCTGTGATGATTTATTCTGCTGCGAACAATTTTTATGTGTTCTCCAAAAATGGACGCAGATTATGAAGTTTCCGTCGCTGTCACACTTTGGGATGAAAGCGGCCGACATTGAAAAAATCATCCTACCGGCGGACAGTAAAAACAGTTTTGCCGTTCTTTCCAAAGAAGAAATGAGAATTATTCTGGAAATTGTTTGCTGAGATCAGCCGGCAAAAACTGCTAATCAACATGAACGCTCCTCCGGGCATGGACAGTCGAGATTATTTCCTTGATAAATGGAATAGCTATGTTAATAAATCCACACTTGGAGCAGTAAGCAGTACTCCGGATAGGAGAAAAGTGATACCGCGGACAACCAGTCTTAATAACTGAGGAGGAAAGATAATGACACCGAAAGAAATGAGGAAAAAAGCGGTAGAGATGTTTGCAGTGCAGAAGTTTCATTGCAGTCAGGTAATAGCAGCGGTGGGCCAGGAAAAACTGGGAAGGGGCAACGACGAAGTCATCCGGGCGATGGGCGCCTTCGGCGGCGGCTTATGCGGCAACGGCGAAGTGTGCGGCGCTTTGGCCGGCGCCCTGGCTGTGTTGGGCTTGCGCTACAGCCGGGCGAAAAGCGACGAAAAAGAAGATGTAAAGATGTGGAAAATCGCTGATGAACTGTTCCGGCGCTTCCGTGACGAGATTGTAAATCGGAATGGTTCGATCTGCTGCCGCGATATTGCCTGCGTGAATTGGAAAGACCGTCAGCAGGCGAAAGAGTTTTATCAAGGCAGCGATGCAATAAAAAGGTGTTACCATATAGTTGGCGAAACCGCGCTGATGTTGGGGGAGATACTGGAACGCGAATAACTTTACTGCAGGTACTTTTTGACCATCATAAGCTTTGCGTGTCTCCCGCCGGCGGGGAGGTTGTGCCGCAATTGTTATATTCGCATATGTGCCATTCTGGCAAACTGAAGAATCTAATAACAGAACAAGGGGTTGCAACCCCTTGTTCTAGACAGAACCCTTTCGCCCGATAGCCGGGAATGAATTGCGGTGCAGTTCTTATTATTTCTCCGGCGGCAGAAAAACAGGCGGCACCTGGGTTGGCAGAACATCAATTCTCAGCCAGACATTTTGTCTGACATAAGGTTCGTTTTCCAGCCAGGCGTCTAATTCTTCCCGCGAAGGAAAATCCATTACCATGACCGAGCCGGTCATCTTACCCTGATCATCCAGTAAGGCTGTGCCGAAGATCGCCTTTCCTTCCTCTTTCATTTTCACTACACCGGCCAGATGAGCTTCTCTCGCCGTCATTCGTCGACTGAGAGCCTGATCATCCGTCCCGTCGTAGCCGATAACCAAAAATTGCATAATCCGACCTCCTTTTTTTTTCAGACGAGATTAAATAGCAAAAAAGCTTATAAAGGTTTTGAAGGATAATTACAATAAATTGAATGGAATAATTAGCTGTACCCTGTTATAGGTGGTTTATAGGCAAAAAACAAAAAAGCGAAAGGCGGACAAATAAATGGTAAAGGCAAAGAAGGGGGATAAGGTAAAGGTTCATTATACCGGGCGGTTTGAAGGGGGGGACATTTTTGATTCTTCCGAATGTGATGAGCACGGGTGCGACTGCGGCGTTTCACCATTGGAGTTTATCATTGGCAACGGAGAAGTGATTCCCGGTTTTGAAAAAGCGATCATCGGGATGAAAGTAGGAGAAACGAAAAGTGTGATCATTCCGGTTGATGACGCCTACGGCAAGCGTAAAGAAGAGATGGTAGTTTCTATAGACAGAAGCGATGTTCCGGAAGATATCACACCGGAAGTAGGAATGCGGCTGGAACTCGCCCAGGACGACGGCAACGTATTCCCGGTAATGATCACGGAAGTATCGGATACACATGTAACACTTGATGCAAACCACCCCCTGGCTGGACTGGAACTAACCTTTGACCTCAGATTAGTGGAAATCTGCTGACATTACGTAATTAATATTTGCGGAAGACGAAAGGGAGAAGATAACAGCATGTCTCCCTTTTTTATCCGCAGAAAATTATGTGCAGAGCTTCCTGACCTGTTCCATAACCCGGAGCGACTTTACCTCGCGGTTGAGCACGTGCGTAATAAAGCCGACGAGAATATTGCGGGATTCCGCCGCCAGAGAACCGGACAGCGCGATTAATTTAATTTTTTCCACATCCATATCCCTGCCCAGAAGTAATGTCCGGATGGCTCCTGCGGAAACGGATTGGCCGTAGAGCTCGGGTCTGGCGCACTGGGCGCATTTAATTCCACCTTCCTGAGCGTGAAAATAATAGGCATTGCCATTGGCCAGTGGTTTTTTGCAGACGATGCAGTTGTCCAGGGCCGGTTCAAATCCCGCGAGTTTCAACAGGCGTATTTCAAAAAAACGCACCAGGGCATCAGATGCTTTTTCTTTGCCCAGCAAAGATAAAAAGGTTTGCAGAAGTTCAAAAATATTTTCGTTTTTCTTCCCTTCCGGGCTGAAATGGTCGGTAAGATCGATAAAATAAGAAGCAATCAGAGTTTTTTCCAGATCAAGCCGGACGGAATCGTAATGATCAACGATTTCACAGGCATCGATGAAAGCAAGCATATCGCGGCTCTTGCGGGTGAAGATAATATTGGTCAGGGAAAAAGGTTCAAAGACGTTGGCGAACCTCTTTTTGCTGCGCTTGGCGCCTTTGGCTATACCTTTTAGTTTTCCGAAATCACTGCTGAAAAAGGTTACGATGAGATCTGATTCGCCGTAATTAAGAGTGCGCAGAACGAATCCGGTCGTCTTGAGGCTTTCTCTAGCGCCCATCGTATTTGATTTCTCCGCCGACAATGGTCAAAGCGGCTTTTCCCCGCATTTTCCAGCCGTGAAAGGGAGAGTTCTTGCCCTTCGAGCAAAAAGTTTTCACGTTCACCATCCAGTTTAATTGCGGATTAATCACTGTGATGTCGGCGTCCGCGCCCGTTTCCAGAGTGCCTTTCGGCAGTTTCAGGATGCGTGCGGGGTTGAGGCTCATTTTGGCTATCAATTCCGGCAGGGAAAGAATACCTTCGTCGACAAGACGCAGGCTCAGGCCAAGCGATGTTTCCAGGCCGCTGATGCCGTTGGCGGCGTATTCAAATTCCAGCTCTTTATCCGTACGGGCATGCGGCGCATGGTCGGTGACAATCGCATCCAGGGTTCCATCGGCCAATCCTTCTTTAATGGCGGCCACATCGGCGGCGCTTCTCAGCGGTGGATTGACTTTCAGGTTGGTGCTGTATGTTTGCAGCGCTTCATCGGTCAGGGTGAAATAGTGCGGGGCGGTTTCCGCGGTCACTTTTACGCCCCTCTTTTTGGCTTCGCGAATGATCCGGACGGAACCCCGCGTGCTGACGTGGGCGATGTGTACGTGAGACTTAGTATATTCGGCGATCAAAATGTCACGGGCCGTCATCGCTTCTTCGGCGATTGACGGGATGCCGCGCAATCCCAGTATCGTGGAATAATACCCTTCGTTCATCAGGCCGCCGGCGGAAAGATGAATGTCTTCACAATGGGGGATGACGGGCAGGTCGAGTGACGAAGCATATTCCAGGGCGTGACGCATCAGGGCGGCGTCCATGACCGGCTTGCCGTCGTCGGAAAGGGCCACCACTCCCGCCTCCTTCAGATCCCAGAATTCCGTTAACTGCTGACCCGCACAATTTCGGCTGATATTGCCGATCGGGTAAACATTGGCGAGATTGGCCTCCATAGCTTTTCTTTTGATAAATTCGGTAATTGATCGGTTGTCATTGACGGGATCGGTATTCGGCATGCAAGCGATCGATGTAAAACCGCCGGCCACGGCCGCTCTTGTTCCGGTGGCGATGGTTTCTTTGTATTCCTGTCCCGGTTCGCGCAGGTGGGTGTGCATGTCGATCAGGCCGGGAGTAAGAATCATTCCGGCAAGTTCAATGATTTCTGCATCCCGGGAATTTTCCGGCTGAAGAAGATCAGCGCCGATTTTGGTGATTTTCCCGCCTTCGAGCAGGATATCGGAAATTCCATCTATCTTCTGAGCAGGATCGATTATCCTGGCTCCGGTTAAAAGTAACTTCATTCGTTGCCTCCAGAGAGTAAATAAAGCAGGGCCATTCGGACCGCCACGCCTTTATTTACCTGATCGAGAATTACCGAGCGGGAAAGGTCATCGGCGATGTCCGGTGATATTTCCACCCCCCGGTTAATAGGGCCGGGATGCATGACGATGGCATCTTTTTGGGCCAGCTTGATGTTGCGGCTGTTCAGACAGTAATGTCGGGAATATTCCCGCAGCGACGGGAAGATATTCTGCTTCTGGCGTTCGAGTTGAATGCGCAGCATCATGACGACATCGGCGCCGCCGATGGCTTCTTCCAGTTGAGTATACGTTTTGACGCCCATTTGTTGAACGTCGCGGGGCATCATTGTCGCCGGACCAGCCAGAACAACCTCGGCGCCCATTTTAGTCAAACCGTAAATATTGGAACGGGCGACGCGGCTGTGCGCGATATCGCCGACGATGGCTACCTTTAACCCGGCAAAGCCTCCCTTTTTTTCTTTGATCGTCATCATATCGAGCAGCGCCTGGGTGGGATGTTCATGAGAGCCGTCGCCGGCGTTGATGATGGATTGTTTGACCAGTGTTGCCAGCAGATGCGGGGCGCCGGCGGCACTGTGCCGGATAACTATCACATCGGGGTTCATGGCTTCCAGATTGCGCGCCGTATCAATGAGAGTTTCTCCCTTGACGACGGAGCTGGTGGAGGCGGAAATATTCACAGTATCGGCACTCAGTCTTTTTCCGGCGATTTCAAAGGATGTTCTCGTTCGGGTGCTGGCCTCAAAAAACAGGTTAATGACGGTCTTGCCGCGCAGCGTCGGTACCTTCTTGATTTCACGGGTAGAAATTTCTAAAAAGGATTCGGCTGTTTCCAGAATATGCTCTATTTCTTCAACTGCAAGATCCTTAATGCCCAGTATATCTTTTCTTTCAAATTTCATAAAAAAGCCTTAAACATTTATTCTAAGTATCCTCTTCAATAACAACTTCATCAATACCACTTTTTTCCACCAGATGAACGGCGACATCTTCCCACAGGGAGGAGGGGAGGTTTTTCCCGACAAAATCGGCTCGAATCGGTAGTTCACGATGGCCGCGGTCAATCAAAACAGCCAGTTGAATCATTTTGGGGCGTCCGAAGTCGATCAAGGCGTCCATCGCGGCGCGGATGGTTCGGCCGGTAAACAGCACATCATCAACAAGGACGACTTTCTTACCGTCAAGGGAAAAAGGAATCTGCGTCTTTCCCAGGCTCGGCTTTTTCTTGGAGATGGAGATGTCATCGCGGTAGAGGGTGATATCCAAAACGCCCAACGGGATTTCCACCCCCTCGATGCTGGAGATTATTTTCTGCAGTCTCTGTGCAAGATAAATTCCGCCGGTTCGAATGCCGACTAAAACGAGGTTACCCGTGCCTTTATTCTTTTCCAGAATTTCGTAGGCGATCCGGGTCAGAGACCGGTCGATAACCTCCCTGTCCATAACTACTTTAGCGTTTTTGTTTTCTACCATAGGCGGTTGTTTCCTCCAATCTCCATAAGCCGATTAGATTAAAGACAATTTCAACGGGCCAATTTCAACAGGAATAATGCGCAAAAAAAAAGCCTTCCCCCTTAACGGAGAAAGGCTTGTCAACTTTTTGGAAGATTCTTTCATGATCAGTTCCCTTTTCAATCTCACCGGATTAACTTTAAAGGCGTAAAACTGGCGTTTTCATACAACGAAGCATCACCGGAGTCAAGGCAAAAAAATCAAAAGTACTTTTGTTTAAAAATGAATAATGATATAGGGCCGAATGACGAAGAGGAGGCCGGGAATATGGCAATAAGCGGCGAGCCCCAGGTATTTCTGTTTCTAAGTGAGCTCCTGGGGAAAAAAATTATTGAACAAACGGGCAAAGAGCTTGGCCGTGTTTTCGATATAACTGCCGAATTTTTAGAACCTTATCCCTTGGCGACCGGTTTAACCCTTGGCTCCGCCCAGAAGGAAAAACCTCTTTTTCTGTCCTGGGAAAATGTTGTCGAGGTGGAGAAAAATATAATTGTCGCCCCCGGTTCAGCAGATAAATTGATGGAATTAAATTTAGGGGCGAATGAGCTTTTACTGCGGGATGATCTGTTGGATAAGCAGATTGTCGATACCGACGGAGCGAAAATACGGCGGGTAAATGATCTCCAGTTTTTGGAAATAATGACCGGATTACACCTGGTTCACGTGGACGTCGGTTTTCGCGGTTTGATTCGCCGGATAGGCATAACAAAAGCGATGGATTTCATATTCCAGGGGCTTTTTGATTATCAGTTGCCCGATCAGTTTATCTCCTGGAAACTGGTGCAGCCGCTGCTTTCGCCTGATCGTTTGCAGCTGAGCATTACTCAGAACAGGCTCAGTCAAATTCATCCGGCGGATCTTGCCGATATTCTTGAAGATCTGGATATCAAGCAGCGCAAAGCCGTGTTCCAGTCCCTTGACGTGGAGACGGCGGCGGAAACACTGGAAGAGACTGATCCCAAAATTCAGGTGAGCCTGATCAATGATCTCGATTCGGAAGAAGCTTCCGATATTATAGAAGAAATGTCGCTTTCCGAAGCTGCGGACCTGTTGGGTGATTTGCCCAAAGCCAAGGCGGAGGGAATCTTAAATGAGATGGAGCAGGATATTGCCGACGACGTCAAGGAACTTCTGGCCCATCCCGAAAGAGAAGCCGGTGGTATGATGACCACGTCTTACGTGAGTTTCCGTCCGCAGATGACCGTCGGTGAGGTGATGGAGATACTGCGTACGGAAGCGGCCGATGTTGATATAGTTTACTATGTTTACATTACCGATGAACAGGAGCACCTGCTGGGAGTCGTGACATTACGTGATCTGATCCTTGCTGATTCCGGGACTACACTCGAAGAAATCATGGATGAGCGGATTATTTCACTAAAACTTGATGATAAAGATGATACCATCGCTGATCATTTCGCCAAATATGGTTTGCCGGCGATACCGGTTGTCGACGACGATGATAAGATGCAGGGAACAGTAATGTTTAGAAATCTGCTGGATGTAGTAGCGCCGCATTTAGGGAAGTAATACCAATTCGCTTTCTTTGGCTAACTTTGTTGGCAGCGTCGTCGGCTTCCTCGACGTATTTGAAATACGCCTGCGGAGCCTCCTCCTTGCCGCCGCGTTATCCTTTGAAATCGAAATGGTATAAAATGAGAACGCAGTCGGGAAAAAAATGGATAAAATCGAACAGCTTTGGAAAAAATTGCTGCAAACCGGCCTTTGGAAACTGGGGTTGTTTTTTGCGCTTATCGGTCCCGGGATCATTACGTCCAATGTGGACAACGACGCCGGTGGTATTACAACTTATTCTCTGGCCGGGGCCCATTACGGCTTTAGTTTGATCTGGATCCTCATTCCTGTAACTGTGGCTTTAATCGTCATTCAGGAAATGTGCGCCCGGATGGGAGTCGTCTCCGGCAAAGGCCTTTCCGATCTGATCCGGGAGCGTTTCGGTGCAAAAATCACATTTTATCTGATGATAATTCTGCTTTTGGCCAACCTCGGAAATACGCTTTGCGAATTCGCCGGTGTCGCCGCCAGTATGGAAATATTCGGCGTCAGTAAGTATGTTTCCGTGCCTTTCGGCGCGTTCTTCGTTTGGTGGCTGGTGGTAAAAGGAAGCTATAAATCGGTGGAAAAAGCCTTTTTGCTGGCTTGCATATTCTATCTTTCTTATATCGTATCGGGATTCCTGGTCCAACCCAACTGGTCGGAAATAAGAGCGGCGTCGCTTACGCCGACCATGAATTTTGATTCCGGCATGCTGACGATGGCCATCGGCATCATCGGAACCACCATCGCCCCGTGGATGCAATTTTATCTGCAGTCGTCCATTGTCGACAAAGGCCTGAAAGCTGAAAGTTATAAGTATGCGCGGATGGACGTCATTTTCGGTTCGATCACCGTTAATGTGGTGGCATTTTTTATTATCATGCTTTGCGCCGTGACATTATTTCACAACGGTCTGAAGATTGAAACCGCCAAGGATGCGGCCCTGGCGCTGGCTCCGCTGGCCGGCTCCTACGCCAGTTTGCTGTTCGCCTTTGGTTTGTTAAACGCTTCTTTATTTGCGGCTTCAATTTTGCCGCTGTCAACAGCTTATACAATTTGTGAGGCATTTGGCTGGGAATCGAGCCTGAACACCAAGTTTGTGGAGGCGCCGCAGTTTTACGGCTTATATTCCCTGATGATTTTTCTGGGTGCGGGAATCATTCTGCTGCCGAATGTGCCGCTGATTGCCATCATGTATTATTCCCAGGTCATCAACGGACTGCTGCTGCCGTTTGTTTTAATTTTCATGCTGCTTTTAATCAATGATAAGCGCATCATGGGGAAATACGTTAACGGCGCATTGATGAACATCATATCGTGGGCAACGGTCGTTATCCTCAACGGCCTGTCGGTGGCGATGGTGATATCGGCCTTCTAACAGGCTGTTGAAAAAGGCTCATCTGCGGCGTTACGCCGCAAACCTTATCGCTCAACGTATTTCTATATACGCTTCGCGAATCGGTTTTTGCGATGCCTTGCATCTGAACCTTTTTGATCAGCCTGTATGAATTGATCTACCGCAGCAGGTTAAACAATCTTCCCCAGCGCACATTGGTTTCTTCACGGTTCCACGACCAGTAAATAATCAGGGCTTTACCTTCAACATCCTGCAAATCGACAAAACCCCAGTAGCGGCTGTCCGCGCTCTCATCACGGTTGTCACCCATAACAAAGAGCTCCCCCTGCGGGACGGTAACCGGACCGAAATTGTCGCGCGGCTGGATGGAGCCGGGATAAATAACATTATCACTGTATATTCCGTGTGAGTCGGTATATTCCCTGCCGTTGAGAAATATTTTTTTGTTTTTTATTTCAATGGTATCGCCGCCGACACCGATGACCCGTTTGATAAAATCCTTGGAGCGGTCCTTGGGATAAATGAAGACGATGATATCTCCTCTTTCCGGATCGGTGACAGGAATGAGAGTTTTTCTTAGAAAGGGAACTTTCACCCCGTAAATGAATTTGTTGACGAGCAGGTGATCTCCGACCAGCAGTGTCGGAACCATCGACCGCGAAGGTATCTTAAAGGCCTGGATAACGAAGGTGCGGAGAAACAAAGCTATCAGAATAGCGATAATTATAGCTTCTACATATTCCTGTATCTTTGATTTTGTTCGTGTTTTCGTGTTATCTTTTTCCATGTCCATCTTTCTATGAATAAATATTGGCTAAGGAGAGAAGAATCATCACCAGCGCAACTGATCCCTTGGCCATCTTTCCTCCAATCATAATAAAAATAGCACGGGTGGATGCCTTGAATGGAGCTTCCAGTTCCGACTGCCGGAGAAATTCCGCAAAAAGAATTCCGATCAGGCAGCCTAAAAAAAATCCTCCAAAAGTGCCCAGGCCGTATAAAACCGGGGTTAAAATGCACATGCCGACCACGGCTCCACTCATCGACGCAAAAAACATATTTTTTGAAGGTATGGGCGTCAACGCACCGGTCATGCCCAGAAAGACATCTATTACTTCTGCTATTATAGAAAAAAACAGAAGAAATAACAGGATTTTAATGCCTACACGGTCAAAACCGGTAAAGGCGGCGTACGCAAGCACATCGGCAAAGATGACCACTGTGCCCGGTAAACCAACCAGAGACAAATACATGCCGGCAAACAACAGTAAAATAAAAACGGTGAAGCCGGCTGAGGCTAACGGTGACAATTTACTTTTTCCCCGCCATTTTGGGCAACCGCATCTTCTCAAAAAGCAGAACGCTGGTGCAGGCTATGTAGATCGTCGAATAGGTGCCGACAATTGTGCCGACGAGCAGGGCGAAGGTAAAATCCCGGATAACTGCGCCGCCGAAAATGTACAAGGCCAAAAGGGTGAGAAAAACGGTCAGCGAGGTTAAGATGGTTCTGCTGAGAGTCTCATTGATGGCCAGGTTAATGATGTCGCCCAGTTTCTGTTTGGGGTTTCTTTTGACGATTTCCCGGATTCTGTCCAGGGTAACAATAGTGTCGTTGATGGAAAACCCGATAACAAAGACAAGGGCGGCGAGAATGTTGATCGTGAACTCCATGTTCAAAATGGAAACTGCGCCGATAACGATCAATGTGTCATGAACCAGAGCAAGGATGCCTCCCATTGCGTAGCGAAACTCAAAGCGCCAAGTGACATAAATCAGGATGGCCAGCCAGGAAAGAATAATAGCAATAATAGCCTTGCTCCGGAAATCGGAGCTGACTTTGGCGCCGACTACTTCCACGCGCCGGATTTCAAAATCTTTACCGAAAGCTGCACCCAGCGGTTGTTCCACATTGACGGCCAGCATCTTTTGATCGGAGAAGGTTTCGTGCGTCCGGATCAAAAATTCGTTGACGCCGAACTGCTGAATCATGCTGTTTTCGAGTTTTGTTGATTTGAAGGATTCCCGAATCTGATCGGCGGAAACGTTTTTCGAAAATTTGACTTGAATGATCGACCCACCCGCAAAATCGATGCCGAGATTAAAGCCGCCGTGAAAAATTACAGACCCGATGCCGATGATAATTAAAATGGCGGAAAACGCCATCGCATACTTCATTTTTCCGACAAAATCTATGTTGATGCCCGGTTTTATCAACTCCATGCTCATACTCTATATCTCCTGCCCGTGCTTGAAATTTTAAATGCTCAACTTCTTAATATTGTAGTTCCAGGTAAAGTATTCAAAAATCACTCTGGTTACGAAAATGGCGCTGAAAAGACTGAATACAAGGCCGATAATCGTGGTTGTCGCGAATCCCTTGATCGGGCCTGTTCCGAAAAACATCAGAATAATGGCGGCGATGATGCCGGCAATGTGGGTGTCGACAATGGTAATAAAGGCTCTGTCGTAGCCCGTATCGACGGCCAGGCGAACGGTCTTTCCCGCCCGCAGTTCTTCGCGGATCCTTTCAAAGATCAGAATGTTCGCATCGACGGCGACGCCGACGGTGAGAAGCATACCCGCGATGCCCGGCAGAGTAAGCGTCGCCCGCAGGGCTGCCAGCACCGCCAGAATCAGCAATATCTGGATAATGAGAGCAAAATCGGCGACCGCCCCGGAGAGTCGGTAATAGACGATCATGAATAAAATAACGAATAGAGAACCGATAATCGTCGCCATAATGCCCTGCTGGATCGAGTCACTGCCCAGTGAAGGACCAACGGTTCTTTCTTCCAGAATATTGACCGGCGCCGGCAGAGCGCCGGCGCGCAAAACGATGGCTAAGTCACGCGCTTCGTCCATGGTGAAGGTACCGGTGATTTGCGCCTGTCCGCCGGAGATTTTCTCCTGAATAACCGGTGCGCTGTGTACGACGCCGTCCAGAACAATGGCCAGACGCCGGCGTACATTTTCTCCGGTGATCCGTTCAAAATCAGCCGCGCCCTGGGAATTGAATTTCAGCGAAACATTTGGTTCCCCATAGCGGTCGGCAATTTGTACCTTGGCAGTTTCCAGAGATGCTCCGGTCAGGAGCGCTTTGTTTTTGAGAAGATACGGCTGTGTTCCTCTCTGGCCGGTTGACCTGTCGGTGCGTGTACCGTAGGCGATTACGTCTCCTTCCGGAATGTTGCCCCGCAGAGCTTCCTCGAGCGAGGCTTCGTCATCGACGATTTTAAACTCGAGCAGGGCTGTTTTACCGATGAGGTTTTTGGCTCTTTCCGGGTCCTTGATGCCCGGCAACTGGATCAGAATGCGATTGTCTCCTTCCGGAATTATTTCCGGTTCGGCGACGCCGAACTGATCGACCCTGTTGCGAATTGTTTCCAGACTGTGCTCAATCGTCAGCTTTTTGAGTTCAACAGCTCTTTTATCTTTTATTTTCAGATCGACCAGCATGCCGCCCTCGCGCGTTGACGATGAGGCGATTTCCAGGTCGGGGTATTGTTCATTGAGAATTTTTTCCAAAGCAGTCTTGCCCGCTGCCTCGGTCAGTTCCAGAGAAATAACAGCACCTTTGACTCGTTCTACTCTCCGGAAACGAACTTTGTCGGCCATGAGTGATTCCTTCAGATCCACCGATATTCTTTCGACCATGGATTCCAAAGCCTTATCGGCGTCAACTTCCAGCACCAGATGCATTCCACCCTGCAAATCAAGACCGAGATGAATTTTTTCTTTGGGGAAATATTCGTTCCAGGGGGAAGGAATCTGGGTAAAGAAAGTCGGCACCAAAAAGTAGAGCGCAGCAAGACAAACAACAGCCGTTATCGCTAGCCTGATTTTCAAAGATTTTATCATTAATTGTTCCTTTCTGATTTATTCCTTGGACGCCGGAGCCCCCGCTTTTTGTGTAACGGCTCCAATAGCACTGCGGGTGACTTTGATTTTGACTTTATCGGCAATTTCCAGCGTGATTACGGCATCAGCGATGCCGCTTACCTTGCCGTAGATCCCGCCCGTGGTAATTACCGTGTCGCCATAGGCCAGATTATCGATCATTGCTTTTAATTCTTTCTGCTTCTTCTGTTGCGGCCGGATGATAAGAAAATAGAAAATACCAAAGATAATTACCATAGTAAGGATAAAACCCCAATCACCGCCGCCTGCTACGCCGGTTGCATTCGGATTACTGCCCATTGCATAAGCTAAAGACGTCAATTTAAACTCCTCCTTCTTTCTTCATAAACGTGTTTTGAAATTGAGTGAAACTATCTTTTTCCAATGCTGCCCTGATTTGTTCCAGAAGACGCATGTAGTAGTGGACATTATGAATCGTATTTAACACCATTGCCAGTATTTCGCCGGCAATGTAGAGATGCCGTAAATAAGCCCGGGAAAAATTTCTACATGTGTAACAGTCGCATGTTTCGTCAATCGGAGCATCATCTTCCCGAAAACGGGCGTTTTTTATAACAATCTTTTCTGAATTTGTAAACAATAATCCGTGGCGGGCCGAGCGCGTGGGCATAACACAGTCAAACATGTCAATGCCGCAGGAGACGCCGTAGACGATATCATCCGGGGTACCGACGCCCATGAGATAGCGGGGTTTGTCTTCCGGCAGCAGAGGAGTGGCAGTTTCTGCAATGGCATACATTATCTCTTTGGGTTCACCGACGCTTACACCGCCCAAAGCGTAACCGTCAAAGTTGAGGGGGAGAATTTCTTCCACCGCCCGCCGGCGCAGGTCCAGATAGGTTCCACCCTGAACGATGCCGAAGAGCGCCTGATGAGAATCAGTTTTGGCTTCTTTGCATAGTTTTGCCCATTGCGTGGTTAAAGCCAGTGATTTTTGCGTCTCGGCGTATGTGGCCGGGTAGGGCGTGCATTCATCGAGGCACATCATGATATCGGAACCGAGAGCTTCCTGAATTTCCAAAGCTTTCTTTGGCGTCAAAAGATGTTTGGAGCCGTCAATGTGCGATTGGAAAATCACCCCGTCATCCGTAATTTTTCTTAATTTCCCCAGACTGTAAACCTGAAAACCGCCGCTGTCGGTGAGAATGGGTCCGGGCCAGTTCATGAACGTATGGAGCCCCCCCATTTTTTTGATGGTTTCATGGCCGGGACGCAGATATAAATGATATGTATTGCCTAAAATTATTTGAGCTCCGCAAGCTCGAATTTGCTCCGGAGTCAGCGATTTAACCGTCGCCTGGGTGCCCACCGGCATGAAGGCGGGTGTATCCACAACGCCGTGTGCGGTGGTCATCTTTCCCCGCCGCGCCGCAGAATGGGGATCCTTTTTGATCAGATTATATTGGAACGGCATTCTTCCCCTATAGAATCAGCATACAGTCGCCGTAACTGTAAAAGAAATAGCGGCTATCAACGGCATGCTGATAGGATCTTTTAATTAAATCAATTCCGGCAAATGAACAGACGAGCAGGAACAGCGACGACTGAGGCAAATGAAAATTGGTTAGAAGCCCGTTTACCCGGCGAAATTTGTACCCCGGATAAATGAAGAGACTGGTAAAACCGCTCGTTGCTTGTACCAGACCTTTTTCATCGGCAATGCTCTCCAGCGTCCTGGTCGACGTCGTTCCGACAGCAATGACGCGTCGGGCATTGTTAATGATGTCTGCTGATTCTGAATTAATTTCGTAATATTCCGACTCCATTACATGATCCTCCACGCAGCCGGCCTCGATGGGCAGGAAAGTGCCGTAGCCCACGTGGAGGGTAATGGGCGCGATGGAAACACCTCGGGCCCGCAGCGTTGTTATAATTCCTTCCGTGAAGTGCAGGCCGGCGGTGGGCGCGGCAATGGAGCCCGGACTCCGGGCATAAACAGTTTGGTAACGTTCCAGATCCTCTACAAATTGTTCGCCGCCGTTTTTGCGTTTAATATAAGGAGGCAAAGGCGCCCGGCCGTGGATATTCAAATAATCTTCAAAGCTTTTGCTGCAGTTAAACTGGAGCAGCCATTTTTTCCCCGATATGCGGGATAAGACTTTCGCTTCGCAGTCGTCGTTTAAAATAATGACGTCATTTTCTTTTATCCTTTTGCCCGGCCGCAGCAGCACTTCCCATACTTCAGCGGCTTCGGGGCTTTCTTTTCTGGTCAGGAGCAGAATTTCCAGGGAGGCTCCCGTGCATTTTTTACCAAAGAGCCGGGCCGGAATAACCTTGGAATTATTAATAACCAGAACATCGCCTTTTTCCAGCAATTGCGGCAGACGGGAAAAAGTAGAATCGGTAATTTCACCGCTGGTGCGGTTCAGCCTCAACATGCGGGAGCCGTCTCTTTGTGCGTGAGGCTGCTGGGCGATCAGTTCCTCCGGTAAATTGTAATAAAAATCTTTTAATTCCATGGCCTTTTATTGAAAATTATGAAGTTGCGGCAAGTAATCAGATTAAACCGGTTATGTCAATG
>Ga0302251_1000774_pt1 | contig 25142 bp, 20 predicted proteins | sample AAG_RA_Gln_MG_FD_193534 | JGI IMG/M metagenome (GOLD analysis project Ga0302251, IMG submission 193534) | Enriched activated sludge microbial communities from anaerobic digester in WTTP, New Holstein, Wisconsin, United States - AAG_RA_Gln | ecosystem: Engineered > Bioreactor > Anaerobic >...
AAACTATGGATTTTTAACGCACAAAGAAACAAAATTGTGCGATTAAAATTAACATAAATGTATGGCGGGAAGGCAAAAATGAGTGATTGCGTAAGTAGCGGCCACGAACTGCAAATTACCGGCAATTGAACCTAGACGTCTTTTATCCAGTCTCGGCCTCCCAGCATTCTGGAGACGAGCATCGAGGCGACATTATCCCCGGTGGCATTGAGCATCGTGGCCGGTGCGTCGACAAGAGTACCGATCATGGTGATTACCGGAAATGCCTCCGGTGGAAAACCATATAACGATATAATTAATAACTCTCCGATGGTGCCGCCGCCGGGAATGCCGCTGACAACAACACCGGTCAGAAGGGCAATGCCCAGGGCGGTCAGAATTGTTTCCGCTCCAGTAAAGTCCATCTGAAACAGACCGAACAAAAATGCTATTTTCAAAATGGCGGCCAGACAGGAGCCCTCCATATGAATCGTGGCTCCGATGGGAATAATCACTTCACTGATATCCTTGGGGATTCCCGTTTTGTTGGCGGCGGCCAGATTGGCCGGCATCGCTGCCATGCTGCTTCCGGTGGCCAGAGCGGTGAGCGCCGGAGGGATGATATTGCTCCAGAATCTGCGCACGCCCGTTCCTTTGGCGGCAATAAATGTGTAAAGGGTAAAGGCGATAAAGAAATATAAAATGGCGAGGGGATAGTACAAAATCATCGCCCGCATGTAAGAGCCGAGCAAGTCCGGACCGAAAGCACCGACCAGATAGGCGAAATAGGCGCACAGACCAACAGGCGCATAATACATGATGAAGGAAATCAGCTTCATCATGACGTCGGCGCCGGAGTTTAAAAAGCCCGCAAAAATTTCCCCCCGTTTGCCGCTGGAGGAAGTCGCCAGCCCCGTCAGGATGGCGAAAATAATCAAGGCGAGCATGTTTTTCTTGGAGAGCAGTTCTGAAAAATCGGCGACGGCGAAAGCATTGACAATCTGTTCGGAGGTTTGAAAGCGCTCGATGTTTACTGCAGCCGGCAGGTTGATGCCTGCGCCAGCAGTCGGCGGATAGAGCTGAACTCCGACAATCATGACAATGGAGGCGATAAGCCCCGTAATAATAAACACCAGCATCATCGACGCCATGATTTTGCCCAGGCGCCGTATATCCCTCATTGAAGCAACGGCGGAAGAAATAGAAAAGAAAACCAGGGGAATAATCGCCGTGAAAAGGAGATTAAGAAAGATATCTCCGAACGGTTTGAAGACCACGGCATCTTTTTTATAGATCATTCCCAGAATAGAACCGAAAATGATGGATACGATCAGAATTATCGAAAATCCATAAGAACGGATAAAAGGCGGCAGCTTGATCTTCATCGAATTCATTCAATCACAAAATTGAAGTAGGTATTGGGATAAGGCTCATTATTGAGCGTATAGTGCCACCATTCCTTCTCGAAATTCCGAAATCCGTGTTTCGTCATCAGCGATTTCAGTAGCGCTCTGTTTACTCTTTGCTGGAGGCCGATGCTCCTATTTTCGGTAGATGACAGCTCCGAGAAGCAGTCAAAACCGGTTCCCATGTCAATGCTGTTGTCCCGGAAACGCTTGTCTGCGGGCAGATCGCAGGCCGATAAATTTTGTTCCGGAATATAGTCCTCCTGCTTGGGAACGGGAAGCGGAACGATAGTCAGGTCAACCATACTGCCCCGGCTGTGCCCTGATTTGCTGTCGATATAGCCGTCTTTGAAGATATTTCTTTTGTCGATTGCGGGATAGAATTCTTTTTTTGTTTTGATGTTTTCAATTTCCGCTGCCCATTGGACGAAATGATCGACTGCCCGCTGCGGACGATAACAATCGTAAATTTTCAAGGAAAGAGAAAATTGCCTGAGTTCCTTCTGCACTTGCTCCAGCGCGGCCGCCGCTTCTTTTGTCAGAATGCATTTGCCCGCGTTGTAGCCTTTGACCTGTTCCCCTACAAAATTATGCGGACCGAAATACCGGATATCAAGCTGCACATCCGGAATTACGCTTTTTATGTCGACAAAGCCTTCCGGCATCCTGGCACAGGCGGCAAAGGCGGTGGCGGCGGACTGTAAAATCGAAACGGCAAGGAAAAGAAAGAAAAGAAATACAAGCTTTGACTTCATGGAATCAACCTTTCTACTGTATTTTTCGTTCCCATAATAATCAGAGGACTTGCCTGCGGATCAAGCCAGGCCAAAATTTTGAGGAGAGTGTCTTCGGAAACGGCGACACAGCCTTCCGTGGGTATATTTTCCCCGCGCCAGATATGGAAAAAAATCGCGCTGCCATGTCCTTTAACGACAGGCGCGGTGTTGTACTCAATGACAAATCCGTATTTATAAAGATCGTCGTCCCGCTTCATTTTTTCGTAGGACACCGCTTTTGTTTGATCTTTTTTAACCCAGCGGTTGTAATCATCGGCATTGACATCATCGACCCACAAATCATCCGCCAGCGCCTGCCGGTAGGGCATTTTTGTCCGTAAGGCTTCGTTGTAGCCGAACGCCGTTTTGAGAGCGAAAATGCCGGAAGGAGACTTGCCGTCTCCCTCCCGTTTTTTCCCGGGGGCGGCAAAGCCGTTTTTACCGATTACTCCGCTCATTGATTTCCCAACGTATTCCCATTGACCATCGTTTTTTTTCAACAGAAAAACGTTGACAAAGGGGGATTGGGAACAATTATTAGTCACTATTAAAGCCTGCGAAGAATTGTTGACGTTCGGAGAATTAACTGCTGATTCGTGATCATTCATTCGGATGAAAGGCGTGCAGGCGCTCAACAGGATAAGCGCGAGAGAAGCGATATATAAGTTTTTAACTGCAGGGGTTTTCTTTTTTTTCACGGGGAAATATGATTCCTTTGCCGCTGATATAATCGAAAGCGGAAGCATTAAATATGAAAATGCAGATTGATGCAAGCAAAAGAGGACAAGAAAAGCGATAAAATAATTGACTCTTGATCATAATAACAGTATAAAATATTCTTCAATAAAACGAGAAACTGGTGACAGCCTCTCTCGCCCATATCCCAAGCTGTTTTCAGTGAAATCATTCCAAATTTTCTTGACATGCGTTGTCTCCCACGGCATACCTGCATGTAAAAATGATGGGTGATATTTTTCGGAATTATTAGTTTATTTTAAGGAAGGAAGTCATGTCTGTAAAACAAAGAAAGATTAGGAAGGTTTTGATTGCCAACAGAGGAGAAATCGCTTTACGTATAATCAGGACAGTGAAGGAACTGGATCTTGAGGCGATCGCCGTTTATGAAAAACCGGACTCAGAGTCGAATTATATCCGGTCCGCCGATGACGCCATAATGATCGGAGACCGGCCCCGCAAGGAATATCTGGATATCGATAAGATAATCTGGGCGGCCCGTAAAAGCGAAGCCGACGCCATTCATCCCGGTTATGGCTTCCTCTCGGAAAATGCCGATTTTTCGGAAGCTTGTGAAAAGGCAGGTATAATTTTCATCGGTCCTCCGCCGCAGGTGATCCGAGACATGGGCAATAAAGTCGTTGCCCGGGGAATTATGGAAAAAGCGGGCGTGCCCACGATTCCCGGTACGGGTGATCTGGCGCCGGGAGAGGCCGGAATACTGCAGGCGAAGGAATTTGCTGAAAAATACGGTTATCCGCTGATGCTTAAGGCGGCCGCCGGCGGAGGAGGCAGGGGGATCCGCAAAATCGCGAACTGGGAAGAACTGAAAATCCAGCTGCCGCTGGTCCGGGCCGAAACGCGCACCGCCTTCAACGATGACAGGATTTACATCGAAAAATGTATTGAATCTCCCCGTCATATTGAAATACAGATCCTGGCCGACTATCATGGAAATGTAATTCACCTGGGGTCGCGCGACTGTTCAATTCAGCGCCGTCATCAAAAACTGCTGGAAATAGCACCGGCCGATTTGCCGCCGAATGTCCTCGAAGCCATGTACGATGCCGCTATTAAAGGCGCAAAGCAGGCCGGGTACGTAAATGCGGGAACAGTCGAGTTCCTGGTTGATTCCAAAACCGATGAATTCTGGTTCATGGAAATGAATACACGCCTGCAGGTTGAGCATACGGTGACGGAGGAGCTGACGGGGGTCGATATAGTTCGCCAGCAAATTCGGATCGCCGAAGGAAATGTTCTGGATATTCCGGCGGAGCGGGTGCACATGCTGGGCAAAGCAGTCCAGGTCAGAATCAACGCCGAGGATCCGAAAAATAATTTTATGCCCGAGGGAGGCAAAACCCTGGAAGTATACCACTCCCCGGGGGGGCCGGGAGTTCGACTGGACGGTGTTGTTTATCAGGGTTACCGCATTCCCACCGACTATGATTCATTAATGGTGAAGATGACGGTGCGCGGTTATAACTGGGAACAAACCATCCAGAGATTAAAGCGGTCGCTGAATAACTTCCTGATTGTCGGGCCGAAAACAACAATTCCCTTCTACCTCGCTATTTGCGATGAGCCGGATTTCCAGGCGGGGAAATTTGATACAAGCTACCTCGAAACTCATCAACAGCTCTTTGATTATCCGGAACAGGAGCGGGAAGTAGCAAAACTGACAAAATTGATTGCGGAGATCCATGCCCGGGCAATGAATCCTTACGCATATTGATTTATTTTTAAGAAAGAAAGCAGGGTTTAGTATTTTATGGAAAAAGTATCACAAAATGTATTTGACGAACGAGTAACTCCCCGTGAACTAAGAGAAAAAGGCGCAAAATACATCATTGATAAACTCAAACGCAATAAGGGCTACTATGTGACCAACACGGAAAGAGACCTTTCTCAGTCCGATTTTAAAAATCGCATCATGCCCCACACGCAGCTTCTCGTGGCCAGGGAGCGCAATGCTTCCGGATTCTTCTCCCTCGAAATATCAGGAGGGGCGTCCGTACATGTCGATATGCTGCGCAAGCAAATGAATCCGTTGGAGAAGTTGCAGGTCTTGGCGGAAAATATGCCGGATACTCTGTTTCAAAATCTTTGCCGCGGCATTAATATGTTCGGCTACCGGCCCTATCCGGAAAATGTTATTCGTTTAACCGTGCAGAGTTTCGCCCGTTATGTTCATGTCTGGCGGGTCTTTGACTTTTTAAATCATATTCCCAATATGCTGGCGGTCTTCGAAGAAGTCAAAAGAGCGGGTTGCATTTTGGAGCCTTCCATCTGTTTTTCAACGGGGCCGGAGCACACCGATGAGTATTATGTGAAAAAAGTCGGAGAAATATTAAACGTTACCGGTGAAGATATAATCCTGTGCATTAAAAATCACGGCGGTCTGGGCACGCCCCGCCGGATCGGCCAACTGGTTAAGGCGATTTTGAATAAATATCCGGATTTGCTCATTCAGTACCATGGACATAACTCCGACGGCAATGACGTGGGAAGAATAATTGAAGCCGTCATCAACGGGGCGAAGATTGTCGACGCCTCCGACCACGCCTTTACCGGTTTCTTCGGCCCGCCGCCGATTATCACGGTGGTGGATACGCTGGCCGAATACGGCTACAGGGCCGTGGGGCTCGACAGGCAGGCGGTTCTGGACGCATCGAATATTTTACGTCCGGAAAGAGAACATTATCGGGATTTCGAATCGCAGTTTCTCGGTTTTGATCCCACGGTGCAGGTACACAAACTTCCCGGTGGGGCAACCGGATCGAGCTTTGAGCAAGCCGTCAAGGGTGGTTTTTTATCCCGCATGCCGGAGATCCTGCAGAAAGAATTACCGCGTGTGCAGGTGGAATTAGGTAACTGGTGGAGTGTGACGCCGGGTTCGCAGATCCTCTGGACAACGGCGGTGAATAATGTGTTGAAAGGCGAGCGATACAAGGACGCCAGCGATGATTTAAAAAATTTGATGTTGGGAAGGTACGGCGAACTTCCGTTTTACAAGCCCTCCAATGAGATTTATAAGGCGGTGTTCGGAGCGGACTGGAAAGATTATGTGGACTGTAATTACTGCTATCAGAAGATAGAAAACATAGATCTGGATGTCGAGAAAAAGATTCTGGAGCGTCGTCTGGGGAGGCAGGCTTCCGAGGACGAACTTGTCTTATATCTGCAGCATCCCAATGACGCCGTCAACTTTTTTAAATTTGAAAGCAAATACGGAAAAACATGGGTTTTGCCCCCCTACATATGGTTTAAGAAGGGCGGCTTCAGCTTAGGGGAAAAATTTGAAATTACCGATGTCTACGGAAAAGTGCATTCAATTGAAATAGGACCGCAGCGGAAAACTAAGAGCGGTGACGCCGTAACTTATTTCATCGTTGATCATCATACTGAGCCCGTATATACCGAAATGGAGCAGGAAGGCGAAGGCCGCACGGGCTCCGGCACACAGTTGAAGAAAAAAGTTTCCATTTCCGTCAAGGAACTTGCCGATCTGGCCAAAGCAGGTGATATCCGTGCGCAAATGTCGGGAACCGTAAACGAAATACCGGTATCTGACGGCAATGAAGTGTCGGCGGGGCAGGTTTTAATCGTTTTGGAAGCAATGAAGATGCTGACAAACGTCGTTTCTGAAATAAACGGCAAAGTCGCCGAAGTTATAGTATCACCCGGTGACAAGGTGGAGATCGGGGATTCGTTGATGACGATTACCAAATCTTGACTACCCGCTGGCAGAGTATAAGCTTGATGGTTATGAATTCCTTTTGCTTCCCCTTGCTGATTTTTAAAACAATGCGGCAAGGGGAAGCATCTGTTTAATATCATGTTTTAAAATGGAAATAGCCTTAATTTAATCAGGTAGTTCTTGACTTTTCGGCTTTTCTTATGTTAGCCTTCATACCTTATTGGTATTGGCAAAGACGGCGAAACAGGAAGAAGGCGAAAATGTCGGACAATTTCTTGACATTGATGATCGGTCCGCGCAAGAACGGTACGACAAAAAAAATATCGATCTCGCGAGCTTTATTGCGCATTTTATGCGTCGGTTCGGTCTTTGCTGTTTTTCTGGCGTTTTATGCATTGTATGATTATGCCGGCATTAAAAGCGATCAGGCCGAACTGGCCCGGCTCCAGGCACAAACTAAAGAACAATCTCTGCAAATTATTTATCTGGCGGCAAAAGTGAATCGATTTGCCGACCGGATGGAAGACCTGAATCAGTATGATAAAAAAATTAGAATATTAGCTGATTTTCAAACGAAAGAGGATAAAATAATACCGCTCGGAATCGGTGGATCAAGCCCTGAGGGTTCAAAAATAAAAGATTTGTTTCATCAGGATAATCAAAAATTAATTGCCGAAGTTAATAAAAGCGTCGGCAATTTGAACGACGCCGCCAGCATCAGGGAACGAAGTTTTGCAGAACTGTTGAATTTTCTTCAGGAGCAGAAATCCGTTTATACCGCTATCCCCTTGATCTGGCCGGTTAGAGGCTGGGTAACTTCCGAGTTCGGCACCAGGGTATCGCCTTTCGGCGCCGGTATCGAGTTCCACAGGGGGTTGGATATCGCGACTCGAATGGGCAAGGAGGTTCTCGCCACGGCTGCAGGTTTTGTGGCGGATGCAGGATACTACTCTGCGGAAGGCAACTTGGTGAAAATAGATCATGGACACGGCTTCACGACGGCATATGCTCATCTTGCCCGGATTGCTGTTGCGCCGGGGACGCGGGTTAAAAAAGGTCAGGTGATCGGCTTTGTCGGAGATACGGGGCGCAGTACGGGGTCACATCTGCATTATGCTGTTTACATAAATGATATACCGGTTAATCCCAGAAGATATTTGAGATAATTGTTTTACAGGAAGGCAAAACATAGTTAATGTGTTTAAAAATAAGAATCTTACCTGTAAACGAATACTTTTAGTACTGCTTATAAAGATGTTAAATTCGCCGGTAACAATACCGGTTTTTTTTTAAGGTGAAGTTAATGCTGGAAAAGTTATTGAAAAAGATCATTGGCACAAAAAACGACAGGGAATTAAAGCGTTTATCGATTCTTTTAAAAGAAATTAACTCTCATGAACCGGCAATGATGTCCCTGAACGACGCCGAACTGCGGGCGAAAACGCCGTATTTTAGAGAGAAATTGGAAGCGGGTTCCAGTCTGGATGATATTCTGCCGGAGGCCTTTGCCGTAGCCAGAGAAGCATCACGCCGCACACTTTTAATGCGTCCGTTTGATGCACAGGTGATCGGCGGCATCGTTTTACACGAAGGCAAAATCGCGGAAATGAAAACAGGCGAGGGGAAAACGCTGGCCGCTACCATGCCTTTATATCTTAACGCCCTCGAAGGAAAGGGCTGCCATGTCGTTACCGTCAACGATTATCTGGCCGGAAGAGATGCCGAATGGATGGGGCCGATTTATAATTTCCTGGGGTTGAGCGTAGGAGTTATCGTTCATGGACTCGACGACGACGAAAGAAGAGAATCCTATGCCGCCGATATAACCTACGGGACAAACAACGAATTTGGCTTTGATTATTTACGCGACAACATGAAGTTCAGCCTGGAAGACTACGTCCAGCGGGAATTTAATTACGCGATCGTTGACGAGGTGGACAGTATCCTGATTGATGAAGCCCGCACCCCTTTGATTATTTCCGGCGCTTCGGAAGAATCAACCGATAAATATTATAAAATCAACCAGATAATTCCGCGATTAAAAAAAGAACAGGATTACGTAATTGACGAAAAAAGCCGTACCGTTGTTTTAACGGAAGAGGGCGTTGCCCATGTGGAAGGGTTTTTAAATGTAAAAAACCTTTATGAACCGCGCAATATCGAAATTGTTCACCATGTCAATCAGGCGCTGAAAGCGCATACGTTGTTCAGAAGAGATGTCGATTATCTCGTGAAAGACGGAGAGGTTATTATCGTCGATGAATTCACGGGACGGGTAATGCCGGGAAGACGCTACAGCGATGGTCTGCATCAGGCGCTGGAAGCCAAGGAAAAAGTGAAAATTGAAAGGGAGAATCAGACGCTCGCTTCCATCACTTTCCAGAATTATTTCCGGATGTACAAGAAACTTGCGGGCATGACGGGAACCGCTGATACGGAGGCGACGGAATTCAAGAAAATTTATAATCTGGACGTCGTTGTTGTCCCGACAAATATGCCGATGATCCGCGACGACGAAAACGATCTGATTTATAAAACGGAACGCGAAAAAATTAATGCCGTCATCGAAGAAGTCAAAGCCTTAAACAATGCCAAACGTCCCGTGCTCATCGGAACAATCTCCATAGAAAAATCGGAGTTGTTGAGCAAATATCTGACGCGCGCCGGAATAAAGCATTATGTCCTCAACGCAAAAAATCATGAAAAAGAAGCGGAAATAGTAGCCCAGGCCGGCCAGTCGGGAATGGTGACCATATCAACAAATATGGCCGGACGCGGCACGGATATCAAGCTGGGTGACGGAGTAGCGGAGCTGGGAGGTCTGCATATTTTAGGCACCGAACGGCATGAAAGCCGCCGCATCGACAACCAGTTGCGCGGTCGGGCCGGACGTCAGGGCGACAAGGGATCCTCGCGTTTTTATCTGTCCCTGGAGGACGACTTGTTGCGCATATTCGGCGCGGATCGAATTTCGTCGATTATGGAGCGGGTCGGAATCGAAGAAAATGAACCCATCGAGCACAAGTATATTTCCCGGGCGATAGAAAACGCCCAAAAGCGTGTGGAAGGGCAGAATTTTGATATCCGCAAGCATCTCCTCGAATACGACGACGTAATGAACAAGCAGCGCAAGGTGGTATACGAGCAGCGCATAAAAGTGCTGCGTGGAGAGAACTTATGGAATGATATTGAAGAAATGATTGAAGAAATAACCGACGATCTTCTCTTTGAATTTGTGGATGAGAAAAAACATTCCGAAGAATGGAATCTCAAGGGTCTTGACGAAGCCATTCTCAAGCAGTTCAACTTGAAGTTGAACATAATGAATTCATCAGAGATAACATCCGTCGAGGCGATACGGGAACACATTAAGCAGAAAGTGCAGGAACTTCTGCGCGCTAAAGAACAAAATTTCGGCAAAGAACTGATGGATTACTTATTGAAAGTGATCATGCTGCAGTCAATCGATTCCCATTGGAAAGAGCATCTTTTGTCCATGGATCACTTAAAGGAAGGAATCGGGCTGCGCGGCTACGGCCAGAAAGATCCTGTTCGTGAATATCAGCGTGAAGGTTATGAGATGTTCATGGGAATGATTTCCCAGATGAAAAGGGATACTTTGGAAAAGTTGTGTCTGGTGCAGATTCAGCGGGAAGAGGAAGTCGAAGAAATCCGGCACAAGCAGCAACAGGATTACATACTGAGCCGCGGCGAAGATACGCCGGATGTGCAAACTGTGAAGAGGGAAGGGAAAAAAGTCGGTCGCAACGATCCCTGTCCCTGCGGCAGCGGGAAAAAATATAAAAAATGCTGTGGTGCTTAAGCGTTATCAAAAGGAGCAGGCATTATGGTGAATGAAAAAACGAAAATAAGCGTCCCCGGGTTTTTGGCTAACGGAATTTCCGTTGGAATAAAAGACGGCCAGAAGAAGGATATCGGGTTGATTTATTCCACCGTACCGGCGAAAGTCGCCGCCGTTTTTACCAAAAATGCGTTTAAAGCGGCGCCGGTATTAATCGATATGGAGCGCGTAAAAAAAGGCGTTGCCCAGGCGATTGTAACCAACAGCGGCTGCGCCAATGCGGCGACGGGGAAAGAAGGTTATCAGGATGCTCTGGCTGTATCCGCTGCCTTAAACAGCCATCTGAAAATAAAAGAGGAGCATATTCTGGTTTGTTCCACGGGAGTGATTGGCAAGAGATTGCCCGTTAAAAAGATAGAAAGCGGGATGGGTAAGCTGGTGAAGGGGCTGAATGAATCCGGGATCCCTGATGCTGAAGAAGCAATGATGACCACCGACAAGTATCCCAAAATGGCCATTCGCCGGGGTATCGTCGGCGCCAAGGATGTCACTATCTGCGGCATCGCCAAAGGAGCGGGGATGATTGAACCCAATATGGCGACTCTGCTGATCTACGTAATGACGGACGCCCTGATTGACGCCAAGGCTTTAAATACCGTTTTTCACCAGTCGATCGACTCCACATTCAACGCGATAAGCATTGACGGTTGCATGAGCACCAATGATACGGCGATTATTTTAGCCAACGGTTTGGCCGGCAATAACCCCCTCGAAAAGGCGCAGGCGCGTTTACAGCGATTCCGTGATATGTTGTCCGACGTCTTAATGGAGCTTGCCCAGTCGGTAGTCAGAGACGGCGAAGGAGCGACGAAATTCATTGCAATTACCGTGGAAGGCGCGAAAACACGTTCCGACGCCAGGAAGGCGGCTTATTCCATCGCCAACTCCAATCTCGTCAAAACGGCGTTTTTCGGCGAAGATCCCAACTGGGGAAGAATACTTGCCGCCCTCGGTTCTTCGGGGATACCTCTGGAAAAGGAAAAGGTCAGTCTGTCGATCGGCGGTCTGCCGGTGTTTGCCCAGGATGCGCCCGCCAACTTCAGTTTGACTAAATTAAAAGGGATATTTGAAAAGGATCGCATTGATGTACATGTTCAACTGGGCGGCGGCGATAAATCATATTCTGTTTACACCTCCGACCTTACGTATGATTATGTGAAAATCAACGCCGATTACACAACTTGACGGCGAGAATTTAGAAACAAATTGATATCCGTTGTTTGAACTTGAATAATTGATTTATTTATGTTAAGTGCCGCCCAACTTCACACGTCTCCGGATTGCAGGCATGTTGCTTAAGTTTTTGAGTGTGCCCGGCAAGTTGAAGGAGAGGGAGGAAAAAACAAATTAAGGAGAAAATTATGTCAGTAATTTCAATGAAACTGTTACTCGAGGCGGGTGTCCATTTCGGGCATCAGACCAACAAATGGAACCCCAAAATGAAGCCTTATATTTTCGGGGCAAGAAACAACATTTATATTATCGACCTGCAGCAGACTGTGGGCATGTTTCAGACCGCCTACAATTTTGTCATCGATACGGTCACCGAAGGCAAGGAACTTCTCTTTGTGGGAACCAAGAAGCAGTCACAGGAAGCCATTCGAGAAGAAGCCACGCGGTGCGCAATGCCCTTCGTCAATCAGCGCTGGCTGGGCGGCATGTTAACCAATTTCGTCACGATTAAGAAAAGCATCGACCGACTCAACACTCTGGCCAAAATGTTTGAAGACGATTCCATTAAAGCTTTTCCTAAAAAAGAAATAACAAAGCTGCAGAAAGAAAAAGAAAAACTCGAAGACGTCCTGGGCGGCATCAGAAGTATGAAGACCCTTCCGGCGGCAATTTTTATTGTTGATCCCAATCGTGAACATATTGCCGTTCAGGAAGCGAAGAAACTGGGAATTCCCATTGTCAGTATTGTTGATACGAACTGTGATCCCGATGATATCGATTACATTATTCCCGGCAATGATGACGCCATCAGGGCGATCAAACTCTTCTCGTCACGATTTGCCGATGCGGTAATTGAAGGAAAGAAACGTTTTGAGGAGAGACTGACTGCCGAATCCAATAAAGAAACGCAGGCGGCAATTGAATCGAATATGAACGAAACGGACGTTCCCGAAAGTGTTGAAATGGGAAAAGAATCGGCAGATTAAAATCAGGGATGAACAATACTTTCAGATAAAAATACATGATCTTAATAGTTTTCAGGAGGTAGAAAAATTGGAAATATCTTCAGCAATGGTTAAAGAATTGAGAACAAAAACCGGTGCCGGAATGATGGATTGCAAGGAAGCGTTGGCGGCCTCAGATGGCGATTTTGAAAAAGCTATAGATTACTTGAGAAAGAAGGGGCTGTCGGCGGCGACGAAGAGATCTTCCAAAGCGGCCAAAGATGGCACCATTGCCTCGTATATTCACATGGGAGGACGTATAGGAGTAATGGTGGAGTTAAATTGCGAGACGGATTTTGTAGCTAAAACCGACGCCTTCCAGACGACAGCTCGAGACATAGCCATGCATGTGGCGGCATCCAATCCGCTTTATGTAAAACCGGACGAGATTCCGGAAGATGCGCTGGAAAGAGAAAAAGATATTTACCGCAGCCAGCTGCGGGAAGAGAAGAAACCAGAGAAGATCTGGGATAAGATTATCGAAGGCAAATTGAAGAAATATTATGAAGATGTCTGCCTTACGGAACAGAAATTCATTAAAAACACGGACATTACGGTAGGAACTTTAATCAGTAACTTGATCGCCAATACCGGTGAAAATATTATGATACGCAGGTTTGCCAGGTTTCAGCTGGGTGAGGAAATCAAAAAATAAATGGTTGCCAAGAAGAAAGCCGTTTATAAAAGAGTGCTGTTAAAATTAAGCGGGGAAGCCCTTTTAGGAAAACAGTCTTCCGGGGTAGATCCTGAAGTGGCCAGTTTTATAGCCGAAGAGATAAAATCGGTAGCCGCTCTCGACATTCAGCTGGCCATTGTCATCGGCGGTGGAAATATATTCCGGGGCTTGGAGGCCAGTTCCAGAGGTATGGATCGGACTTCGGCGGATTATATGGGCATGCTGGCGACGGTGATCAACAGTCTGGCTTTGCAAAGTGCTTTGGAAATGCAGGGTATTCCTACCCGTGTTCAGTCGTCCATAGAGATGCGGGAAATTGCGGAGCCGTTTATTCAACGCAGGGCAATCCGTCATTTGGAAAAAGGCCGGATAGTCATCTTTGCCGGCGGAACGGGTAATCCGTATTTTACAACCGATACGGCGGCGTCTCTCCGGGCGATGGAAATCAATGCCGACGTCATTATGAAAGCCACCAAGGTGGATGGAGTATTCGACAGTGATCCGGTGAAGAACAAGACTGCGGTTATGTATGATAAAATCAGTTATATTGATGTGTTGTCAAAAAATCTTAAAGTAATGGATGCGACTGCAATATCGCTTTGCCGGGATAATAAGCTGCCGATTCTTGTTTTTAATATGCAAAAGAAAGGCAATATCAGACGTGCTATTTGCGGTGAAAAAATTGGTACTTACGTAGGAGATTAATATGAAAGATCAGATTTTTCAAAAGCTGCAAGATGATATGGAAAAAACAATATCCGCTCTGGATAAATCATTCAGCAGAGTTCGCACGGGAAGAGCTTCCGTTTCGTTGCTGGATGGAATCAAGGTCGATTACTACGGTGCGCCGACACCTATTGCTCAGGTGGCGACGCTTTCCGTTCCGGAAAGCCGCCTGATTGTTATCACTCCCTGGGATGTGACCGCGCTGGGCGCCATTGAAAAAGCAATTCAGAAGTCGGATTTGGGGCTGATGCCTTCTAATGACGGAAAAATTATTAGACTTTCCATTCCGCCGTTGACTGAGGAACGCCGCAAGGAACTGGTTAAAGTTGTAAAGAAGATGTCGGAAGAGGCTAAAATTAAACTGCGCAATGCCCGCCGGGATGCGAACGAAGAATTAAAAGATGCAAAAAAGAACAACAAGATGGCGGAAGATCAGATTTTTACGGCGCAGGATGAAGTCCAGAAGTTGACCGATGCCGGTATTCAAAAAGTGGATAAGATTCTTGCGGTAAAAGAAAAAGAGATAATGGAAATATAGACTTAGATGTATGCAGGCAAACAAATGGGGAGCCTTTCGCTCCCCATTTGTGTTTGATGATTGCTGTATTGAGGTAGTTTTTTTGATGAATATCGACATGGATAATTTGCCGCAGCATATTGCGGTCATTATGGACGGCAACGGCCGCTGGGCAAAAAAACATGCAATGGGAAGAATCCGGGGGCATAGAAAAGGCGCACAGGCTGTAAGAACCGTTGTGACAACGTGCCGTGAAATCGGCATAAAATATCTAACTCTCTTTGCCTTGTCGACGGAAAATTTGGGACGCCCGGCAGAAGAAGTTTCAGCATTGATGTCGCTGCTCGAAGAGTATTTAACAAAGGAATTGCAGGAACTGCAAAGGCAGGAAATAAGACTCACAACGATTGGCGCAATAGACAATTTGAGCCGGAATGTCAAAGAAAAACTTTTAGAAACAAAGGCGCTGACGGCCAATAACGATAAGATGGTTTTAAATCTGGCCTTAAGCTATGGCGGCCGGGATGAAATTATCTTTGCCGTAAAAAAACTGGTGCAGGAAATCAACAATAATAAGCTGGCCATAGATGACATTAATAAGGACATGTTCGGCGGATATCTCGAAACATCCGCCATGCCTGACCCCGACCTGCTGATACGCACCAGTGGAGAATACCGCATCAGTAATTTTTTACTGTGGCAAATCGCGTACACGGAACTTTATTTTACTGATGTTCTTTGGCCCGATTTTACAAAAGAAGATATATTGCAGGCGATTGCCGTTTATCAAAATAGAGAAAGACGCTTCGGCCTCACCAGTGAACAGTTGAAAAACGATATTAAAAAGCAATAAACCCGGTAAAAAAGAGAGACTATGCTAAGTACCCTGGCGAAACGATGGCTTACAGGTGTAATATTAGCCTCAGCAATCTTTGGAATTATTCTTTATGCCTCATCATTCGTTCTGACGGTATTGATTATGATCGCTGCGGTCGGCGGAATCTGGGAATACAACAATATCGTTTTGGGAAAGGGATTTCTTCAAGAAAAGGTTGAAGGAACTTTTTTTGCCGTTTTAATTCCATTGGTTGTCTTTCTGGGCGGGAACCAGTATCTTTTGCCCGTTCTGGCTTTCTGCATAATTCTTACTTTTATTTTATTTCTCTCTTCCGTGAAGGATGCGTCATTCGATGTCACGACCGTCGCCAAGGTCGTTCTGGGCATAATGTACATACCGTTTTTGTTGTCTCATTTTATTTTACTCAGAGAGTTGGAACAGGGAATCTCATGGATCATGTTTGTTTTAGTACTGGCGTTTGCCGGCGATATAACGGCTCTCTATGTAGGCAAATATCTGGGCAAACATAAATTAAGCCCCATAATCAGCCCGGCTAAAACGGTAGAGGGGACGATGGGTTTGATTTTGGGAAGCACCGCGGCGTGTCTGCTCTACAGCCATTTTGTTCTTCCCGAAATTTCTCTGCTGAAAACGGGCATTCTTGCCTTAATCGGCAGCATTATCGGTCAGTTGGGAGATCTCAGCGAATCCGCAATCAAAAGAAATTATGGATTCAAAGACGCCAGTTCCCTCTTGCCCGGCCACGGAGGCCTGTTGGACAGACTGGATTGTATTCTTTTCATCGTTCCCTATGTTTATTATTACCGAATTTATGTGATTGACTAATGAAGAAGGTAACCGTCTTAGGATCAACCGGTTCAATTGGAGTCAGCGCGCTGGATGTCATCGAGAAGAATCCCGGCCGCTTTCGTGTGGCGGCATTGGCGGCGGGAAAGAACATCAAACTGCTGCACGGGCAAATTGAGAAATTCCGGCCTAAAATAGTTTCTGTCAGCGATCTTCAAAGCGCCGCGGAACTGCGCAGGCAAATAAAACCCGGAACCAGGACGAAAATAGTCGCCGGTCCGGAAGGATTACAGGAAGTTGCTTCGTTTGCCGGCGCTGACATTGTTCTTTCAGCCATATCCGGTGCGGCCGGTCTGCTTCCCACGCTGGCGGCGATTGCAGCCGGAAAAGATATTGCGCTGGCCAATAAAGAAACAATGGTTATCGCCGGGTACATCGTTACTGAAAAGGCCAGAGAAAAAGGGGTTAGCATCCTGCCGGTGGACAGTGAGCACAGCGCCGTTTTTCAATGTCTGCAGGGGCAACAGCACGGGAATATCAAAAAAATTATCTTGACTGCTTCCGGCGGGCCTTTTTTAAACTATAAAAAAAGCGAGCTGAAGAAAGTTACCGTGAGCGAGGCGCTCCGGCATCCCCGCTGGAAAATGGGGAAGAAAATCACCATCGATTCCGCCTCCATGATGAATAAAGGATTGGAAGTGATTGAAGCCAAATGGCTTTTTGATTTAGCAATGGAGCAAATCGATATTTTGATTCATCCGCAAAGCGTTGTCCATTCCATGGTGGAATTTGTTGACGGTTCTCTTCTGGCCCAGATGGGCATTCCGGATATGCGCACGCCGATTGCCTACGCCTTGACTTATCCCGAGAGAATAAAGAACGACTTGCCGCTGCTGGATCTGGCCAAAACGAAAAATCTGGAATTTCTTCAACCGGACGTGAAGAAGTTTCCCTGCATCCGGCTGGCTTATGAAGCCGGAACTTGCGGTGGGACAATGCCCGCCGTTTTAAATGCCGCCAATGAAGTAACTGTTGAGGCATTTCTCGACAAGAAAATTAAATTTGTTGATTTACCTGAAATAATTGATAAAGTTCTCTCCGGGCATAAGGTTGTCAAGAAACCAGCCCTGGAAGAATTGCTGCAGGCCGATAAATGGGCGAGAATGCAGGCAAAAGAAATAATTGAGAGGGGCACCTATTGATCAGCTTAATATCAGTCATTGTACTATTGGGAGTCTTAATTTTTATCCACGAGTTGGGTCATTTTCTGGCCGCCAGAGCCTGCGGCGTCGGCGTGGTGAAGTTCTCGCTGGGCTTCGGCCCGAAAATAATCGGTAAAAAAATCGGAGAAACGGAATACGTCCTTTCCTGGATTCCTCTGGGCGGGTTTGTCAAATTATTGGGCGAAGCGGGCGATGAAATGCTGTCGCCGGAAGATGAAAAAAGATCGTTTTTAAAGCAGGCAACCTGGAAGAAGATGTTGATCGTCTTTGCCGGACCGCTTTTTAACTTTTTACTGGCTCTGGTTATCTTCATCATAATTTTCATGTACGGCGTTCCCAGTATGACGACCGAAATCGGTGAAATTCAAAAAGACTCCGCCGCATACGAGGCCGGATTGGCCGGCGGCGATAAAATAATTTCCTTTGACGGCAAACCAATTCAACGCTGGGAGGAACTGAGGCCCGCAATCGCCGAAGGAAAAGGCAGGGAAACGGAAATTGTAGTTGAGAGAAAAACTGAAAAAAAACGTTTTCTGATTAAGCCGAAAGCGGCTAAATCCCAAAATGTGTTTGGCGAGGAGGTGGCGACTTATCTCATCGGAGTTTCTCCTTCCGGGAAGACGATTATAGAGAAAAAGAATCCAGGGGAAGCAGTTATTGCCGCCTGTGCAAAGACCTGGGAAATCAGCAAGCTTACTGTTCTTGCCATCGTTAAAATGGTGGAAGGCACAATTTCGCCGCGTACTTTGGGCGGACCGATTTTTATTGCCCAGGTTGCGGGTGCACAGGTAAAGGAGGGCATTATTCCTTTTGTCCTGTTTATGGCGTTGCTCTCCATCAATCTGGGCGTGATCAACCTTTTTCCCATTCCGGTTCTTGACGGCGGGCACATTATGTTTTACGCGATAGAAATGGTGATCCGCAGAGAAATAAGCATGAGAGTTAAAGAGATTGCCCAGCAGGCGGGGTTTGTTATTTTAATTTTGTTGATGTTCTTCGTGATCATGATTGATATCGAGCGAATGAACCTGCCGATAATTAAGGATATTTTAAAATATTTCAAATAGTATGCTGACCCTCGCCTTTGATACTTCCTTTAAGACCGTTGCCGTTGCAGTAATGCACGATGATGTCATTTTGTATGATGTTCTGGTCAATTCCGGATTGCATCATTCGGAAACACTGCTTCCCTCGATAGATCAGGCTTTAAAACAATTGAAATTGAAAATCGAGGATATTGATTTTTTTGCCTGCACTTTGGGGCCGGGGTCATTTACAGGCCTGCGGGTTGGAGTCAGTACGCTCAAAGGATTGCTGCTTGCCACCGGTAAACCGTCGGCCGGAGTATCTTCGCTGGCGTCCCTGGCGTTGAATGTAACCGGCGGCGACGATTTGATTTGCCCGGTCATGGATGCCGGCCGCGGCCAGGTTTACAGCGCAGCGTACAGATATAATGAAAACGGTCTGTTAAATCAAACATCTCCGGAGATTGTCGTAGATCCCCGGGAGCTTTTGCAGGAAACGAACGAAAAAATAATATTTGTCGGCGAAGGGGCTATAAAATACCGCGATCTTCTCCTGCAAAAGGCAAAAGCAGGGAAGATCGCCGCCAACGGGCATCAGCATATCCGGGCTTGTGCCGTCGGTATTTTAGGACGTGAAAAATATGAGCAAAATGAACTGCTTGATCCGGCTGCTTTTACTCCGGTATACCTCAGAGCTGTAGATGCCAAACTGGGAAGGAGGTTATTTGAAAAATGAAAAAATTAATTCAATTTCAGAAATGCTCCGGTACAGAAGAATCAAGGATAGCGGCATTGAGAACTGTTTTGGAAAAAACGGAAAAGCCGTTTAAAAGCGGCGACAGCGTAGGAATCAAGCTGCACTGGGGCGAAAGAGGCAATCATAATTTTCTGCCGCCCGTATATGCCAGGGAAATTGTCCGCTGGCTGCAGGCGGAAGGAATAAAACCGTTTATTGTTGATACGACGGTTTTATATTCCGGCGGCCGCCGCAACGGCTGGGAATCTATAAACACGGCGGCGCAGCATGGTTTCACGGAAGAATATTTAGGCTGTCCCGTAAAGATCGGCGACGGATTGAATGCAAAAGACGTTGTTGACCTCGCTGCCGGTTTTAAGCATTTTAAAACGGTACAAACGGGCAAGGTGGTGCAGGATGCCGACGGCTTTGTGATTTTTTCTCATTTTAAGGGCCATATGGAAGCGGCATTCGGCGGCGCGATCAAGAACATGTCCATGGGGTTGGCGTCGCGGGCACAAAAACAGCGCATGCACGCGGACGCTAAACCGGAGCTTATCAAAGAAACCTGTGTGAGATGCGGAGAATGCGTTGATGTCTGCCCGACCGGTGCCGCCGCTATAACCCATAATACATATCCCACTTATGATCTGGAAAAATGCATCGGCTGCGCCCAGTGCATCGCCCTGTGCCCCGTATCGGCAATAAAGATAATATGGGATACCGATATTAATGTGTTCCAGGAAAAACTGGTCGAGACTGCCGCCGCGATCTGGAAAATAATTAAGAATAAGACAGTCGCTGTCAATGCCCTGATCAATATTGTGACGGAATGCGACTGCCTGCCGGGGGATCATCCTAAAATTGCAGAAGACATCGGATTTCTCAGCGCTTACCATCCGGTGTTGGCGGATGCGGAATCAATCTCGCTGGTAGGCGCCGCCCATATTGATCGGGCTCATCCCGGCATACCCTGGAGGCGGCAATTTGAATACGCCGGAGAAATCGGTTTCAGTGATTTCTAAATGAGAATAAGATATTTACGTTCTTATTTTTTGGCGCCGCTGATATTGTTGCTTTTTGTCGGTTTCACACCGGCCAATGCCGAAAATCGGGAAATATCGACCGCCAATCTTTTAAAAAATACCCGCGTCCACATATGGGGAATCTCTGTTGTCGAAATTTTTCCCCATGACCCGGAATCTTTTACCCAGGGTTTCGTCTATCATCGGGGATACTTTTATGAATCCACCGGACTTCACGGCAAATCGGCTTTAAAAAAAATAGAATTGAATTCAGGAAAAGTAATTAAAAGAGTTGAACTCGGCAAAGAATACTTTGGCGAAGGCATGACGATTCTTGATGATAAAATTTATCAACTCACCTGGCTGAATGCAACCGGTTTTATTTATGATTTGTCCAGCTTCAAAAAAACAGGAAGATTTTCCTATCGGAGTGAAGGGTGGGGATTAACCACCGATGGGAAATCTTTGATTATGAGCGACGGAACCGCTGTTATTACTTTTTTAAATCCGGAAACATTTCAAGTTAGCCGCAGGATTAAAGTCCGGGACGGGAAAATACCGGTGAAATATATCAATGAGCTGGAATTTATTCGGGGCGAAATCTGGGCTAATGTTTTTACGACTGATCTCATCGCCCGCATCTCATCGCAAACGGGCAGAGTATTGAGCTGGGTCGATTTAAGTTCCCTGCCGGCCCTGCTTCCCCGATCGAGCCGAAGAGACGTTTTAAACGGCATCGCCTACGATCCGGAAAGAAACAGAATTTTCGTTACCGGAAAATTTTGGCCGAAGATATTTGAAATTAAAATTGTAAAGTAGCCCGGCTCAAACGAATGTTCTGATGGACAAATCATTTGAGGTGCTGGAATTGGTTCGCAGCCGGAGATCACCGCTGCTCCGTTTTTTTCGCGGTGCCGGTTAAGCTCTGCGCCGCCGGTTAACGGCCATTGGAAAGAATTCCTACCTTCTGTAATTCAGCCTGGATCTTCATAAGCCCTTCCGAGACATTATCGTGGAAGTCTATGCTCAGAATTCCGGCCAGGTCCGAAGGCATCTCCGTCCCGGCTTTCTTAATGATACAGACTCGATCCCGGCCATAGCGGCCGTAAAACCATCCCAGTTCTAAAAGAACGTTCGGCCGCGCCTGAAAGTAACTCTTGCCTTTCTTAGCAACGAAGTCGTCCGGGGTTAATATCGCGAAAGCGAAGCAGGAGTCATCCGCAGACTTCTCAAATTTTCTAATCAGTGTTTCACCCGCCCCCGGCTCCTCTTCGAGCACCGTTGTTTTCAGATGGAGCTGATCCTCCAGCAGATCGCGCAGTTCGCGCCACTTGGCTTCATCTCGACCATGGATAATGAATATTTTGTCGCCGCCGGGGATTAGATAGCGCTGCTCCTGGCCCGAGGCGAAGAATTCAGCACGAGTTTCCAGCCGATCCGCTATAGTCGAGTACATGTTGACCAGCGTCAGAAACATCGGGTTGAGGCTGGAGGGAAGCTTTTCCACCTGGCGATATTTTTGAACCGCTGTCCGGAGCAGCTCTTTATAGCGGCGAATGTCTCCTGAGTAACCAACGATGTCCGCTCGAACGCAGGCGTCCATACCACTGAATAGGATTGGAAAAATGCTGAAGATGGGACTGTAGGTATCGATCAGGTCTTTGTCCGCGTCAGGAAGCTGTGCATATTGCCGAGTGATGTTGATTGCTTCGTTGGCGACGACCAGTCCTTTGGCAATTTCATCTAGGGCGCAAGAAAAACGTCCTTCCATTTGGAATACTACAGCCCGTGTTAAAGGGGTGTACAGGGTAGCCACATGCCGGAGGATGTCCAAAACCAGCAGTGCGTCCGGTAAGTCATACACTTTTGCCTGATTATACAGTGCATCCGCAGTGCGGGCCGTCATGTCTACATCGCGAATGTTCTGGGTTACAAAACCCATCAAAGAATTCTGTATCACCTCGGACATATTTTCAAATAATTTCTCCAGGTCGGTGTCATTGGCGCTCTCGCCAGCAACTACTTCACCTTCCAGTGGAACGAGTTCTTTGTCTTCAGACATATTCAGGTTCTCCTTTAATAGATGTGTGTCCGTGGTCAAACAGCTTTGAACTACGGCCTCAGGCTGCTACACGACGTTGATCTGAACGGCGATGCCCCCCAGGATTCGCCTGCTTTTTGCATCGCGCTGAACTAGGTCTGTGCGAATCACATCCCCCTTGCGTGCGTTAGGCGGGACTTTCAGTCTCAGGCCCAGGGTCAACTGCTCCTGACGGCGTACAGTGATTGGTATTCTTGCCGTGGCTCCTGCCGGAAATTTCACTTCCACGCCCTGTGGAAGATTTTTTTTCAGCAAGCCGGGATGCTCGGAAGTTAACATCCGCGACCGTTCTTCGACACGATCCTTTCTTAAAGCTGCCTGACCGGCGCAGTCCAGATCATGCAACATGCTTTTCTTCATCGGCGCAGGCGTTTCTGTAAAGGGGATGATTTCCAGGCCAGAAACACGCCTGAATACCTCCGGGGAGCTGTGTAAAAGACCGGCTTCCAGCTTAAATTGCGCCTCAGGCCTGATCAGCTCCATATAAAAGCACCTGTTTATCGCGGAATGGAGATTGGCCACGACAAACGGCAGCACAAACCAGGCGTTGGGTTTCAGATCAACAATGGTGAGATTCTTTTGAGCCAGATTATTTTGTTCCCACACATGACGACCGACTACAGGTTGATCCCCTTTTGTTAACACGGTGGCCAGCAGGCAGGCGTGCGCACCGGGGGGCGGTACAAGGCTGCGCGGCCAGCGGGTCTTGACGATGACTGAAGCACCCGGCGCGAGATCGAAGCCGGAAGCGGCGGCAACGCAGGGCAGGAAGTCATTGGGATAGAGGAACTCGGTTCCGGCGAACTGTTTTACATTGAAGGTGACGACGAAGTGACGAACAGTCGTTGTCCCCCGGTTGCGGACACGGGCGTAAAACCAGTTTGACTGGCCGTATTCCGGCGGCTGATGCGCAGTACCGCCGTCGTCTTTGTTCCGCACCCAGAGGTCCGGGGAATTCCAGAAAGCCCCCGACCATGCGTCCGGCCCCGTGTGCCCCGGATCGTCACGGAGCCAGACGTCAGGCGTCGCCGCCGGATTGGCAAAACCATATACAAAGCGGTGAAAGGCATCGACCAGCTGCGTATTTCCCGTACGGCAGAGGAGAAATTGTTCTATGTCAGTTGTGGTTGCCGGTTTACTCAGCTGCAGCCTGTAGAAATCGCTCATGAGCGTCTTCAGCGTATTTACACCGATCAGCGACGCCACACCTTTCCAGAAACGGCAGCCGCTATCATACGAGCCCTGCGCCGTGCTGCGAATCCAGGGATTGCGCGGACACAGGGTTACGGGGGGATCTGAAAAATTAAAAGGCTGGGATCCCAAAGCCCCTTCGTCGTTGTAAACGGTCCAGGCCTCGTCAAACCAGGCATCCGGCTGACTGGCAGGCTTGACGCCGCGTCCCCACCAGCTGTGGAAAGTTTCATGCTGCAAAGAGTCTGTCGTGGCCGTGGTTCCACCGTCGTATTCCATACCGCCCCGATGCAGAAAAGCGACAAAACGATTGCCGTGCGGATAGGAGCCATTCGAGTTTTCGTTGTTTGTGAGATAGGTTTTAATGTGGTCTATTGCCAGGGGAAGATTAGCGCCGCTCGAAGGGCTCTGCGGGTTGCTGGGAAGGTTCCAGGCTTCGAGAGTTACTATTTGGCCTGATACAGGTAAAATCACCGTGTCCGTGGCGCCGGCCAGCGTGTCCTGGGGGCGCAGCTCCAAAAGCGGTGAAAAGGCGGTGGAACGCGCCGGCCAACTGATTCTCCAGGAATTCAGACCTAACGATGCTACGGTGCCGTTCGTAATGACGGTATGAACTACAGTTGTGTTTTGGATGCGCAATTCGAGATCCAGCTCAAACTGATCGAAAATCAGATTCGCGGGCACCCATGATTCCAGATAACGCCCCGGACCCAGATCAGTGAATCCAAAATTGAGCGCCAGTCGGGGGCCGGCGCTCCACTGGATGGCCGGAAGATACGAGCCCGCCATCGATGCCTGAGGAGTGCCGATCTGATATGTAACCTGCAGATTGTGTATCGAACCTGCAGCGAGGGGCGCTTCCAGAATAAGTAAACCGGCGTTTGCACCCCCACCAAAGTCATGCCGCGCGATCTTTGCGACCGGCAGGGCGACTCCATCCAGCCAGGCGGCGGCGATGTTCTGCCGAAGATCAAAGATGGGACAGCCCGTCTGACGCCCCATTTTAAATTCCATTGTGGCATCGCCCGTGCCTGAAGTTGTCGAGGCATCAAACGTCAGCGCAGCGGTGATGTTCCGGATATCTACAGGGACGGCCCATAAACCGTCAACCAGTTTTGCCGGCGGCGCCAGATGAAAATTGGTGCCGGTAATGTCCGCCGTTTCCGGGAGCAGATTCAGCAGATCGATCAGGCTGGTAACGCATTCACCGTCGCCCGGCTGACAGGCACCGGTATTGCGCTTCAGGATGGCCCGCCAGCCGAAGCCCCGCGCCGCCTGAATATGGCCTGCTGTTTCCGTGATGAATATACTTTGATTGCTGGGAGCGGAATGATGGGCCTTCTGCAGGGCGAGGTCAAAGATTGGTTTGGCGGGTTTGCCCACGTTGCCCGATATCTCCGTGGAAATGGTGATCAGCGCTTCTTCGATGTATTTATTCAGTGCGAGACTGGTTAAGGTTGCCGACACCTGACTGACGGTAGTGCCGGAGGGTTGATTGGAGATCAGACCAAGACGATAACCGCGTTCATGCAGTATCTGAAGCGTGTCCAGTGCATCTTCGTAACGCTTTCCCTGACTGTCTGTCAGTGTGTTACCCAAATCAAAAAAGATTACAGCAGGAACAGGGTCACTCACGGTGTCC
>Ga0302251_1000779_pt1 | contig 24841 bp, 24 predicted proteins | sample AAG_RA_Gln_MG_FD_193534 | JGI IMG/M metagenome (GOLD analysis project Ga0302251, IMG submission 193534) | Enriched activated sludge microbial communities from anaerobic digester in WTTP, New Holstein, Wisconsin, United States - AAG_RA_Gln | ecosystem: Engineered > Bioreactor > Anaerobic >...
CAGGGGCGAGGCATTTGCCCCGGCCTCAAAGCGACGGCATGGGTGGCAAGACACCGTACCCTCTCCGGCGACGTCGGCATGGCATGGGCAAATGCCTCGCCCTTACACCGCGGCCGCCCGCCGGCGGCGCCACCCGCGCCCGTGCCCACGGCCCCGGCCCACGGGACGCCCCACCGCGGCGGCGCGCCGGCGACCCCACCCGCGCCCGTACCCACGGCCGGCCCACGGGACGCCCCACCGCGGCGGTCCGTCGGCGGTGCGGCCCGCGCCCGTGCCCACGGCCGGCCGGCGGGGGTGTGGTGTGGTGGCGGGTGGGTGTGGGGTGGGGCGGGGGGGTGCCAGGGGCGAGGCATTTGCCCCGGCCTCAAAGCGACGGCATGGGTGGCAAGACACCGTACCCTCTCCGGCGACGTCGGCATGGCATGGGCAAATGCCTCGCCCTTACACCGCGACCGCCCGCCGGCGGCGCCACCCGCGCCCGTACCCACGGCCGGCCCACGGGACGCCCCACCGCGGCGGCGCGCCGGCGGCACCGCCCGCGCCCGTGCCCGCGGCCGGCCCACGGGACGACCCACCGCAGCGGTCCGTCGGCGGCGCCACCCGCGCCCGTGCCCGCGGCCGGCCCACGGGACGACCCACCGCAGCGGTCCGTCGGCGGCGCCACGCGCCCCCGTGCCCGCGGCCGGCCGGCGGGACGCCCCACTGCGGCGGCGCGGCGGCGGCCCCGCCATCTGCCTATCCGTTTCCTGATCCGCAGCCTATTTCTTGCGCAGGTCGCGCAGCCCGGTCCCCGGCTCGCGGTAGCGCCGGTAGTAGTGGGTGAGGGTTGTGACCGTGAACAGCCTGTTGATCAGGGGGATGCGGATCAGCAGGGTAAAGAGCAGGTAGGCCAGGAAGATGGCCAGGAGTTTGTAGGGGTACTCGAGGAGCCAGGAGCCGAGGGGGGTGGCATAGGCCCGGCTCAGCCAGGGGAGCAGGCCGGCCGCGCGGTGCACCAGCCAGTCCACCAGGGGGAAGGTGGTCAGAAAGTAGAGCACGAGGCCCCAGGAGTGGCCGGCCTCGACGGCCTTCTCCGGGCAATAGTTCATGCAGCGCATGCACGACTCGCAGGCATAGGTCCAATAGGGCCGCGGCTTGCTGCGGCCCCACATCCGCAGGGCGTGGTGGGGGCAGTTCCGGGCGCAGACGCCGCAGCCGGTGCAGCGCTCGTTGGCGAAAAAGAGCTTGGCCAGGAGGAAGCGGCCCAACAGCAGGTAGGCCAGGGAGATGGGCAGAAGCAAAAGGCCCAGCAGGAGGGGCACCCCACCACGCAGGACGCGCTCCCCGGCCAGGATGCGCTGCGCCAGGGCGTTGACCTTGGGCCGGGCGCGGGCCAGGATGCCCTCCACGGTGCTGGGGAGGAGGGCCGGGTGTAGCGAGATCCAGTTGGAGGGCATGTCCACCGCCTGCACGGCGCGGATGTCATAGCCCTTGAGGAGCAGGAGGAGGGCGATCAGGTAGCCGCCGGTACCCTCCAGTCCGGGGGTAAACCACGCCCCGATGTGGCTGCCGGCGCGGGTGGGTATGACCAGCGCGTGTGTACCGCGGCGGCGCGGCAGCCGCAGGGCAAAGCGCACCACGGCCCAGGGGGCGGTAAAGCCGTGGGTGGGAAAGACGAGCCCCACCAGGTGGGCCGGGCCGGCCGCCACTTCCTCGGCCGGCCCGGCCGCATCCAGCGGAACCACGCGCGCCGCCGCCCCGCCCGCGGCCACATCCTCGGCCAGCCAGGTGGCGACGCGGTGCGAATTGCCGGTGCCGGACATGACATAGAAAAGGGCTGCTTGATAGGGCATGCGCTTGACTCGCTAGAGAGCAAGGGGGAGAAGCAGCGTTGCCGGTTGGCAGGTCGCCGATACCGGGTTAGAGCCTGCAGCCTGCCAACCTGGAACCTGGAACCTGCCAACCGGCAACCTGCCAACCTGGAACCTGCAACCTGCAGCCTGCCAACCTGGAACCTGCAGCCTGCCAACCTGCAGCTGCCTGCCCTACTCCAGGCTTCCTACCACGCCCTCCACGGCCTCCAGGATCTCGCACGACTGCACGAGCGCCTGCATCCGCGTGTGGTCGGGATAGAGCGGCCGGTCCTCGTCCAAGAACTCGACATACTTGCGGATGACCTCGCGCGCCTTTTGCACCCCCAGACCAAAGGAAAAGTCGCGCATGTCGAGCGCCTGCGCCGCGGCCATGAACTCGATCCCCAGCACACCGTAGGCGTTCTTCAGGATCTGGTCGTTCTTGATCGCCGTGTTCATGCCCATCGAGACAAAGTCCTCCTGGTCGGCCGCGGCGGGGATGGACTGGATGCTGGCCGGCATCGAGAGGATGCGCTGCTCCACAATCAGGCTGTCGGCGGTGTACTGGCTGAGCATCATGCCCGACATCAGCCCCGGCTGCTTGGACAGGAAGGGCGGCAGGCCGATGCTGAGGGCCGGGTTGGTCAGCCGGTTCAGCCGCCGCTCCGACATCACGCAGACCATGGTGATGGCCGCGCTGAGCATGTCCATCGGCAGGCTGACAGGCGAGCCCTGAAAGTTGGCCCCCGTCAGCGTCAGCTTGAACTCGGGCAGAAAGATCGGGTTGTCGCCGACGCCGTTGAGCTCGATCTCGACCTGCTCCCGGGCATAGTCCAGCGCGTCGTGCGCGGCGCCGATGACCTGCGGGGCCGAGCGCATCGAGTAGGCGTCCTGCACCTTGATCTTGAGCTTGCCCGTCTGCAGGTCGCTGCCCTGGATGCACTTCATGATCGCCTGGGCGGCGCGGACGGCGCCGGGGAAGCCGCGCAGGCTGTGCAGGCGGGTGTCGTACGGCTTCAGGTTGGCGTAGAGCGCCTCCAGCGTCATGGCGCAGGCGATCTCGGCCTGCTTGAGCCAGCGGTTCATGTCGTACAGCTGGATGGCGCTCATCGCCGTGAGGAGATTGGAACCGTTGATGGCCGCCAAGCCGTCGCGGGCCTGCAGGCCGGGGATCGGGATGCCGGCCCGCGCCAGCGCCTCGCGCCCGGGCAGGAGCTCGCCCTGGTAGTAGGCGTGGCCCTCGCCCATCATCAGCAGCGCTGCCTGCGACATCGGCGCCAGGTCGCCGCAGGCCCCCACGGAGCCCTTTTGGCACACGTACGGGGTGACGCCGCGGTTGAGCATCTCGACCATCGTGAGGGTGATCTCGGGCCGGCAGCCCGAGCAGCCGCGGGCGTGCACGTTGATGCGGCCGGCCAGCGCCCCGCGGACGTACTCGATCGGGGCGGGGTCCCCGATGCCGGCGGCGTGGTTATAGATCAGGTATTTTTGGAACAGCTGCACCTGTTCGTCGTTCAGCACGACCTCGGAAAACTCGCCGATGCCGGTGTTGACGCCGTACATAATCTCGTGGGCTTGCACCTTTTGTTCCAGCATGGCCCGGCAGATCTTGATGCGCTCCAGGGCGTCGGCAGCAAGCTCCACCTGTTCCCCGTGGCGCGCGATCCGCACCATCTTGTCGATCGTCAGGCTGGAACCGTCGAGGATGATGGTCATGGTTCTCTCCTTTGAGTACAGAATATCGGCCTCTTTGCGGACGGCGCTAGTATAAGCGGAATGGGCGAGAACGTCAAGCCGCTACGGCAGCACCTTGCGCACCGCCGCCAGCGGTGGCTCCCCGGGGAGCGCCCGGCGCCAGGCCGCGGCGAAGGCTTCCTCGCCCAGCGCCTGCAGCACGCCGGACAGCTTCAGCAGGACCTGCCGCGTCAGGTTCAAGGGGTGCGCCGTCGTGGTGTCGAGCGCGTGCCCGTAGCTGGCGACCGCCTCGGGCAGGCGGCCCTGCTGCTCCTGCAGCCCGCCGAGGAGGATCCAGGATTGCAGGACCAGCATGGGGTGTTCCGCCGGCTCGCAGAGCGCCAGCGCCCGCAGGCACCAGCCCTCGGCCGGCCCTGCCTGGCGGAGGGACTCGGCCAGGCGGCCCAGCTGCAGGCAGGCGGCGGCGGCATAGGGCCCCAGCCCGCGCCGCTCGTAGATGGCCAGCGCCTGGCGGTAGAGCTGCTCCGCCTCTTTCCACTGCTGCCGCGACTGGGCGACGCAGCCCAGCTGATGGTATTCGTCGGCCATACTGCGTTCGAGCCCCAGGTTCTGAAAGATGCCCAGCGCCCGGCGGTACCACTGCTCGGCCTGGTCCAGGTCGCGGCGTTCGCTGGCGATGAGCCCCAGTTGATGGCAGGCGACGCCGCTGTAGGGCTCGGCCTGCGGGTCCGGCCAGGAGGGGAGGACCTCCAGGAGGTAGCGGTAGAGGCGCTCGGCGCCGTCCAGGTCGTTCTGCGCCAGGGCGTCGCCGGCGACGCTGCCCTGCAAAAAGAACCACAGCGCCGCGTGGTCGCGGCCGGCCGCCGGGTCGACGGTAGTGCCCAGCTGCGCCAGGAGTTCGGCGCGGAGCGCCTGCCAGGCGTCGAGCCGGCCGGCCGATTCGTCGTGCTCTTTGAGCGTCCGCACGAGCGGCAGCGCCAGCCGCCACAGGCCGTCGATCGCGGCCAGCCGCAGGGCCCGCCGCAGGTTGGGCTCCTCCAGGGCGACGCGCCGCCGGGCCTGTTCCTCCCCGTGCAGGACCGCTTCTTCCAGGTGGGCGGCCCAGGCGGCGTAGAACTGGACGAACTCGCTGCCCAGCCGCTGGAGCCCCGGCGGGCCGACCGCGGCGATCAGCTTGCGCCGCAGGAAGGTGGACACCGCCGGGAGCAGCTCGTATTGGCCGCGATAGACGGCCAGGAGCAGTCCCCCGCGGGCGGCCTCGTCCAGGGTCGTTTCCCAGCCGGCCGCGTCCAACGATTCGCCCAGGAGCTCGATGTAAAGCTCCTGCTGCCGGTCGCCGGACCCGACAAAGGACTCGAGCGTCTCGATCGCGACGCCCGAGAGGAACAGCCCGAGGAAGGGGAGGTGCCGGCGCGTCCGGGGGGATAGCTTGTCGAATTCGCCAGACCACCAGAGGTCCTCGGTGTGGGGAGAAGGCGCCTTATCCATATCCACCTGCATCCGCAGGGCCCGGTTCAGGAACCCCGGGCACCAGCTTGGAAAGTCCTTTCCCTGGGCGGGCCGGCCCAGATTCCGCCGCAGGGGGACGGGGCTGCCTCGTCGGCATTGCCCCCCCCAATGCGGCCCGGGCCTGTTCCGGTTGCGCGCGTGTGGCCAAGGCGGGGTATCCTCCGCGCCGGCAAAGCCGCACGAGCAAGTCTGGTCCTATTATACCACAGGATGGCGGAAGCAAGAAGCAAGAGGCAGCGGCGAGGCTGCCCGGCGATGGCCAACACTTGACGAGCGGCCGGTAGGCTGGTATAGTAGGAGATAGGCAGTGGCGGGCCGAGCGGGCGAGGCGCATCTGAGCCAGGCAGGGCGGCAAGGAGTTGCCGCTGGCGAACCTGCCGCTGGGGCAGTCCCATCGACGAAAAAAGGAGGAAACGATCGGACTTTCTGACGGCAGCGATTCGCGATAGGCTGAGCACCCCAAGAGGAAGAAGGAAACCATGCGCGGACTCAGAACCCTGACCATGTTTCTGCTGTTGGCCATGGCCTTGGGGACGGCCACGGCCCAGGGACCATCCCCGGCCTCGGAGGGGCTGCCTCCTTCGGAGCAAGACGCCCGCGGTCTGGCGCCGCGAGCGGGAGGGCCAGCTGAGGCGGCGGGGAGGGTGGAAATGGCCCACCCCACCTCCCTCCGCTGGCACATCGAGACGGTAGACATCGGGCTATGGACGGACGGTGGGGACAATTCCTTGGCTCTGGACACTGCCGGCCGGCCGCACATCGCCTACCACGACTTTAACCACGCCGACCTCAGGTACGCCCACTTCGACGGCACCTCCTGGCTCACCGAGACGGTGGACAGCGTCGGGTACGTGGGCTGGTCCCCGTCCCTGGCGCAGGACGCGAACGATCATCCGGGCATCAGCTACTACGACGCCGGCAACTCGGCGCTCAAGTACGCCCACTTTGACGGCACATCCTGGCAGATCGAGACGGTCGACAGCGCCGGGAACGTGGGCGACGAAAGCTCCCTGGCACTGGACGCCAGCGATCATGCCCACATCAGCTACTGGGACGGGGCCTACTACGACCTAAAGTACGCCCGCTTCGACGGCACATCCTGGCTCAGCGAGACAGTCGATATCGGGATTGTCGCCTGGAACAGTTCCCTGGCGCTGGACGCCGCCGGCCTGCCGCACATCAGTTACTTTGAACAAGGACTGAACTATGTCCGCTTCGACGGCACCGCCTGGCTTACCGAGACGGTCGACAGCGCGGGGACCTGGTACACCTCCCTGGCGTTGGACGCGAGCGAAGCCCCGCGCATCAGCTACTACGACCAAGGCAACGGTGACCTGAAGTACGCCAGCCACTGGAACCTCGAGACGGTGGACAGCGCCGGGGACGTGGGCCAGTACAACTCGCTGGCGCTGGACGCGAACGGTCATCCGGGCATCAGTTACTACGACGCCACCAACTCGGCGCTGAAGTACGCCCACTTTGACGGCACCGCCTGGCAGATGGAGACGGTCGACAACGCCGGGGACGTGGGCCAGTACAGCTCCCTGGCGCTGGACGCGAACGGTCACCCGCACATCAGCTACTTTGACGCCGGCAACTCGGCGCTCAAGTACGCCTGGGGAGAGGAGTGGCCGTACCACTGCTACCTGCCGCTGGTGCTGCGGCGGTGGTGAGTACGCGGGCACTTGGCGATCCTCCCCCCTCTGGCGCCTGCTTGCCGCGGCCGCCCTTCTCTGCTATAATGGCGCTCGTCCGCGTGGTACCTGTCACCTGGCCTGCGTCACGCCGCATGGAGGTCCGCCTTTGACCGCTACCCTGCCGCCCCTCGAGCTCGACGGCGAGCAGCTCACCCTCGCCGGCCTCCTGGAGGTCGCCCGATCCGGCCGGCCGGCCGCCCTTGCGCGGGCGGCCCGGGAAGCCGTCCAGCACTGCCGCGACTGGGTCGAAGAGGTCGTGGAGGCCGGCGACCAGGTCGTCTACGGCCTCAACACCGGCTTTGGCTCCCTGGCCGGCGTCATCGTCCCCAGCGCCGATAGCGAGCGGCTGATGCACAACCTGATCGTCAGCCACGCCTGCGGCGTGGGCGATCCCCTGCCCGAAGAGGTCGTGCGCGCGGCGATGCTGATCCGCGCCAACACCCTTGCCCGCGGCTATTCCGGCATCCGCCTGGAGACGCTCGAGACGCTGCTCGCGATGCTGAACGCCGGCGTCCACCCCGTCATCCCGGAAAAGGGCTCGCTCGGCGCCAGCGGCGACCTGGCACCCTTGTCGCACATGGCGCTCGTCCTGGCCCGCGACCCTGACGGCACGAACGAGCCGAGCGGCGAGGCCGTCTACCAGGGGGAGCGCCTGCCGGGAGCGGAGGCGATGCGGCGGGCCGGGATCCCCCGCCTGGTCCTGGGCGCGAAAGAGGGGCTGGCCCTCAACAACGGCACCGCCGTCTCCACGGCCGTCGCCGCCCTGGCCCTGGCCGACGCCGAGCAGGCGGTCCGCCAGGCCGAGGTCGCCCTGGCCCTCACGCTGGAGGCGCTCCGCGGCGTCCCCGACGCCTACGACGAACGGGTCCATCGCCTGCGCAACCATCCCGGCCAGGTCGCCTCGGCCGCGGCGGTGCGCGGCTACCTCCAGGGGAGCACGCTGATCGGCTCGGCCCCGCGCGTGCAGGACGCCTACTCGCTGCGCTGCTCGCCCCAGGTGCTGGGCGCGGCCCGCGACGCCATCGCCTATGTCCGCGGCGTCGTCGCCCTGGAGCTGAACGCCGTCACCGACAACCCCTTGATTTTTCCCGACCTGGAGCGGCCCAACAAGGCCGTCTCCGGGGGCAACTTTCACGGCGAGCCGATCGCGCTGGCCTGTGACCTGCTGGCCATCGCCGTCGCCGAGGCCGGCTGCATCGCCGAGCGGCGCATCTTTCGGCTGCTCACCCGCCAGCTCAACGACGGCCTGCCGCCGATGCTCGTCGAGGACAGCGGCCTCAACGCCGGCATGATGATCCCCCAGTACGTCGCCGCGGCGCTCGTCTCCGAGAACAAGACCCTCGCGCACCCGGACAGTGTCGATTCGATCCCCACCTGCGAGGAGCAGGAAGACCACGTCAGCATGAGCGCCAACGCCGCGCTGCACGCCCGCCGGGTCGTCTGGAATGTCGAGCGCGTCGTCGCCATCGAGCTGCTGTGCGCGGCGCAGGCGGTGGACCTGCGCCTGGGCCTGCAGCCCGGCGCGCGCCTGGGGGCGGGCACCGCCGCCGTCCGCCACCTGATCCGCGAGAACGTGCCCTTTCTCTCCTGGGACCGCTTCATGCAGCCCGATATCGAGGCGGTGGCGGAGATGGTGCACGCGGGCGAGATCCTGCGCGTGGCGCAAGAAGCGGTGGTGGGGTGAGGCGGAAAGGATGAGACCCCATCCTGGTCCTGGCAAATTCATCGTCATCGAAGGGCTCGACGGGGCCGGCACGACCACGCAGGCGCACCTCCTGGGCAAGCGCCTGGAGGCGCCGCCCCCCCCCGCGTGGGTGACATGGGAGCCCTCGGAGCGGCCGGCCGGCCTGCTCATCCGCCGCATCCTCAAGGGTGAGGCGGCCACCGACCCGCGCGCGCTGGCGCTCCTCTTTGCCGCCGACCGCCTGGACCACCTCTATGGCCCCGGCGGCATCGCCGAGCACTTGCGGCGGGGCGAAGACGTCGTCTGCGACCGGTACTACCTCTCTTCCCTGGCCTACCAGACGCTCGCCGCCAGCTTCACCTGGGTCCACAGCATCAACAGCCGGGCGCTGCGCCCCGACCTCACCGTCTTTCTGGAGGTGCCGGTGGACGTCTGCCTGGAGCGCATTGGCGTGCGGCAGGGGGGCCGCAAGGAGCTGTTTGAGCAGGAAGAGGCGCTGCAGCGTGTCCGCGCCTCGTACTACCGGGCGATGCGCTTCCTGGGCCGCCGCGAGACCATCCAGGTTGTCGACGGCTGCCAGGCGATCGCCGCGGTGGCCGACGCCGTGTGGGCGCAGGTCCGCGGGCTGCTGTCCCCCGAGCGCGCCGCCGCGGCGCGACAGGTTGGAGAGTAGAGGACGCGATGGCGCAGGACCTTTTGCCCCTGGCCCGGATCCCCGCCTTTGCCGGCCTGGACGAGCGCAGCCTGGCGCGCGTCCAGGCGGTGGTCCGTACCAGCAGCTACGAGCGCCGCGACTTTATCCTCTACGAAGGGGAGCCCTGCCGGGCCGTCCACTTTATCGCGCACGGGCGGGTACGCATCAGCAAGGTCTCGCCCGAGGGGCGCGAGCAGGTACTGGCGCTCTTGCGGCCGGGCGAAGGGCTCAACCTGGTCCCGGCCTTTGACGGCGGGCCCAACCCGGCCTCGGCCCAGGCCCTCACGGCGGTCGAGGCCTATACCCTGGGGCGGGACGACTTTTTGCGGCTGGTCGGCGAGGCGCCGCAGATCGCGCGCAACATCCTGGCCGACTTTTCCGGGAAGCTGCGGGGGGTGATCGGGCTCGTGGAGGACCTGGCCTTTCGCACCGTCGGCGCGCGCCTGGCCCGTTTCCTCCTGACGCACGGCGAGGCGATCCCCGGCCGGCATTGGACCCAGGAAGAGATCGCCGCCCACCTGGGCACGGTGCGCGAGATGGTCGGCCGCGTCCTGCGCGCCTGGCAGGACGAGGGGGTGGTGCGGCTGGAACGGGGGCGGGTGGTGGTGCTGGACCGCGCGGCGCTGGAGGACAGGTCCCAACCGTAGCGAACTCCCGGTTGACGAAGCGCGCAGAACCGGGTATAATACTCCCATCGACACGGCGGCTACCCAACGAGGGGGTGCCCATGGCTCTGGTTGGCAACCTGCGAGACTTTAACCTGGCAGACTTTCTCTACCTGGTAGATCGGGGCTACAAGACCGGCCGGCTCACCCTGAAGCGCGCCGACGACGCGGCGACCCTGTACTTTGAAAAGGGCAAACTGGTGTACGCGACCCAGTACAGCCGCGAGGAACGCCTCGGGGAGATGCTCGTCCGCGTGGGGCGGGTTACGGCGGAACAGCGGGACCATGCCCTGCAGCTGCAGCAGGGGCCCTACGCCGGCAAGCCGCTCGGCGCGGTGCTGGTCGAGGTGGGCTATGTCTCGGACGAGGAGCTGCGGCGCCACGTCCGCACCCAGATCGAGGAGACGGTCTACCGGCTCTTTACCTGGTCCGACGGCGAGTTCCGCTTCGACGCGGGCGCCCTGGTCGCGCCGGAGGACGTGATGATCGTCCTCCCGTTGGGTGTCGAGAACATTATCATGGAGGGAGTGCGCCGCATCGACGAGTGGAGCCGCATTCGCGATCGCATCTCTAGCACCGACGTCATCGTCAAATTCGTGGACCAGCCGAGCGAGCGCGCCAAGGGCGTCAACCTGACGCCCGACGAGTGGCGCGTCTTTGCCCGCATCAACGGCAAGGATTCGCTGCGCTCGATCTCGGAACGCACCGGGTTGGGCGAGTTCGAGGTATGCCGCATCATCTATGGCTTTATCTCGGCCGGCCTGGTGGAGTTGGTCAAGGAGAAACCTTCGCCCCCCCCTGGGGTTAGCGCCCCGGTTCCGGTTGAAAGGCCCAAGCGGAGCCTGATCAACCGGATCATCGAGCGGATCCGGGGACTGTAGGTCCCTGCGAACCGGGGCGCTGAAGCGACGACCAGCCCGATGGTCAGCTAGTACAAAGCCTACTCCCCGCGCGGCCGCCCGCATAGGCCATTGGAGCGCCGGATTGAAGACGGTCAAGGTAGTGATTACCGGGGCGGTAAATTCTGGCAAGACCCAGTTCATCCGCACGATCAGCGAGATCGAGGTCGTCTCCACGGAGCGTCGGACAACCGATGAGACCCGTTTCCTCAAACAGGAGACGACCGTGGCGATGGACTTTGGCCGCATCACCATCGCCCGGGATCTGGTGCTGCACCTCTTTGGCACACCTGGCCAGAAGCGCTTCGATTTCATGTGGGAGATCCTCGCCGAGGGGACGCTGGGCCTGATCATCCTGGTGGACAGCACGCGCCCGGAGACCTTTCGCGAGACGGCCCGCATCCTGGACTTTTTCACCTCGTATCGCAGCAGCCCGTACGTCGTCGTGGCCAACAAGCAGGACGAGGAGAACGCCTGGTCCCCGGAAGAGTTGCGCTTTGCCCTGCGGCTGCCCGAAGAGATCAAAGTGCTGCCCTGCACGGCGACGGAGCGCGAGAGCGTCAAGACGATCTTGCTGGAGCTGCTCTACCTGGTTATGCAGTCGGCCGACGAAGGATAGGGCGCGCTCGAGCGTGCTGATCGTCTGCCGTGGATACGGGCGGCCCCGGATCTGCGCCCTGGGCAGGCGCAGGCCAGGGGCCGCCGGCCGTAAGACCCCGGCTTTCCCCTGCTGCCGCAGCCGGGGGCCCGCGCACCGCGCGGGCCAATTTCGAAACGGGCCGGCCCCGGCGGAAACTTTTGGCCCGTTCCTCCGTAAGGAGAAAAGGGTATCTGATGGATCCTGCAGAAGAAGAACAGCTCTGGATCTTGCGTTCTTTGCAGGGCGACCCGCAGGCCTTTGCCAGCCTGGTGACCCGCTACCAGCGGCAGGTCCATAACCTGGCCTACCGCATGTTGGGAAACCCGGAGGATGCCGAGGATGCTGCTCAAGAGGTCTTTCTACGCGCCTACACGGCTCTCCCTTCGTTCGAACTGGGGCGCAAGTTCTCTTCGTGGCTCCTCTCCATCGCCTCCAACCTGTGTATCGACATCCTCCGCCGCCGGCGGTTCGCCTGGATGTCGTTGGACGACGTCTCGTTTCGCCTGGCCGCGGCCATCGAGGAACCCGATGGCGCCGTGCTGCGGCAGGAGCAGGCCGGCCAGGTGCAGCACTTGCTGCAGCGCCTGCCCGAAAAGTACCGCCTGGTCGTCGTCCTGCGTTACTGGTACGACATGCCCTATGAGGAGATCGCCGCGACGACCGGCCTTTCGCTCAACACGGTCAAGACGCGGCTGCACCGGGCCCGCTTGATGCTGGCCAAGGCGCTGCAGGAGGAAGAGCAGGCATGCGGTGTGGACAGGCTGACCGCTTGATGTCACGCGAGTTGGACGGCGCGCTCCGACCGGAGCAGGCCCACCGGCTGGCCGCGCACCTGGAACGGTGTGCGCGCTGCCGGGCGGAACGCGCGGCCTTGCGCCGGACCGAGGTCCTCCTGGGGACACCCCCGTGGTCCGCCCCGGAGCCCGACCTGACGGCCGGGGTGCTGGCGCGGCTGCCGCGGGACCGCCGGGCGGTGATCCCGGTCGCCCCCGCCTGGACGCGGGCCAGCGGCATCGTGGTGGCCGCCCTCTTTGTCGTCCTCCTGGGGGTGGGCGGGGGTGTGCTGCTGGCCGGCGCGGCCGTCGGGTATGGCGCGTGGCCCCTGGTGCAGGAGAGCGGCCGGAGCGTGGTGTCGGCCGGCTGGGATAGTGTGCGGGAGCTGGTCTCCGCGGCGGCCGCCGCCGCGGCGGCGCTCTGGCGGGCGCTGCGCTGGCCGTGGGCGCCTATCGCGGGCGCAGCCATCGTGGGGGTAGGGGTGGTGTGGGGCTGGCTGTGGGCGCGCAGTGGCCGCAGGAGGTTGTGATGCGCAAGATGGTTCTGGGAAGCGCTGTTGTCCTGGCCGCCTTCATCCTGGTGGGGTTCCTGGCCGTGCGGCCGGTCCTGGCCCAGGGACAGACGTGCACGCGCATCGGCGGCGACCTGGTCGTGGCGGCCGGCGAATCGTGCGCCGGCGACGCCGTGGCCATCGGCGGCGACCTGGTCGTGCAGGGCACCGTCGGCGGGAACGCCGTGGCGGTGGGCGGGTCGGTGCAGGTGCGCGGCCAGGTGGGGGGCGATGTCATCAGCGTCGGCGGCGAGGTGGAGCTGCAGGACGGCGCGCAGGTCGAGGGCGACGTCGCGGCATTGGGCGGGGCCTCCCACCGGGCGCCGGGCGCCATCGTGCGCGGCGACATCCTGGAGAGCGGGTTGGCGCTGCCGCTCGACGCGGCGGAAAGCGGCCGGCCGCGGCTCTCCTTTGGGGTGCGCGTGCTGGTGGCCATCCTGGCGTCGGGCCTGGCCTTTGGCCTCTGCCTGCTGCTTGCCCTGGTGCTGCGCTCCCTCTGGCCCCAGCGCAGCGCGGTGATGGTCACGACGCTGCGCCGCGAGCTGCCGACCTGCGTGGCGATGGGGGTGGTGACGGGGCTGCTGCTGCTCGTCGCCCTGCCCCTGCTGACGGTCCTCCTGGCGCTCACCGTCGTCGGCCTCCTGGCGATCCCCTTTCTCTATATCGCGGTGGCGCTCCTCTATCTCGTGGCGCTGACCCTGGCGGGGCTGGCGCTGGGCGAGGCCCTGGTTTCGCGGACCGCGCTGGAGCGTCCGACCCATTGGCTGACGGCGGCGTTGGGGCTGGGCCTCCTGGTGCCGCTGGCGGTTCTGCCTGGGGTCCTGATCCCGTGCCTGGGGCCGCTCTGGGCGCTGTTCGTGCCCGGCGGCGGCGTCGGGGCGATTGTCCTGAGCCGCCTCGGCACGCTCCGCCGGCCGGCCGTGGGCGGGTAATGCGTCTGTCTGGCCAAGGGATTCCCTACAGCCTGTTTTCCGGAAAGGCAGGAGGCTATCATGCCGCGAAAGAAGAAAGCCGAAGTGGAGCCCGAGTCCGTCGCCGCCCCGGTGGAGGCGGCGCTGCCCGGGGACGCTCCCGCCCCGGTCGAGGCGGCCGTCGTGACGCCCGCGCCGGTGGAGGCCGCCCCCGTGGAGCCGGCCGTCGTGGCTCCCGCGCCGGCGGAGCCGGCCCCCGTGGCGGCCGCCAGGCCCCCCGCGCCGGCCGGGCCCTCTCTCGAGGAGCGCCGCCTGGCGGCGGTCGCCCACGGCGGCACCCTGCTCAACCTGATCAGCGGGGGGATCTTTGGCCCGCTGCTCGCGTTGGTCCTGTGGCTGCTCTACGACCGCAAGTCCGAGTACGTCTCCTGGCACGCCCTGCAGGCGCTGGTCTTTCAGGTGATCTCGCTGCTCCTCTTCCTGGTCCTGGGGGGCATCACCGCCGCGCTCTGGGCCGTGACGGGCGTGCTGCTCCAGGTCGTGGTGGGCTTTTGCCTGGTGCCCATCGCGCTGGGCTTTACGGCGATCACCGCGGCGGTGGGGGTGGGCGGCCTGGTCTATGGTTGCGCGGGGGCGCTGTCGGTGCTGGACGGGCGCGATTTCCGCTACCGCTGGGTGGCCGATTGGATCCCGCCGCTGAACCGGCCGTAGGGCCGGACTTTAGGCCAGGTAGCGCACGATCTCTTCTTCCCATGACGCCGCCTCCGCCGGGCCCAGGGGCCGCGGCACCGGCAGCTCCATGCGGACGGCGGCCGGCCGGGCGCTCAGCACGACGACGCGATCGGCCAGCGCCAGGGCCTCGCGCACGCTGTGGGTGACGAGGAGGATGGTCTGTCCCTGGGCCGTCTGGAGCTGGCGCAGCTCGGCCTGCAGCCGCCGGCGGGTGATGGCGTCGACGGCGGCGAACGGTTCGTCCATGAGGAGCACGGCCGGCTCCACAACCAGGGCGCGGGCCAGGGCGACGCGCTGCTGCATCCCTCCGGACAGCTGATGGGGATAGCTTTCGGCAAAGGGTCCGACGCCGAGGCGGTCGAGCGCCTGGCGGGCGCGCTCCTGGCGCGCAGGCCGGGCCATGCCGGCCAGGCGCAGCCCGAACTCGACGTTGCCGCGCGCCGTCAGCCAGGGGAAGAGGGAATACTCCTGAAAGATGAGGGTGCGTTCGCGGCTCCAGCCCTGCACGGGCCGGCCGCGCAGCAGCACCTGGCCGGCGCTGGGGGATTCGAGCCCGGCCACGATCTGCAAGAGCGTCGTCTTGCCGCACCCGCTGGGGCCGAGCAGGGCCACGAGCTCGCCCTGGTGCACGGCGAGGTCGAGGCCGTGCAGCGCCTCGACGGGCGGCCTAGCGGAGCTCCGATAGACCTTGTTCAGCCCGCGTATCTCCAAGTATGCCATAGCCTTTGCTCCCGGTCTGCCAGCGGAGCAGCCGCCGCTGCAGCTGGCGCAGTCCGCCGTCCATGAGCAGGCCCAGGACGCCGATGGCGATCATGCCGGCGAGGACGGTAGTGGTATTGAACGAGTTACGGGCGTCGAGGATCAGGAAGCCGAGGCCGCGGGAGACGGCGACCATCTCGGCGGCGACGACGCACATCCAGGCGAGGCCGAGCCCGAGGCGGAGCATGGTCAGGAGTTCGGGGAGGGCGGCGGGGAGGACGACCTGGAAGGCGGCCTGGGTGCGCGTCGCGCCGAGGGTGAGGGCGCCCTGGACGAGGCGCCTGTCGACGCCGCGGACGGCGGCGATCGTTCCTAAAAGAATTGTCAGGACCGTGCCGACAAAGATGATAAAGACGGCCGGGGCGTTGCCGATGCCGAACCAGAGGATGGCCAGGGGGATCCAGGCCGGCGGGGCCAGCGGGCGCAGCAGCTGCGTGAGCGGGCCGAGCCATTCCTCCGCGCGCTCGCGCAGCCCCAGGTAAAAGCCCAGCGGCAGCGCCACGGCCAGCGCCAGGCCGTACCCCAGGAGCACCCGCCCCACGCTCGCGCCGATGTGCGCCCAGAGGGGGCCGGCGAAGAGGAGCGCGAGGAGCCGGCTGGCCACGCGCGAAAAGGGCGGCAGGAGCACCGCGTCGACCCACCCGGCCCGCGGCAGGAGCTCCCAGGCCGCGGCCAGCCCGACGAGCACAAGCAGCCCCCGCCAGTTGACGGCCGGCCGGCCCCGCGCGGCGCTCATCGTTCCCCCAGGACGCGGGCCAGGGGGGCGGTGTCGGTCAGCTCCAGCGCGGCGGGATCGTGTTCGAGCAGCCCCTGCGCGCGCATCAGCCGCGCCATGCGCCCGATCTCGTCCGCGGTGAGGTGATAGTCCACGCTCATCTTGTCCCGAGCCAGCGAGGCCTCCACCAGGGCGGGGTCGAACGACTCCAGGTACTCGACGATGACCCGGGCGGTGTAGCCCGGGTCGGCGTTGGCCCGCTCCACCGCCGCGACGTGGCAGCGCAGCACCGCGTCGAGCTCCGCGGCGTGGTCGCGGATAAAGTCCTCCCGCGCGACCACGACGCAGCAGGGGTGGTCGGGCCACTGCTCGGTGTAGTAGCCCACGATGTGGCCCCAGCCCTGCCGGACGGCGTCGGTCAGAAAGGGCTCGGTGTTGGAGGTGGCGTCCACCTGCCCCGTCTGGAGCGCGCTGATCATGTCGCCCAGCTTCTGGAAGTAGACGAGGGTCACGTCGCCCTCGGGGTCCAACCCGTTCTCCTGCAGCGCCTGGCGCAGCAGGATGTCCAGGATCGAGGCCTTGATCGTGGCGATCTGCTTGCCGCGCAGGTCGCTCCAGGTGCGGATGCCGCTGTCCTGCCGCACGAGCAGGCCGTCGCTGCCGCGCCCGGTCATGGCGACGATGCGCAGCTGGGCGCCCTGGTCGATGGCGGCGATGGCGGTGGTCACCGGCACCGCGCCGACCTGGAAATCGCCGCGCTGGAGCGCCTCGACGATCTCGGTGTTGCTGGGGACCAGGTAGGTGGTTACGCTCAGGCCGGCGGTGCGGTAGAGGCCCTCGCGGTCGCTGATGTAAAAGGGGACGTGGTCGTTGGCGGTGCGCACGCCGATGTGGATGGCGGCGGCCGGCCGGCCGCAGCCGCAGAGCAGGACCAGGAGCAGCAGGACAATCCCCAGGATTCGCAGATGGCGCATCGCAGACCTCCTTTGCCGTTGAAAAAAGAACGGGCACCCAACCGCCAGGTTGGATGCCCGCCAGGGGCTGACATACCAGGTTCGAGGGTATCTTAACACAAGCCGGCCGAATACGCAAGCTGGCCCTCTTGTGTAAAATGCCGTTCTATATTATAATGTCCCCAGCGCAGCAGTCCCCCCCCGTGACGCAGATGGAGCGGTTGCCATGAAATGTCCTTATTGCCGGGCAGGTGATTCTCGGGTCATCGACACGCGGGAAATGGCCGATCTGGACTCGATCCGCCGCCGCCGCCAATGCCGCGACTGCGGGCGGCGCTTTACGACCTATGAGCGTGTCGAGCCGGTGAGCCTGACGGTGGTCAAGAAGGACGGCCGGCGCGAGCCGTACGACCGGCTCAAGCTGGAGGGCGGTATCCGCATGGCCTGCGGCAAACGGCCCATCTCCGCCGAGACGATCCAGCGCATCCTGGACGAGGTCGAGACGGCCATCTTTGCCCAGGCCAATGAAGAGGTGCCCAGCCGCGCCATCGGCGAGCTGGTGATGGAAAAGCTGCGCGAGGTGGACCAGGTCGCCTACATCCGCTTTGCCTCGGTCTACCGCTCCTTTGCCGACCTCTCGGACCTGCGCGAGGAAGTCGAGAGCCTGATGCGCGACTGAGCTTCCTCCGTGTGCGGCGAGTCGAACTTGCAGTCCCTTGTAGGGGCGGGGTTGTCCGCCCCTACAAGGCTTTCCCGGGGCCCAAAGTTGGGAACAAAGTACTGTTATACAAATGGCCCCTTATCGTGTATAATGGAGACATCATTCATCATCTGGCGCGTTCTTTTCGCTCTTTCAACGAGGTGCGCTCATGACAGTCCTGGCGGTAATCGGCGGACAATGGGGCGACGAGGGCAAAGGCAAGATCGTCGACCTGCTGACCTCGCGGGTGCAGGTCGTCGCCCGCTACCAGGGGGGGGACAACGCCGGCCACACGGTGGTCAACTCCCGGGGCACCTTCCGTATGCACCTGATCCCCTCGGGGATCTTTGACGCGCGGGCCATCTGCATCATCGGCAACGGCGTGGTCGTCAACCCCAAGAGCCTGCTGAGCGAGATGGCCCAGATGCGGGAAAAGGGCGTCTCCTTGAGCAACCTGCGCATCAGCGAGGGGGCGCACGTCACCCTGCCCTTTCACCTGCAGCTCGATGGGTTGGAGGAAGAGACCCGCGGCGGCACGTCCATCGGGACGACGCGGCGCGGCATCGGGCCGACCTATACCGACAAGGCGTCCCGGTGCGGCGTGCGCATGGTAGACCTCCTCGACGAGGAGGTGCTGCTGACGCGCCTGACCTACCTGGTCAACTCCAAGAACCGGCTGCTGGACCGGGTCTATGGCCAGCCGCCGCTGCGCCTGCACGACGTCTACCTGGAATACCTGCAGTACGGCCGGCAGCTGGCCCCCTACATCGCCGACACCCGGCGCATCTTGCAGCAGGCCTGGCGGGGGGGGCAGAATGTTCTGCTGGAGGGCGCCCAGGGCGTGATGTTGGACCTGGACCACGGGACGTACCCTTACGTCACGTCGTCCTCGCCGACGGTCGGCGGCGCCTGCGTCGGGCTGGGCATTCCCCCGCGGGCGATCGACCGGGTGGTGGCGGTCAGCAAGGCCTATTGCACGCGCGTCGGCGCGGGCCCCTTCCCCACCGAGGACAACGGCGAGGCCGGCGCGCGCCTGCGCGAGCTAGGGCACGAGTTCGGCACGACGACCGGCCGGCCGCGCCGCTGCGGCTGGTTCGATGCCGTCGTGGCGCGCTACGTGGCCGAGATCAACGGCGTGGATGCCATGGCCATCACCAAGCTCGACGTCCTGGATACCGAGCCGGTCGTGCGCATCTGCACCGGCTACCGCATGAACGACGCCATCGTCCAGGACGTGCCGGGCAGCATGATGCTCTGGGAGTGCCTGACCCCGGTCTACGAAGACCTGCCCGGCTGGCAGACCTCGACGCGCTCGGTGCGCGCCTTTGAGGAGCTGCCCCTGCCGGCCCAGGCCTTTCTGCAGCGCATCGAGGCGCTGGTCGGTGTGCCCGTGGCCATCATCTCGGTGGGGCCGGGACGCGAGGAGACGATCATCCGCCAGATGATGCTCTCCTGACACTCCACGCGGCCGCGCAGACGGGGGGGGCGCTGCGCGCCCCGCCGCTGTGGGCGGTCCCGTTGGCGATACGAAACGGTGCACGATGCTGCAGGTCGAGATTGCCGTCGCCAAGACCCACAAGTATGCCAGCCGCGAGAGCGGCGATACCGTCGAGATCGTCGAGCGGCCGCACGGCGGCCTCTCCGTCCTGCTCGCCGACGCCCAGGGGAGCGGCTTTGCCGCCAAGACGCTCAGCAACCTGGTCATCAGCCGCGGCGCGGCGATGATCAAGGAAGGGATGCGCGACGGCGCCGTGGCGCGGGCCGTGCACGACTACCTCTACACGCTGCGCCAGGGCAGGGTCTCGGCCACGCTGATCATTGTCTCGGTGGACCTCCAGTCCCAGAGCCTGATCCTCTCGCGCAACGACGAGTGCCCCGTCTATTTCTTTACCCCCGACCGGATCGCGGTGCACGACGAGCCGGCCACGCCGATCGGGATTTATGTCCGTTCCAAACCCGTCGTGGTGCAAGAGCCGCTGGCCGAGCGCCTGGGCGCCCTGATCACCAGCGACGGGGTGGTCTGCGCGGGGGAACGCCATGGGGCGCGCCTCGACGTCCACGGCTTTTTGCGGCAGCGCCTGGAGCAGGGGTGGCCGGTGGCCCAGGATCTGGCCGACGCGCTGTTGGGCCAGGCGATGGCGCTGGAAGACGGCCGGCCGCGCGACGACGCCAGCGTGGTGGTGGTCACGCTGACGCCGGGGGCGGACGACGACGTGCCGGTGCGGCGGCTGATCGCGCACCTGCCGGTGGAGTAGTGGCGCGGGTGGGGGCCAGGCCCATTGCCCGGCCCGCGGCGGCCGGCCGCTCGCCGGCGCGGCCTGGCCCATTGTGCGGCGTGGGATCGCGCGGCCCAGGCCGGGTCTTGACACGGTGATGCCTATGCGTCGAGCTTTTTTCCCCCGTATCCACCGCAGCCTGCTCGCCAACCTGCGCGTCTTTCTGCTCCTCTGGCGGCGCTTTCGGGTCTCGCTCTCCCTCTTTGCCGCGATCATCGTGGGGGGAACGCTGCTGCTCTGGCTGGGGTATGTCCACCCCGAGACCGGGGCGCGCCTCTCCCTGCCCGAGGCGCTCTACGCCGTCTTCTCCATGCTCTTTTTCCAGACGGCCGTGCCTTTTCCGCAGGGCCCCCTGGAGATTCTCTTTTTCGTCGTGCCGATCCTCGGCTTTAGCGTCGTCATCGAAGGGCTCGTGTCGTTCAGCCTGCTCCTCTGGGACCGGCGCAACCCTTCAGGAGAGTGGACCGTGGCATTGGCGTCTACCTATGCGGGGCACGTGATCGTCTGCGGGCTGGGCCACGTCGGCTACCGCGTCGTGAAGCAGCTGCTCGACTTTGGCCAGGAGGTCGTCGGGCTGGAGAAGGACCCCCAGGCGGCCTTCCTGGACCGCGTGCGCAAGCGCGGTGTGCCGGTGGTGATGGGCGAGGGCCGCGACGTCGACGTCCTGCGGTCCGCGGGGGCCGAGCGCGCGCAGGCCATCGTCATCGCCACGAACAATGACCTGGTCAACCTGGAGATCGCCATGAATGTGCGCCAGGTGAACCCCGACATCCGCATCGTGCTGCGCATGTTCGATGCCGACCTGGCGGAGAAGCTGGGCGGCGTGCTGGGCATCCGCACCGCCTTTAGCGCCTCGGCCATCGCGGCGCCGGCCTTTGCCACGGCCGCGATCCGGGCCGGCGTCACCCACTCCTTTTCCGTGGAGGGCGACCTGCTGCACGTGAGCGAGCTCGTCGTGTGCGCGGAGGGCGGCCTGGCAGGCAAGACGGTGCACGACGTGGAGGAAGAGCAGGACCTCTCGGTGATCTTTCACCAGCGCGGGAGCAAGCGCGACATGCATCCGGCGGACGAGCTGGTCCTGGAGGCCGGGGACAAGGTCATTGTCTTTGCCGACCTGGAGCAGCTGGCCCAGTTGGAGCGGTTGAACTGCGGGGGGCGGCGGCGATAGCTGCGCCGAGGGCCGGGGCTGGGGCCGGGCTGCAGGTTAGCGGGTTGGCAAGTTCGAAGGTTGCAAGTTAGGACAAGGGCCGAGGAACCGTCAAGGTTTCCCGGCCCTTGCCCTTTCAACCTGCAACCTACACAGCCTACTCCAGCACCTTGCCCTTGTGGGCGATGGCCGCGTGAGCAGCCGCCAGGCGCGCCACGGGGACGCGGAAGGGTGAGCAAGAGACATAATGAAGGCCGGCCATGTGGCAGAACTCGATCGACGACGGGTCGCCGCCGTGCTCGCCGCAGATGCCTACCTCCAGCTCGGGACGCGTCTGCCGGCCCAGGCGGACGCCCATCTTGACCAGCTTGCCCACGCCGCCCCGATCCAACACCTGGAAGGGGTTCACCGGCAGGACGCCCAGTTCCACGTACTTGACCAGGAAGCGGCGCTCGGCGTCGTCGCGGCTGTAGCCAAAGGTCATCTGCGTCAGGTCGTTCGTGCCAAAGGAAAAGAACTGCGCCAGCGTCGCGACCTCGTCGGCCGTGACGGCGGCGCGTGGGATCTCGATCATTGTGCCGAATTTGTACTCGATCGTGATGCCCTGTTCCGCCATCACCTGCTTGGCGACGCCCTCCAGATCCACCTGGGACACCTTGAGCTCGTTGACGTGGCCGGTGAGCGGGATCATGACCTCGGGCTTGACGACGATGCCCTTCTTGGCCGCCTCGCAGGCCGCCTCAAAGATGGCCCGCACCTGCATCTTGGTGATGTCGGGATAGGTGATGCCCAGGCGGATGCCGCGCAGGCCCATCATCGGGTTGGCCTCGTGCATCTTTTGCACCGCGGCCAGCAGGACCTTTTTCTCGGCCAGGCTCTCGGCAAGCAGGCGCTTGCCGGTCTCGGTCCGCGGCAGGCCGGTGTCGGCCTCCAGGTCGGTCACCTCGACGAGCAGCTCTTCCTGGCCGGGCAGGAACTCGTGCAGCGGGGGGTCGATCAGGCGGATGATGACGGGGCAGCCGTCCATGGCCTCAAAGAGCCCGTAAAAGTCGGAGCGCTGGCTCGGGAGGAGGTGCTCCAGGGCCCCCCGGTAGGCCTTGACGGCCGGGGAGGCGGCGATGTCGTGTTCCACCGCGGCCAGGTCGGCCTGGAGGTCGGCGCGGCGCTTTTCGTCCAGCGGCTTGCCGTCTTCCTTGCCCACGCCGAGGGTGTTCTGCAGGCGGTGCTGCCGGTCGAAGAGCGCCTGGGCCTCGTCGGCGTTGAGGATCATCTGCTGGACGTGGGGCAGGCGTTCCTGCTCAAAGAACATGTGCTCGGTGCGGCAGAGGCCGATGCCCTGGGCCCCAAAGGTGCGGGCGCGGCGGGCGTCGCGCGGGTAGTCGGCGTTGGTCCAGACCTGCAGGCCGCGGGCGGGGTAGCCGGCGTAATCGGCGGGCCACTGGCGGGCCGCGGGATCGGCGGCGACCTCGTCGGCCCAGCCGAGCAGGGTGCGCAGCTCCGTCTCCTTCTCATAGTCGGGGACGACGGTGGCGATCTCGCCGGCATAGACCTCGCCGGCGGCGCCGTCGAGGGAGGCATAGTCGCCCTCGCGCAGGACCTGCCCCCGGACGTGGACCGTGCGGGTCTCGACGTCGATCTGGAGGTCGCGGGCGCCGACGACGGCCGGCTTGCCGAACTGGCGGGCGACGACGGCGGCGTGGGCGGTGGCCCCGCCGCGGCTGGTGAGGATGCCCTTGGCGGCGATCATGCCGTGGACGTCGTCCGGCTTGGTCTCGGGGCGGATCATGATGACGGCCTTGCCGGCGTTGCCCCAGGCCTCGGCCGTGTCGGCGTCAAAGGCGAGCATGCCCACCGCGGCCCCGGGGGAGGCGTTTACGCCGGTGGCCAGCATGCGGCCCGCGGCCTTGGCCTTGCGGATCTCTTTCTCGTCGAACTGCGGGTGCAGGAAAAAGTCCACGTCCTTGGGCGTGACGCGCAGGAGAGCCTCTTCGCGGCTGATCAGCCCCTCGGCGACCATATCCACGGCGATCTTGACGGCCGCGCGGGCGGTGCGCTTGCCGTTGCGCGTCTGCAGCATCCAGAGCTTGCCGCGCTCGACGGTAAACTCCATGTCCTGCATGTCGCGGTAGTGGCGTTCCAGTTTGCCGGCGATCTCCAGCAGCTGCGTGTGGACCTGGGGCATGTCGTCGCCCAGTTGGGCGACCGGCTTGGTGTTGCGGATGCCCGCGACGACGTCCTCGCCCTGGGCGTTGAGCAGATAGTCGCCGTAAAAGGTCTTGTCGCCCGTGGAGGGGTTGCGGGTAAAGGCGACGCCGGTGCCGCTGTCCCAGCCCATGTTGCCAAAGACCATGGTCACGACGTTGACGGCGGTGCCCAGGTCGTCGGGGATCTTTTCCGCGCGGCGGTAGTCGATGGCCTTTTTGCCCATCCAGGAGCGGAAGACGGCCTCGACGGCGGCCTTGAGCTGCTCCTGCGGGTTCTGGGGAAAGTCCTGGCCCAGCGCCTCGCGGTAGGCGGCCTTGTAGCGGGCCACCAGCTCGCGCAGGTCGGCGGCGCTGAGGGCGGTGTCGTCCTCCACGCCGCGCTCGGCCTTGAGCGCCTCCATCACGTGGTCAAAGACCTCGTCCGAGATGCCCATGGCCGTGCGGCCAAACATCGCGATCAGGCGGCGGTACGAGTCCCAGCCGAAGCGCTCGTTCTCGGTAAACTCGACCAGCCCTTGCAGCGTCTCGTCGTTCAGGCCGACGTTGAGGATCGTCTCCATCATGCCGGGCATGGAGAACTTGGCGCCGGAGCGGACCGAGACGAGGAGCGGGTCGGCCGGGTCGCCGAACTTTTTGCCGTAGAGGGCCTCGACCTGGTGCAGGGCTTCCAGGGCCTGTTCCCACATACCGGCGGGGAAGCGGAAGCCGGCGTTGATAAAGGCCATGCAGGCAGCGGTGGTGATGGTAAAACCGGGGGGGACGGGCAGGCCGGCGCGCGTCATCTCGGCCAGGCCGGCGCCCTTGCCGCCCAGGGTGACCTTCATCTCGTCCAGCGACGGTTCATGGCCCAGCACCTGGGCCATGTCGGAGTGGGCGGTTTGGGTAAGGTATACCCACTTGTTCATGGTACACAACCTCCTTCGATCGATTATCTGTCAACGGGCAAAGAAAAGCCGCTCGTGTGTGTTTGGCACACCAAAGCGGTATCATACCCTGAGTGGGGCGATTTGTCAAAACTGGGGATTGGGGATCGGGCGCCGGAAAGGGTTTCCCGATTCCCGCTAACCCATACCCGAGAACCGATAGCGGAGCCGGCTAGGGTTGGGGCGGTTCTTCTTCCTGCGCCTCCTCTTCCTCCTCCCACTCTTCCTCGTCCCAGTCCTCTTCGTCCCAATCCTCTTCATAGAACTCGATGCCGCATGTCTCGCAGACCCAGCAGCCTTCTTCCTCGTCGTACCACAGCTCTTCCCCGCAATCGGGGCAAATGTCAGGGTTCGCTGCATCCGTGGCGCTCATAGACACCTCCGGTTAGGCTGCTGCTTCTTCCTCTTCCTCTTCCTCGTCCCAACGGTCTTCGCCCTGGTAGTAGTCGACCGTATAGGGCCGCAGGCGGACGACTTCGAGCGCGATGCCGCACTCGGGGCATTCGACGAGCTGGCCGACAAAGGCGCCCAGCCGGCGCGGTACTGGAGCAGCGCAATCTGGACAGCTAGCCATCGCTGACCTCCTGGGGCTGGTCTTGGCGCAACGCCCGGACCGATTCCGACAACCCTATTGTACTACATTCGCGGGCCGTCTGCAAGAGTCTGCACACGGTAACGTATCTTTCGTTCAGGATATTCATGCCGCCTCCAGGAGGGTCTGAAGCGTCGATTCTAGCCAACGTTCCTGTTGCCACTGCGCGTTAAGGCGGCGAAAGAGCAGGGCCAGTGTAACGCGGGCGCCCTCCGCGGTGATCAAGGTGCCTACCTGGCGCAGCTTGCGGCGCAACTCCCGCATGAGCCGTTCAGCGTGGCTGGTCGTAC
>Ga0302251_1000780_pt1 | contig 24794 bp, 26 predicted proteins | sample AAG_RA_Gln_MG_FD_193534 | JGI IMG/M metagenome (GOLD analysis project Ga0302251, IMG submission 193534) | Enriched activated sludge microbial communities from anaerobic digester in WTTP, New Holstein, Wisconsin, United States - AAG_RA_Gln | ecosystem: Engineered > Bioreactor > Anaerobic >...
TTAAGATGCGCTCAGTCGGTCATTGCCGTAATAGGGAAAAGCTAAGAATCAATATTCAGGATTCTGAAGGTATAGAGGAAATCAAACCTGGCAGGATTGGTTTGCATGTCAGAGGAGAGCGCTATCTCCGGTTTTTGCCCTTCAATGGCGGACTTGGAAAATTTCGACTCCTGAGTTAGTATATAATAAAGGAGGCGATTACATGAAAAAGGAACGAAGACATTTCAGCCCCAAAGAAAAGTAGCAATTATCAGGAAACATCTCATTGAAAAGTTCCCGGTATCAGATCTCTGTGATGAATACAAGCTTCATCCCAATGTATTTTTCAGGTGGCAGAAGGAATTTTTCGATAACGGTGCTGCCGCCTTTGAAAAAGAAACGAACCATCAGCAGGTCAAATTTGAAAAGCAGATTTTCCACCTGGAGCAAAAGCTCCAGAGAAAGCACGAAGTTCTTTCAGAACTGATGGAGGAGCATATACAATTAAAAAAAGCACGTGGGGAACTCTAAAGGTCGCGTGGGTTCCCCATGAAATTCGAGATGCGATCGTTGATTTTGTGCACTTGTGGGCTAAGAAAACAGGAATCAGGAAATTTCAGATTGTCCATTGGATAGGCATATGTTCAAGTAAATTTTATGAATGGGGAAAGCGCTGCGGGTCTCATGAGACGCTGGAACCCAGGCAAATCAAAAAAGGGCACTGGGTTTGTACAACCTCTGGCACCTCATGAACACTGGCACATTGATATATCGTATATCAATATTTCAGGGACATTTTATTACCTGTGCGCTCTCCTTGATGGCAGGAGCCGTTATATAGTCCACTGAGAAGTGAGAGAATCGATGACCGAATCGGAGGCTTGCTGAAGCACGAGAGCAGAGAAAACTGAGGAGAAAAGCGTGTAGAGAAGGAGTTATTGTAAAAACCGATGCGGCGTAATGCTCTAAAAATTGATGTCGTGGCGATGAGGCAGGCTGCCATTTATCGGAGTGAAGCGGAGACCATTTACGTGGAGAAGGCCTATGATAGCCTTATTTGGCAGGGGCCACAGGCGAAGCCGGTGCGCCCCGATGGCACCCGGAATCATAGGCCGCGAGGCTCCACGTCAATGGTGGCAGACTGCTGGTCTATCGTTGAAAACATGAGGAAACGAGAGCTAAGAGAAGAAGATGTATGGAAGAGCTAAATCAAGAGGATAAAAATTCCAATTTGTGCTGAACCAGTACACTCATTTTCTGTCTGGATTTGTAGGTCCGTAACAGCGGGGCTGAACGGTTACAGGAAACCTATCTGGCCATAAATTTCTTCACCCTGTTCATTGCATTCTGTCGGATGTTGAAATAGTAAAAGGCGTAATCAAAGGCATGGTAAACTCCGATAGAGGCTCCTGCATTTATCTGGATGAGCAATTGCTGGTTGACGGAGCTGCAGATCAATGCGTTTCTCGATTTGTCAATCTTTGCGTCGGCATAGTTCATCACGGGTATTGTATCTAAAGCCACTGTGGCGTCAGGGTTTAATGTTATGGATCCTTCGTTTTGAGAAGCTGATGCCAGCGTTTCATCAGTTGTCCAGGTTATGGGGTTGATGACGAGAGCTCCAGGGAGCACGACCGGGTCGCCAGGCGGAAGCAACACGGGGGCTTCGGTATTGTATGAAACTATCACACCCGTATCGTCCGGGCCTGTGGCAAATTTAAGATGCGGATTCTGCGCAAGATAATCAGGCGTGATCGAGTATCCGATGACGTACGCCGCAACCATTCTTTTATAAACATCGGGGTTTTGTTCCATATACTCAGACAGCAGAAACACAAGTATATTCGATCCCTGAGAGTGTCCCGCAAGAATAAAAGGACGGCCTTTGTTCAGATTCTTTACATAATAGTCGAATGCGGTAAAAACGTCTGTTTTGGGTATCCCAGACACTATTGCCTGCTGCTGGTCAAGAGGTAGTGCCAGGATGTCCGTTGACGCCTGCCTGTAGAATGGAGCAAAAATATTCCCTACCGGCTCGAAAGCCGTGGCCTGTGATTGAAACTGCCTGGTCGCGCCTGCAATCATGGAGGTATTATTGATTTCACAAACCTGCGGATCTCCCTGTGCTTTTTTCCATACAGTGGGGTATACATAAAAGATGTCTACAGCTTTGTCGGTCGTTGCAGGCAGAGATAACCAATAATTGGATTGTGAGTAATCAATATTACTCTCAACAGATGTATTGGCAGCACTTATTCCATTATTGCTGCCGCATATGCAGCCTGTCGGGGCGAAAACAGCAGAGATTACGAATAAAGCAGTGATTATGAATAGAATGCATCTGAACTTTCTCATGGATCAATCTCCTCTTGATATTTTTACTCACCAGCATAATTAACGACCACAGCAAAAGCTGTGGCAATATAACAATGCTCTACTTATTCTAACCCAGATCGATCTTACCTCCTTAAAGATTTTTTGGAGCGTTTCGCAATGGTCACATGGATATGGGCCTCCGTCCGAGCATGCAGTTGGAACATGCCTGGAACTTGATTGGAGCTTGTAAACTGCTATTATTTAATCATCAGACAGAATTTAAGGAGGTTTCACCATGGCCGATATGACTTTAACTTCAAACATTCCATTATCAATCCCTAGAGGTAAATCAGAGCAGCAGCGCAATTCTGCAATAGATGCAGTTATCAGTCTGTCTCAGGACATCTATCATAGCATTACGAGCAATACTCAGATCGATCGACAGATTCACGCTTGCTCAGCCCCAGCGCTACCCGTTGGTTCTTGACTTTTCGACGGGAACACTTGTAATCAATCCAGGTCCATGGGCACAGGTCAGCGGGAAGCAATAACTCATATACTCTGCGGGGCCAGTCAGAATCGACATTTATCAGGGAGTGATATATCGCCGGTACGCCAGCATTACCTTCAGAATCTCGGGGAACAGTGTTCCCTCCGTGTCGATAAGCACCACCCACAGGAGATATTCAGAGCTTTTCTGGCAGAAAGTTGACTAGAGTGGAAAATCCGGCTGAATTCCACGCTATGAGATCTCCTTTTTGCAGGATTGCAGGTGAGGCGGGAATGCAGATTCCTGTCCTTCGAGCGGGGGAGATGTGCAGAAGAGGCAGAAAGCCGATTTCAATGCTGTGCTTTGCGCCCGCATGTCGAAGGGCGCGGGCGATATCACCCAATACCTTTCCCATTTCTCACCTCCTGTTAATCGGCAGTTTCATCCCGTCGATGACGATCCATTCATCATCCACTTCAATCTGTCCGCCTGGTTTTTCTGCCTCTGTCGAGGGGCCTCCGCCTTCGGTCATTGATTTCATCGTATCCTTTTTCACTTCCAGCGCATAGAGCTTCCCGTCAATGCAGCCTGCGTAGACTGTGCCATCAGGACCCAGGCACGGAGATGAGTGAACAGGACCGCCAGTCTTGAACTTCCAGGCCTCTATCCCGTTTTTGACTGCATGCAGGAGTTTGTCATCGCTTCCAACGTATACCGTGCCATCGGGGCCGGCACATGGCGAGGAATGCACATAGCTGTCGGTTCTGAACTCCCACAGCATACGCATTTCCGGTTTCAGCAGTTCGTCTGCCACCCTGTCAAGCGTGATGTCCTGCGGGAGGGGCGCCTGGACTGATGACGTGAGGCTCATCGTTTTTCTGGTGCAGGGTATATTAATGGGCTCAGAGCTTTTCTCGAAGAGATCTGAAGCATCACTTCCGCTCCTGGGTGTTTTGTCAAGCGATTTCAGAAGGCTGGTATTGTCCTGTGCCTCATATTTCATGTATGCTGCTTTTCCCGGCAGCCTGGCTTTTTCTGGCGGGATGTGCAGATATGGTCGTACTGCTGACGTCATAGTTCCAGCTTTCTTTCTGTGATCTGATGTTCTGATTATACATTGGAACAGGACGGTTTTCTACAATTGTCTGCATCAGGGTATTATCAGCCCGTAAGAGGTATGAAACAGGGTATGTTTTTCTGTGGGAATGAGAAGACAAGTGTCCGATGTATGGCTTCGTGGATGCGCCGCTGTCAAGCTTTTTCGATGCTGTAAGCCTTCAGGGATGGATCACAATGCGCCTGAAGAGGATTTTCGCCTGGAGGTATTGGAAGGAATGGCAGCGAACAACGAAAAACATACTTACCATGAGGAGATGTCATGAGCTATAGTGTAAAAGTATCTGCTGTTCTTGTCTTTCTCTCCATACTGCTGTCGGCTCCGCTCAAAGCAGGCGAATGGGCCGGGCACGGCTGCGGGGCGGTGGCGCAGACTCAGCAGGAGATGAACCGGCAGGCCGAGGATGATTACAGGAAGTCTGATGCAGAGCTGAACGCCGTATACAGAGAGCTGATGACTCATCTTTCAGGAGAGCAGAAAAAAGCGCTCGTCGAAGCAGAGCTCGCCTGGATCCGGTTCAGGGATTCAAACTGCGCCTGCTGGGCGCTGGTGCACAAGGGAGGAAGCCTCTATCCTCTCATGTATTTCGGGTATATGAAAAGCATGACCGATGAGCGGACAGCGCAGCTCAATGCGATGAAGAGAGACATGCTGATCGATGAGCAGCGGTGAAGAAATGCGGGTACAGCTGCCTCTCAGTCTATTTGAGATAATGACGGCATTCTCAATTCCTGAAGAGAAAAATTCATGAATGGAATCAGGTGTATCTTTTGTGGAAACTACAAACCTGGTATAATGCTCTCTGGGTGAACAGGAAGCTGAAATCAATTTTCTTATCTCACATTACCGCAACCCTGCTGCTTCCTGTCTTCCTGCTCATTGCAGGCACGGCGCTCTGTAGAGAAACGTCGAGCTACAGGTTTGTGGTCATCTCTGACAGCCACATGGATCACCGGAACGGGAACTACTGCCTGAATCCCCCCACAGAGCGCATCATCAGGGCCATCACGGAGGATGTCAAGCCCGCCTTCGTGATCCACTGCGGAGACATGATAACCTTCACTGAGGCTGCGAACACCGAAAAAGATCTCATGATGATGTGGGATGTCTTCAGGAAGGGTGTGGTGGACAGGTTTCTCAACAGCGGCATTGCCTTCTTCCCTGCCGAGGGAAACCACGATATCGCCGGAAAAGGAACGACGATGTATGCCGCCATCTGGAAGCATTTTGCAAACAGTGACGTAAAGCTCGATTCCGGCGATTATTCAGCAAATTATGCCTTTCATTACGGAAGCTCGCTTTTCGTCTCGCTGGTCCGGAGCAATCCGGAGATGAAGGAAAAAGACCTGGCCTGGTTCAGGAAAACCATGTCAGAATACAGGAGCCGGTTCACTCATGTCTTCGTTTTCTGCCACATAGGGCTGCTCATCGGCGAAGAAAGCTTCTCGAACCTGCCGCGCGACAGGGAGCTGGCAGATCTGTTGCGGGAGCATGATGTCGACTATTTCCTGTCAGGCCATTACCACCTCGCCTTCGATTCCAAGGCAGGCCCCACTGAATATATCACATGCGGTGCAGCGGGGGAGCCACTGATCTCGAGCTTCATAGTCTTTACTGTCAATGCCGGGAAGATAACATGGGAGCAGCGCAGCGAGTAGCGGTGAGACAGGAGCTGAGAAGTTTTTTCAGTCGTCGTGAGCTTATCCCATTTTTCGGGCTGGCTCGGAAAAAGCAGCGGTACCATACAGGTGAACAGTATCAGGCTCATATCCGGGTAATTCAGTCGCTGCTTCTGCGCTGCAGGGAGCCCAGAGGAGTGCTGCAGGCTGACTGATCGTGCCTTCTCTTTGTACCGCCAATATTATTGAGGCTCTTGCGCGAGATCCCGGAAGCACTGGCAGCAGTTGAATCCAGAATGGATTCTACTTCCCGGAATCTTTTTTTCTTCCGGGATATCATAAGAGTAAAAGGAGTGATGGATATGCCGATCAAAGTAATCAGGTGCGAAGAATGCGGCCATATTTTCGAGAGACTGATCTCCTCCTCTCAATGGTCATCGGTGCAGAAGTGCCCAGTCTGCGGAGGCGAGAAAACCTGTCAGACTTTCACAGGTCAGGTGATTGCAAAAGGCAGCTGCGATAAAGGCGGCTGAAGACGTTAGCCGGCAGGGTGTATCCCCGCTTCCTCGACGATGACAGATCAAAGCCGGATATAATCAGCAATGCGGTGAGCGTCTTTTCACCGCATTGCTGTGTTTTCACGTCGTCATGAGAGACCTTTTTGATAAACCTGCGGGCGAGGTAGAAAGGCGAAGTCCTATCCTCTCAAGTCATTGACCAGTTCAAACTGAACAGCTGCAGAGTGCAGCGGACATAGAGCCACTAAAATCCATGCCCAGGTCTTTCCGAATTTCTTAATATCAGAGAAAGTAAAAAAAAGCTCTCTTTTGAAAGAGAGCACTTGATATAAAGACCTTGGTAGAGGAGATGAATGGCAAAGATATATCAATCAGACAAATGTATAAGCTCCTTCCAGATCATTCCCCACAGTGTCTGTGCCATCATAGGCATACTCGTCACCATAGTGATCTGATACATATTGACCGTTCTCATTGTTTACATATACACAATGCTCACTGCTCCATGTCACAATGCTGTCAAAGGAAGTTCCCTGAATGTCGTCAGGATTTACAGGCATCATATAATCTTCCAGTCCAAGGAACCTGGCTGTATCATCAGGCCACTCTCCGTTGTTCAGGCTCATGCAGGCTCCGGCATAGGTTTTAGAGCCGTCATTCTGCTCCATCTGTGCTCTTTTTGCCATAGATGCATAACAAAGCACTGCCTGGTCGAGTTCTTCTCCCTCCATACCTTCAAAATCAGCCATCTTCTCGGCAATTTTCATTTCTTTTGCGGAAATTTCCACAGTTACGCCGTCCTTCATAGTCACCTGACAGCTTCCATCAGGATTCTCATTGACATTAAGAAAAACATCTTCTCCATATGTATCCATGGCAGCTTTAATAGTGGCAACTGAAGAGCAGTTTCCCTTGTTTCCCTGGGAAAAACTGTCGATCATATCCTCATATTCCTCGGTGGATTGAACTCCTCCCCCGCCAGGCCAGGTGTTCTGACCTGCCGTTACACCATTCAGCCCGACTGTTCCACTGAGCATCATGGAAAGAAAGTTTGAGACTGGTGAAACGGTGGATATAGCTCCCATTTCAGGTTTCAAAGAGCCTTCCGGTTTTGTAACGCTCATGCTGCCAATCGCAGACAGTAATGAAGGCCTTACATTCTCTTCCGGCGAACTATCAGAAGAGCTCTGAATCTCCTGTGCCTCCTGAGACAACATGAGATTTTCATGTGGCATGCTGATCTCACTATTATCATTACCACCTGACTTTATCATTTTATTTTGAGGCTCTCCGGTCCAATAGCTCTGATTTGGTGAATGAAGTGCCGATTCCATTTTGATCATTGTCTGCCTCCTTCTGAAAGAATTCCGGCTTTTTATGGCTGCCGACGATCTATCAATGCCCTTCTCTGTCCTTATTATATCCAACGGCAGTTACATCTTCCTTACAGGTTGATTACAAAAAACTTACAGGTGTTACCATTTTGTTTATATTATCTTTCAATACAACTCTTCGATATCAACATACTGTAATCTCAGAGATCGGAAAAGCCCGAGGCCTCTGCGAGGAAATGACCAATCTTGAGGTGTGATCCTGGGATGGCAGGTAGAGGTTTGTCTATGAAGTTGCCGACGGTTGATGTTACCGCAACCAGCTACAGAGCATGACTGATATTGATAGCTGCTTGACAGTCATAGAGAGGGAGGGACAGTTCTCTGTCCTTCTCAAATTGAATAATTATGAGCTTATACGTATCGATCAGTGATAAGAACCGCGCCTCTCATATTTGAAAGAGATTCATCATCTGGCACTGAGTGTGTGCTTTTTCCTTCGATCATTCACTGCGCGTAAGTGACATGGCAGAACGGTTATGCAGACAGATAAGTCTCTCGATTGTTCAGACAGAGACTGTTCACATGGCCGCCCATGTCCATGACGTAGGGAAAATCGGCGTCTCTGATGCCGTTCTTTCAAAGCCAGGGCCATTGAACGATGAAGAATGGTCGAAAATCCGGCTGCATCCCAGTATTGGAGTTGATATAATGAAGAGATCTTCAGGGTTATCAAGAATCGCTGAAATTGTTCTTCATCATCATGAGCGGTGGGATGGCAAAGGGTATCCAGACGGTATAAGCGGATCTGAAATTCCTCTGGGCAGCCGAATAATCGCAGTATGCGATTCAATCGATGCGATGATGGGCCTGCGTTCATACCGGAAAATTCTGAGCCCGCAGGAATGCCGTGAGGAAATACATCGCAACAGCGGTGTAATGTACGATCCGGATATTGTGGAAGTTTTACTCCGAGAATGGTGGACCTCGACGCTCTTCAGATGTCAGTGCTTCAGGATGCATTCACGAAAGCCATAAAGGAGAGCGGTCTGAGAGACAGGGCATCTCTTCTTCTCCATATCGCCAAAGCCTTCCTGGAAGGATGCCTGTCTTCCGGAAAAGAAGAAAGCCTCGCTATCAGATAGTGCTTCATCGCCATCTTCCTTCCGGCCTGGCTCTTCTCCGATACTCCATGCGGGGCCCGTGCCAGCGCGATAATCTACATATCGTTGAAACAGCAAAGGAAAACGGACTGAACCTCTCTGAGTTAACGCAATGATTATGGCTGCCCCTCCAGTGAAGCCTTTGATCACGGTGTGGGAGAGAAAACTGTCTATGATGCCACCCCTTATGCTGCCAAGCAGGGCGAGCGTTGCTCCGCTCATGAGGGCCAGCAGCACGGCAATCCCTGTCGAGCTTTCCGGAGGAGCTTTGAGTTCGGCAAGCGTTGATGCCACGAGAAGTGAAACAATGGCAACCGGACCAATAGCGAGAAAACGGGAGGAGCCGGTCAGCGCGTAAAAGGCCGGCGGGATTGTCGAGGCATAAAGGCCGATCTGTGGGGGAAGAGACGCCAGCATGGCATATGCCATTGCCTGGGGGATCAGCAGAACAGCAGTGGTCACGCCTGCTGCCAGGTCGCCCGGGAGATTTGTCTTCATATAGTCATGAGCCTTCATGGGAGCACTCCTTGCGGCCCTGTCGCTCTGGCATTCAGGAGTGCTTTCCGGAGATCAGCGCTGCAATCCGCGGTTGAAGCACGCCAAAGAGATAGGTTCCCGTCACCATGCCGGTAAAGGTAAAGAGTGCCGCTTCGAACTCCGGTCATAGGTCTTGGCCTGAAAGAATGAGTGATTCTTGACAGGAAGTGCAAGCTTGCAGAGATTCACATACCCGGTTGAGACTCCCAGTGCCTGCCAGGTGACCAGGAAGAACAGGAACACAAAGAGGCCAATGGCTATTCCTCCAGCCCACCAGGGCCACAGTGAGACAAAGATAATGTCGTACATCGATCCTCCTGATGGGGAAAGGCACACGCTCCCGCTTTCGGCGCGAAAATTGTTGCACCGGTCCTTGCTGTGAGATCCATTTAGCCTGAGATGAAATCGGCATACAGATGAGTCTCCAGGATATGGGTTATGCGGTAGCCCATTTCTTTTGCGGCTTTAAGATATATCTCCACATCTCTCCGTGGGTCTATGATGGCGCATTCTTCGTGTGCGCCGACAAGGTAAGAGCTGTGAGCGATACCTTTCAGGAAAAACTGCTGAACGAACATGCGGCACCTCCTTATGCGTTTGCAATAATCCCACCTGTGCCATTGGTCTAAGGAACAGGAAGTCTCCCAATAGATTTTTTTTGTTTCCTGTTTTCCTGCTGACTTTCAACTATCAAGCCTGAAGTTATAATAGATACCATGGCATACAGGCAGGGATCTTCTTGACGTATGCTCTTATTATATTTTTGAAATCGTTGGTGTCTGGATCCGGCCAGTTTAGGAATTTCCCCGACAGATAGTACGCCGCCATGTCCTGGGCGAAGAACTCGCTGTCGCTTGAGGCTGCGTACTTGTCTATGAACTGGTTGTTTTGGGCTGCATCTTTATAGAAATTTATCGATTTCGGCTGACCACTGCGGCTCTTTATCACCACAGCAGTCATCGACGGCATGCCCGAATTCATGGAGGCCCACGAGGTTGCCGCAATCACTCCCATCTAGAGTCCGCTCCTTTACAAACAGGTTGTTAGTTGTGGAGCTGAAGCCGCCAGCGATGTCTTTCCATACTCTTCCATATAAAGCATCCCGCACTCACTAGTGATTGAACGTGAGGGTGAAAATTCAGAACTTTTCCTTTACATTTCAGCTTTCTCCAGCACTTCCACCGTGTCACCGAGACCGTCGACAGCCACCAGATCTCCGTCATGGAGCACCTCCACTATCCCGGGAATGCCGATGACAGCTGGAATGCCTATCTCCCGTGCCACTATAGCGCCGTGGGAGAGCAGCTTGTCGATCGAGTGACGGCCCGAACATTGAATCACCTCCAGAAAGACCGTGAGGAGGCCGATTATTCCAGGTCCATTCCTTTTTCATTTCCGATCGTGATGATCATGGGAGGCATTGGAACTGCCTTAAAGGTATATGTAAGGGCCAGCATACACGCAATAAGCAGAGGGAAAGCCTTATCATCGCCATACCATGCCAGCCGCCCGTTTGTGTTCTTTCTGCATTCTTTATCGTAATCGCTGTTTTCCGTGTCGGATCTATTTCGGCCTCGAATTGAGCTCTGCACGCACCCGCATGGCCTCTTTGTAAATGGCTTTCTGCTGATTCCTGATCACATCCATCTGCCATACTGCAGAATCACCGATGTTCGGGTGGTTTACAAGACCGCTCCAGATCTCCAGCTCTCCCTGGAGGGCTCTGTGCTTCGCCTTGAGCATATCAAAGGTATTTTGAAGCTCTGCCCTGGACATGGTGGAGAGATTCGCAGGCACATAGAGCCCCTGCGCCACCAGTGCATTGAGGGAGTGGCTCAGTCCGGCCGCCCACTTGTTCATGCCCATCTTGAAAGGGTCTTCACTGCTTCCAAGTCCCAGCTTTCTTGTCACATTCTCCATCCACGCCAGGAACTCAGCCTCTGAGCCGCTTGTCATCCCGCCGATGAAGAACAGGCCGTACATGTGATACCAGGGTCCCATCTTGTCACTTGCGAACCTGTCTCCGGAGGGCCTTATATTCCGGAGCTTGCCGGTGACCGACGAGGGATTTATCAACTTCCACTTCTTGGAGTCCATCATGTTACTGTTGTCCCATCCTATCAGGGACTGGTTGCCGGAGCGCTCCGCATATGTGACTTCCTTGAGAAGGTTGTGGGCAGTGAGTGTGGCAAGCCAGTAGTCGCCGCCGCACACATCGAGCGACATTCCCAGAACCTGGTCAGGCATCAGGTTGCCTGGAGAGGCTGTTATCTTCTGAGCCAGTTTGGCCTCCAGGCTCTGATTTCCTCCGCCCATGGTGCTGTTTACATAGGCATTTCCTGACGTTCCTGATGGCTGTGCCGATTCTGTCAGCATGAATCCGAGCTTGCTGCCATTCTGCTCCACGAATTTGTTGGCAATCTTTTCCACCGCTCCGCCGGCAATCGATGAACGCGGGTAGAACTTTGCAAGCGGGCTGTTTTCAAACTTGACGGGCTTGTGCCGCAGCAGTTCCTGCAGCATCGCATCTCCCATCGTCTTCGTGTCTGTTGAGCTCTGCGCCGCTGCGGCGAGGCAGAGCAGAATGATTGCGGATACAGAGATGAAAAAAGTCAGAACAGATGATTTCCCAGTCATGAGACGCCCCCTTTTCATGATTTGCTATCAGCTGTCGATGCAGAACTCTGAGGTATTTTCTGCTTTCTTCTGTTTTATTGCTCCGGATTCCTCCGTCAAGTGCATCCACTCATTGAGCGCTGCAGGGATAGCGTTCTTCCCTGACAGTTCTGATTGCTTTTATTCAGTGTGAATTTTAAAGGCCTGAGCCTTCTCTTTTCCATATGGCAGCAACAGACAGCAGACTCAGTCGTATGCCATGACTGCGGCTGCGTCGACCGCGGCTTTGCCAGTTGTGGTGCAGGTGAGAGTATTACAATCGTTTCTACCAATGCTGCATTGGCATATCTGGAAAGACTGCCTCTTTGCTGAGGGGATGTCATTATAGTAACGCTCAAAACAAACACCATCATAAAGCAGGGTTTGTTTTGATTCCATGAGGCTTTCCTCATGGCGTTACTTATGCTGTTGAGTATAAGCCGGTCATACCTCAAGAGGGAACATTTTTTTTGTCTCTTCATCTGATGGGAAAAGCAGTTCTATTCGGAGCTCCTGGGTCGTCAAATCCAGAGGAGCTCCAAATGTTGTAATTGTAGTAAAAAAGCGGGCTGTCTTTGTATTCTTTTCCAGGACCAGGCTCATTACCGGAATATCGCCGCATATCTGAAAATCAATCGCTTTCCCAATGTCTCGTGAAGGTGATATTTCTTTGTACAATTCAGCCAGTTCACTGTTTTGAGTTGACAGTACCTCGTCCCATATTCGAGCGCGTAAAAAGTGTTCTACGACAGCCCAGTCTTTGACGTAATTGCGCAAGCCATCCTCTGAGAAGAGAATCCGGATGGCGTTGTCATATTTTTTCAAGGTATTTTCTCCGGCATAGAACTTTATAAACTGATCATAACCGGAATTTTTCATCAGTATTTTGTATCCTGTATTTATCACGAAAGCGGGATAGGGCTCATGTTTTTCCAGCATGCTGTGCAGGTATTCAGCCAGGTGATGAAGCCTTCCTCCGGGGCCCTCGGCCAGATGTGAATCATCTCTGCCGATATGTCAGCTCCTGCGGCATCGGCGTGATAGAAACGCCTGTACAGCATGCAGGTCCTGCCTGCACCACAGCCGAAATCGAGAACCTTCAGATTTTCAAGGCTCCCGATGCGCTTCTTCAGCTCGACGAGCACCGGCAGATAACCCACCACCATCCAGTGCCACGATTCCAGATCGTAATAAGTCTGGGCCGATTCCTTCCAGTAATCCTGATAGTTCATGAAGAGTCCTCTGATAATCCCCCACATCCATCAGTAAATGCAGAACAAGTCATCATCAATGGTATATCTGTTTTTTCTTCAGCACGCTGAGTATTTCTTTTGCTCCTGATGCATTACCTTTCTGAGAACTCAGGTATGGCATCCAGGCGTTCTCGAAGCGCGACTGGCGGACAAAGTTCAGACTCTGCAGGACGGAGCAGACGGGAGCCTTGCATGGGAAGGCAGGAGCAGGACCGGTTCAGGGCGAACCCGGAGCTTTGTTCCTCTGCCAAGGTGAAGAAGGAAATGTGTTCGACGGTACAGGGGAGCGGAGCTGGAGAATTCTGCAGCAGGGACTGGAGCCTGGATTAGCATGACAATGCGCATGGACTTGCACGTTCATACCACGAAGTATTCACCCTGCAGCTCCATCCTGCCCCGGGAAGTTATCGATACAGCGCTTGAGATGGGCCTCCAGGGAGCGGTCATCACCGACCACAATACAATCTGGCCGAAGGAAGAGCGGGAAGAGCTCAGGAAATACGCCGTCTCCAGGGGCTTCCTGATACTCTTCGGGCGGGAGCTGGATACGGAGAAAGGGCATGTGCTCGTGTTCGGTTTCGATCAGGCTCTGCCGCGCTCAATCAGTTTCAGGGAGCTCAAAACGACAGTTCAGGAGGCAGGAGGCGCCATTGTGCTGGCTCATCCGTTCAGGTGGGGCCATCAGAGCGGCAGGAACACCGAAGAGCACAAGGTTCTCTTTGAACTGTTCGACGGCATCGAGGCCCTGAATGGGAAATGCGGTGCATGTGAGAACAGGAGAGCCAGGCACATTGCCGAATCGCTGGGGCTGCCTGTTACAGGAGGAAGCGATGCCCATTCGATTCACATGCTGGGCAGGTGCTACACTGAGTTTGATGACCAGATAATGGATGAAAAGGATCTGGTGCAGGCCATCAGATCCGGGCGGCTCAGGCCGGGTCCGGCAGGCGAAGAGGAGCCGGATGCAGAAGCGGAGCTTGAAGAAACGATGCTCGACGTGTCACGGTGCAGAGCCCTGCTTTTCAATCTTCACGGCACTCTTCTGAATCTCGAGATGAGAGAAGATCGCGATGTATTTGAGAGAATGGCGATGTGGCTTTCTCTTCTGGGAATGAAGGCCGGGGGCACGCCGCTCCTGATGGACTTCTATTCAAGGAGCAACGAGCTCTATCAGCGGACAAAAGCAAAGACTTCCTGTCCTGAAGTGGATATCGCAGAGGTTTTCAGGACCCTCATCAGGGATCTGCACGGTGAAGACCTGGCCGGGGAACGGCTTGAACTGCTCTGCCTTGGTTTCCGGGCGATGTCGGTGCGGAAAGTGACGGCAAAGCCATGGGCTGTTAAGACGCTCGCAATGCTTAAGGAAATGGGTTTTCTGCTCGGCGTGGTTACGAATTCGCAGAAGCTTTTCGCCGTCGCCGAGATGAAGATGACCGGAATACTTGACTATTTCGATACTGTTGTGTGCTCGTCAGAGGTGGGGGTTCAGAAGCCCCACCCTGACATATTCAACAGAGCCCTGGAGAACCTCGGTATCCAGGCTTCTCAGGCCGTCATGATTGGACACGAGCCCGTCTGCGACATTGCAGGCGCAAGAAGGCTCGCCATACCAGCAATACTGCTGAAGGGCCCGGCCCCTTCAGGCAGGTTTCAGATCGAGCCTGACATGGTGATCTACGACTTCGAGATGGACGGTTTTGCGAAGCTCTTCGAAAAAGACAATGTAGAACAAATCTGATTACAGGGAGCCCCGGAGCATACAGACAGAGACACGTTGTTAGAGCTGAGGCATTGTCGTTGAGTGATATCGTCTTCCCTGCACGGCTGATTGCATGAGAATCCTGCTGCTGATTTCATCTGGCACAAACAGCCTGCCCACCGGCTTTCGGCCAGCAGGCAGGCTGTTTTTTATATTTTCAGGCCTTCTTCAGGATATCCTCATAGGGCCTGAGCATCTCCTTCTCCATCTCCCCGTTGTAGAGCTTTTTCCTGATCGGGGGAATGGACACCAGAGCCGAAAGCAAGGCGTTCCTGGCAAGAATCGCCAGATTGTTCTGCGGGAAATCATATTTTCCGTGGGTCCGGTAGTAGATGTGATCGGCTCTGAAAGGAAAGCGGTACCGCCCGTAGATGGCATCGCGGAAGATTTTCCCTGATGCCACGCCGAGGAATGTAGCCGGCTTGACATAGCCGCTTTCTGCAAGGCGCGCCGCTCTCACGGCAAAGGACTGAAGTGCCCTGTCAATCTCGCCGGAGTCTCCGCATTCATCTGTCACGAAATCTATGATTCCGCATTCCTGAAGCTCGGTGTACGCTTCGAGTATCTGCTTCAGATGAGGCACAGCGCTCAACTGGCCTGAGATGATGAACCCGATCTGCCTTCCCCTCAATGCAGGTGTATGGTTGTTGAAGAAGCTGCGGTCAAAGAAGAGCTTCCATCTCGACGACAGGTACCTGTCTGTGATGGTGCCTGCGAATATCAGGATATCGGCTTTTCTGAGCCTGCCCATGAAGAACTCGTGATATCCATCGTGCTCCTGATAGACACAGCGGTTGTCATAAGAGCATTTCACGCAGCCAAGGCATCCTCCCTTGATATTGACATCGTGGAGATTGATCACCTCCACATGCCCGGTAAAGCAGTTCCTGAGATATTCTGTCATGCCTGCCAGGTTGGATTCCTTATCTCTGCAGTCGGTCACGATGAGCACGCGCTTTTTCCCTGTGGCGGCTCTTGATTCCGATACGCCCGGCTTGTAACTGTGCTGCGGCACGGCGATTGGGGCATGTGCTTTCATGAGAGGAGTGCCGCTTTTTATCGATTCGAGAAGATCCTCTGCAAACATGAGCAGGCTCTTCCGCCCTTCCTCTTTCAGCAGGTCCTCCGTGTCTGCAGAAAAAGATCCTGCATAGCGCATCTGGAGGTCGTCGCAGATGGCGTGCAGATAGCTGTGAGCCGTATGATCATAGAAGTGGATCGACGTTGTGAGAACTGCCGCATAGCGGTTCCTGAATACCGATTCGGCTCCCCTCTCACGGATAAGCTCTATGAAGCGCTTGTATGGGGACGGCACCAGGAAGAAGTAGACAGGGAATCCCCACAGAACGGCATCACTCATCTCGATGTCCTTCATGACAGCGTCGAAAGCCTTTTCATCACGCTCGTATCTGCCGCACTGGTGGGCGACGTTGTGAATCGTGATCTCCACCTCCGGGAAGTGCTTCCCGATGAAGCGGACATACTGCATGGTGACGCTCCTGTCTCCCTTGGGACTTCCATTTAACACTGCTATCTTCATTTTGACACATCCTTTCTTTCACTGTCATTCTTCTTCTCAATCGCCTCAAGCTGCTCTACAGTCTCATCGGCCCATCGTATCATCGCCTCACTCTTGATAAATCCGCAGTTAAGCGTCATGAGCCAGTAAGGGTAGTTCCTGTCGTCAGCATGTTTCGATGCAAGGAAATCCCTGATGCCGGCGTAGCTCTTGAGCATCTTCTGCTGCTCTCCCCTGAACTGCCTCAGCATCTGTATATTGAGCGCAGGAGGCTGGAATCCGCCGAAAAAGAGCTTGAGCACTATCTCGACCCTTTCCCTTGTCTCCTCCACAGGCCTCCCGAGCCATCCTTCAAAAGCCTGTCTGCCCTTTTCCGTTATGGTGTAGACATTTCTGTCAGGCTTCCCTTCCTGCTCGACGACACTCTTTACCGCAAGCCCTTCTGATTCGAGCTGCTTCAGAATCGGATAGATCTGGCCGTAGCTCTCGTTCCAGAAATGGATCAGGCTTTTCCCGATGACGGTTTTCATATCATAGCCGGACATGGGGCTGATGGCGAGAAGGCCGAGAAGCGCGTATCTGGTCTTGTTCTCTCTCATTGTGCCTCCTTATATATCTAAAATATATATATCTAAAAATAATATATCAAATAGATATAATAATGTCAAGTGTCTTTTTCACATCTCCGCGGCTGAGCCTGGATATTGATGGGAAAGCGATTTCGTCGCAGATGATCTTGTTGACAGGGGATGATATGGCAGAATGAAAGGTGAAAACTCGCGCAGAACAGCCAGTCAGCGGTCGACTGACAGGCCGGCAATGTGACTGGGGATGCCCGCTGATTTTCAGCAGAGCGGTTTTGAGAATCAGGTCATTGCATTATTTCTGCCAGTTGCGCAGAGAGCCGTTCCCGGCAGTTCATCAGGGAGACTTTCGAAAGACTTTCTGAAGAGCGAGCAGAAGCCACGGTGAAATATTTTCTTCATCTGGCACGGCTTCCACCGGCATATATCTGATTTCCGTGATCTCCTGCTCACAGGGCGTAATTTTTGCTGACGAGGGTATGCTGGTGGTGAGCACTGCGCATATCTCCCGCTCTGATCCCACGTCCTGATAACGTGCGTGATACATGAACTTCGTAACATAGCTCACATGCGCGCCCTTTAATCCCAGTTCCTCATCAAGCCTTCTCCGGGCTGACTCTTCATAGCTTTCACCCTGACGCACATGGCTCGCCACTGTCCCGTCCCAGAAGCCCGGCCAGAGCTTCTTTTCAGGGCTCCTTCTGGCCAGCATCAGATTGCCATCATCGTTATATACTATGACAAGAAAGGCCCGGTGCAGTATCCCTTCGCCCCTGTGGCACTCCCATTTGTCTCTTTCCTCGAGGAATCTGTCTTCTTCATCAACGGCCATTATCAGATCGCTGTCATTCATAGGCTCTCCTTGTTCACCAGTTTATAATTCAGGATTCCGTGGAAACAAGGAAAACCCTCCACCTTATCAGGTTCATGTGCATGCCTGCCTTTCTCAGGACTGTGCTTCAACAGGGTGGATGAAGATCAGACAAAGCTTCTCCGCAGATATCTTGTCGACATTTATCTGTTCAGCAACTGAAAAGAGGAAAGCCTTGCCGGGGAGCCAGTAGCTTTCCTGTAACATACAGTCATTGATATAAATGATCACGGCGGTGGCACAACTTTCCTGTCATATGCGTGCGGATGTCCCTGCTGAGAGCGCCCGCCTGTGTCCGGCTGCAGGATAGCACCACACAGTATGCGGTGAAAGCTTCGGGGCTGAAAGTCCCTGATCGTCCACTGAACTCTGTAAAGCACGTCAATGCCCAGTGAGCTCCAGAACTGAACTTTTGTGCTCCTTCCCGGATTTCCGCTCTCATATTCGAGGGGGAGGCCGCTGTCATTGTAACTCCAGAAGATAAACCTGCCTGGATTGTCCTTTACCGTAGTGGCATAGAACAGCGTGGCAGGCGATGTGGGCAGCGCCAGTCCTTCCATAACGGTCTCGAAGCTCAGTAAGGAAGGCGTCTGGGAGAAGCTGCCTGATGACGGCCAGCAGTGGCAGGGGACCAGGATAGCCCTGCTTGTCCACGTCATAATGGGCAAATCGGATGATCTCCTGACTCTCGCCAGGCATCTTAAAGCGCAGGGGAGCTATGACAATATCTATGCCGTCGACTACCCGCTCCACTATAAGATCGATTCGAACGGCTCGGTGCTGGGTGACATAATAAAAAAGCGGACGCCTTCCGGCACGAAGATCGATGTCCTCGCGTGGAGCCTTGGTGGTCTCGTGTCGAGAAGCGCAATAGAGCTGCACGGCGCTTCGGCAGAGACAAAGCGCCTGATTTGCATGGGGACTCCCCACAACGGAGTCAGGGCTGCCAGCCTGCTCTCCTGCGTTCTTCACTTTATCTTTGATCTCTGGCTTCCTGAGATAAACGACCTCGCCGTCGGCTCCGATTTCATGAAGAAGCTGAACGGCGCAGGCAAAGTCGACTGCACCTATTTCTCTGCTGTCGGCACCGATGCGATGCAGCTCGAAGAGTTCCCGACTGTCAAGAAATTCGGTTTGACAAATGTAAAGATACTCATAGGAGGGAGCAGAAACAGCGTTGTTGACGGCATGGTGGCGGCAGACAGCGCAGGATACGACTTGAGCGGCAGATGCGCGTCATGGAGCACCCAGTCGTTTCCTGTGAACCACAATTACATCAGCGGCGGCAGGACGACGGATCCTTATATGTATGACCATGTCTTCATGCAGATTGACAAGTGGCTTTCACAGCAGTGAGCCTCCGGGCCACGATGCAGAGCTCGGCCCTGAAACGGACTTTTTTAATTTTGCGGTAGGGATTTTATCGATTATCAATAATCACAGTATATGAGAAGCAAATACAGGAGGTTTTCATGCCGTTACTCAAATTGCAGACATCTGTGAAGATTCAGGATAAGGAGTCACTCGCTCTCGAATTCTCGAAGATATGCGCGCAGATCATAAGAAAGCCTGAATCATATGTTCAGTCGATTGTGGAAGACGATGCAGTCATATCCATGGGCGGCAGAATAACAGACTCGGCTTTTGTGGAGGTAAAGAGCATCGGCGGGCTCAATTCTTCAGTGAACAGGGAGCTGAGCTCGGCAATATGCAAGGTTCTAGAGGAGAAGCTGAAGATAAAGCCTTCGTCGGTATACATCAATTTTACCGATGTATCCGCGTCCAGCTGGGGAAACAACTCGACGACATTCGGATAATCAACAGGATGGAAGTCCCGGGACTCATACAGGCATGATAATGACAAGCGCTGACGGCTCCGAGCTGGAAACAGGGATTTCCGGCTATGAGTTTCCTGATAACACAGGAAAAGAACATGATTTAAACAGGCTGAATGTTCATGGCAGGGTAAAATCAGCCAGGCTTTGCTGGGAGTTCTGCGGGCCCTGGCTTCTCACATGGGAGATAGTGAGCCTGGCGAAATGGCTGAAAGCTGTTGCGGAAGATGGAGCCTCAGTGAAGACTCTGAGATTCACCGAGCCTTGTCTGAGATGCAGGCTGGCCAGAAAGTCAGGAAACCTTGCAACAGTGAAAGTCTGCTTTTCCCATGAAGCAAAGCCTTCCCGGATGGAAGGCAATAATGTATGGCTGGCGCTCGAGGTAACTGATGATGAGCTTATCCGCGCTTCTGCCTCTCTTCTTTCAGAGCTGAGCAGATTTCCCGTGCGGAGCGCCGGACAGCTCTCAGGGCCTCAGCCTCTTTCATGAATGAGGCACTTATCTTTTCATTACTGGCATTTCATCTTCTCCGCCTCCCCCAAATTCTGCAGGGAGAGGCAGAACGTGCAGCAGAAGCGAATTCGTCAAAAGACAGGAATTTTGAAAGGAAGGTGAGTCAGATGTCTGAAACAGAAGAGTTTCGCGTAGAGACAGACAGCCTCGGCGAGGTGAGGGTGCCGTCTGAAAAGCTCTGGGGAGCCCAGACCCAGCGGTCTCTCGAGCATTTCTCGATCGGCGATGACCTGATGCCGCGGGAGATGATCACCGCCTATGCAATCCTCAAAAAGGCGGCGGCGGCGGTCAATAATGCAGGCGGACGCCTGTCATCGGAAAAAAGTGAGCTCATCATCAAGGTCTGTGACGAGATTCTCGCAGGCCATCACAGGGACATGTTCCCGCTCTATGTCTTCATGACAGGGAGCGGCACACAGTTCAACATGAACGTCAATGAGGTAATCTCGAACAGATGCAGCCAGCTGACAGGCAGCCCTCTCGGCAGCAAGAAGCCTGTCCATCCCAACGACGACGTGAACATGTCCCAGTCATCGAACGATTCCTTCCCGTCAGCAATGAACATTGCGGCAGCGATGAGCGTGACCGGATCGCTGCTGCCCGCCATCGGGGGCCTTCGTGACGGGCTTGAAAGCAAGGCCGCAGAGTGGAAGGATATCGTCAAGACAGGGCGCACCCACCTCCAGGATGCCACTCCGCTCACGCTGGGACAGGAGTTTTCCGGCTATGTCCATATGCTCGACGCCAACCGCAATGCTCTTGCCAATGCTCTTCCGGACGTGTACCATCTCGCCCTGGGAGGAACAGCGGTAGGGACCGGTATAAACGCCGCTCCTGGATTTGACAGGGAAGTTGCAGCGGAGATAGCCAGGCTCACCGATCTTCCTTTCGTCACAGCAGTAAATAAATTTGCCGTGCAGGGCTCTCATGACGCGCTCGTGCAGCTGTCAGGAACGCTCAAGACGCTCGCCGCCTCACTCTACAAAATAGCCAACGATATCAGGCTTCTTTCCTGCGGCCCCCGGGCAGGTATCCACGAGTTAATCCTCCCTTCCAACGAGCCGGGCTCCTCGATAATGCCGGGGAAGGTGAACCCGACGCAGTGCGAGGCGCTGGCGATGGTCGCCGTGCAGGTGATGGCGAATGATTATGCCGTTACGCTCGGAGGCGCAGGCGGGTATCTCGAGATGAATGTCTACAAGCCTCTCATGATCCACAATATTCTGAAATCAGTAAGAATCCTGACAGACAGCATGAATAATTTCAACAGATTTCTTGTCAAGGACATGGAGCCTGACAGGAGGACCATTGCAGCCCACATGGAGCGCTCGCTGATGACCGTCACGGCGCTAAGCCCGGTCATCGGGTATGAGAAGGCGTCCAGCCTGGCCCATTACGCTCTCGAGCACGATCTCTCCCTCAGGGAGGCGGCGCAGGCACTGAAGCTGATCGATGAAAAGGAGTTCGATATGATAGTGGACCCGCTCAAGATGGTCCGTCCCTATGTTGCCGGTGAAAAGCCCGGAAGCTGACAGGATCGGGCCATGCATTGAGCTGCAATATAAAACTTCAAAGGAGGAAGCCTGATGATCAAGACGGCCAAAAAAGGAATGGAAGCGCTGCAGGACCCGGCGTTCAACAAGTCAACGGCCTTCACGGAGGCTGAAAAGGAAGAGCTCGGCCTCCTGGGCCTCCTGCCCGATACCTGCGAAACGCAGGATCTGCAGCTGAATAGGGTGCTCATGCAGGCAGGGCACAAGACGACGCCGCTGGACAAGTTCATCTTTCTCACAAATCTTCTCGACCATAACGAGCGGCTCTTCTACAGGACCATAATGTCTGACCCGGGCATCTTTCTCCCTATTATCTACGATCCCACAATCGGTGAGGCATGTGTGAAGTTCGGTCATATCTACCGCCATCCCCGGGGCATGTACATCTCCCTGAAGCGGAGGGGCAGAATAAAGGAGATCCTGAGAAACTGGCCTGAAAAGGATATACGGATCATATGCGTGACTAACGGGGGGCGGATCCTGGGCCTCGGAGACCTGGGCGCCTTCGGAATGGGAATACCGATCGGGAAGCTGCAATTGTATACTGCCGCAGCAGGCGTTCCTCCCAGGTATCTTCTCCCGATGTGCCTGGACACAGGCACCAACAACGAGACACTTCTCAACGATCCCCTATACTTCGGCCTGAAGGAGGCGCGGCCAGACAAGGAAACGCTCTACTCGTTCGTCGACGAGTATGTCGATGCCGTCTCGGAGGTCTTCCCGGGCTGCTGCATCCACTTTGAGGACTGGACCGGCGTAGACGCCGTTCATCTGCTGGAGCGTTACCGCAATAAGGTATGCTGCTACAACGATGACATCCAGGGCACGGCCGGAATAACCCTCTCAGGAATGATAAATGCCTGCAGGCTGAAGGGGACGAGCCTGAAGGACGAGCGCTACCTGTTCCTGGGCGCCGGCTCGGCCGGGATCGGGCTTGCGAATCTTCTCTGCTCGGCGCTGGGGCAGTATGGCGTCACGATTGAAGAGGCGCGCTCGAGAGTGCACATGTTCGACGTGAACGGGCTTCTCGAATCCACCCGGTCCGATCTGCAGGACTTCCAGATTCCTTATGCCCATCAGCACAAACCGATGAAGATCACCCAGTTTGCCGAGGCGGTAAAGGAATTCAGGCCCACGACGATCATCGGCGTCAGCACAGTGGGAGGCGCCTTTACTGAAGAGGTGGTGAAGGCCATGGCAGCCGTCAACGAGAGGCCTGTGATCCTCGCGCTGTCAAACCCGACGGAGCACGCAGAGTGCACTGCCGGGCAGGCCTATGAATGGACCGGAGGAAAGGCGATCTATGCCGCCGGAGTCCAGTTCCAGCCTGTGACCTTCGACAACCGGACCATTATGCCCGGACAGGCGAACAACTTCTTCATCTTCCCGGCAGTCGGCATGGCCATCTTCGCCACCCGCGCGAAGCGCGTGACTGACGAAATGTTCATAGAGGCGGCATCGGCAGTCGCCGATCAGGTCCCCGGCGATCTCATGGCGCAGGGACTCCTGTATCCCCTGCAGTCGCATATCCTGGAGACCGAGATAAAGACGGCGGCGCGAGTGGCGAAGCTGGTCTTCGACTCAGGCCTGGCAGGCGTGGACCGGCCGTCAGACTGCGAGGCCTTTATCCGCGCCCACGTCTACAAACCCGACTACTAAACCCCTTCCGACAGCGAAAGTCCTGCAGCCGTCCTTTCAAGAGGCGGCTGCAGGTTCTAAGAAGAAGATAAAACATCAGTCAGATGAAGGGAATAGAGGCGGACAGACATGGATTTATCGATAGGAACCTTAATCCGGCCCCCCCAGGTGATTATACTAAAAAGGGCCTTTGGGATCAATCTAATGCCAGGCAAAGCCACCAGGTATGCTTCAATGTATTCCGTCTTGCGAAGATTATCATCAGGACACTTCCGAGAAGAATAATAAAGCAGAGATCATCATAGCCAAACAACGGGACAGGTGCCAGGAAATTGTGGAGCTCCTTTCCCTGGAGGATTTTTCAACCTGAGTATTCACTCAGGGACAGTATATGCAGGATTCAGGACATTGTAAGCAGGGCAAAGAAATTGGGAATGTCTGCTCTGGCAGCCACCGATCACAACATCATGAGCGGCGCGCTCGAATTCTACAGGCTCTTCAGGGAAGCGAATACAACTGGCGTTTATGGCTCTGAGAAGCCCGGTATGCAGAAGTATCTGAAAGAACTGCATCCTGAATGTTTCGAAGATATCGTAACTCTTCATACCCTTTTCCGTCCTGATTCCATCAAAACAGGCCTGATGGACGATTTTATTTTACACCGTCACGACAGTAATAACAATGAATTTCTCTATCCACAAATGGAGCCAATCCTGGAGGAAACCAATGGTGTCATTATCTACGATGAAAAGTTCATGCAGATAGCAAGGGTTATCCCTGATTCACTATGCCAGAAGCTGATGTTTTGCTCAGAATTCTATTCCTGAAAAGACCTGAGAACATAGCGGACCTGCGGTGAGGACTTTAATACCAGGGAAGGGGTCAGGCTTCGGAGCACCGACACCCCTAGAATCAGGAATGCTCCCGGTGTTCTACAGGCGCTATATCAGAGAGGATGAGAGAAATGAAGAGCTGCTGTTCGTCTGCCCCTCTGTTCCTGATGAAGCCAATCCTTACGGCCCTCAAGATGAAGCCCAACAGCACAATTCTGGCGATGAAGCCAATCCTCACGGCTCTGAAGATGAAGTTAATCAATACGACTCTGAAGAAGATGATGACGATGATGATGAAGAGATGATGGAGCGGCGCATCATCTTCCCGCCTTCCTTTTACGAGAACCCTGATACTCTGGAAGAGCTTGCGGCAAAGCTCATTGAACTGGGCAGGAACCGTCAGGAGCTCGATGTGGGTATCGGGAAGATTCTCAGAGCTATCGATGACTGGAGTCTTTACAGAATCCTGAACTTCAGCCATATAGTCGAGTACGGGAAGGAGAGATGCGAGCTCCCGAAGCCGGTGCTGTACGGATTGATTACTCTGGCCAAAAGATTCAGACGCCATCACCTTGTGGAAAAAGCCTTCAGAAAGAAGCTCATTTCCAGGGAGCAGGCGCTGCAGATTCTAAGAGTTGTCACTGCGGAGAATGAGATGATCTGGATAGACTATGCCGCTCACGTATCAGTTATCACGCTGAAGGAGGAGG
>Ga0302251_1000783_pt1 | contig 24760 bp, 24 predicted proteins | sample AAG_RA_Gln_MG_FD_193534 | JGI IMG/M metagenome (GOLD analysis project Ga0302251, IMG submission 193534) | Enriched activated sludge microbial communities from anaerobic digester in WTTP, New Holstein, Wisconsin, United States - AAG_RA_Gln | ecosystem: Engineered > Bioreactor > Anaerobic >...
CCCCGTAATGGGCCATCGCTGGGACGTCCGACGGTTTAGAAAGCAGGTAGCGGAAGATCCCGTCCTCAATGACGAGATTGCGCCCCGGATTTTTCAATTTTTCCACGGGCAGCCCGGCCCCGGCCAGAATTTCTATGCAGCTTTGCAGCGAACGTCCTGTCGGCAGCGCAAACGTCAGCATGATGTCACCTCCGGTTCGGCTTCAGAAAGTTCTTTTGCTTCTCCGGTCTGAAGCGACAGAGCTTTTTTAGCAAAGAGGTCAATCCACCATTTATATTTCCTGATCTTTGCAACCCTCTGCGATTCAAGGCGGTCGCTGTTCCAACTGAACTCAAACGGCACCCCTTTTCGCGAGAGACCGTCAGCGTAACGCAGCCCCTCAGCGGGGTCGCAGTTGCCGCACCACAGCATTATCTTTGGGGACGCCGGTCCCTCTGTGCAGTGGTTCGCCAGCTCCTTGAGGTTGAGGGCGAAGCCCGCGGCCTCTCCTTTTATGCCGACCTTGGAGAGCAGCCCGTCGTAGCGTCCGCCGCCGCCTAGGAGCGTCCCCGATATCGAGGAGTACGCGTTGAATATCGGACCGCTGTAATAACCCAAATCACGCACGAAACCGAGGTCTACGCGGAGCCTCTCGGCGTAGCCGAGCTTAGAGAGGGAGTCACAGAGGCGCTTAAGCGGCATCAGCACCCGCGGTTCGCGCAGCATGCGCATTGCGTCGCCTATGACGGAGCTGTCGCCCTTTAAAGACGGCAGGGCGCGCAGGAGCTCGAGCTCCGTCTCATCCACGCAGAGACCGTTCAGTATGTCGGCGTATATGGTGTAAGAGCCGTTTTGCAGCGCCCCGACGAGTGACTCCTTCGTCTCTTCCGGCAATCCTTCAAAAAACTTCGACATCACGGACACATCACCGAGCACCACCGTAGAATCTTCTATTGAAAGGGTGTCGAGCACCCTAAGCAGCAGGGACACTATCTCGACGTCCGCGCCGGCGCCCTCCCATCCTATGAGCTCCACGCCGACCTGGTTTTCCTCGAGGTTATTTCTGGGAGGAGGCGAAACGGAGAACACTCGTTCCGCGTACGAAATTCGCAAGGGACGCTCGTCGTCGTCAAAATGGCTGCTGAGATATGTAACAGCCGAAAGGGTGAGGTCCCCGCGCAGGACGCATGGTTCACCGAAAGGAGAAGTGAGCGCTATCAGCCGCCTGGCCCTCGACAGAGAGATCTTCTCCCACACGTCCTCGATAAGCTGTAGCCCCGCCGGGCTGAACGGCCTATAGCCGTAGCGGGCGAAAAGCTCAAGAGATTTGTTACGGCAATACTCGAGCTTTGCCGCGGCTGCGCCGCCGATATTGCTGCAACCCTTTGGAGTTTTGTTCATAAAAAGACCCCGTTTCCTATAATTGACCGTTTTACTTAGCTAAAATGATAGCTTGATATTTCAACGTGTAGGCTATATAATATCACGCGTTTATCCGTTTTGCAAATCCGGAGGTTTTTTCGTGAAAAATATCATTCGCCCCGACGCGCTCATATTTGACATAGATGGAGTGTTGCTCGACGTCAGGCTCTCTTTCCCGGAAGTGATAAGGCAATGCGTCCTTCGCGGCTGGGAGATGTTCTGTTGCGGGATTTCGGACTCTGAAGGCTATACGGAAGAGCACGAGAGGATACTGAAGCGCCACGGGGCTTTCAACGACGACTACGATATCGCGTGGACGCTGCTCTCCGCATGTGCGCGCAGCGGCAGAAAGATGCTGTCCGAAGCGTTTCCGTCAGCGGGCGCGCTGGCGGAGGAGCTGAAGACGTTTGAGGGAGACGTCGTCTCATGGGTTACGTGCCGGTATGGCGGGCTTGTGCCGCGTGCGCCGGTGCGCTCGTTCTGCGCCGATCTCTATGGCGCCGGAGGGCTTCATCTGCTCGAGACGCCCATGGTCCGCGCGCACTGGAGCGACCTCCCGCTGCCGGTAGGAATATATACGGGCAGGAACGAGCTGGAGCTCGAACTCGCTAAGGAGAGCCTGGGCTGGCAGGATTTCCCGTCCGCTCACGTCGTGCACTCGGACAGCGGAGTTTTAAAACCATCTCCGCTTGGGCTTCGCATCCTGTGCGAAAGGCTCGGCTCCGACTCGCCGCTGTTCCTTGGAGACACGGCGAGCGATATGAAGGCCCAAATGGCTTTCGGCAAGGGTTTTTTTGCTGCCATAGGCGAGCTTCTGCCCGAAGCGCCGCTTGTCTTTAAAGATACAGAGAGCGCGCTCGCAAGCCTTTTGGATTTTCACGAAACATATAAAGGAAGGTAAGGATCATGAAAAAAGAAAATTCGGATTTTTTTTATAACATCATCAGGCCATCCGTGCGCGGCCTTGAGGCTTATGATCCTGGCCCAGTCCCATCCGGCTGCGTGCGCCTGTCGGCTAACGAGAACAGCAGAGGCGTCTCCTCAAAGGCTTACCTCGCGATGGCTGAAGCGCTTAAGGCTGGCAACAGGTATCCCGACAGCAGATGCGGCGAGCTCAGGAGGAAAATAGCGGATTTTCATGGACTCGACGCGGAGCAGGTACTTGTGGGCAACGGCCTTGACGGCGTATTTACGGTGCTTGGCCGCGCCATGCTGGACCCGCTTGATGAGGTAATATGCGGGGAGCTTACGTTTTCTGTCTACGCGGACACGGCGAAGATAATGGGGGCATTGCCGGTCGCTGTTTCGATGACGGATGCGATGGCGCTTGACGTCGACGGTTTCATCGGCGCGATAACGGATAAAACCAAGATGATATGTTTCTGCAATCCCAATAACCCGACAGGCACGGCCGCCCCCATCGAGGATATCGTGCGGATGCTCGACGCCGTGCCTGAAGATGTGATCTTTGTGCTGGACGAGGCGTATATAGAGTTTGCGGATGAGCCTTTGCCGACGGGCTTGAAATTGCTCGACAGGTACAGGAACCTGATAGTGTGCAGGACTTTCTCTAAGATCTACGGGCTTGCGGGTATGAGGGTCGGATGGATAGCCGCACACCCTGAGCTCATAAAACATCTGTACAAGGTGCGCGAGCCTTACTGCGTGTCCGCCGCGGCGGCTGCTGGGGCCGCGGCCGCGCTGGACGACAGGGAATTCTTTGAGCAAAGCCGCGCCATGCTTGTCGGCGAGAGGGAGAAGCTGTGCCGTTTCTTTTTTGAAAAAGGAATTCCCTTCGTGCCGTCTCAGGGGAACTTCATACTGCTTTCCTCGTCTGAGAGCTTCGCCGCTTTGACGAACGCGCTTTCCAAAAACAACATCGCGGCGCGTCCTCTCTCCTTCCGCGGCGGTAAGCTGCTGCGTGTCTCGGTCGGGCTTCCGGAAGAAAACCGTATCCTTGAGATGGCTGTCGAAGAGGCGCTCTGCGGGCGCTTCAGCGTGACGGATGCTTGACATTTGAATACGGCGTGGCTATAATTTCCCGCAATATGATCGGGGGAAGGGGGAACCGTAATGAAATACGGCTCAAATAACATCGGCATTAACATGATGATGTGCGTGTGCATCCGGGGCTCCTCTCCTGATTTGGCGGGCGCATAGGGCGCCGTTGCTGTAAAAATCAGAGAGACTGGGCCTCGCGCTTGGTCTCTTTTTTTTGCTTTTTTGTTTTTCGCTTCTTTTTTATGAGGGGAGAATTTGTATGATACATATCCGAGGCCTTGGGAAATATTACGACGACATGAAAGTGCTTCAAAATATTTCCCTGGATGTGGAACAGGGCGATGTCTTCGGGATAGTGGGACACTCCGGAGCCGGCAAATCCACGCTGCTTAGGTGTCTGAACGGGCTTGAGAGCTACAGCGAGGGGTCCGTGAAGGTCATGGGGTATGAGGTCCGGGATTTGGCGAAGGAAGAGCTCAAGGAGCTGCGCCGCGAAATGGGAATGATCTTTCAGAATTTTAACCTTATGAACAGGAAGAACGTCTTCCAGAACGTCATGTTCCCGCTCGAAGTTTGGGGCGTTCCTAAAAAAGAGGCCGCGGCGCGCGTCGAGGAGCTTTTGGCTCTTGTTGGCCTCACGGATAAGAGGGAAGAAAGGATACGCAACTTAAGCGGAGGACAGAAGCAGCGCATAGGCATAGCTAGAGCGCTCGCCTTAAGGCCCAAGATACTTCTCTGCGACGAGGCTACGTCGGCTCTGGACCCAAAGACCACAATATCCATACTTGAGCTTTTGATGGATATAAACTTAAAGCTCGGAGTCACGATAGTGGTGGTCACGCACCAGATGGAAGTCGTGAAGATGATATGCAACAAGGTGATAGTCTTGGACAGCGGCAGGATCGTGGCGTCAGGCGAGACCGACAAGCTGTTCCTGGCGCCGGGCGAAGAGCTCCGCAAGCTTGTCCGCGACGATTACGCCGTAATCCCCTCAGGAACCAACATAAGGCTTGTCTTCCCGCGCGAGATAGCAAACGAAAGCATAATCACGCGGATGGCGCGCGAACTGGACACGAACTTCTCCGTGGTGGGCGGAAGGATCGAGCGGTACAGGAACGACATTATAGGTTTTCTCATAATAAACGTGGCAGACGAGGATTTAGACAGGGTGATCGGGTGGCTTGAGAAAAACGGGATGATCTGGGAGGTGATGAAGGATGGCGAATGAACTCTTATACGCGCTCTGGGAGACGCTGTATATGGTGTTTTTATCGACGTTTTTCTCAGGTGTTTTCGGCTTCGCGCTCGCGATAGTAATGATACTGACAGGGTCGAACGGGCTCAGGCCCAACAGGGCGCTCTACTCTGCGCTGAGCTTTGTCGTGAATTTGCTGAGATCGTTCCCGTTCATTATCCTCATGATCGCGATAATACCTCTTACGAGGCTGATCGTCGGTACTTCGATCGGAAGCACCGCGTCGATAGTCCCGCTGACCATAGCCGCTACGCCGTTTGTGGCTAGGCTCGTTGAGGGGAGCCTGCTTGAGGTTGACCCGGGCGTAGTAGAGGCCGCGCGTTCGTTCGGGGCGAGCGATATGCAGATAGTTTTCGGCGTCATGGTGAGGGAAGCGATGCCATCGATCGTACTTAACGGCGCAGTGGTGGCTATAAATCTGCTCGGCTACTCGGCGATGGCAGGCGCCGTGGGCGGAGGCGGACTGGGGGACCTTGCTATCAAATACGGTTATAACAGGTTTCAAACCGACGTGATGGTTTACTCAGTCGTAATTCTCATACTTATAGTCCAGCTAATACAGAGCGCGGGCAACGCGATGTACGAGCGTATGAAGTAGCGGGCGCGGTTACGCCGCATGCGGATATGCGGTTTTGAAATATCGGTTCTTGAAAAAACAATATAACAGAGGTAGATGCCTCAGGAAAGGAAGAGAGAAAATGAAAAAAATAGCATTAGCGCTTTTATTGGCACTGGTCATACCGGCGGCGGCCCTTGCCGCAGGCAAGACCATAACGGTCGGGGTCACGCCGTTCCCGCACAAGGACATAATGGTCGTTGTGAAGGGGCTGCTTGCGAAAGAGGGGTACGACCTGCAGATAAAGGAGTTCACCGATTACGTTACGCCCAATGTCGCCCTTGCGGAAAAGAGCCTGGACGCTAACTTCTTCCAGCACGTGCCGTACCTTGAGAACATGAACAAAGAGAAGAACTTAAACCTTGTGTGGGTTGCTAAGGTACACATCGAGCCGCTCGGCCTATATTCAAAGAAGATAAAAAAGCTGAGCGATCTTAAGCCCGGCTCTCAGATCGCCATACCCAACGACCCGACCAACTGCGCGCGCGCTCTGCGCCTGCTGGAGAAGAACGGGCTTATAAAGGTGAAGGCGGGCGAGCTGGTCACGGCGAAGGATATAACCAGCAACCCCAAAAAGATAAAGTTCCGCGAGCTTGACGCAGCCCAGCTGCCGCGCACGCTGGATGACGTCGACGCGGCCGTCATAAACACTAACTTCGCGGTGGAGGCCAAGCTTACGCCCTCAAAAGACGCGATAATAATCGAGGACAAGGATTCCCCCTACGCCAACGTCATAGCCGTCCGCGCCGAGGATAAAAATTCTCCGGCCATCAAGGCTCTTGTGAAGGCCGCAAACTCCAAGGAGGTAAAGGCGTACATACAGAAGAATCTCGTTCCGAAAGGCATATTGCCGGCGTTCTGATAGCCGGCGCCCATTCATAGAACATCAGGCGGCCCCGCTGTTTTTGCCGATGAGCTTCATCTGAAACGGCATGACGGCGGGGTTTGTCTGTGATATCAAGTCTCCCGCCGTTTTTTCATGGCTGCTTGGCCTTGAATTCTTTCCCCACAGTGTATAATTGTCTAAAATTGCTTTGCCGAGGTGATGTAAATGAGACGTACAGCGTTGACGGCGATCGTCGTTTTGGCATTTGCCGCGTTCTGCGGCGCTTCGCTGGCCGCGGATATGGCCGCCGAGTTCAGCGCCAGCTTCATCGAAAGAGATGCAGGGGCCGAACATAAGGGCAAAATATACATCGCAAGCGACATGTCGCGCTATGAGATGGCCGGGAGCGACGAGATAGTGGTCACGCGGCAGGACAAGAATGTAACGTGGCTTATTTTCCCTAAGGTCAAATGCTACGTCGAGCAGGAGTATTTCGGGGCGCCAAAGCAGAATATAAGCCGCCCGCAGGAGATTGACACAGGAGATCTCAAACGGGAATTTTTGGGATATGAGATGATTGACAGCTATAGGCTCAAAAAATTTATTGTCACGGTCAAGTACAACAAAGGAGAGGCTGTTGACCGGTACTACGAGTGGTACCGCGATAACTTCCCGTTGCCCGTTAAGACCCAGTCGCTCGACGGCTCCTCGTCTTACGAGTACACGAACATAAAACTTGGCAGGCCGAATATGGAGCTCTTCGCGGAGCCTAAGCGCTACAGGAAGGTGAGCATGGAGGAGATCGAGGCTATGGAGGAGAGCGGGAAGATAAAAAGGGAGGACTCTCTTAATTGATCAAGCTTGGGGTTTTGTCATGACATGACAGTGGATCGATCCCGTCCGTGTCCGATGTTTTCCTGCAGATTTACAGTGCGTGCCGTTTGACGAAAGGGGGCTTATGTGTGTTTGATATCGTAGTGGTCGAATCGGAGGTGCGCGACCTGCATCTTCTCATGAACGAGGTCGGCAGTGTCAGGTTCGGCGATCCGCTGAACAGCTACACGGACGAGGAAGAGCTGATATCGCTTATAAAGGATGCCGACGCGGTTGTGTGCACCGCAAGAGGGCGGTTTACCGGGAAAGTGATCTCCTCAGCGAAGAATCTCAAGATAATAGCCAAATGCGGTTCCGCGCCAAACAACGTCGACATCAAAACCGCCACGGAATGCGGTGTGGCCGTAACCTACACGCCGGGCGCAAACCGCGTGAGCGTAGCCGAGCACGCGCTTACGCTTATGATGGCCCTTCTGAAATTGCTTCCGCAATCCATGAAGAGGCTCAGGAACGGCGAATGGAAGGGCGAGGATTTTCAGGCCTCAGAGCTCACCGGCAAGACCGTTGGGATAATAGGATTTGGTCAGACTGGCTCCGCTTTGGCGCGACTTCTCAGCGTTTTTGACGTGAATCTGCTGTGCTTCGACCCATATGCCGACGAAAAGCAGCTGACCGAGGCAGGCGCTAAGCCGGCCGATTTGGATACTCTGCTTGAGGTAAGCGATATAATCTCCCTCCATTGTCAGCTCAACGACGAGACGCGACATATTGTGAACAGGGGCAGGCTTGGGAAAATGAAAAAAAGCGCGATTTTAATCAACACGGCAAGGGGGGCTCTCGTGGACGAGGACGCGCTGTTTGAGGCGCTGCGCGACGGATGGATCACGGGGGCCGGCATCGACGTTTACGGCATCGAACCGGCTTTAAAGGACAACCCTTTGTTTTATTTGGACAATGTCGCAGCGACGCCGCACTTGGCGGGATGGACAAAGGAGTGCCTGGCCAGGGAGGCCGAGGGTACGTCCAGGGCCGTAATCAAGATGCTAAAAGGAGAGGTTCCGGACAACGTCCTGAACCCGGATTACGTGAAGTTTGTAAAACGCCTGTAACGGCTATCCTCTTGCAAAACGCCTGCGCGTTTTGCTTTATAACGCGGAAAGGACGGATGATCTTCCTGTGCAGCCTGATTTTATGAAATTAGCGCTTTTAGAGAAAGAATGGCTCGTCGATATCAGGAGGGACATACACAGCCACCCTGAGACCGGCTTTGAGCTTGCGCGGACGTCGGCGCTGGTCGAGAGCGTCCTTGACGGGCTCGGAGTGAGCCATAGGCGAGTTGCCTTTACTGGCGTCGTAGGCAGGCTAAGCGGGACGGCAAGCGGTCCTGTCGTCGGTTTTAGGGCCGATATGGACGCAATTGAGGCTGCCGACGAAAAGAACGTGCCGTATGCGTCGTCCGTCGCCGGCAAGGCGCATGCCTGCGGACATGACGCTCACACGGCCATGCTTCTTGGGGCGGCTAAGATCTTATCAAGACTGAGGGAGGACATTGCAGGCGAGGTTCGTTTTTTCTTCGAGCCTGCCGAGGAGACGGTCGGCGGGGCGCTTCCGATGATAAAGGAGGGGGCGGCGGATAACCCGGATGTCGACGCGGTGTTCGGACTGCATGTCGCGCCCGAATATCCGACTGGGAGCATAGGGTTGTCGTTTGGGAAATTGTATGCTTCTTCCGATATGTTTGACATTGAGATAGCCGGAAGGGGAAGCCACGGGGCGGCACCGCACTTGGGCGTGGACGCTCTTGCGGCAGGGTGTCAGGTCGTTTCCGTCCTGCAGCAGATCACAAGCAGAGAGGCAAATCCGCTGGACCCGATAGTTGTCACAGTTGGCACTTTCAGGGCGGGCTCACAGAGGAACGTCATAGCTTCGAGGGCTGAGATGGAAGGGATAATAAGGACGCTGGACCCATCCACACGTTTGTGGGCCAGAAAGAGGCTGCGCGAAGTGGCCGAGGGCGTGGCGTCCGCGCTTGGCGCTAAGGCGAGCCTGCGTATTACGGAGGGATACCCGTGTCTTGTAAACGACGCCGAACTGGCCGCATTTGTGCAGTCTGAGGCAGTAGAGCTTTTAGGCCCGGGCTCCGTGCGAGTCATGGAAAGGCCGAGCATGGCTGTCGATGATTTCGCCTATTTCATAGAGAAGAGGCCGGGTGTCATGTTCATGCTAGGCGTCGGCAACGCCGGGAAGAAGACTGACTTTCCGCTGCACAGCGGCATGTTCGATATAGACGAGGACTGCCTGCCTATAGGGACGGCGCTGTTGGCGAAGATAGCGTATGACTTTGTGAGATCCGCAACAAGGAAAAACGCCTGAACGCAAACGTCCTTAGTCTGCCTGCCGAAACAGCTCAGCACGAATATCTCGCCAGGAGCCGCATCAAAGATCAGCTCCGGTATTACGCGGCTGTCGCTGCACGATATCACTGGCGTGTGAGGTTGCTGCCCTTGTGCCGGAGACGAATAAAGCGCGGCATCCGCACTTGAAGAAAAGCGCCTGAATCCTTCGGAGAGATCTTTCATAGTCCAGATCATTTGTCAATAACAGATCTGAGTCTTTCGATGTCGCGCGGTGTGTTGAGATTTAAAAACGAGTTTTCATACCCGCGATAATTTTTAAAAAGCTCTTCCCTGACTATAGTCAGCCGCACATCGTCGTAAAACTGCTTGACTTTACGGTCTCCCCTTGTTATGGCGCGTTCAGCGGCGGAAGCGCAGGCGCGCCCGTAGAACGCGTGCAGAGGCTCGATATATCCCCCGCATTCCGCGACGACCGCGTCAGCGCCGCGTCCGCAAAAGCGCCTCATGCAGTTTATAACGTCCTCCATCGGGGACGGCATGTCGCACCCAAGCAGAAAGCCCCACTCCTCTTTCATTACAGAAAGCCCCGCGCGCAGCCCCTCAAGGGGACCTATCCCCTGTCTTTCGTCCTCCGCGACGCGCACGTTCCATCGCGCCAGCAGACGGGAAAGCCTCTTAGAGACGTAAGCTCCGTCGCCTTTCGCGACGATGAGGACAACTTCATTAAACAGCCATGCTATTGCGTTCAGCGTTTTCTCCAAGAGCAACGAACCCTCAAATTCAAGATAAAGCTTGTCGCGGCCGCCCATGCGCGAGCCCCGTCCGCCGGCCAGCAGCAAAAGCGAAGCGGCTGGACGGCTGGCCCGCAATATCCCGCCGGAGCTTGCGGCGTCTGAAGGACTTTCTTTGAAGGCGCGCGGCATAGATGCCTATTGTTTTTCGCTGAGCTTATCGGCGAAAACTATGTAGTAAAGGACCGCTACGAACAGTATGCCGCCTATCATATTGCCTATGGTGACGGGGATTATATTGGCCCAGTAGCCGGAGGCGTTCAGGTGCGCCAGTTTTTCGGGCGCGACAGACGCAAGCTCGGATACGGCAGGATCGCCCTTGACGAAGATCCCGAGCGTTATGAAGTACATATTGGCTACGCTGTGCTCAAAACCCATTGTGACGAAGGCTGATATGGGGACTAGGCAGCAGATGTACTTGCTGATCACGTCCATCGCGGAATATGACATCCAGACCGCCATTACGACCAGCCAGTTGCAGAGGATCCCGCGCAAAAGGGCGGCGGTAAAAGGGAGGTTCACCTTCAATGCGGCTATCTTAAGCGCGTTAGCTCCGACTGCGCCTGTGGCAAGCCCGCTGTTGCAGATCATCCACGCGAAAAAAATCGAGCCCGCCATGTTGGCTATGTATACAACGATCCAGTTTTTCAGAACCTTGCCGCAAGATACGCATCCCGACAGCGCTCCAATCGGCATCAGGCAGTTGCCCGTGAAGAGCTCCGCACCGCCGACTATGACCAGCATAAGTCCCACAGGGAAGACAAGCCCTCCGAGCATTTTGGATATGCCGACCCCTACGAACTGCGCCGCGTCCTGAGTTACCGTGGTCATCAGGAAACCGCCGAACGCGATATATACGCCGGCAAGAAAGCCCATAACTGACATCGCGGTTATCGTCATGTCTCCCTTGGCGGCAGACACTGCGCACGCGTTTCTGGCAATTTCAACAGGCGGTTTAAAATTCATCGCTATTCCTCCATTTTTATGGCGCGGCATGCGCGCCGTATCTTATCGGGCCTTCCTGGTCTATTCTTAAATTATGCGCTGCCGCTGCGGCATGCGCGCCACAGATCACGCCTTTTCTTGTACGCGAAGTTAAGGCGTGTCAGACGTCTTATCCGCGCAGGGAGCACCCTCCCTGCCATCTTCAGCGTCGAAGCTGATGGCCGGGGCGTTTGCGGCTATTAGCATAAGCCCTTTGTTAAGATGCCTTGTCATAGCTTCGCGAGCCTTGACCGGCCTTCTTTGGATTATATAGCTGATTATCTCCTCCTGGTCGCGGATCAAGTCCGATATGTCGACAGGCGGCATGGAGTCGAACCTCGACCTCTGCGCCGATATCTCGGCCTGTATTGAGGAGAGCAGGCGCTTCACGAAAGAATTTTTCGCCAGCTTGACGATGGTTTCGTGAAAGAGAAAATGCACGCTGTCCTGTTCCTGCATCGTGCCGCTCATGCTTTTTTTTGCCTGCACGAGGATCTCCCTGAGCTCCTCAAGCTCTTCGTCCGTGGCGCGCTCCGCGGCCCAGTACGCGCTTTGTGCCTCAAGCAAAGCCCTGATCTCGGTTATCTCCATGAGCGTGGCGTCCCTGTAGCCGTCGTCTATCAGTTCTGAGGAGAGTATGTAGCGGACGGCGTCTTTCGATAGAAAGGTCCCCTGGCCCGGACGGGATTCGAGGATATTCATGTTGTTGAGAGTCTTTATAGCTTCTCTCACCGAATTCCTGCTGACAGAGAATGTCTCTGCAAGCTCCTTTTCGCTTGGGATTTTTGTCCCCGGTTTCCACATGCCGCTTTTTATCGCTTTCATCATTTCTCGAAGGATTGTTTGCGAGATTGTTTTTTTCGATACCGGCCCCAACAAAATAACACCCCCTCCCTTTGAACGACTATCAATTCTATCATCTAACGGCGGCATTGTCTTTTTCGTAACAGGCTGATCGGCATAAAACAATTTCCGCGGCGGCCGTCAGCGGACTTGGATCTGATAAAGACGAGAATATTTAAGTTTGTCCTTAAACGCATTGTTAATATGACTAAAGATCACGCCGCAGCATTGTTTATTTATTTTAAAACGATCATTTATGGTAATTATTAAGGCGGCGACTTGACGACCGCTATTGACAATTTTTTACATTGTCTTATGATTCAAATGTAGGATATTTATACAATTAAGCAGATAAATGTTTGAGAGGGGGAATACGCGGCGAAAGAGCCTTTTATAGGAAACAGAAAAGAACCGCCAAAAAGTCGGCTTGGTGCCCGGGAAGAAGTTTTAAAACTAAAGAGAGAGTCATAAAGGAGTGATGTGAGTCATGCCATGCAAGCTTATCAGCGCCGATACAGTCAAAGAGCTATTGACGATGAAAGACACTGTGGACGCGTGTGAGAACGCATTCAACGACTGGGGCCGCGGCGAGGTCATATGTCCTACGAAAATTACGCTTGAGTTAGGGGAGGACGCAGAGTGGCCGCCGTATAAAAACGGGCTCAACGCGATGCCCGCCTATATTCACAGCAAAAAAAGCGCCGGGATCAAGTGTGTCGGAGGTTCTTTGAACAACCCGTCATGGGGACTTCCCTACATCATCGCCCTCATACTTCTTTTCGATCCTGAGACCGGAATCTTCAGGTGCATCATGGACGGAGAACAGATAACCAATTACAGGACGGGCGCTCAGGCTGCCGTAGCGGCAAAGTACATATCAAAAAAGAAGAAGATAAAGCTTGGCATATTTGGCGCGGGCGCCCAAGGCAGGACGCAGCTTATGGCGTTCTGTGAAGTCTTCGACGTGGAGCGTGTGGTAGTGTACGATATCAGTCCTGAGGCGGCGAAGAAATATATAGAGGAGATGTCAGGGATCGTAAATACGGATATTGTAGCCGCGTCCGACCCCAAGGAGGTTACGGATGGAACGGATATCATCGTCTCTGTTACGCACTCCAGGGACAAATTTATAAAAAACTCGTGGATCAAGCCGGGGCAGATCCTGTTTCCGATGGGCTCTTTCACAGAGTGCGAGGACGAGCTTCTGCTCGGCGCGGACAGGATATTTGTGGATTCAATAGGGCAGACCATGCACAGGGGTGCGCTGAAAAGCGTGGTAAGCCAGGGGAAATTCACAGAGGATATGATAACGGCTACTATCGGCGAGATTGTGTGCGGTAAGGCCGATGGCAGGATAAAGGACGGCGAGCGCATCGTATGCGTGCCTATAGGCACGGGCGCGATGGATGTGGCTGTCGCTACGGCTGTTTACGAGAAAGCGTCGCGTCTTGGACTAGGCGACGAATATGTGTTCAACAAAAAAGTGGAGGTAGAGCCAAAACGCTAGGCTAAGCCCGCGCGAAGGCAGGGGGCTTATTTACCGTTCGCGTTTCGCGCGCAAGCCCCCGGTTCTCTTGATAAAAATTCGGCAAAAGAGGTGAACGTTATGTTGAAGGGACTCAAGTTCAAAATACCGCACACGTATATTCTAATCTCATGTCTGATCCTCCTGGCGGCAATAGGGACTTATTGCGTACCGGCGGGCGAGTTTAACCGCATGAAAGACGAAAAGACCGGCAGGACTCTGGTAGTGCCGGGAACGTTTCATCGCGTCGAACAAAAACCCGTGAGCGCGTTTCACGTTTTTATGTCACTCCCCAAAGGCTTAAGCGAGGCAAATGAAATCATATTTTTTGTTTTGCTGGTCGGCGCGGTATTTCAGATAATAAACTCGACCGGCACGATCAATCGTTCGATAAACAGGTCCGTCGAAAAACTGAAAGGCCGGGAACACCTGCTGATACCGGCCACCATGTTAGTGATCGCAACAGGAGGGGCCACGTTCGGCATGGCGGAAGAGTCTTTGGTCTTCATCCCGCTTGCCGTCGCTATGGCTAAAGGGGTTGGGTATGACGCCGTGGTCGGTGTCGCGATGGTGTATCTTGGCGCCTATGTCGGATATACAGCGGGTCCGCTCAATCCGTTCAACACAGGCATAGCGCAGGGAATAGCCGAGCTCCCGCTGTTTTCAGGGATGGGGTTCAGGTTTGGATGCATGGCCGTTTTCTATATCCTCGTTTGGTGGTGGATCACGCGCTATGCGAAGATGGTCAAGCAAGACCCGTCCAAAAGCGTGGTGTACGGGCTTAACGCGGTATCGTCGTCCGACAGGGCCGTTTTTGATTCGGACAGCAAGCTCTCGGGAAGGGATATGGCAATACTGGCGGTCATAGTCCTGGGCTTTGCTTTCCTCGCATGGGGAGTCATAAAGAAAGGATATTACCTTCAGGAGATCATAACTATCTTCATAATAATGGGCATATGCTGCGGAATAATAGGCCGTCTCAAGGCTGATGAGATAGCTGAGAACTTCGTGCTCGGAGCCAAGGATATGGTGTTTGCGGCCATTTGCATAGGTTTGGCGCGCGCCATCGTCGTCATATTGAACGAAGGGGACATCATGGACTCTGTGATCAACGCTCTTGCCGCCGCGGTCTCGTGGTTTCCGTCAAGCGCTTCAGCGATCGGCATGCTGCTTGTCCAGACCGCGCTCAATTTCGTCTTTGCCTCAGGCTCGGGACAGGCCGCCACGACGATGCCCATACTTGCTCCGCTTGGCGATATTTTAGGCGTTACGAGGCAGGTTTCCGTGCTTGCCTTCCAGTTCGGCGACGGCATAACGAACGCGATATCCCCTATCCAGCCGGTGCTGATGGCCGCCATAGGCCTTGCGGGAGTCCCGTATGAGAGGTGGGCTAAGTTCGTTTGGCCGCTGATGGTCATGTGGACGCTGCTGGCCGCCGCAATCCTTATATTTGCGGCCGTTGTCAAGCTAGGCCCGTTTTAACTTCTTAGCGCGCAAAAAGGCCTGCATATGGCCGTGCGCGTTTTTAGTATAAGGGGGCTTGGCATGGCAAACCGTGCCAAGCCATCGTCTTAAAAGGCATAGAAGGGGTCTCTACGCATAGATATGCCGGGGCTTGCGCGTTTTACAAACGAGCGCGGAAGCTTAAGACAGAAGAATTCTTTTGGACTTCATGGCATAAAGATTTGAGCGGCCGCACTGGTTGCGAAGACGGGGGGGAGCAATATGAAAATAGCGGTCTTAGGCGCCGGCAACGGCGCGCGCGCGATGTCAGGAGACCTCGCGCTGCGTGGACATGAAGTGAGGCTTTGGGAGCATCCGGATTTTTCAAAAAATATAGAGGACATCCTAAAAAATAACCGCAGGATCGTATTAAGGGGCGAGGTCGAAGGGATTGCCGCTCTGTCGGCTGTGACCACCGACCCGCGCGAAGCCGTAAGTGACGCCGATATCATTTACTGTGTCATGCCGTCGTTTGGCCAGGAGGCGGCGTTTGATTTTATCGCGCCGTTTGTTGAGAAAAAACAGACAATAGTGATCATGCCAGGTAATTTGGGGTCTATCTCTTTATATATGCGTCTTAGAAAAAGAGGCGTCGAAAAAGATGTTCTCATAGGAGAGTCGGATACCATTCCGTATGCGACGCGCATTCAGCCTGATGGGAGCTCTCTGGTGTTCGGGCTCAAAGAGTGCATGTGGATGTCTGCCATGCCTGGCGATAGGACACAAGAGCTGATAGGCCGCGTATCAGGAGCTTGTCCGATAGCTTTGAACGCGCTGCCGGACGTGCTTTCAGCTGCGCTTGCAAATACCAACATGATCCTGCACTGTCCCACGATGATAATGAACGCGGGCCGCATAGAAAACGGCGAGCGTTTCCGTTTCTATAACGACGGTATGACGGAATCCGTGTGCAGGGTGATGGAGGAGATGGACGGGGAAAGGCTCGCGGTCGGGAGGGCTTGGGGTTACGAGCTCGTGTCGGAGTACGAGGACGCGATATCAAACTACGGACTCAACAGAGACAGGTATAAGTCGCTTCGTGAGATTTTTGCGAACCATCCGGTCTATGGCAACCACGGGCCTGATTCCCCAACGTCGATGTCGTTCAGGTATCTTACGGAGGATGTGCCGTTCCTTCTTCAGCCGCTTTGCGAAATGGGCGAGATGGCAGGCGTGCGAACTCCCGTTATAAGTGCGATAATAAAGATCGCTGAAGTAATAGGCGGGACTGATTACAAAAAGCGCGGACGCGGAATGGGAGCCCTTGGTTTTGATGGGCTGAGCCCGCGGGAGGTGAGAGCGTTCTCCGCGCGCGGCGAATTAGGGCCAGGATCGCGCTAGCGGATTTGCGGCCTGGGTGGAAAGACCGTTTCATGCATACGGTTGAATGGCGTTGAAAACAGGAGGAAGAGAAGATGGCTGCGGATGGTTTTTATTTCAGGGATCAGATGAGCACCATGGCTAAAGAGAGGCTTGAGCAGTCCGAGATCGGAGAGATGATCAAACTGTCGATTGAGAATCAGGCCATCTCATTTACGGCGGGAGAACCGTCAGCTGACGTGTATCCGCTGGAAGAGCTTAAGGAGGCGTTCGCTTGCATTTTCGACGACACTTCGCTGCTTGCCTATTACAAGGACGATTTTGGCTATGTTGAGCTGCGTGACTGGATAGAGGCGCAGATGCGAGCGGACGGCATCTCGCCCGACTGGGTGGGCAGGAGGAACATCCTTTTGACAAACGGCGCGGGTGAGGCGATAGCGCTTGTTTCCGAGGCGCTAATAGACCCGGGCTCTGTGGTCCTCGTGGAATCCCCGACCTATACGGAGTCTCTCCTGACGTTCCGCAAACAGGGCGCAATGTGCGTGAGAGTTCCTTCTGACGACCGCGGGATAATCCCGGAGGCGCTTGAGGAGATTCTGAAAAAACGCAAGGTCCGCTTTCTCTACACCATACCCAATTTTCAAAACCCAAGCGGGCGCACAGCCACGCTTGAGAGGAGGGTCGGCATACTTAAAATCGCGGCGAAATACGATATACCGATCCTAGAGGACGACCCTTACCACTACCTGAGCTATGACGAACTTCCGCCGGATACCTATCTGAAGCTTGCGGACGACGACAAGCGCGTGATCTATACGAACAGCTTCTCCAAGACAGTCGCCCCGGGCATCAGATGCGGCTGGGCTGTTGTGCCTGACGCGTTGATTTCGCAGCTGAACGCCTTAAGAGTGAGCGCCGGGCTTACGAGGCCGGCCATAGTTCAAAGGGGTCTGCTTAACTATCTGCGGAGCACAGACATGAAGGATAGGGTGCGCTCGCTTTGCGCGACTTACAGGGAACGCAGGGACGGCATGATGAGGGCGATAGCGAAATTCCTTACCCCGGCCGGCGTTCGCACAAATTATCCAAAGGGCGGCTTCTTTATATGGGGAGAGGCCGAGGGCGTGGATGACATGAGGGCGTTCGCGCGCTACGCCGTAACTGAGAAAAAGATCGGGATAATCCCCGGCAGCGCGTTTTTCACACAGGATGAATCTGAAAAGGGCAAACACGCATTTCGCATATCTTTTGCGAAAGTGTCGCCCGATATGGCTGAAGAGGGCGCAAGGCGGCTGGCCGAGGCGTTTGCCGATTACGGGCGCATTACGGCATGATTTTAGGCCTTTCTGATGCCCAGACCGCATGCCTTCCGCCGTCTGGGATGAGGATGTGACATTTCAGGCGTGGCTGACATGAGCACGCCGATGGACCACAGATTTGTATATAATTGCACATTTATTTTGTATATTTACATAATTTCTTTCGTGATTCCATTTATGAAAAATGTTGCTATAATTGCTCCGCAATATCGATAGCAGGTTTACGTTCGGTATTGCGGACAAAACTTCCAAAGCCAACTGGCCGACTTTGGCAAAGCTGTCCAACTTCGTTATGCGGGGACAATGGGGAGGAAGTCAAGATGGATTTTTTTGTAAGGATTTTGGAGAACATCACATGGCAAAACCTTGTGATGATAGGGGTTGGAGCTTTTCTGCTATATCTTGCTATTGAAAAGGGATTCGAACCCAACCTCCTGCTGCCTATGGGGTTTGGCACGATACTTGTCAACCTGCCGCTCTCTTCGGCTCTCGACCAAATGGCCGGGTCGCAAGTCGTTGAGGGGGCGCTTTCGATGCTTTTCCGCATGGGCATCGCAACTGAACTGCTGCCGCTTTTTATACTGATCGCGGTTGGCGCTATGTGTGATTTCGGGCCGCTGCTCGCAAACCCAAAAGTCTTTATTTTCGGCCTCACCGCGCAGGCCGGTATATTTCTTACGATGGGCATAGCGCTCCTCATCGGCTTCAACATTCATGAGGCCGCGTCCATAGGCATAATCGGAGCGGCTGACGGGCCGACTTCCATCTATGTCGCGAGTCGTTTCGCGCCGCATTTGCTTGGGCCGATCTCAGTGGCCGCGTATACGTATATGGCCATAGTGCCCCTTATACAGCCGCCCGTTATATTGGCGCTCACGACGAAAAAAGAGCGCAAGATGAAGATGCCTCCCGCAACAAAGCTTGTGACGAGGAGGGCGCGCTTCCTCTTCCCGATAATCGTGACTGTCGTGGGTGGCCTCATCGCGCCGGCGTCGGTTTCATTGCTCGGTTTTGTTATGTTCGGCAACCTGCTCAGGGAGAGCGGTGTGACGGAGAGGCTGTCACAGGCGGCCCAGAACGAGCTTGCGAATATCGTAACCATTTTCCTTGGATTCTCAATAGCGGCCACAATGACGGGTGATAAGTTCGTAAACATAAACACTCTGATGATCATCGCCATGGGGCTCGTCGCGTTTGTGCTCGACACGGCGGGCGGCGTGCTTACGGCGAAATTCCTCAACCTCTTCCTGCCCGAGAAGAAGAAGGTCAACCCGATGGTTGGCGCGGCCGGGATATCCGCTTTCCCAATGTCCGCTAGGACGATTCAGAAAATGGGACAGAAGGCAGACCCGTCAAACTTCCTTCTGATGCACGCTATCGGGGCGAACGTCGCGGGACAGATCGGATCGGTGCTTGCAGGAGGTCTTCTTTTGGCTTACCTTGGCGGTTAAAGCCGGAAGAACCGTCATCCGATATTCCGTTTGTGTTAACGCTACCGCCCGCATTCGGCGCCGGATTTCCCGCGATGTCCGGATTGGGGCGGTAGCAGTTTTTTTATCCTTTTTACTCATCTAGTAGATTTCGCGTAAGCGTCGCGGGCTGCGGATAGTGTACAATATATCAGTTGATCAAGAGGTGGTAATATGCCTGTATGGGGTTTTTTGCTGAGCTTTGTTGCCGCGACTTTGTGGGCGGCTTCGCCGATACTCGTCGGGCGGGGCCTTGCCGTGTCGAAGTGCACGGTTAACGAGGTCAATCCCGTACGATCCATATCATTCTTCATCGCGTCGCTTGCCATAGCGCTTGTGTACACTGACGGGGATATAACGATAGTCACGTCCCCTAAGGCGTTGCTTTTCATAGCCGGGAACGTCTTCTTCGGCTATATAATAGGAGATATCCTCTACTTCGAAGCTATAAAGAAGATAGGCATCGGTCTTGCGGTGCCCATATCTAACGCTTATCCGATACTTGTGACCATGACCTCCTGGCTTCTGCTTGGCGAGCCTGTCACTGCGATTATCCTTGCGGGCGTGACTGTGGTCGTTATAGGGCTTTTCCTGCTGCGCTTCGGCGGCCAAAGGCAACCTGCCGCGCAGATACCCGTCAAGCAGATAGGCATGTCAAGGCTCATGAAGGGATTTCTTTTAGCAGTCGGGGCAGGGGCGGCGTGGGCCATCGGGGCGCCTCTTACAAAGCTTGCCATGATCGAATCCGGGCTTGACGCCGTCGAGATAACTCTGTATCGCTCCATTGTCTTATTGCCTCTCGCGTGGGGCTATCGGTTCCTCCTCCGCAGGTATTTACCGCAGGCCGTGATGCCGCTTAGGAGCCTGCCGAAGGCGGCCTGGGGCTATTTTCTGGGCGCGTCTGTCATCGGTTTGTGCCTTGGCTCAATAATCTATACGGCGTGCATACGCGTGATGCCGGTCGCCGTTGTTACGGCGATAACGTCTACGAGCCCGTTTATGGCCGCGCTGTTTGCCCATTTTGTGATGAAGGAGCACCTGTTCCCGCTTCAGTGGTGCGGCATAGTACTGATAATCCTGGGCTCCGTTATGGTAAGTCTTTGAGGAACGGACATGACGTTCATTCCGCCCTACGCCCTGCGCGCGCTTCGCAGCAGAAACTATCGGATCTTCTTCACGGCCCAGATCATATCACTGACGGGTCTTTGGATGCACCGGATTGCCATGGGATGGCTTGTTTACAGGCTGACCGGCTCTAACAGCGCGCTTGGCGTAATGGACTTTGCGGCGTCGTTTCCCATATTTCTTTTCACGGCGTTTGCGGGAGCGCTGATCGAGCGCTGGGATCTGCGCCGCACGCTTTTTTTCTGCCAGGCGGGATGCATGGCAATAGCTATGACGCTCGCTTTCCTTACTTTTACTGATTTAGTCACCTTTCATACAGTGATATTCATGTGCCTCATGCTGGGTATGATAGACGCTTTTGAGCTGCCGTGCCGATACTCGCTTGTCTCCTATCTCGTGGACCGCAGGGAGGACGTTTCAAACGCCGTCGCTTTGAACTCGACGGTCTTCAACGCCGCGCGCCTCATAGGCCCTACCATAGGAGGGTTCTTGATTCATGCGGTCGGCGAGAGCGTATGTTTCCTTATAAACGGCTTAGCTTATTCCGTAACCATGTTCGCTGTCAGGATGATGAAGATGGAGCGTCCTCCGATCGGCAGGACGGACGGCAAGACCGACCCGATAGCCGATACCGCGGAAGGCCTTAAGCTGGTGAAGGGCTTTGCCCCTGTACGCTGTTTATTGATCTTAATAGCGATAACGGGTTTCTTCTCGTTTCCCAGCATAGTTCTGATGCCGGCAATGGCGAGGGGAGTTTTAGGCGGCACGTCTAAAACCCTTGGGTTACTGCTTATGGGAGTGGCCATAGGGGCGTTATCCGGTTCTTTTTTCCTTGCTTCGCTTAAATCAACTGCGAAGCTGGCGCGGCTTTGTACGAGGATGTGCGTCGGTTTCGGCATCTCCGTACTGCTCTTTTCTTTTTCAAGAGGCATATTTTCGGGGATGTTATTCTCAGCCCTGCTGGGCTTCTCTATGGTTACGAGCACTATATCCTGTAATACGCTGCTTCAGTCGATGGTCCCGCGTGAGAGCAGAAGCCGCGTGATGGCACTTTACACCTTCGCGATAATAGGCGTGCCACCGTTTGGCAGCCTGCTTGCCGGCAAAATGGGGGATACGCTCGGCACATGCGGTTCTCTTTTCATCTGCGGCGTATGCTGTTCAGTGCTGGCTTTTTTCTTTATGAGAAAGATCGATAAGCTTGACGCCGCAATACTGGCCGCGCTTCAGAGACAAGGGGCTGCCTGACATGAGTGGAGAGAGGGAGTCTTATACAGCTAGGCAGATAATCGCCGCTGATATGGCGCTGCTTGCAGTTGCTTTCATATGGGGCGCGGGCATCCCGATGAGCGCTCTTCTTACCAGAGAGGTGTCGCCGCTTTGGGCGGTCGCGTTGCGCATGATATTAAGCGCTCTTGTTCTGGCCGTGATGTTCCCTAAAAAGATAATAACTGCGACGAGGGAGGATTGGAGATCATCGTTTTATCTGACCGCGGTTTTGACTGGCACTTTTATTACGATGACATTTGGGTTGTTCTACAGCACCGCGAGCAAGCAGGCTTTTATCGGCGGGCTCAATGTGATAATGGTGCCGCTTTTTGTATGGGCGGTCTATAAGAAAAAACCGAGCGCATGGGTGTTCTCCGGCGCCGCCGTGACCACGCTGGGGCTCATGGTAATGGGCTTCACGCCCGGCATGGAGTTCAACTTCGGCGACTTCCTTTCGCTGATAATGGCGGTCTTCTACGCGCTGCAGGTCATGGTCGCAGGTTTTTGCGCAAGACGAGTGGAACCCGTAAGGCTCGTGGCGTTGCACATAATAATGCTGGCTGTAATAATGACGGCTCTTGCGCTGTTTTTTGAGCCGCCGCCGAACATAGCTGCGTTTAATTTAAAGATATGGGCGACGCTGCTATGCGTCTCCCTCTGTAACACGATCATCTGCTTCGTCATACAGTTCAGGGCGCAGCGCGTGACGCCCGAGACGCACGTGGCAGTGATCTTTTCGCTCGAGGGTTTTTTCGGCTACCTTGTCGCGGTAGCGAGCGGACAAGACCCGTTCCACCTGCAGGGTGCGCTTGGCGGACTGCTTGTAGTCGCCGGTATTATGACGACCGAGATCGAGTCGTTCATAAAAAGAGGCGAGAGGCAGGGCTAAACGCCAAAGCAGCCTTGCTTGTCCGAACCTAAGTGCCGCTTACTCCAAAAAAGCGGGATTCATCGCGCTCCGCGCGATAAAGGCCATCTTACATATAATACCTGTCCCCAACATACCTCGTCGGGTTCAGCGCGGACTCGAAATGCCTTATCATTGTTATGAAGTCGAACACCGGAAGCCCCGTATGTTCGTGAACCGCGGCCGCGAACGGGGGCAAGTCGCTGCACTCAAGCTGTATCGCCGCGACTTCGGGGTGCGCCTTCAGCATTTCGTCGCATACCTCGAGGATCTCCTTTTCTATGAGGTCCGTGTCCATGGTCCCTTTTTCTTCAAGCACCGAGGAGCGGAATTCGTCTTTTCCCTCCATGCCGTAGAGTACCACCGGCATGTCCTCTGTTATGCCGACGCTGCGCAGGTGCTTTTCGGTCATCACGGAGGCGTTTGCCGATATTATCCCAACCCTTTGCCCTCTTTTGAGAGTGCGCGTGATGAACGGCACCTGCAGCATGCTGGACATGAATACCGGGATATCCACGGAGTCGGCTATTTCCCGCTGGAAGAGCGCCATAAAGCCGCATGCCCCGGTTATGGCACGAACCCCCTCCGCCTCAAGCTTTCTGGCGCCTTCGATGAACGGCTCAAGCAGCGACGGGTCTCTTTGGTTCAAAAGCCTTTCTATCGATGCGCCCCTAACCTCGTGGTATCGCACCGGAAACGGAAACGTGGTAGCATTTCCGACGTTCCCCGGAACGCAGGGGTAAGCCGCGTCAAGTATGAGGATGCCTATGGGTATCCCGTCCCATGAGCGGGTCTTGCTTCTTATCTTGTAAAGCGGCATATAAAATCCCTCCTAAAAATATCAATATTATTGAACAAAATAACAGTCCATGCTCTCTATTGTCAAGGCACGCCGCAATTTGTGCATTTTTTATATTGACTTGAAATAAGTGGTATGGCCTATGACGCAAATGCGCGCGCACCGTAAAATCTGGTATAGATATATGAACAAAATCCTATGCGCGGGGTGGATCGTGTGAATAGAAAATATCGCATATTGCTGCTGGCTGTCGCATTGACGGCGTTTGTGCTCACATCCGCGGCGTTTGCGCTTGAAATAGGCGCAAAGGCTAAGAACTTCATGCTAAAGGACATCGACGGTGCGTCCGTATCGCTTCAGGACTACAAGGGAAGCGTGGTGGTGCTTAATTTCTGGGCGTCATGGTGCCCGCCGTGCAGGGCCGAGATGGCTGAGTTCGACAGGATGGACAGGGATTTCAAGAAATCGGAAGACGCAGTTCTTCTTGCCGTCAACATGACCGACGGCAAGCGGGAGACGAAGAAGACGGCAAAAAAATTCATTATGGAGAACAAGTACGGTATGCGGGTGCTGCTCGACGAGGAGGGGAAGGCCGCGGACATTTTCGGCGTCCGTTACCTGCCTACGACCTATGTGATAGACGCTAAAGGCGTGGTGCGCGGGATAATAGTCGGCGGGACCACCAAGGAGGCTGTGATGAAACTGGTGCGGAAGGCCAAGCAGGGTTGACGGTGGAGCTTCCGCTTCTTTTCCTCGAGGGGCTTCTCGCTTTCATATCGCCCTGCATGCTCCCGATGCTGCCGATTTACATAATGTACTTAGCAGCGCAGACGGAGAAGGGACGCAGAGCGAGCGTGCTCAACACCGCGGGTTTTGTCTGCGGTTTTACGCTTGTTTTCATGGCGATGGGCGCCACTGCCACCGCGTTGGGTTCTGTGATGAACGAGCACCGGATTTTTCTTCAGAGGGCCGGCGGCGCGGTTATATTTCTGTTTGGCCTTCACTTCCTCGGGGTTTTGAAGGTTGGCTTTCTGGATATTGAGAAGAAACTCGATGTCGATATAAAACGAGGCGGATTTTCAGGTGCCGTGCTGTTTGGGGCCGCTTTCTCGCTCGGCTGGACCCCGTGTCTCGGTCCGTTCCTCGGTTCCGCTCTGATGCTGGCAGGCAGCGGGAAGACGCTGGCCTACGGTGTTTTCTGCCTTTTCGTTTTCTCGATGGGGCTTGGTCTGCCATACATCCTGGCGGCGCTCTTTTTCACCCGTATCAAGGGGTTGTTCCTATGGCTCAAAAAGCACGGAAGATACATAAAAATAGCGTCCGGCGCTGTGCTGGTAGTCTTCGGCCTCCTTCTTGCGTTTGACGCGTTTGGCTACTGGGCGTCTTTTTTTGACTGAGGCTCCTGTTTAAAATCATTAAAAAAGGCCTGACTGGCATGCTCCGGTCAGGCCTTTCAGACGGGCCGTCACTCGTCGAGGAACTTAGATGCTTTTGAGCAGGCCCGGCCCAGCAGTATCATGCACATCCCGCTGAAAACCAAATTTACGCCGAAAAGCACGCCCACCATGACGATCCCCGTGAAGATGTTCTTCCACATCAAAAACGCGAGGATTATG